>Ga0182013_10001391_pt1 | contig 33222 bp, 31 predicted proteins | sample 612S2MmetaG_FD_120487 | JGI IMG/M metagenome (GOLD analysis project Ga0182013, IMG submission 120487) | Permafrost microbial communities from Stordalen Mire, Sweden - 612S2M metaG | ecosystem: Environmental > Terrestrial > Soil > Wetlands > Permafrost | place: Sweden: Stordalen | collected... | reverse complement strand
TGGCAACATCGTCTCCCCGGAAAACTTCAACCGCCTGCCAGAACCTCTGGCAGCCTAAACCGAGAAACAGAACTTCCACTTAAAAATCGGCGAAAACTGTCCGAACAACCGGGACCACCGCAGCACGCCATTAATCGTCATATCACCGAAGAAATTGCCACCATCAACGTCGCAGTAGAAGCAGGTCGGGCTCGTGCCTGAAGTTGGTGGAAGCTTGCGAGGATCATCGCTGTCAATGGTGTTGTGGCTGGAGCCTGCAGGGAATTCCGCAAGGTTATCCAGATTGACCATTTGCTGGACGAACGAGAGGGTCGTTTGCGGAGTTGAGCCCGATTGCGAAGTTACAGTGAGACTTACAGCGGCGGTTGCCGTGGTGTAGTCCGTTGTGTCATTTGGCGTAAATATCACTGAGAGTGTGTTGACGCCCAAGGGCTCGATTGTTCCTGCCGACGGCGAGTAAACAAGACTCCCGGAAACATTGGCGGTTGCATCGAGCTGGGTCGAGCTCAGCGGAGTACCTTGCGTAGTAGATGCCGGAGTCGGCCAGGTGATTGTCGGCGTTGCCTGCGTCACGGTAAGCGAAACCGATGCGGTCGCCGTGTTGTAATCCGTGGTAACTGTCGGGGTGAAGGTGGCCGTGAGAGTCTGAGTCCCGCCCGTTTCAATCGTCCCCGCCGTGGGACTGTAGGTAAAGGTGCCGGGCACGCTGGCCGTGGCGTCAAGTTGAACCGAACTCAGCGCGGTTCCGTAGGTAATCGGTGCCGGTGTCGCCCAGGCGACGGTGGGCGTTGTCTTCACTGGCGTGGAAGATCCCCCGGAGGAAGATCCACAACCGGTGACAACACCACTCAACCAAACTTCCAGAACAAAAAACAGGATGCCGGTCAGTCGCTTTCCGGGCACAAGTCGAGCACAAAACTGGGTCCCCACGAGAAAGTTCTCCTGATTCGCTTTTTGTTTGCGGCACCTGGGGCGCCGTTATTGTTCGGCTTTGGTCAGCGCAGAACGTTGAGCCTCCGATGCGCCCGACAGATCACGCGGAGCTCCGAATGTAATTGAGCTTCAGGGCGAGTCTTTGGTCGAATCGCCGGCTGGCTCAAAAGCTGATCTCGTTCAGGTGAATGCCGAGCACTTGTAGCGCAATCTGGTCCAACTCCGATTCCGTGCCCACAAGATGAACGGTCCTATGGATATGCTCGACCGATTCATGCGCCTTGAGGGCACGTGCCGGCGACGATGACTCCAGTTCGTAAAAATGACCAAGTTGTGGTGAACCTGGCGATGGCGGGCCGTCATTGTAGCAATTGGCTACATCACCTTGAAATGGATTTGCCTGAATCTCCCATTGTGAGTTCACATACTCTGCGGGAGCGGCAGGTTGTTCGTACTGCACAATCGTCAACACATGGTTGATCGCATCGTAACTGCCTGACACACCCTTCGCTCGCTTGGGGCTGAGCCCCAGTTTGCTCCTGTAGTTGGCATCCGCTTTGAAGAAGACAGCATTTGGCTGGATGCGGATGCGATCGGCCGGAACAGTTCCGAAATAGTCGGTTTTGACCGGGCTGCCCAGCTCGGCTTCCGAGCCAGGCCTGATCGGCAGAACAATGGTCGTTTCCGGCGTGGCTTGAAACTGTCCCAGTATCCATAGAGACAAGAGCCCGGTCTCGCGACTCCAGTTGACTGAAGAAAGATTGGTCAGCCGGTTGTCAGACTCAAAACCCACCACTTTGACGCCCGGGACAGCCGACATGCCGAGGTGGCGCCACACTTCGCTCTCTGCTAGCAAGCGCACCTCGCGATCGATTTGGACGTGGAATTTCGTCCCGGAATAGTTGGTGAGTTCAAAGGATTTGCGGAATGCGACCAAAGTGCTGTTCTGCCAGACGACTTCGAAAGGCTCAGTATCCAGCGGTGCGGGTGTGTACCAGTGCGCCAGATCAAACGGTGCGGCAGGAGCGAAGAAGATCGAGAACTGCCCTCCCTCTGGTCCCAACCACAGGCGGTCTTCTCCTCCTACCGCATTGATATGGGCCTGCACCTTGCCGGAACCGATCAAATTCCGGTTATACCAGCCAAAACTACGGCCCGCTGAACCGCTGACGGTACTGGTCAGCACCCGGCCTTGCATCGCCGGCCAAACGGCAATCGCGGCACCATCGCGACCTTCTGTCAACACGATCAGCTTGCTGTGTAGATCGACAAATGACACCACGTCACCAAAACTATTGTCTCTCGCACTTTGCCCTGGCGCGGCGGCCAGTGAGGAGGCAAGAGCGCCGACAGCAGCAGCTTTGCAAAACAGCGAAATTCGATCGCTCATCATTGACTTCCCCTTGATTGCATCTTTGCGGCGTTGGTGTATATGGAATTCTGATCTCAATCATGCCGGTCGAATTGTGAAGACGGCATGACCGGCGCAGTCAAGTCTCCAGACCCCTCATCCGTCTCGTTCCCGGGCCAGTAAGATCCCTGGCCCGGGAACGGTGTTGGCTCAGAACATGAAGCGGCCAGTCAACTGGATCCTGCGCTGGCTGTCCGTGGACCCGCCCACGACCGACAGGGGCACGCCGTAATCGTTGTCGTATGGGTTGGGATCGGGGCTGTTGAAGTTGTGACGATTAAAAGCGTTCAGGAACTCCGCCTTGAGTTGGAACGAAGAGTAGTCTCCGCGAATGGGGATGTTCTTCATCAGCACCAGATCCTCGTTCAGGAACCCAAAGTTGCGAACTTCTCCCTCGTTCCGCTGCATATTACCGAATGTGAATGGACCTCCATTGCGGTTTACAGCGTAGTTCTGATCGTACAGCGCCGGATTTGGCTGGAGCGCGGAGTAGGTTGGATCGTCCATACGCTTCAAGCCATTGAAGATGCTGTTACCCCCAATTTTGTCGAGATAAATACCGGCCGCTTGCGCTGGACCGCTCCCCTGCGCACCACCAGCGGTTCCCGGGCCAACCGTCCCGGGCAACAGGAAGACAAAGTTCTCGGGAGCGCGGAACTGGCCAAGCCCGCTCAGAGCCATGGGCAGCTCCTCAATCTGCTTTTCGGACACGACGCCGCCCACGTCGGAGGACTGAGACTCGACTGCTGTCGCACTCGCATCGACAGTGACTGTCTCTGATACATTCCCTATCGCGAGCGTGAAATCAAGCGCTGTCGTGGTTCCAATTTGAACAACGACTTCCTTTTTGTCTAGTTCCTTGAAACCTGAAGCCTTGACCCGTACCGTATACGTACCGACGGCGACCGCCGGTAGGCGGTAACCCCCTCCGCTATTTGAAGCCGTTTCGTACACGGAGCCTGTGCTCTCGTTCGTCGCCCGGACGCTGGCGTTTGCGATCATGGCGCCATTCGGATCAACAATATTTCCTGCAATTTGTCCTTGATCGGTCTGTGCCCAAATCCTCATGCTGAGTCCTGTCAGCGCAATGACCGTTATCATCAGCCAGACATTCCAATCTCGTAATCTCATTTTGAGCCCTCTAGAAGGTATACTGTTAGGGAGGGTGAATTACATCTTCACGGCTTTATTCGATCTTACCCTAGACTTCGATAACTTTAACGCTAATCCTTGGGCAATTCCACAATAGGTATCACCGCCAAACAACGACTGTCAAGCTAACAATATACGCTAAAGTTATCATTGACTTTGTGAGTATGGAGTCTATTCTTACCCGCCTGAAATCCCTCCGGGAGGGGCCATGCCTCGAATTCTGCTCCGATTACTTTTCATCCTCCTCTGTTCATCCGCAATTGCGCAAGAATCGTTCGCACCGCATACTGACCTCACTCGTCAGCAGACCTACAGAGCTCGTCGCTCTTCAAGCAGCGACCCGAAAGGCGCGAACAGGGATTTCTGGCCAGTCGAACCCGGCTCGACCGCTACTGTTCTCAACGTCGATGGCCCGGGAGCAGTCACCCATATCTGGTTTGCGATTGCTACCGACGAACCGATGGGGCTGAAAAAGGTCGTTCTTCGAATGTATTGGGATAATGAGAAGACACCAAGCGTCGAGGCCCCGGTAGGCGATTTCTTTGGGTTGGGACTGGGAATATGCAAACCATGGCAATCGCAGGTACTTGCGGTCGAGCCTTCCTGCGGCCTCAATTCCTTCTTTGATATGCCATACGCGCACCATGCCCGGATAACCCTTACCAATGAGGGCACGCAACGCATATGGGGCCTTTTCTTCAATATCGATTACCGGACTTACGTTCACCCTCTTCCGACGGAAACTCTCTATTTCCATGCTCAGTACCGCCAGGCTCAGCCCAACCGAGGGGCGATTTCCAACTGGAAAAACAACCAAGATCCTACTGCCGACCTTCGTCCCAATCTCGACGGAAAAGACAACTACGTATGGTTGGAGGCCCGTGGGCACGGACAATACGTCGTCGTCACCATGTCTGTTTTTCAAAATCAGGACTTCTGGTGGGGCGAAGGGGATGAGATGTTTTTTGTTGACGGCGAGAAACTCCCCTCCATTAAAGGCACAGGAGCCGAAGATTACTTTACCGGAGCCGGCGACTTTGGCGGCAAGACCTTTAGCAACCCTTACGCCGGTGCCATCCAAGTGGGCCCGGAAAAGTCCGGAAGCGCCTCGACGTGTTCCGCTTCCACCTGGAGTCGCCTATCCCGTTTACCCGCAGCTTTCGCGCCACAATCGAACATGGCAGTGCCAATGTACGTTCCGACAACTACTATTCAGTGGCGTATTGGTACCAAGCCGAACCTCATGCGGTGTTCCTGCCGTTGACGCCCATTGATGAACGCATCCCGCATCGGGTTGAAGTAGAAGGGCCCGGCGGCGGGCTTCCGGCTCAGTGATGTTTTGATTGGGGCCCTATCTGTGCCAAGCTCATACCAATGGGTGTTACATGCGAACTTTTGTTTCCATTCTAATGCTCTCCCTGGCTGGCTCAATCGTGGCTCAGTCCAGCGCACAATCCTCAGCCGCCGACCAGTTGCAAGGGGCTCAGCAGGCGTTGTTGCACGACCACATCGATGAGGCGCTTTCTATCCTGCAGTCGCTTCCGGCGGCGGATTCGCACTCCCCCGGTTTGCAGCGGGAATTGGGCCGGGTTTACTACCGCGCAGGACAACTCGAGGAAGCGAAGGCAGCATTTGGGTCCGCCATCCAAGACGATTCAAACGATCGCGAGGCCATTCAGATGGAAGGTCTCGTTTTGTATCGTATGGGGCAGCAGAATGCGGCGATTCCCTACCTCGAGCGTGTACGCCAATGGGAACCGGGAAGCAACGCTGATGCCAACTACGTCCTTGCGCTCTGCTATCTGAACGCGCATCGCCTCGACGAAGCGCGAACCGCCTTCGCTCGGCAGTTCGGTATGCCGGCCGACTCCGCGGGATCCTATCTTTTGCTTGCGAACATGCTCCTTCAGCAAAGAAGCGTCGAGGCAGCACAGCAGGCAAAGAAAGCGTTGGCGCTCTCCCGGTCGCTGCCTATGGCGCATTTCATCTTGGGCGAGCTCGCGCTGCAAGAGGACAATATTCCGCGGGCTATCCAGGAATTTGATGCAGAACGCCAGATCAACCCGAACTACGCCCCGGCCTATGATCGGCTAGAGGAATGCTATCTGCGTACAGACAAGTTGGAAGAGGCTCAACAGGCTTTGATTCGAGCCATTGCGCTGGATCGGAGCGATACTGACGCCTTCATCAAGATGGGCAAGGTGCTTCTGTCCAAGCACGATGTTCAGACCGCAATCATGTACCTCAAGATCGCAGAGAAGATGGTCCCAAATGACTTTACACCCCACGTATTGCTGGCGAGGGCCTACCATCTCCCTGGTCAGGAAGGTGACGCGCGCCGCGAAGCCGATCTCGCCGAACAGGATCACGCAGCCGGGCAAACTCCACTGCAGCCGGCGAAGTAAATTGCTCGTCCAGACTCGGAGACTTCTGACGCAAATCGCTCAACGCGGCGTGAACGGGCGCCCCGCAAACCCTTGCTCCGACCGGATACTCTACTGCGTTACCACTCGTAAGTCCAAGTGTAGGTGGTGTAGGTTGTCGGCAGCGGACTGCCTGTTGGGCCGAAGGTCTTGTCACCTCGCCGCTCGCCGCATCGGCACGATAGCCTTATTCCGTTCGTGAACACGATTGGATCCTCGTCGTGGTATCGGTAGGCGGAAAACGAGTTATCGTTTTCATCCTTGTGCGTCAGCCCCGCTTCAGGCAGGTGGTAGATCCCTCGATTGAAGTAGTACGTGCCCATAAAATAGTCTTCCAACCCCGAAGACAGATACTGCGGGTCTGCCGCTCCGCCGAAATACGCGCGCATTTGGCCTTCCATAAACTCGAGGCTGCTGCTCTTGGCAGCCATTGTCACCTGGAACACCAGACCACTTCCACCTACACGAGCAAGGTCGAACTCCTCCAGCGGTTGTGCGTGAAAGTTCTCGAGCTTATGCAACCGCATCCGCGACTGCGCCGGCAGCTGGAATCCGCACACTTCGAGCGGATAGTTATGGAGACCGCGAATTATCCACCAGAATACGGTGTCCCGTGGTACTCCCCCCGGTAATTCGGCTGTTACCCGCACGTTCTTGGAGAATGGGATGCGGTAGTTGCAATAGATGCCGCTTGGTGATCCGGTGATTCCCGCGTGGGCGGTTCCCCATGGCGCGGTCTGATCCTGGAAGCCAACGCCTACTCCAAGCCCAAGTTCCATGTCAATTGAGGATGCCTGTTGTCCGTCAACGTACACCCGTATCCTGAGGGTTTTGAAATTCTTGAAATCACCACCGAACCACATATGGTCCAGATAGCCTGTGCCTTCCTGCCAGGCGAGTTGCGCCTCGGCGTTGGCAATAAACGGCTGCTCTTCTTTGCCCACGTGGGTAAAAGTGTTCACGTCTGCCGGCATTGCCATCGACTCGCTTGCGATAGATGAGTGTCCCAGGCCTGCCGGCAGGAATGGCAGCGCCATAAAACTACGCGAAAACGTACGCCGATTCATCCCCAATCCTCCCCCAATGGTTTGACCTTGAAAGCGTGAATCCCCTTCATTTCCTCGACATCCCGATTTTCAATTCCTTTTCCGACCCTCTGTTCTTTATCATGATTGCCCCTCTCAATACTGGCGTGCCGCGCGTGGCGCCGCCGCGTAACCGAGGAATCCGTAAAGCGCAACGCACAGATAACAGCCAACCGGCACAGACATCGCCAGCGCCATACTCTTTGTGCGTTGATAGACCAGTCCAATCAGTGGTGTAAACAGTGCTCCACCAATAATCGCCATCACGATCAGCGACGCGCCTGCTTTGGTGTGTGGGCCAAGCCCGCGCAGTCCAAGAGCAAAAATCGTGGGAAACATCAGAGACATGAAAAAGCTGGTCAGAAACATGGCCCACATGCCCACCCAGCCTGGATACAGCATGCCGATGGCCACGAGACATATATTGATTAGTGCGAATAGGCCCATGAGTATATTGGCCTGAATTACCTTCATCCAATGGCTCGAAGCGAACCGGCCCGCGGCAAATCCTGCCAGTGTTCCCGTCAGCAGATAACCGGCAGTCTTCTCCGGAAGATGCGTATAGTCTTGAACGTATTGAATGAAGTAGCTCCAGGTCCCTACTTGTGCACCTACATAACAGAACTGCGCAAAGACAGCCAGCAAGAAATGAGGGTAGTTCAGAAGCGCCCGATAGCTTCTTCTAGTCCCTTCTGCATCTGTCTCTGAAGCTGACGCAATTGCCGGGAAAGGCGTGCGCAGGATTAGGAATGCCCACATCAGTACAACCCCACCGAGAATTAAATAAGGGGGAGCGGCGCGCAGTGTCTCATGTCGAAGATAGACATCATAGGTGCCAGCAGCTTTTAGCAGCGAAATCTGCGGCGCTTTGAGTTCTACGCCGGAAAAGATGAAAACAGTGCCGATCAATACGCCGGCAATCGCTCCAAGCGGATTGAATGCCTGCGAAAAGTTCAAGCGCCTTACTGCGCTCTCCGGATCACCCAGTTGCGCAACCAGGGGATTGGCGCCCGTCTCAAGAAAGCCAAGTCCGCTGGCGATGACGAAAAGCGCCAGCAGAAAGAGCCAGTATTGACGCGAAGCGGCCGCAGGCAAAAACAGAAAGGTCCCCAAACTGTAGAGCACGAGTCCCACTAGTAGTCCACTCTTGTAACCGTAGCGCCGCATGACAAATGCCGCTGGCACGGAAAACAGAAAATACCCCGTGTAAAACGCCGATTGCACAAATCCCGCCTGCACACGTGTGATTGCAAACGAGGTCATAAACTGGCGAATAAGCACGTCATTCAGGTTGTTGGGAATTCCCCACAAAAAGAATAGACCTGCCACAAGCGCAAAAGCTCTCAGACTGTTGCGCGGCACGAGCGGATTTGTTTCGTTGGGTTCGGACTCGCGCGTAATCGTTGCTAGAGCCAATCTAGTTTTCCTCAGTGCAAACAGCCACTTTGCCGCATCGTCCTGAAGCCATCAGCGCATTGGCTTCATCTGCCTTGTCAAGCGGAAAGCGGTGGGTGATTATCTCGTCCGCACCAGTTTCTCGACAAGTTCTTCCATGCGCCAGATCGAAGTCACCCACGATCCATAGATCGTTTTTTGGTCATGAATGATGTCCGGTGAAGGATTGAATGTGACGGTTCCGCCTTCCCCGATCTGAGCCAAAGGTTCCTAAGCCGATTGCGGGCATGGAGGCGCCGGTCCATAGTCGTCGCTGTGGAACCTCTCCCGGATCGATGGCCTCGGATGCAGGTTCCCAACGAACGGATATGGACGACATATTTCTCCCGTAAAGTCAACGCTAACTGTAACGAGTTAAAGAGTACATAAACATTAGGGCGGTGTCAAGATCTATGCTCACGCCCTGCGCACTCCCGCTCGGTGCTGCATTTGAGCCGAGCCCGAATTTCCCATTGCGCCTTACTGGAATTTGCGAATGCAAGCCACTCTTAGCCCGCAGATAAATCAGCGCCGCTGCGTCGATGCTCGAGCGATTAACCTGGGTTCAACAAGGTGGGTCTTTGGCTTACGGGCCTGCTTGGATTCGATAACAGCAATCGTGGTTCGAGCAGCAAGGGCCCCAATCTCAGCGGTGTTCTGATCAATCGACGACAATGGCACTTGAAGAACGTCATCGTAGTGCAGGTTGCCGCAACCAATCACGGCCACATCTTCCGGCACACGCAGACCGGCTTCCAGAACCGTCGAGATCGCCCCGATTGCGATTGGGTCGTTGTAGCAGAAAATCCCGTCTGGTCGTTTCTTGCTGCCAAGAAGCTCGCGCATCGCGACCGCCCCGCTCTGCCGGCTGCTCTCGTCTACTGATAGAATTCCAGAAACGTACCCATCCGGAATTTGCACTCCATGCTTCGCAAGTGCCATGCGATAGCCTTTTAGCCTTCCTGTCCCTGGACTACTTTCCGGACCGCGAATGTGCGCGATCGCTTCGCATCCCACCGCGATCAGGTGTTCCGTGGCCATGCGGCCAACCAGCACATCGTCGACACCAATAAAACTTACGGCGACTTCGGGCAGATTGCGATCGATCAGGACAAAAGGCGGACCACTTTGATCACGTGCCCTTGTTATGAAGTTCGCTTCCTCATCGCAAGACGCGATGATAATCGCATCGAGTCCCCTTCCGAGCATTTGATCCAGTTCCCGCTGCTCCAACCGGGCATCCTCTTCAGAGGACGAGATAATCAGATAATATCCCTTCTTGACGAGTGCCTTTGCGATCTGCTTCGCTACCTCAGCGAAGAATGGATGGACAAGGTCAGGTACGATTAAGCCGACTAGGTAACTTCGGCCCGTAACCAATCCTCGCGCAGCTAGATTCGGCCGGTAGTTCAGCTCCTTTACCTTGTCCAATACCCTCTTGCGTGTTGCATCGCTAATGTCTTCGTGATTCCTCAGTACCTTAGACACTGTAACGACGGAAACACCCAATTCGCGTGCGATGTCTTTCATGGTGAGGGGCATAAGTTGATTAGCTCCGGGAGATGCGGCCAGTCCCGCGGGTTGGGCTCTCGCAATGTTGGGCATCGCGACTGTTGATGTTTCTGACGTGACGTACTGCCTGAAATGCCTGAACACTGTATTCGATTACTTTAGGGTACATCAAGTGGATGAGCGTGGCCCATTTTTCGCACGCGGGTTTTACAACTTTCCAGCAGCCATCGATTTCGTCTGGCCGCTGATTCTCAAGGCGATTGTTACCGCCATCAGCAACGGGCGCACTTTTGAAAATGACCGGCAGTTCTCCTTCCCTCTGCTCCTTCGAAGAAAGCTCTTGAGTACGAGGCAGGTCCCTTTCCGCCCCATTCATCCATTCGGCCATAACCGGAGTTTCTTGCTTTCTCTTTTTGGGTGGGCACGTTCAGCCACCGTCTGACATCGACGAGTTCCGAAGGTGCACCTCAGATGGGACTGAATTTGCTGATTTAAAGGTATGGGGTTTGGTACGCCGGATTGATTCGACCGATGATTATGTGGGGTTTACGGGTGGGTTTTGGAGGCCTTTTGTAACGGTGCCTGGGGCTTGATGCGACCTGGTTTTGAGGAGCCGGTTCCGCTTCGCGGATGACGCGGCGGACGGTGGCCCGGGAGATTCTGTGGTCTCGCGCGATCTGGCCCAGGCTCTGGCCGAGCCCGTGGTCGCGGAGGATGGCTTCCCGGTTGAGGCCGGGCGGCTGCCCACCGATGTGCTGGTCTTCGAGTTTGACACGGTGCATGCCGGCCCGGACCCGCTCGACGATCAGGTCGCGTTCGAGTTCCGCGATCGCTCCGATGATGACCACGATGGCGCGGCCCAGCGAGCCGCCAGTGCCGATCGGTTCGCGGAAGCTCACGAACTCGATGTTAAGCCGGTTCAACTCGTCCACACCTCGAACAAGTGTTTGGCTGACTGGGCGATCCGCTCCGAGGCCCACAACAGCACGACACTCAAGCGACCGCGGCGGGCATCGCGCTTCAGTTCGTCCAGCCCGAGCCGGCGCGCCTTGGCGCCAGACGTCCGGTCGGTGAATTCGTGGACGACTTCATAGCCGCGCTCAGCAGCCATCTAGCGCAGGTCTTGAAGCTGGGCCTCCAGATGCTGATCCACGCTGCAAACCCGGCATGTAAAGGGTGGCCGCTTCATCCGCGCCGACCCTTCGGTTGCATGTTGGGATTCCTGGCACGTAGTCCTGGATGAACTCCAGCAGCACGTGGTCATGTTCTGTTCCTGGGCTCGATTTTTTCGACCTTCTTTCCCGACGGTCATCTAATCCTCTGATCGAGGACACGTATCGTGTCCCTAAACCGCACGTGGCGGGTCCCGCTCTAAGTGAGATCAATTCGCTTACTTATTGCGCTGTCAATTCATTCAGGGCCAAATGCCCCCATTGCGGGCTTGGCGCTATGCACCGCGAGCCGACCTCCAAGCAGCCCGCACGGAAGCGACTCGTGTGTTCCGCCCATTGGATCCGAGCGGAACAACAACATCGCACATCAGCTTGCCTTCGATCCCCATCCAGTTAGGGAGCATACCTACGCAATGCCAACGCTCGAACACTGCGGCCGTGGTTGAGGATTGCCGGCCGCGTCGTAGATGCCCATACTGGTTCTCACGAATCCTGTCAGACATTCTCATTGTATGCAGCCGCGCATTCTCACCGAAGCCTACCACCAGCAAGCGCGGAGTATGAGCAGCCTCATTCGCGCCGTAGACAAGCGGTTCATAACAATGTACGCTTTTAATGAGTACAAGGGGGGGGATCTATGCCTAGAGTGGCCGTGGACGACAACCCACGAATGAACCTCCGGCTGCGGCCGGAACAAAAGGCTACGCTCGTGCGCGCTGCGGCGTTGAGGCACACGGACCTGACGGAGTTTGTTCTCCAACCAGCTTTGCGGGAGGCCAAAGCGGTGATCGAGGAGTCGGAACGTACCGTCTTGTCCGAGCGTGACAGCTTTCTGGTACTGAACCTGCTCGAAAATCCGCCAGCGCCGAATGCTAAGCTGCGGGCAGCCATCGCTCGAATGCCAAAGCCCAAGCGGAAACGGCGATGAGCGTTCCCGCCTGGCACGAAGAGCCAATCTCGAAAAAGCATGATCGGAAGTCTTTCGATGGTGGCGATCCGGCTATGAATAATTTCTTCGAGCGTTACGCCCGCCAAAGCCATGAATCTGGGGCCGCGAAGACCTTTCTCGCAATTGATAACGCAGATAACAAGCGCATTCTTGGTTTCTATAGCGTAGCTCCAGGCGCTCTGGCCTGCGCTGACACGCCGGAGTTGGCTCGCCGTAGGCTCGCCCGGCACGATGTGCCGGGGTTCCGGCTTGCGCGCATTGCTATAGACGTGTGCTGGCAGGGTCAAGGTGTCGGCGGCCAACTCCTCGCCTTCGCCGCGCGGCGCTGCCTACGCGTTGCGGCTGAGGTCGGCGGCGTTGTGCTCATTATCGATGCGAAGAACGACCGCGCGGCCCGATGGTACGCCAGTTACGGCGCTGTACCTTTGAGCGGCAAGCCTTTGACGCTCGTAATGTCGCTCGCCTCGTTTGCCGCCGACCTGAAGGCGGCAGGACAGTTATGAGCGACGAGTTGTGGAAAGGGTGGGCTTGCTCCGGAATCCCCAGAAATGTAGGCGGCAGTATTTAACCGGCTGTGCCAAAAATTGGGGAGACCAGTCAGGCCCAAATGGCGAGCATCCCATCAAGCGCATCAAGGAGTTGCTGCCATGGTAGGTCGCTACAAAGCTCGTCCCCTCACAACAGCAAGCATCGCGCCGCCGTGCCCGGTTCTGTTCAGCAGCAGAACTGTGAGATCTTCCCGAGTCGAGAGCGCATCGCCGTAGGACTCCACCCTGACTCCCTGCAGCCCGAGGGAATCGTGATCGACAGCGATTACCCCGGGATTAGTTAGCGTGGCATCAGTAACATCGCTCAACGTGGTGATTTCCACTCGCGCTAGCAGCGGCGCCGCAGAAATCGCCCAAAGGCTCATATGAACCCGATTCTGAGCGTCTGTAAGTCCCGACATTCCGATTACCATAGTGTCGGGATCGTTGTAGAACCCGGAATGTTGCGCTCCCGGATGAATGCCCTGATCGAAATTCGGGAGGTGCCGGAAAAGCTGGCTAGGCGACCGCTATGCTTTTCATGCGGCACAATCGAGGCGACAATGTCTTCGCTGATCTGCCACATATTTGCCGGCACGCTGCCTACGTTGGGAGCCTATGTCCACGGGCCGTTGCTTCCCCATTCGCAGATTGCATTCCGGAGACAGGTATCAGGATTTTCTGAAGCAATCCTAATCGATCACCCGGGCGCGTTAACCTCGCAGGCATCCGCTCAGTTGCTCGCTCCCTGATTCGCTTTAGAACACTCCGCCCGTAGCTACGCGGAAACCGTGTGTAGCCTGAATATTGCTGGGGTTGAAAGCATCGACATACTCAAGAACACCGGTGGAATTCAGTACTCCCTGCGGCAGGATCACATAGTCTCCGAAAGCACTTTCATCATAGCTGCCTCCCAGCAGCCACCGCCACTTGCCTGTTCCGACCGCGAGTCCGGTGTAATCGGTTTCGGGTGTTGTGGGAAACGAGATCACGACCGACTCCGTGCCACCACCTTGCTGAGCGGCTTGCTCGATACCCCAGTAGTAGTCCCAAGTCCACTCCGACACATTTCCGCACATGTCGTAAAGGCCGAATTCGTTAGGCTTCTTCTGGCCGACAGGCTGGGTGGTGCCACCGGAGTTATCTGTCTCCCAGCAATAGTTCGCGATATCGACCTGGCTGCCGCCGGCTTCGGTGCTGCCGGCATATCCCTTCAGATAGCCGCTCTGATTAACGCTGCCATAGGTGGAGTTGGCGGCAATATCGCTAGCGAGTCCATCCTTCAGGCCGCCCATAGCAGCCCACATCCATTGGGAGGATGTCGGCAGGCGATATCCGTTGGCGCCGGTTGTCATTGTCACCTCATCCCAGGTCATATCTGCGGATGTTGGCACAGTACCCCATGTGCTGGGGTTCGTTGAGCCATTGATGGAATAAACCGGCGTTAGATCCCCAGCGATGCTCAATGTGTTGCAAAAGACCAGGGCATCGTACCAGGAGACACTGTCAACAGGGTTCGAGTTGCCTGAACCGCCCGTGCTGGGGTTCGTCCCCATAACGGCTTCGTACTGAGCCTGAGTAATGGGATACTCGCTCATGTTAAAAGATGTTGAAATCGTCATGTAGGAAACGCCGTCGTAAAACGTGCCTGCCGGAATCGCAATCATTGAGATCGTTGGAGTAGTCGAACCGGAAGAGGTCACTGTCAGTGAAATGGCACTGGAAGTGCTAGCAGCATAGGTGGAGTTGCCGCCGTAAGTCCCTGTGATCGAATCGGCGCCTGCCGTGCTGAAGGAAGTACTCAGAGTTGCCACGCCCGCACTCAGCGTTCTGGTGCCAAGCGAGCTAGTTCCGTTATAAAAGGTCACCGTCCCGGTGGCCGCGGAGGGAGATACGGTGGCAGTCAGCGTAATGCTGGCACCTGTTGAAGTAGTGGAGGCGCTTGACTTTAGTGTGGTCGTTGTCGCGGTCGAAGCGCCGGAACTGCTGGTACTGCTTCCGGACCCGCACCCCGTTGATAGAAATATCAAAACGGTGAGCGTGCTAATTGCAACAATGCCGAATGCCGACAGTCGATTCATTTATAAATCCCTGATGTTTGGAAGATATTGGGAGGTGCAACGTTGAAATCTATCAGAGCATCAGAGTCCACCTCAGTGATGGACGCCACTGAGGTGGTGGCTAAGACCCCACTGCTCAAAGCTCATCGGCGACATGAACGCAATGCTCCCGATCCCATCCGCGTCAATATTGACGAACTCGGGAATGTCCACGGCGCGGTTGGCGGCAGTAACGTTGTCGATCGGGTCGGTGGGATGTCGTTTCCATCGGTGTCGAGATGGTTAAACCGCGCGTGGCGGATCCCCCTTATGTGAGCTCAATCCCTTTGCTCATTGCGCTGTCAATTCATTCAGGACCAAATGCCCCCATTGCAGGTTGCGCTATGCACCACGAGCCGAACCCGAATACAGTTTCGGACCCTGGCAACGAGATAGTCCTGTTTTCGATCGTGTTGTTGTTCAACGACCATGTAATCCCGTAATTCGATACTTGAGTCGTCCAGATACCCCCGCTTAGCATTTGAACATCAACATCGGTAATGCCTCGTCCCGGCCCGTACCACGTATAGAGGGTCACCGAGGAAATGGTTCGAGATGAGCGGAATTCTATTTCTTCCCGGGCGTCAGCCGGAATAGTCCATTTTATTGGCTTCGTGCTTCTTTTCGAAATGATGTGTTTCGGAGTTCATCAATGCATGCCCGCCATCCGACCGATCTATCCCGATTCTGCTTGATTTGTGGTCTGGCGCAGAATGCGGCATTGTGGTGTGGCGGCTCGGCAAGCGGAATTTGGGGGAGCAATTAGGAGCGAGACACAAGGAAGAACTCCTCCCGTTCGAACGCCTTATGCAAGCCATTCAGGATGAGAAGGCATTCATCCGCTTCGGCGTCCATCTTTTTCGTATAGATGCAGAAGGTGTTCCGACCCGATCTCTTCGCAACATACATAGCTACATCGGCTTGCCTTTGCAGCATATCGAAGTCAGTGCCGTGATCGGGATAAATTGCTATGCCGATCGAGACCGTCATCGATAGTTCAAACCCGCCGCCAGAGAATGAAAACGAAGTTTGTTCAACGATTCGATTCGCAACAGCATAGGACTTACCTGACCGGGCAGCTATTGATCTGCGCTTCCTTTGCGATCTGCTTGGAACCGACACACCTAAGGTCTCCGGAGTTACCCAAGAATTCACCCAAAATTGGGACGGCTTACACGCACATACAGGTGCTTAGGCGGCATTACGTGTGCTGTTAAATTGTTGAACGTTTGCGTTGCCGGATATTGCAAGCCTACTTGCGCCAAGAGGGCTCGCAGTCGGAATTAGCGCGGCGCTTTGGAGTCAGCTTCGAGTATGTGCGCAAGATACGCCGTCGGTGCGGTCAAGCGGCCGAATGGAGCGCCAGCCGCAGTGCCGGCACGGTCGCCTGAGCCGCGTCACGGCCCCGGTCAAGGAGCAATTACGGAATTGGGCACGGGAGCAACCGAATCGCACGCTGGCCGAGTTGGGCGAACAATTGCACGCCCAGGGAATAGCAGTGAGCCGGGGCCGCGTCAGTCAGATCCTTCATCAGATGGGTCTGGGGTTATGCTGCCTCGACTGGAAAAGCGGCTGGTCGTGCCGATTCCATCTCCCAGGCGTGGCCAGATACTTGCGAAGAAGCTGCACGACATCGCTTCCCAAGGGAACAAGTCTGGACTCGTAGAACTTCGTCTCGCGGATGGTGACCACACCATAGTCAAGATCCACATCAGCTAGACGCAACCTCGGCGCTTCTCCCGTCCGCACAGCCGTTCCGTATAGGAAGAGAAGCAGGGAGCGAAGCGATATTCCGGTCCTGACCTCAATCGTCTCGTCCTGCGCCGTGTGGTAACTGGCGAACGCTCCCACATCGCCTTTCCCGGCAATATCATTTACATCGGGCGTAATGTTCGTCCCTTCCCATCCCCCCGTTGCATAGAACGGCTTACTGAATCGGGCGACAACATACAGAGTATATTTTTGCCAGCCATCGGATCCTGTCTGATGAGATTCTCCCTGGATCGCCGTGGCGCTGACACGCCGGATCACCGCACGTTCCACGGTCGTGCAATACTCGCTCGGTACGTCAAGCACTAGCAGAACACGAGCTCGCTGCTTTCGGGAATGTACGGCGTTGCACCGTGGCGCAGGTGGTAGCAGTTAGCTCGGCACGAATGTTATAGTCGTCGAGCATCACAGAGTAGTATCCAGGTGATGCGCTCTAGTCTCATGCCGGAAGTGGGTGCGGAGGCTCTCCGGCGAAAATGGGTCCACATTACTCATATGAATTCTCTCCCCGACCCCAGGTTATAGAAGATGCCGATCAAGGAATCGGTAAGCCTGCTCCCGCATCTCTTTCGTGAACATGTGACCGCCCGGCCAGATCCTAAGTTTTAAATTTTCCTCAGCGAAGGATGATTTTGAAGTATCGAAGATTTCCTGCGCGCCGCGACTCCACTTATCATGGTCGGTCGCCGAAATGTACAGCGGGGTGGGAGCGACAAGGACAACGACGTCTTCGATGTCGCCAATCTGCATGATCCTGGGAACACAGAATTCCATCTGAATTCCCGCATCCCGCCGCAGCGAATCTTTGTAGTTAACGCATCCGCAGTTTGAGACGGATGCCTTGATTCTCTCATCGAAAGCAGGCGTCCAAATCGCCATCCGTCCGCCGTAGGAGTGGCCGATGAAGCCTATCCTGCCGCGGTCAACTTCCTCGCGGCTTTCCAGATAGTCGATGCCGACAGATGCATCGTGCAGAACTTTTGCCAGCAGCGTGCGGCCCGTTACAAGTCGGGAAGTAAGCTCAAAGTAAAGTGCTTCAAATGTGCCTGCGCTCCAGTTCCTTTCTTCAAAGCCAATAGCATCAGGAGCGAAAGTAATGTACCCGCGCTCGGCTAATTCAGCGGCGTACCTCTGGTCGGGATGGCCTGCAAGGCCGACGACTTCGCTCTTACCGAGTGTGAAATTCCAGTCGTGCTGATGATGACAGAAAATTACGGGGGTCTTCAGGTTCCTGTTCTTGGGGATACAAATGTACGCCCGGACGACTTCATCGGGCTCGGTGTAGTATTCCACTTTTTCGCGAAAGTAACTGCCACAGTCGATTGATTCAATCGTTCGAGGACTTAGCGGCGTTCTCTCCGGAAATTCTCCAAGCGCAGTTAACAACGCATCCCTGTCCATGGTTGTTTTTCGTCTCCTGGTTGCACGTCTGGCCGTACTCCTGAACCATCTCGACAGCACTTTCACGGCCTGCGATCTCTGTTGTGCTCATGATGTTTTGATGAGAGAAGCGGATTCCCGATCGAGGTAAACAGTGCATCGCGGGTGCGTGCGCAATGCGGTCGCCGGGCACGCGCCGCTGATGGGCGACTCCATCATAAGTTTGACCGCGGCGCTTTTGTGACGGCCGGGCACGCAGCAGAAGAGTTCGTGTCCGCCAAGAAGCGTGGGAAGGGTAAGTGTGATCGCCGTTTTTGGGACGTCGTCAAGTCGAGCGAAGCAGCCGTCCAAAACCTGTTGCTCCCGGCACATCTGATCCAACTCAACCACTTTCACGGCAAGAGGATCATCGAGATCGGCCGGCGGATCGTTGAAAGCAAGGTGTCCGTTCGTGCCGATGCCAAGCAGCACGACGTCTATGGGTGCTTCGGCCAGCATCGACGCGTAAGCGCGGCAGGCGGCCTTCGGGTCCGTTCCGGGGTCGATCAGATTCACTCCTCCCGCCGGAACGTGATCGAAAAATGCTGCCCTGAGCCAGGTCCCGAAGCCCTGCGGCGCATTCACAGGCAGGTCGATGTACTCGTCCATGTGAAACGCCGTGACGCGCTGCCAGTCAATGCCGGGCTCGAGCGCCAGCGCCGCCAGCATCTCGCTCTGGCTTGGCGCCGCTGCAAAGATCATGCGCACGTTCGCTTTCTGCCGCAGAGTGCGTCGCAGCGCGGCACTTATATCGCGCGCAGCCAACTCTCCAAGTTCGGGACGCGAGTCTGCGATGCAAACTTCCATGGTTCCCTCGGCATACTTCATCCCGCGGCGGACGCTTCGCGGAGCATCAATCCATCGACACCAAGCCCCTCGGCCAATGCGAATGGATCCATAGCCGAGCCAGGCGTAGGCAACAACTCTGCATCGCCAACCTCTTGCAGAGCGGCAGCGGCTGGTTTCCCACCTGTGCGCATGATGTGTCGGTAAACAAAGAAGACGATCAATGCGATCGAACTGAGCACAAAGCCAAACCAGAAAGCCACCACGTAGCTCCCGGTCCATTTGATCAGGAACCCTGAGATCGCAATGACGGTGCCAGTACAGAAGTTGCGAATCAGTGCGACTGTTGATGTGTAGGATCCCGTGTCGGCCTTGTCCATCGTCTTCCATAGGATCGTATCGCCGGCAACCTGCAGAGCCGTTGACATCGAAAACAGCCCCATGAGCAGGATCAAGCCGTTGGCATTGGTCACATGGACCGCGCACAGGACGAGAGCCAGCATAAGGACCCACTCGAAGCATAGCGCTACGTAGCTACCAAAACGGTCTATCAGCCAGCCGGCCGGATACGAAACCAAGATTTTGAGCAGAAGCCCCCAGGACATCGCGGCCCCGGTAGCGCCGATGGTCAGATCCAGCGTCGCTTTAGCATAGAACCAAACCCAGGTGTTGAAGATCATCGTAAAGGCGTTGAGCAGCGCAACTGCCAGCATCAGCACAAGAATCCGTTTGTCCTGGCACGCAACTTTGATCGGCGCCAGCAGATTGAATTTCTCCTCGGCAGGATGGTGGAATGGCGGCTCCCTGATTCGCCACAGCGCCAGCAGCACGGTAGTCGCCATGACCGCCGCCGAAATTATGAATACCCCTGTCTGGTTCACGTCCGCCATCTTCGCGCCGAAACGTGACGAAAGGAAGCCGGCGAGGCTGATCACAATCGCCACCAACCCGGACACGCGCGCTAGTATCTCCTTCGAGACGCAATCGATTGACAGCAGCGGGTAGGTAGAAGCGCTCATATCGTTGAAGAAGTAGTACACGACCAGCAGGCCCATGAGCATCCACTTTTCGCTGAACAGAGGAAAGATGACCAGCGCAAAGGCGATGAATGGAAGAGCAATGAGCACAAATGGCGTGCGGCGTCCCAGCCGGCTTGTGCAGTGATCGCTCTTCCAGGAAAAGTACATGACCAGGAAACTCACCGCCCACAGGTTGGCCGAAGTGAGCAGGCCAATGCTGGAATCGCTCACGCCGACTGCCTTGAGCCTGAGGTTCATCAGCGGCACCAGAATGGTCATGGAGAACGCCATTCCGAAATGGCCAAAAGTAATCCACGACACATTGCGCCACATCAATTTGCGGTCAGCGTAGAAGGTGGCGAGAGCTGGGGAAGCCGCGCTTGGCGCTTCGATGACCGCTTGTCGCAAAAGCGGCGTTGATTGCCCGTCAGGCCCCTCGCTCATCGTCCCTCCCTTTAGCGCCCGATGGAGCATGCGTCTCGATCGAATTCAATTCCGCAAGCCGAACCGGCCTCTTTTCCCTTGCAGAAATCTCTGCGGCAAAGCAAAGGCGCGTGGTCTCCAGCGCATCCCGCGGGCTGGTCTTCGGCGGCTCGCCTTCCACCACCCGCCGGACGATATCGAGCGCCTGATCGTGCGTGTTGTGGAAGTATGTAAAGTCTTGCTCCGGATTCCAGGTCTCTGTCTGGACCCACGCGCTGGTTTGGCCGTAATCGTTCTCGCCGAACTCCCATCGCTTGATAGTGCGCGGGAAGACGTCGGTTTCCGCCGCGCCCTTGTCTCCATAGATCATGTATCGCAGCATGTGCCCGTCGCCCGCCTGCTGGGAAACGGCATTCTGAAGCGGGTCTCCTTTGAAAGTTGCTGCCGGGCCCATCATGAAAGTCAGATGACTCAACGCTCCGTTCCTAAACCTGTAGGTGCAGTGATAATTGTCGTGAACTTCATAGTAGGGAATGACGTTCGGGGCGCAAATCGCGTAAACGTCCTCGACTTGGTCGCCGATCCACCAGCGCGGCAGATCCACGTAGTGGCTCAGCTTCTCCCCGAACATCCCTCCACTCGTCTCGGAACTCGTGCGCCATACATCGTCTCGTGCCCAGGCGCTCGTGCAGTATGTGCAGTGCGTGTTCAGCACTCGTCCGAGGAGACCCTGGTCGATCCAGTCCTTCACCGCGGTGTACAGATGCGAGTAGCGCAGTTCGAAGCCGACCTGAAGAAAGCCTAGGGTCTTATCGGCCGCTTCTACCATCGCCTCCGCATCCGCCAGCGTTGTGGCCATCGGCTTCTCGCACATGACAGCCTTTCCCGCCTCGAGTGCGGCGATGGCCAGGTCCTTGTGGGCATCGTTTGAAGCTGCGATGAAAACCAGCCGGATTTCCGGGTCCCGCAGCACTTGTTCCAGGCTGTCTGCCGTCTCTACCCCATGGCGTTGCCTGAAGTGTTCCATGCGCTCCGCCTGGCGATCGAAAACAGTAATGGCGCGCACCCGCGCACTGTCACCCAGATGTTGAATGACGTGTTCGCCCATCTGTCCGCATCCAAGAACGGCCACTTCGATTGCTTTGTCACTGCTCATGCTTTATCCTCAACTTTTCCACTATTCTCCTCCGCCCTACTGAAAGGCGCGCGGAACTTGTTATGCGTCTTCCAGCCCTCTTCTCCCGCCTTGCTCCACGAGCCGAGTGCGAATCCGCTGCTGCTTTCAGGCTGGAGAGCGCCTTGCGCGTAGATGGTTCCGCTTCCAGTATCCGCGCCGTACACAACATCCACCGGAATCGCGAAGGTCAACTGCCCGCCGCCATGCCGAACCGACCGCAGTCCCATTGCAGTGATGCGTCTCGTTGTTTGATCCCACATGAGGCACTCGCACTCGCACTCGATGCCGAGCGCCTCGGACACTCCGTATCCAAGTCGAATGCCGCCACCCTCGGGAAGATGAACTATGCCGCCGGCATACCGCACCTGGCCGCGCCGCGGGGTGAGGGAAACAAGAAAGGAGCCGCGCGACACCGGTTCCGTGGCCTCGAGCCGCCACCGTCGATAGCGCGGAAATCGTCCCTCGCTGATGTCTTCAAGACCAGTGTTGTTCAGTCCGTAGATATACGCTGGAACCCATGTCGGCTCTTCCACCACAACGCGCGCCGAAGGCTTGGTCTCGAGGACATGGGCGAAGATTTCTCCCTTCTCTTCGTCCTCCAATCCCTTGCTTCCGCTCTTGATGCCGGCGATAAGGTTGGCCTGGCCGCCCGTCAGGCGATACTCGGCGCCCCCTAAATCCTGCACCGAACCTGAGCAATGCAGATGGGTCGCAAAGCGAATCGCTCGCTCACCCTCAAAAGCGTCGGAGAGCACAATGACCCCTGTCTTCCGGTCGAAGAGGAAGATCCGATCCGCTCGCCGCACGTTGAGTTTCGGGTCGAGTGCATGCGTTACGACGATATGTGCATAAAGATAGCGTTCGTCGATGAAGCAGCGCCGGATCACAGCGCAGCTTTCCGGCGGGGTGGCCCCGTTCAGGTATTGCCCATTGGTAATGGCGCCGCCGTCTTCGAAACACATTGTGTTGGTAAGCGCGCTGTTGAGTCCGTAAAGGCCCATGTTGATGTTGCAGAGCACCGGCGTTCCGTCAATGGTCACATCGACCGCGCCCAGCGATGGAGGAAACTCACGGTTGTGCGGCATGAGGGCGAAGATCGCTTGCCGGCCGGCTTTGGGGCCGCCACTCACCGACAGCGCAATCACATGTTCGCCGCGGGCCGTCGCGATCAGGTCGCCAACATCTTTGGCGAAAAGCGGGCGGTCGGGAAAGGAGGCAACTTTGCATGAAGCTTCCGGCGCATAGAGCAGATCGAAGATGCCCAACACCAGATCGCCGGTGGCTTTGCGTTCCTTCTCGACGAAGGCGCGGTAGATGGATTCGATGCCGGGCGTTGGATGAAAGCGGCAGAGAAATGCCGTCAAAAAACGGTGCTCTCGCGTTCGCAGACCGCGCTGAAGCTCCTGACTGTTGGGCACTTCGAATGCTGCCAACAATGCCTGGCCAAGATTGTCGAGGAAGGCGCTCGAGGAGAGCTCCGGTCTCATTCCAGCGAAGGTATGGACTGCCGCCAGATAGAGAACCAGATGAAAGGGAAAATAAGTCGCCCAGGCTGCCTTTCCGCTGGCCGGGAACAACGTCAGACTGTCGCTGAACAAGCCGTGAAAAAGCGGCAGCACATGTCGCGCTATCGCAAGATCTTCGTAAAACGCCATGCAAGCAATGGCGGCGCCGTTCCACGCGCCCAGCGAATGCGGATCGATTGTCGGATATCCCATGTAGGCGCGTTGGAGCAAGGTGAAGTCGTAAATCTTCTGCAGATACTCCTCAGCCTTGGACAAGATTGCGCGCCGGTCCTGGTCGTCCAACAGCGGCTGCAGGTAGTCCCATGCCAGAGCGGTTTGATAGAGCCGCATTCCGATGACGCGGTCGTTGTCTCCGCCCATCAACAGTGGATCGGGACGGCCGCTCCATGTGGAAGCATGCGCTAGATCCATGATGCGCGCTTTGGCGCGCGCCCCGATCAGCTTGTCTCCGGTGAGTGCGAAGACCAGGCTAGCCAGTTCCAATGTGCCTTGGCTGTTGTCAGTGAGGAAGACCAGTTCGTCAGTGCGCAGCCGCTCCTGTAGCGCGAGAAACTCAGCAGTTCCTTCCCACCGATCGCGCACCTGCTTTACGTCTTCCAAGGAAAGAAAAATGTGCGGATGTCCTTTGGCTGCCGGTTCCAGGGGGATGGTGCGGCGATCGTCCTTGCGAAGCTCAAAGTAAGCCAGCCTTCCCCAATCCATGCGCTCCCGATCGCGCTCGATCAACTCGAGGACGAGTTCGTTCTCGCCATCCTGCGCCTCAAACCCGAACTCCGCGGAAAGGCGTCCCTCCGCGATCTGTTGCGGACCCGGCAGATCGAACCAAAGGCCGCCCTTGAGCTTCCCGTTGACATAAGTGCGGATCATGGGAACGGCCATCACGTTGCGAATGTGATCGAGATCCCACGGACCCACCGGCACTAGTTTTCCATCCGGGACGCGCACCATCTCGATCATCGCCGTAGACATGTCGAAGGCATTCGGCGTGGTCTCAAAGCGGCCTCTGTAAAGCCCTGCTGCGATATCGAAGCGAATGGAAAGGCGATAAGGATTGACGGCGATATCGGTGACCTGGCCAGTAATGTCGATGAACTCGACAGAATCGGCGCCGCTGAACTGATGGAAAATCGGCTTCAGGAAGGCGATGAGATCTTCATTCCTCATAATTCCGTCCAGGGGGCGAATACGGGGCTTGTTTAAATCAGTGACCGGCCGACATCTTCACCGCACCTTTCCGATGCACGAATCCGGCCTGAGGCAGACAAGATATTTCCGACGACAACTACACGAATAGACTGCGGCGCCGGGTTCCAATCGAAGGAATTGCCTTGGAACCCGGCGCCGAGTTGCAGCAGGTTATAGTTTAGCCATCGCGAGACTAATGACTAAAAGTTGTACTTCAACGCGAACTGGATATTGCGCGCGCCCTCCGACGTGTTGATCTGCCCTATTGTGCCCCCATCCGGATTCGCGATGTCGATGCCTCCATTGCTCGGCGCATCGAGGATCGTGTGGTTCAAAGCGTTGATGAACTCGGCGCGAAACTCGATGTTCTGATGCTCCGTGATGGAGAAGATCTTGGCAGCGCTGGCGTCTATGTTCTGCTCGCCAGGGCCGTAGACCGAGCTCACACTGCAGTTACCGAAATAGCCAGCGCTAGGCTCCTGGTACGAAGCGGGATCAAACCACCGATACCCGTAGAAGCCATTTCCGATGGGCTGTTTATGCAGTACATGCGGTGGCGCTATGCAATTCGGCCGGTTTTGGAAGGAGTTGGTCCCGGAGTGGTCGTCATTTGAGCTAAGCGTGAGAGGGAAGCCGCCGCGGAAGGTCGGCATTAAGCTTAATTTCCAGCCACCCACAGCGGCATCGGCAGCCCTGTTCATGTTGGCGCCGAACTGCTTGCCGCGGCCAAAGGGCAGATCGTAGATCAGATAGCCGGTGAAATCACCCTTGACGTTGTAGTAGCAAGCTCCGGTTTCACCCTCCGGATTGTATGTGTTCTGCCACCAGGCGCTGGGCGCAGATGATTGTCCGCCTTCGCCCCAGAATCCCTGCGAGTTGGTCATGCAGCGCGACCAGGAGTAGCTAAGCTGATACGACAAGCCATGCTTCAGTCGTGCCTGCACCTGTGCCTGCAAGGCGTGGTAGTTCTGGTGTGCCTCCGCAAAAGTGCCGAAGATATACGCTACCTGATCAATGAACTGTGGGTTATCCGCGAAGAACGGCGATGGACTAACCACCCCCGGCGAGTCCCACACAAGCTGCGTGAGCAACTCCGCGTTGGTCAAGTGCTTGGTCGATTGGCCAACGTATCCCAACTGGAATGTGACCGAGGGTGAGATTTCTTGCTGCACGAACAGACTCCACTGATTCGAATGTGCAGGCTGCACTTTCTTATCCCACGAATAGATGATCGCTCCCTTGTAGCAAAGCGGATCGGCGTCCTTTAAGCCGGCGATCGTGCATCCAGCAGGCACAGACACCGGGGTAAAGCCCTGGTCCAGAGTTGTCGTGGGGTAGGCAAGGGTACTGTAATTGGCGCTAGCTGCAATTGCTCGGGGCGGATTGCCAGGCAGACGTAATCCCAGGCCCGTGCCTTCCATGAAGGACGACAATCCGTAAGAGGCGCGAACCGTAGTCTTTGGTGACACCTGATAAGCGAAGCCAATGCGAGGCTGATAATTTCCGTAACCATTGTAGGAGTTGTAGAGCGCGTTGCTATTGCCGTTTTGTCCGGGCAACTCGAGATTACCGGTCTGCGGATCCCAGTTAACCTCTCTATTGTGAGCTTCCACGAAAGGTGTGTGCGTCTCGTAGCGAAGTCCGAGATTGACCGTCAACCGATTTGCTAACTTCCAGTCGTCCTGAACGAAGCCGGCAAAGACGTTGTTCCGTTGTCCCCAGTCCGCGCCTGCGCTGCCGACACCGACCGAGGTGGGCAAGCCGAGCAGGAAGTCCGTTTCGGGGCTACCCGAGTAGGTGGAACCGAAGCCAAAGCTTCCGGACTCTCCATTGTTGCTGTTGAATAATCCAGTGGTACGGATCCGCCAGCCTTGGAAGCCGAAGCGCGTATTGTGCTTCCCATGCACCCAATTCAGAACATCCGAATATTGAATCGAGGTGTCGTAGTTGTCGGTGACGCTATCCTTGGTGCCAAAACCGTTCACATACCCCCCACTAAAACTCATAGCGGGCAGGAAGCTCGTGGTCAACCCAGGTATACCGAACAAGGTGGCTGCATCTCCTGAGACGTTTGACAAAGTATGATTTTGTCCAACATCGACATAGTTCACACCCAGGCGAGCATCATTCAGCAAGCTTGGCGATATGGTCCGCATGTAGCCGGTGACGAAATTCCACGTTGAAACCACGTTAAAAGGATCATAGTCGAGGGCAAATGAGTTGACGGTCGGGTTCGTCAGATTGGAATACGAGAAGCGACCCATATAGTGGTCTTTCTCGCTTGCGGCGTAATCGAAACGGCCATCCCCCTGGTCGGAGTCGGTTTTGACCGCAGTCGTGTTGGTTGCGTTGCTTTGAAGTAAGTCGTTGACTGGCGCAGGGTAGTATTTCGAATTAATAATCGCCAAAGCAGCCGGGCTTAGACGGTCTTGCGGAATGACGTTCTGCGGGAAGGGTTGTCCCGTCAGCGGATCGACGATTGCCTTGCCGGCTGCCACCAGCTCAGACACGTTGCCTGTGCGCTCCGCCGCAGTAAACACGGTGAAAAAGGATGTTGTGCTGGGAAAGTCAAATCGCTCGCCCTGGTAGTCGGCGAAGAAGAACAGCTTGTCTTTCAAAATTGGGCCGCCAATGGCACCCCCAAACTCGTTCCAACGCATCTTCTGACGCGGTGTAATGTCACCCGGAATCAGTTTGTTCATCCACTGGTTCGCGTTCAGAACATCGTTGCGGAAGAACTCGAAAGCGGAGCCGTGCAACGAATTTGTGCCTTCCTTGATCGATGCGCTGATAACCCCGCCCATATAGTTGCCGAAGTCGGCAGGAGCATTTTGCGTGATGACCCGAAACTCCTGGATGGCGTCGGGCTGCGGGGAGTACGCCACGTAGTTACTTCCAGCATCGTTATTGTCCATGCCGTCGAGCAGGAAGCTGTTCGCATCGAAGCGGTTTCCGTTGATTTCCGGACGTGCGACCTGTCCAGCGTTTTGGCCGCTCTCAAATCCTGTCGGTTGTACCGTAACAGCCCCTGGCGTGAGCAGCGCAAGCTGCAGATAGTTGCGGCTGGCCAGCGGCAAGCCGACGTTGGTCCGCGCATCGATGACGGTGCCGACATCGGTAGTCTCTGTCTGCAGCAAGGGAGCTTCACTGGTAACCTGGACGGTCTCGCTATTCTGCCCCAGAACCATCTTGATGTTGACCGCCTCGACCTGGTTGAGTTGGAGTTCAATGGGCGACTGGACGGCGGTACGGAAGCCGGGCGCTATCGCGCGCACCTCGTAGCGTCCTACGGGCAGTTGCGTCAGGTTGTAAAATCCCGCTGCGTTGGTTTTCGCGGGCCAAACCGTTCCTCGATCGAGGTCGGTCGCCGTGACGTCGACATTCGCGACGACACTGCCCGAGGGATCAGTGATGGTGCCGTTGATCGTCGCCGTAACTGCCTGCGCTCTCCCATGGACCGGCCACCAGCAAATTGCCAAGACGAGAATGCTCAACGTTAGAACGGCGGAATGCTTCGCAATCAAACGCGCGGTACTTACGATCATGCTCCTTACCTCCTCAAATTTTCGGTAAAACCTCGGGGCCGTTTCATATTCGTGATACATTAGTTCTGAAATGCGAAACTAAATTTCTAATTGCGGATTACAGTAATTCAAACAGCGTTGCACTGTCAAGCCCCACCGTGAGAGGGTCTTTGTATGAAAAAGGCTTCCACCGCCATGACTTCTACACTTCGTTGCCTCAGAGTGCTGGAACTTCTGGCAGACGAACCGTTTGAACTCTCGTTCACTGAGCTCGCCGCAAGACTCAATGTGCCCAAGGCTTCAGCGCATCGGCTGTGCACCACGCTGATCGAAGCGAATCTGATCATCCAGGAGCCGGTGACGCGCCGCTATATGCTCAGCAGTCACGCGCTTTGGATTGGCTCCGGTTATCTTCGTCACTCTGCTCTCTACCGGGCAGCGTTTTTCCCTATGCAGGAGTTAGCACGACAGCTGCCCGGTACGGTCCAGCTCGGCGTTCTTGACCAGGATCACGTGCTGTTCATCCACTCGGTTGGCTACGTCGGCGCGCCCGATGCGTTTGCCGATGTCGGACTCAGGCGCCCGTTGAACGCCACCGCGTCAGGCAAGATTTTTCTGGTCGGCATGTCCTCGAAAGAAGTCGATCGGATCATGTCGAAATGCACGGAAAAATACACCGTCAGCACGATCACCTCGGCGGCTCGGATGAAACAGGAGATCGCTCAGGTGAAAAAAATGCGCTACGCCCGCAACGTCGAAGAACTGCTGCCCGGATACTGGGTGTTGGCCGCCGGCGTCGGCCAGGATGATCGGCCGGCCGCAGTCATAAGTATCACCCTGCCGCTGACCGAGTTTACGCCGGAACGCGAAGCCGCCATTGCTGCTCTCGTCATTGATGCGGCCCGAAAGGCATCTTTGCAATTAGGGCATAGCGGCATGACGCGCAGATTCGTGGCCTGACCTGAGAAGATGTCTCATAGTTGTTTCTGAGAATTCAACGTTCTTCCTGAGACTCATTTTGATTGCGTGTCTCTTTTCGAGTAGTTTCAGGTATTCGGGTGCTGATGAGGTAGCTTGCGGCGTAAGTCCTGTCCAGTTTGACAGAGGGACAACGCGATGGATGGTTGGGTATGCAACTCGCTCTGAGCCACCTCGGATATCTCGCGGAAAGCCCCAAAACTCTTACTTTACTGCCCGAGGATACAGCCGGGCTTCCCGAACTGATACCGTACTATCTCCGCCAAAACTGCTTTCGTATGGCGCGCGATGCCAAAAGCGAAGAGGGCTTTTCTGCGCGTTTCCCGGCCCCGTACGATCTGTTGCGGGGCAAACTCATTCCGGGCAGCGGGAAGCCTTTGTTTCAGGGCGAATTGCGGAAAATATCGAGCCGCTGGGGCACCCTGTGGCAGGCTGACTTCAGCCGTTTCAACACCCCCGGCAGTTACCAAATCGAGACCGACTGGCAGATCTCTCCCCCCTTCGCCATTCGGGAGCGTGTCTATGACCGCATCCTGGCGGCCTACCTAACCTTTCTGCGCGCTCAACGCTGTGGCTGTGCCGCGTTCGGCGTCCACGAAGCATGTCACCTTGACGATGGCATTCTGGACAGCGACGGATCTTCGTTGCCGGCTGCGGGCGGCTGGCACGACGCCGGCGACTTTCGCAAGTGGCTGGCCTTCACGCTTTACCATATTGATGCGCTGCTTACGATGCGCGAGAAGGTCGGCGAGGACCTTGAGCGCGGAGGCATCGCGCCTTATACGCTACTCGACGAAGTCACGTGGGGAAACACTTACTTTCACCGCATGATCGACGCTCGGGGCCAGGTCTATGAAGACGTCGCCGGCGGCAACTCGCCGCCCGGAAGAGCCTTTACTTACGAAAGAGACTGGTGGTTTGAGAATCATCCCGGCTGCTACTGCGACGCCAGCGACAATCGGTGGACCGATAACTTACCCCATTCAGGCGACGAGCGCACGGTTCGCACCACATTCAATCCCCTGGTCCAATGGGCTTTCGTCCAAGTGCAGGCACGCGCATCCAGGCACCTACCACCGCTCCAGGCCGACAAATGCCTACAACTTGCCCGGCTAGCCGCTGCCTTCGGCCGCCGCCACGGACATGACAACCGCACGCTCTTCCTGGCTGCAGAACTGCGCGGCAACCTGGAACTGCTTGCGGCCGGCGATCCATCGCTCGATCTCTCTGGCATCGTTGTCACCGCCCGCGAGTTGATGAGGCGCCAAGCCTCTATTCCGGAGGGACTCTCGGGTTATTTCACAGAAGCCGACGAGTCGGATGGATTTCGCTCCATCGCTTTCGCGGTGGACCCTGCCCTGGCGCTTCTTCGTTTCTGGGAGCTGCGTTCGATGTTGAGGGATGCGCCGGCAGCGGAGTTGGCTCTTCAGGCAATCGTCGTCTACATCGACAGATACCTGTTGGCTGACTGCGACAGCAATCCCTTTTCTCTGACTCCGTACGGAGTGTATTTCGACCCGCCGCATCGTGACCGACAGCTCTTTCGCGATGCTGGACACGGACGTGGGGTGCGAACCTTTATTCATCCATTCAACACGCAAGGCATTGTCCACGGAACCAGCTCAGTGCTCATGAGCCATGCTCACCTGCTTGCCCGAGCAGCCGCGCTGCTCGATAAACCTGTGTGGCGCCGCTCCGCGGAGCGGTTGCTTCACTGGTGCCTCGGGCACAATGTGCTCAACCGCTCGTTATTCTCCGGGATCGGCTACCGTCAGCCCATTGGTTATTCCTTTCGCATTCCGCAAATCCCCGAGGCAATGGTCGTTGGGTTCATCGGCAGGCCGGATGACTCGCCCTATCTCGAAGAGTCCACGGCCATCGAATGGAACACCCTGGAGTACTGGAGCGTCCCGTTCCTGCAGGCGGCACAGGCGGCCTGTTGGCTGCGCGATTGAGGTCGGCGCTTCAGCTTGACAGGTTCCAGCGCAGCGAATATTCTTGATCCGTAATTCAAACAACGATTTCGCATTCCGAAACTCGGGACCAAAAATGCGACAATGCGAACCGGGCTCCACGACCTCGTTCTTCTCGCGGACAAATGAGGTAGCTTCCAATCTTTCCATGATCCGAATTGACTCCGAACAGCAACTCAATCGACTGTTGACCGAACCGAGCGAAGCGGATGTTGTCTTTGCGCGGCGACTGCGCGGAGACACCATGGTTCTGGGAGCTGGGGGAAAGATCGGTCCTACCTTGGCTCAGAGGCTTCAACGCGCCTTGCACGTGGCAGGCAACACGTCGCGCGTCGTAGCTGTCTCCAGATTTCAATCGTCGGACGCGCAGCGCGAGCTTGCCGAGTCGGGCGTGGAAACGATCGCTTGCGACCTGCTCGATGCTCAAAGCCTCGGCACCTTGCCCCTGGCCGAAAATGTCCTTTTCCTCGCCGGCCGAAAGTTCGGCTCGGCCGGGGATCCTGATGTCACCTGGGCAATGAATACCGTGGTTCCCGCGCAGGTGGCGCAGCATTTTCGCGATTCGCGGATTGTCGCGTTTTCCACTGGCAATGTCTACCCCTTCGTTTTCCCCGAACAGGGTGGTTGCGTCGAGTCAGATGCACCCGCTCCCCTTGGCGAGTATGCGCAATCGTGCCTCGGGCGCGAGAGGATATTCCAGTTCTATTCCAAAAAGTTCAAAACGCCATGCCTGATCTTTCGGCTCAACTATGCGGTCGATCTCCACTATGGCGTGTTAGTCGACATCGCGCGGAACGTTTACGAGGGCAAGCCCGTCGACGTGTCAGTACCCGTGGTGAACGTCATCTGGCAGGGAGACGCGAATTCCTACGCCATGCGTTCTTTGGAACTTTGCGATTCTCCTGCGCGCATCCTTAATGTGACGGGGCCGGAAACCATTCCAGTCCTGGGAGCCGCCAACTTCTTTGCCCGGCGCTTCCAGCGCGATTTGCTCGTGAAAGGCGAATCAAAGGGTCTGGCTCTGCTGAATAACGCGGGAGCATGCCATGCTGCGCTCGGATATCCTGCGGTACCGGTTGACGAACTGATGGAAGCGGTCGCCATCTGGGTGGAGTCTGGCGGCGCAAGCCTCGATAAAGCTACGAAATTTCAGGTTACGGATGGAAAATTCTAATGCGTGAAGCCACCGAACAGTTTCGCGCGTTGCTTCAGCGGGGTCTCGTGATCCCCGCCCACCCCCTCGCCCTGACTCAGGATCTCAAGCTCGATGAAAGACGCCAGCGCGCGCTCACACGCTATTACTGCGATGCCGGAAGCGGCGGTGTCGCGGTGGGAGTCCATACGACACAGTTTTCCATTCGCGACTACAGTATCGATCTCTTCGAACCGGTCCTGGAACTTGCCTTGGAAGAGGTGCACGGGTTTGAAAAGCGCAGTGGAAAGGTACTGGCCAAGATTGGCGGCATCTGCGGCGACACTCAACGAGCCTGTCAGGAAGCCGCTATCTTGCGCCGGCTGGGCTACGACGGCGGATTACTCAGCCTCGCTGCACTCTCCGATGCTTCCAATGATGCGCTCATCGAGCATTGCCGTGCCGTGGGAGAAACAATCCCCCTTATCGGCTTCTATCTTCAGCCGGCGGTGGGAGGGCGTCCACTCAACGCCTCTTTTTGGGAAAGCTTCGTTGAGATCGACGCTGTGGTCGCCATCAAGGTAGCCTCATTTGACAGGTATCAGACCATGGAGGTGCTTCGCGCGGTCGCTCACAGCGGACGCGTCTCTGAGATTGCCCTCTACACTGGCAACGACGACAACATTGTCGCTGACTTGCTCACAGAGTTTCGCTTCGGCGAACATACGGCGCATTTTGTGGGCGGCTTGCTGGGCCAGTGGTCCGTGTGGACACGCCGCGCGGTTGAACTTCTTTCGTCAGTGCACGACGTAAAGCAAAATGGCGCGTGCCTGGGTACGGTCCTCGCGCGAGGTGCGGAGATTACCGACGCGAATGCCGCCATCTTTGACGCCAAGAATCAATTTCGCGGCTGCATTCCCGGCATCCATGAAATCCTGCGCAGACAGGGACTGCTTGCCGGTCGCTGGTGCCTGGATCCGACCGAGACTCTCTCTGAAGGACAACTGGAGGAGATCGATCGCGTCTGTTCGTCTTATCCGCTGCTGAACGACGACGAGTTTGTCGCGGAGAACCTCGACCGGTGGCTCTCTTAGCCTTGCGGTCCGCACTCGATTGGACGGGGTTGTAGACGTACCATTGACCAGGACTTCCCGGAAGTCTATAAGGTTGTGTTCGAGCCCTATAGCGAAACCAGAGTCGACGTATCCCAAAGCCTCAACACTGAAGTCGACGCGACCAACAGGGAGCGGCGACCTTCTACGAAAGTCAAAAAGGACACAGTTACTCTGGTTTCGCTCTAAATTCGATCGCGCAAATGAGGGGCCATGAACGAAAAGACGATCGCAACTGTTGCCCTCAGAGACGGAAGCTACTCGACTCTCCAGGAGACACTGCGGGAGGCGGCCCGGTGGGTCCAACTTGCGGCAATTCAAGGCGCCGACCTTGTGGTGCTTCCTGAAACTATTAACCTTTTCCACCGAACCAATGGCTCGGCGCCGCTAGATGAATTTGCCCTCAACGACTGGGAGGCGGCGACGGCCGATCTTCGTGATACGGCCGCACGCTGTGGCACATCCCTGGTATTGCCGCTGCTGGTGCGTGATAACGGAGTT
>Ga0182013_10001389_pt1 | contig 33229 bp, 21 predicted proteins | sample 612S2MmetaG_FD_120487 | JGI IMG/M metagenome (GOLD analysis project Ga0182013, IMG submission 120487) | Permafrost microbial communities from Stordalen Mire, Sweden - 612S2M metaG | ecosystem: Environmental > Terrestrial > Soil > Wetlands > Permafrost | place: Sweden: Stordalen | collected... | reverse complement strand
GCTGCTGAGCTGGGCTCCGCTCCTTCGATCTGAATCTCAGTCAATAACAGCGCGCCGCCGGCGATGCTTCGGTTGGGCAATCGAGTCCGGCGTCGCTCCGCTGCCCGCATCCGCGGTTTGCAGGTAGAATGTTGCGGTTGGGCCGCACCCACTTGCAATCGAATCGAGCCTTTCGGACTCCGGAGCTTCCATGCGCAGACTTGCCATTCTTATCCTATGCAGCCTCGCACTCCGAGCCGCTGCCCAGACACCCGCAAGCCAGACTCCCCCAAGCCAGCCACCGCCTGCCCAGGTCTCGATCCAAGTCGATCTGGCCAAGCCGCTGGGCCCGTATAAGCCGATTGGCGGGTGGTTCGGCTACGACGAGGCCAACTTCACCACCGGGAAGTATGGCCGCGAACTGCTGCGCGAGCTGCACGACCTTTCGCCGGCGCCGGTTTACATTCGCGCCCATCACATGTTCACCTCAGGCGACGGCCAGGCCAAACTCAAATGGTCGTCGACGAATGTCTTTTCGCTCGACGCCAGCGGCAAGCCGGTCTACGACTTCACCATCCTCGACCAGATCTTCGATGAGTACCACACTGCCGGCGTCCGGCCCATGGTGGAGCTTGGGTTTATGCCGAAGGACCTGGCTAGCGGGACGATGCCGTACGAGCAGCCCTATCCAAACACGGTCAAAGGGTCGGTGCAGAGCCCGCCCAAGGACTACGCGATGTGGGGCGAGCTATGCCGCCGGGTGGTCGAGCACTTTGTTCAGCGCTACGGCAACGCGGAGGTCGCCACCTGGTACTTCGAGGTGTGGAATGAGCCGGATATCGGCTACTGGCAGGGCACACCCGCCGACTACCTGAAGCTGTACGACTACTCCGTGGCGGGTGCGCGCAAGGCGTTGCCCAATGCGATCGTGGGCGGGCCGGCCGTGACCGGTCCCGGATCGACGCGGGCTACCACCTTTCTACAGAGCTTCTTCAACCATTGCGAGCACGATAAGAACGCCTGGACGGGTGAGCCGATCCCGCTTGACTTTGTCTCGTTCCATCCCAAGGGCAGCCCCAGGTACGTTCCTCCGGGGCCGGGGGAGTCCGGCCACATCCGCATGGGGCTGGGCAACGAGATCAGCGCCGCCGCCAGCGGCTTCCGCACGGTGGCCGCGTCGGCGAAGTACGACAACCTGCCCATCATTCTGTCGGAGGCCGATCCCGAGGGATGCGCTGCCTGCTCGGCCAAGGAGAACCCCAACAACGCCTACCGCAATGGCCCGGTCTATCCGACTTACACCGCCGCTGCGATGAAGGCGCTTGCCGATCTGGCCGCGCAGTACAAGGTCAACCTGATCGGCATGGTGAGCTGGTCGTTTGAGTTCGAGGGCAAGCAGTACTTCGAGGGCTTCCGCACGCTGGCCACCAACGGGATCGACAAGCCGGTGCTCAACGTCTTCCGCATGGCGGGCCTGTTCTCCGGCGACCGCGTGGCGGCGAGCAGCAGCGCCGAGGTGCCGGCCCAGGAGATCGCGAAGGGCGGCGTCCGCGCCCAGCCCGATATCGACGCCTTCGCCACCAAGGCCGCGCACGAGGCTGCGGTGATGCTGTGGAACTACCACGACGAAGACCTGCCGGTCCCCGCATCACAGGTGACGGTGAAGATCGCGGGTATTCCGCCCACCGTACACAAGGTGCTGCTGGAGCACTTCCGCATCGATGACACCCACTCCAACGCGTACACGGTGTGGATGGCGATGGGATCGCCGCAGGAGCCCACGCCGGAGCAGTATGCCCAACTGAAGGCCGCCGGCCAACTGCAACTGCTGACCTCTCCGGAGTGGCTGGACGTGACTGCGGGGAGCGTGACCGTGGCAACCGAGCTGCCGCGCGAGGCGACGTCGCTGCTTCACCTGACATGGTGAGGGGAGCGGCGTTGGCCAGGACCAAGGCGCAGACGCAGCGAGGCCCGGCGGGATGGCCGAGCCTCGGGGAAGACAAATACGGAGATTCCTGACCCTTCACTTCGCGAAGGGTCAGGGTGACAGTGTGTCCCGGGTTAGAAGCGGATGCCGAACTTGACGGGGATGTAGGTGGTGCGGTGACTGTTGGCCGGATAGGCGTCGTAGCCGGAATAACCGGTGGTGGCGACGTTGGCGGCGGTGTACCCCGTGCGCCCCTGGTTAGCCATGAAGACATAGCGCGCTTCCATGTAGAAGCGCTCGCTGGAGAAGTGGGAGAACTTCCAGGTGAGGCCGAAGCCGCCATTTACGCCCGCTGCGTTGCTGGTGTAGTGGTCGACGTTCGCATCCACCTGGTATGCATAGCCGTAGTAGTATTCGGTCGTGGGCTCGGTGAAGTTGGTGACCTTGTGATAGAAGCCGCCGCCGACGACGAGGTAGGCGCCTGCCGAACCTTCGGTAGCGAGGGTGTAGGTGGGGTTGAGGGTGAAGGACCAGACATGGTTGTTGCCGCCCAAGCCGGAGACCAGGGCGCATTGCGGTGGGTTGGCATTTTGCAGCGCGGGAGTGCAGCCGTAGTTGTAGATATAGGTTTGGTTGGAGAGGGTTGCGCCCTGCAGGCCGAAGTGGTCGTAGTCGAATTGCAGGCCGACGCCGACGTTCTTGTTGAAGTTTCGTCCACCGCCGAACTGGAAGCCGTAGCTGGGCGACTCATAAAAGTGGGTGTCACCGATGGGTAGGGTGAGGCCGAATCCCGCGAGGCCGAAGTACTTGTCGGAGCCGTCGGGGTTGGTGTTACCGCTGGAGTAGTTGGGGCGGCCATAGCGACGGCGCGGGGGCGGCTGCGAGCTGTCCAGCGCGGCCGAGCTAAGATTGAAGCGGGCGCCGGAATCGGAATCGGAGGCATCCGAGGACAATGAAGACGATGAGCTGCTGGACGAGCTGCTATAGGACGCGGCGGCGGAATCCGCCGGGGCCGACTCGGAGGCCAGAAAGAGAGGCATCTTCAGGGGCGAATCGATCGATGTGGACTGGGCCTGCATGAGCGAGACCGTCCCTGCCATGAAGAAGCCAAATGCCGCGGCACGGCACGCAATACCGAAGAAACTGGGGTTGGTGTGCATTTTTTTGATGACTCCCTTTATTTAGAGCAGTTCCACTGCTGCCGTGAACCTCGCCAGAACGGTTGAAGCGGTTTCCCGGTTGAGAGGAGACCATGCGGACATCCTATAGGGTACCTCTCCCACAAAACCGCCGCCCGATGCAGAGTTTCTTTCGAGATAACCCGAATCGAGCGTCTTTGTTGTGCCCGAACTGCAATCATCTCATTGCATGATAAGACGCGCCATTGAGCAATTTGGATCACCATGGAGTGGAGATAGTTTCAGGAAGGCAGTTGTTAGTTGCAGGTTGTCAGTTGAAAAACCAACAACCGATAACCTGCAACCAGCCCGCAACTGAGAACCTGCAACCTGCAACTTACAACTTGCCTTTAGTGGATGTCGAACTGCTCGGGATGCAGGGTTGGGTCGCTCTTGACGAGGATGGTCTTGCCGACCATCTCTTCCATCTCCTGCAGCCATTTCGCGCCCGAGGACTTGAGTTGCTTGACCACCTCGGGATGCACGCGCAGCATGACGTCGCCGCGGTCAAGCAGCTTGTGCATCTTGCGCATCTCGATGTAGATGTCGTTGCAGACGGTGACCGGCGACTTGACCATGCCGGTGCCGGCGCAGATGGCGCAAGTGGTGGAGAGGGTGCGTTCGAGCGACTGTTTGACCCGTTTGCGGGTGATGGCGACCAGGCCGAAGTCATTGAACTGGAGCACCTTGGAGGGCGCGCGGTCGGACTTCAACTCGTCTTCGAGCGCAGCCATGACGCGGTTGCGGTTCTTGCGCTCATCCATGTCGATGAAGTCGATAATGATGATGCCGCCGAGGTCGCGCAGGCGGATCTGGCGGACGATCTCGGGGATGGCGTCGAGGTTGGTCTTGACGATGGTATCTTCCAAGCGCGCGGTCTTGCCGACGAACTTGCCGGTGTTGATGTCGATGGCGACCAGCGCCTCGGTCTGGTTGATGACGATGGAGCCGCCGGATTTGAGCCAGACCTTGCTGCGCAGTGCCTTGTTGATCTCCTCGGTGATGCCGAACTGCTCGAACAGCGGGGTGTCTTTGAGGTAGAGCTTGACGCGGCGGATGAGCGAGGGCTGGAAGCGCTGGAGGAAGCGGAGGACACGTTCGTAGGCGTCCTCGGTGTCGACCCAGATGGCGGAGAAGGTGTCGGTTACCTGGTCGCGCAGGATGCGCTCGACGAGGTTGAGGTCGTGGTAGATGAGCGCGGGCGACTTGGAGGAATCGGAGCGCGCCTTGATGTCGGCCCAGAGGTTGAGCAGGAAGCGGAGGTCGCTGCGCAGCTCCTCTTCGCTGGCGCCCTCGGCGGCGGTGCGGACGATGAACCCGCCGCTGGCGTCGCCTTTTTCGCTGAGCAGAATCTCCTTGAGGCGGCGGCGCTCGGCGTCGGACTCAATCTTGCGCGAGACGCCAGTGTGGTTGACGGTGGGCATGAAGACCAGGAAGCGGCCGGGGAGCGCGATGTGCGAGGTGATGCGGGCGCCCTTCTTGGCGATGGGCTCCTTGGCGATCTGGACGAGAATCTCCTGGCCGGGCTTGAGCAAGTCGCTGATGGCGGGGAGATTGGTGGACTGTGCGGAGGCGCGTCCGTGGCCGTTGCTGTGTCCGGAGCGGCCACCGCGTCCGCGGTCGCGGTCGTTGCGCCCACGCCGTCCATCGCGACGCCCGCCGCGGCGGTCCGAATCGCGGCCGGGGTAGCGGTTGGGGCTGGGAGCGCCGTCGCGCTGCTCGCCGCCGCGATCCTGCTGGCTGCGGTCTTGCTCGCCAAACTGCTCGGCGTCGTCGGCGGTGCCGCTGCGGGCCGCCTGCTCCTGGGTTTCTTCTTCGGAGAGGTCTTGCTCGGGTTGACCACCTTGGTCCAGGTCCGGGCGATCGTCGATTTCGTAGCCTTCGTCGTCGTCCTCTTCCTCGTCCTCATCGAGGTCGTCTTCTTCGAGGTCGTCCTCTTCGCTGTCGTCTTCCTCTTCTACGTCGGGGGCGGTGCGGGTGATGTGGTCGATGGACATCTCGCGAAGCATAGTGCCCAGGTCGGCCGCGCCTTCCAGGGCTTCTTCCTCGAGATCGTCCATCTCTTCGATGGAAGAGGCGTGGAGGGTGGCGTTGTCGGAGTCCTCGTCATCGAGAATCTCTTCGGCGAGCTGGCCGGAGCCGGGAGCGAAACCGCCGACTCCGAAGCCAGGGGCGAGCGCGTCGGCGGACAGTACAGCGCCCTCGTGGCGAATGGGCGAGGCGGGTTCGGAGACCTCCATCGGGGCGGGATGCGACGTGGCGTCGGGCGGGACCTCGGCGGGCTCGGAGAACATTTCGCCGGCGGCGGAGATCGAGGTGATGTCGTGCGCCTGAGTGGCGGGCGCGTCTGGCTCGGCGGCTTCGGCCGGGGGCTCGATGACGGGGGAGCTCTGGCGATACTCGCTGCGCGGCAGGTCGACGCGGTAGGATGCGGAGGCCTCCACCGGCTCATATTCTTCTGGCGGCTCCGGCGCGGAGACGGCGACCGGTTGCGGCTCTTCGGATGAAGCAGCTTCAGGCGTTGCGGGAACTTCAACTTCGATGATCGGGGGCGCGGTGCGCTCGGCAGCGATCTCTGCGGCAGGCGCTTCAAGCGGCTGGACGGACGGCTCTTCGATTGCGGCTGCAGGAAGCACGGCGGGTGGCGCGGGGCTGCGGAGTTCGGAGCGGTTGCCGGGACGGGCATCGCGATTGGTGTGCCTCGGATTCCGCTCAGAATCGCGCTGGGAATCGGACGGACGGCGTCGCGAGAGGCTCTCGCCGGGAAGCACCGCGCCACCATCCCAGCCCGCTGCAATGGTGTAGAGGTTGGCGGGCGGAGCAAGGGTGACCGTCGTCTCCGGCGGGGCGGATTGGGCCGATGAACTCGCGGGCTGCTCGTCGCCCTTGCGGTACTTGGAGAGCGTCTCGCCGGGCAGGATCAGCGGTTCGGTTGCTGGCCCCGCGTCTGCGTCGGGATAGGCATTGGAGATTGGCCCGGTGCCACTGGCGGCGGTCGCATCTACGCCATAGAGATCGCGCGAGGGCGCGAATCCGCGCGGAGCCCGCTGCTGATCGCGATTGCGGTCTGGGTTGCGGTCGCGGTCGCGGCGCGGCGAGTCGGAACGCTGGCCCTCGCGGCGCTGCCCGTTGCGGGTTTGGTCGCGTGGTTCGCGGGACCGGTCGTTGCGCGGGCCATCTGCAACCTCCAGGGGCGCGCTGGGGATGTCGGCGGCTGCGGCGTCGATCTCCAGGTAGGATTCGCGCTCCGATGCGGAACCATCCTCGCCGTACGATGGAGCTTCAGAATCGCCGGGCGCGGCGTTTTCCTGGGTGGGATCGTTTGTCTGAGCGGAGGTGGATCCGCGGCTGCGACGGCGTCCGCGGCGACCACGCCAGCGGCGGCTTCCGTCGGCGCCGGGAGCGCCCTCGCCCAGCTCGGAGGCGTCGCTGAGCTCTCCGGGAGAGCCGACGGTTGCGGCCGGGGTGTCGTCGCGTTCGTCCAGAGGGCGATCGAAGGCGGGCTGATGGGATGCGGGATCGGGACTGGCCTCGCGTTCCTGATTGCGGTCGGAGTTACGGTCGCGGTCTCCGTCGCGGCCTCCGCGGCGTCCTCTGCCTCCACGGTCGCCGCGCTCGGAGCGTCCTGAAGATTCGCTGCGCGCGGCTGCCGGCCGTTCGCCGCCGTTCTGGCGAGGCGGGCGGTCCGAACTGGAGGACGTGTCGAATTCTTCCGAGTCGGGCGCCTCCTCCATGAAATCGGTGATGTAGAGGAAGGCGTCGCGTTCCAGGCCGATATCGACAAAACTGGACTGCATGCCAGGGAGCACGCGGGTAACGCGGCCGTTGTAGATGGAGCCGGCGAGGGTGTATTCGTTCTCGCGCTCGTAATAGATTTCGGTGAGTGCTTCGTCTTCGACGATGGCCAGACGCGTCTCGTGGGGCGTGCTGGAGATATAAATTTCCTTGGACATGTTCCTGCTCTTTCTGCCCGCTCCGGGTTTGAGGACCGGTAGCTGAGCGGCAGGCAGGCGAGAAGATCGGAGGGGCGCTAGCTCAAGTGCTAGGCGCCGCTCACCGCAGGGTGCGGACAGGTACGGGATCGGGAAGCTGAGTCGACCGATGGGTGCAGGCGGGAGCCGAAGCTCCACGCAGACTGCGTCCGGAAAGCATCGAGGACGGATGCTAACTGTTTGACAATCAATGCGATCGGAGACACTAGGGATGCTTCGAGCGAAAATGAGCACGCGGAGTTTGTGACCGAATCAACCTCGGATCGAACCTGAGGCGGGGCCGTTCTCTGTCCGGATGCAATCATTCCCTTCAAACCTGTCCGGCCAACGGACTTGATCTTTCGCCTGGCCGGCCTTTTCTTTCAAAAAATCCTAAAACTTGGTGCCCGCGAACCCGGCGCTCTAGCGCCGATGGGAGCGGGGATTGCGCCGGCCTGGGTGCTACAGCCGGGTAAATCCAGTATGCACCAAAATCGCTGCGCGCGCTTGCGAACTCCGTCTTCGACTCCAGTTTCATTCCTGATTCCGATCGAAGAGCCTCTGAGGAGAGCGTCAGGATGACTCCAGGAGAAGCACGTTCTTCCCGTACTTCGGCCCAGCCATCAAGGTTGAAACGCAATCCTGTTAGTTATCCGTAGGCTTTGGCTCGACGTGGTCGATCACAAGCATGGACACGGGTCGCCTCTGCATCTCCAGTCGGAGTCCCAGTTGCTTGAGCATGGCGTCCGGCAAGGAGATGGCGCCGGTTGGGTCGGAGGAGGCTGACGCGTCCGCGGACGTTGGTGGAGTGACGCCGCCAGACGAAGGGGCAACCACGCCGCGGGCGGCATCCCTGCTGCTGAAGCTGAGCGTGAGGTCATAGGCGCCGTCGAGGTTGGTGGCATTCAGCACGGGCGTCTTGATGTAGTCCCGCGCATAGTACTGGATCTCCGAGGCGAACTGAGTCATGGTGACATTCTGGCAGGTGACCACCTCGGAGAGGATGGGGTTGGTGGCGCGAGGGTCTTTCGCGCCGGGCGCTGGGCCTTCCTCACAGGAGGTTCGGTTGGCTGGATCGGCCTTCTTGAGCTTCGGTTTGCCCGCATAGAGGGTATAGGCGTCTCCCTGGGCCACCCGGTCTTCCGTGTGCGCCTTCAGTTGAAAGCGGTCGGCGAGCAGCGTGCGCACCATCGCGCGGACGTCTTCGGGGGCCATCTGCCGCGGCGCGCCGGGACTCTCGGCTGGGGGTGGCTCAGCGTTCGTCTTTGCGAGAACGTCCCAGTGGTCTTTGTCGATCCACGCGGGAGCGTCCGCGATCATCGCGGCGCTGATGTCCCAGGCGTAACTGATGAGGCCCTGGATCGATATATTGCTGAACCTGACTTGGTTTGCCTCGCGATTGACCCCGAAGCCACCGCCCGACTGCTGCGCGCTCGGCTTAATAACGGCCACGTCGAATGCGGGCGCAGGCGGCGGAGGCAGGATCTTCTCGAGTCCAGGTGGGTTGGGGGTTGGCTGCTCGACTGCGCTGTCGACGACCACGGTCGGCTGGGGTGCAGTGCCGGGCTCAAGCTTGAGGCCGAGTTGCTTTTCGATCGCATCTGCGAAGTCTATGCCCTGCCGATCAGGCCGGATCGTGTAAGCGACGTCGAAGTCCCATGCGCCTTTGAGCCCAGTAAGGTCGACGACCGGTTTGTCGCTGAACATTCTATGCAGGGTCTGCGCGTACTGCTCCATGGTCATGTTGCGGCACGAGAAGGGATAGTTCGTGGGAACCGGGCCGCCGGGAGCAGGCGGAGATGAGGGCCGGCGATACTGGCAGCCGGATTCGGCTGTGGCGTCGGCGGCGGGCTTAAGCTTCGGCGGTCCACTGCCTGCGCTCAGCAGAAGCGCCGGCACAGGCCTCATCTCAGTGTGCGCGGCCAGCTTGAACCGCTGTATCAGCACGGAACGGAGCACCAGGTTGGCGTCTGCTTGGGTCGCGTTCGGCGTGACCTGCGCGGTCACGTCAAAGCGATCGAAGTCCAGCCATGCGGGACCGCCGACCACGTTGTTGGGCTCCACGCCGTAGGCAGTCACGATCAGGTCCAGCAAGGTTGCCTCGTGCAGGACGTAACGGCCCTTAGCGGGCGGCATGACCCGGAGGAAGGTGAAATGGAAGCTGTTCGGGCTGGAGTGCACGTCGGCGATAGCCAACTCGGTGTCAGGGGATTTCGCGGTGATGGGGGCGGTATTGGGTGTCTTGGACTGAGCGAATCCGCTGAAGCTAGATAACGAAACGAGGAGCGCGAAAGCAAATGCGCTTATCCACACTTTGAACGTTCGCCGATGGGTCGTGAGAGGTATCACTTGCGTGGCGCCGGGCCGCTGATTTCACTGTACGCCTACTTGGACGCTTCGGCTTTACGAAAGTCCTAACCTTCCGCTGGACTTAATTCACGAAGCGGCGCATGCGGATGTTCATGACGATGCCGAGGGCGAGAAAAGTGAACAGGATGGACGATCCGCCGTAGCTCATCAGGGGCAGCGGAATGCCAGTGACCGGCAAAAGGCCGACCACCATGCCGATATTCACCACGATCTGAAAGAGGATCACGGCGACCACCCCCATGACGATGAAGGCGCCGGGCATGTCGGATGCCTGTTGAGCGTTCTGAATCAGGCGGGTGAGGATGAGGAAGTAGAGCAGCAGGATGCCCATGCCGCCGACGAAGCCATGCTCCTCGCAGAAGGCGGCGAAGATGAAGTCGGTGTAGGGAATGGGCAGGAAGTCTCCCTGGGTCTGGGTTCCCTGGTTGGTGCCTTTGCCCCAGAGGCCGCCGGAGCCGACGGCGATGAGGGACTGGCGAATCTGGTAGCCCGAGCCCCGGGGGTCATTGTCGGGGTTGACGAAGCTGGTGAGGCGCGCCATTTGGTAGGGCTTGGGGCGTTTTCCGCTCATCCATGCGCCGCCGGCGAGGACGGCGAACGCCAGTGTGAGGATGGCGACTTGGCGGGGCCGTATTCCGCCCAGGAAAAGCCCTGCAACCAGGACGGGAAAGTAGGTGAGGGCGGTGCCCAGGTCGGGCTGCTTGAGCACCAGCAACATGGGGACGCCGACCATGGCGAAGGCCTTGGCGATATCCATCCAGGTCAGCGGGCGTCCGGCGAGGCCCCAGAAATAGCGTGCTATGGCCAGGATGAGGATCAGTTTGACCCACTCGGACGGCTGAAAATGCACGCCTCCGCCCAGGCTGATCCAACGGCGCGCTCCCATGACCTTGGTCCCCACGACGGCCACCGCGACCAGCGACAGGAGGCCGATGCCGTAGGCCCAGGGCGCGATATCGACCAGCGCGTGGTAGTCGATGAAGGAGATGAGGAACATCAGCGCGATGCCGACCAGCAGGAAGCCGATCTGCTTTTCGCCGAAGCCATGAAACTTGGTTTGCAGGGTCGCCGACCTAATCTCCAGCACACTGATGACCGAGGTGAGCAGCACCATGGTGAGGAGCATCCAGTCGAAGTCGCGGAATGAAGAGAAACGGCGCATGGGCTGTGGGTAGTTTAGATCAGCAGTAGGCAGTGGGGATGACCTGCAGGTTTGAACTGCGAGGCTGCTATTCGCCGGTGCCGGTGGAGACGGGCGCGGCGGGCACTGGCTTGGGCTGCTGGGGCTTGGGCGCGGCGACCTGGAGCAGATTTCCCTCGCTCTTGCGCTGTTTGGTGACGAAGGCGTTGATGACCTGCGCGGCGAGGGGCGCGGAGGCTGTGGCTCCCCAGCCCCCGTGCTCAACCAGCACAGCGACGACGATGTCGGGATTGCGGCGGGGGGCCATGCCGACGAACCAGGCATTGGCGCGCGCGTTTCCGGTCAAGAGGTTGTTGCCGCCGATGCTGTGGTTGACGAGTTGCGCGGTGCCGGTTTTGCCGGCGAAGTCAATGCCCTCCAGACGGACGGCCGCGCCGGTGTCAAAGCCGCCCGGGAGCATAGTTTGCGCCATTCCATCGGTGATGGTCTCCCAGTTGTCGGGAGTGATGGGGACGGTGCGGTCGCCGGAGCCGGGATAAGTTGCGGCGATAGCCGATGCCATGTCGGTGGGGAGCTCGTCGGGGAAGACGACGTGCGGCCGCTTGAGCACGCCGCCGGAGGCGATACCGCTGAGCGCGCGGGCCAATTGTATGGGAGTCGCGGTAACCGGGCCCTGGCCGATGCCGACCGAAATAGTCTCACCGGCATACCACTTGTCATGCTGGGTCTTCATCTTCCATGCGGTCGACGGCATGATGCCAGTGGCCTCGTCGGGAAGGTCGATGCCGGTCTTTTGGGAGAGGCCGACTTCGGTGGCGTACTTGGCGATGGTGTCGATGCCGAGTCTTTCCGCGAGCGTGTAGTAGTAGGTGTCGCAGGACCAGGGGATGGCGTGGTCGATGTCCACCATGCCGTGGTGGTGATCGCAGGCGAAGAAGTGGCCGTAGAAGGTGGCCCCGCCGTTGCACATCACGTGCATGTCCTGGGCAACACTCTCTTCGAGGCCGGCCAGCGACATGATGATCTTGAAGGTGGATCCCGGCGCGTACTGCGCCTGGATGGTCTTGTTCATCAGCGGGTGGTTGGGGTCGTTGACGATCTGCGACCAGTAGCTTTTGGTCAGGCGCACGGCGAACTGGTTGGGATCGAAGGTAGGACGGGAGACCATGGCGAGAATCTCGCCGGTGTGCGGGTCCATCGCAACCAACGCGCCGTTCTTGCCTTCCATGGCCTGTTCGGCGACGCGCTGGAGGTCGAGGTCGACGGTGAGGCGCAGATCGTGGCCGGGAATGGCGAGCTGCTGGCCAAGCGGGCCGACCTCCTTGCCGTGGCTGTTGACGATGACGTCGCGCGATCCGTCGGTACCGCGCAGGATCGCATCGTAGGTCTCCTCGACGCCGGACTTGCCGACCACATCGCCGGGCTCGTAGAAGGCGAACTTGGAGCTGTTGAGGTCCTCTTCGGAGACCTCGCCGACGTAGCCGATCAGGTGAGCGGCAAACCCATCGCGGGGATAGAGGCGGCGCTGATCGTCTTGAGTTTCAAGCTCGGGAAGCTCGTTGCGGTGAGCTTCGATGAAGGCCTGTTCATCCTGAGTGATGTCCTGCTTGAGCGGAATCCACTCGTACTTCGGCGAACTGGCGTAGCGGCGAATGCTGGTCTGGATCTGTTCGACGGGAAGATCGAGACCGCGCGCGATGAGTGGGATATCGGCCTGAAGATCTTTTGCCTGCTCGCGCAGCAGGAAGCAGGAGACGGAGGGGTAGTTGTCGACCAGGATACGGCCCTCGCGGTCGAAGATCTTGCCGCGCGGGGCGAGCACGGGCAGCTTGCGGATGCGATTCGCGTCGGCGAGCACGCGATAGCCGTCCGCGCCGAGAATCTGCAGACGCCACATGCCGGCGGCCAGCACTGCCAGCAGAATCACGACGAGATACTGGATGGCGTGCAACTTTGCCGCCGAGACTTTCTCATCGCGGGCGAGGTGCCATTCGGGGTGGGGGGCGGTTGACACGTCGCGGGACCCTGCTTGCTTCCAGTGTACTTCTTCGCCGATGATTCCTTCCCTGACCAAGGCATCGACGTGGTCACTCTCCTCGACTATGCAGCTCGACCCAAGGACGCGGAGGCTGCGGGCTATTCCCGTCGCCGGGCGTGGTCGAGCAGCAGGAAGATGGGAATGGCGACCAGCGTATTGACGGCGGCGCGAAGCAGCTCGTGCAGCCATAAGATTTGGAAGCCCCGAATGCCGAGGAGGCGGCGCTCAATGAGATAGAGAAGGGCGCTCTGGAGCAGGGAGAAGCCGAACATCAAGATGGCGCGGGTGGCGGTGTTGTCCACGTCGATGCGACTACCCAGGCTGGCGGCGGCGTAACCGACCACCGCTTTGGCCATGCCATTGACGCCGATGGGCTGGGTGGTAATGACATCCTGGAGCAGGCCGATGGTGGCGCCGGTGGCGGTCCCGGCGATGGGGCTGCGGCGGCTGACGGCGAAAAACAAGGTCACGATGAGGGGCAGATCGAGGATGGCCAGACTGGGAAGCAGGCGGGGCAGAAGCACCTGGAGCAGGATTGCACCCACCGGGACGAGCACCGCCACCGCCAGGCTGAAGCTTTGCTGCTCAACCTCGCGGCGCGACATGTAGCTGCGTGTGACCATTGGCTCCGGGAAAGTTTCTCGCCCTTCTAGCTTAAATTGAATTCGCGATGGGCGTGCGCTTTGGTGTAGAGGCGCGGGACTACTCCGGCGGTTGAGGCTGTGGCGATGGAGACTTCTGGCCGTCGGGCTGACTGCCTGGGGGCGTAGTGCTCTGCGGAGTATTGGGGCCGCCGGGTGTCAGTTCGGAGGCGGCCGGGGTCGATCCGCTGGTGAACCGGTCGGGATGCAGGATGGGCAGCGGGTGAGGGACAGGAGTTGGGACGGTCGCGCCGGGAGCCGGGGAAGGCGGCGGGGTGGCCCCGTTGGCGGTCGCGGCTGGCTGCGGCTGGTCGTCGTAGATGCCCGGGAGCCGTTCCGCGCTGAGGGCGGCAGCGTGTTGCGCCTGCGCGGCTGTGAGGTCCTGCTGGACGTCAGTGGGTAGGTCCGATTGGGTGCCGGTGATGACCAGGACCTCCTCGACTCGGTCCAGATCGACCGTGGGCCGGACGACGATGGCGGTGTAGGGCTGGTGATGGGGGTCGGGTGCGATGCTGACAACGGTGCCCACCGGCAGGCCGCGCGGGTAGACCTGGTCGCCCCCGGAGGTGAGGACCTGTTCGCCCGGCTTGATGCGCGAGTCCGCGGTGAGGTTGTCGATCTGCACCCCGCCGGCGGTTGTGCCGCTAAGAATGGCGCGGATACGCGTGCTTTCCAGGATGACCCCAGCGCCGGAGGTCTGGTCGTCGATTTCGAGAACCTGGGCGGTGGTGGGGAAGACGTCGCGCAGTTTGCCCACGACGCCATCCTGGGTGATGACGGGCATGTCCGGACGGAGGCCGTCCCGCGAGCCTTTATCGATGGTGAGCACGTGCGACTGCTCGCTGCCGCTGGCGCCGATGACCTGTGCAGCGACGGTTGACCCGACGTAGCGTTCGCGGAAGCCGAGCATGGCCTGTAGGCGCTTCCCCTCGAGTGCGTCCTCGACGATGGCGGCCTGTTCGATGCGCATGCGGGTGAGTTGCCGCTGAAGGGCCAGATTCTGCTGGCGCACGTGGCGCAGGTCGACGTAATCCGCCCATGCATTGTGCAGGCCGGAGCCGATGGCGCTGGCAGCGCGCTCGAAGGGCGTGACGGTGGAGGTGGCCCACATGCGGATGAGGCGCACGCCGCCGCCGTCGGGCGCGCTGGGATCGACCGGAGTACGGACCTGCACCGCCAATGCGAGCGCCTGGATGAGCAGGACCGCCAGGAGGAACAGCGGATTCTTGAAACGAATGAGGAATTCCATCGACCTGCAACAATTAGAGCAGTTTCCCTGCGAGACGACGGCAACAACCTGCGCCCGCTCGAATCCGCCGCGGAACTAATCAGTCGATTGAGATCTTGCGCAGCAGCTTGAAGTCGGAGAGCATCTTGCCGGTGCCAAGCACGACCGAGGCCAGCGGATCGTCGGCGATGGAGACGGGCAGGCCGGTCTCCTCGCGGATGCGCTTGTCGAGGTTCTTGATGAGCGCGCCGCCGCCGGTGAGCACGATGCCGCGGTCGGAGATGTCGGCGGAGAGCTCAGGCGGAGTGCGTTCGAGCGCGACCCGGATGGCGTTAATGATGGTAGCGATGCACTCGGAGAGCGCTTCGCGGATCTCGGAGTCCTCGATGGTGATGGTCTTGGGCACGCCCTCGATGAGGTTGCGGCCCTTGATCTCCATGGTGATCGGCTTGTCCAGGGGGAAGGCGGAGCCGAGGACCATCTTGATCTGCTCGGCGGTGCGCTCGCCGATCAGCAGGTTGTATTTGCGCTTGAGGTAGGTGACGACGGCCTCGTCCATCTGGTTGCCGGCCATGCGCACGGAGCGGGAGTAGACGATGCCGGCGAGCGAGATCACCGCAATATCTGTCGTCCCGCCGCCGATATCGACCACCATGTTGCCGCCCGGCTCGGTGATCGGCAGGCCGGCGCCAATAGCCGCGACCATGGCCTGTTCGACGAGATGGACCTCAGAGGCCTTGGCGCGGTAGGCGGAGTCCATGACCGCGCGCTTCTCCACCTGGGTGATCTCGGAGGGCACGCCGATCACAATGCGCGGATGGACCATCCGCTTGCGATTGTTGTGCGCCTTCATGATGAAGTAGTTCAGCATCTTCTCGGTATGGCGGAAGTCCGCGATCACGCCGTCCTTCATCGGCTTGATGGCGATGATGTTGCCGGGGGTGCGGCCGAGCATCTCCTTGGCCTCTTTGCCGACAGCCTCGATCTCGTTGGTCTGGGTGTTGACCGCGATGATCGAGGGCTCGTTGACGATGATGCCCTTGCCATGCGCGAAGACGAGCGTGTTGGCCGTCCCTAGATCGATGGCGAGGTCGTTCGAAAAGAGACTGAACAACGACCGCATGTTGTACATGCGCGAGTAACGCGCGGGGTAACCATTTGAAGACATTGGGTAGATGCTTTCCTTACGAAGAAGGTCAACCCCTATTGTACGGCTTGGCGCGGAGGGCTGCCGAAAGGGCCGCAGAGACTAAACTTGTAACAGTTTGGATTTGGTAGGGTAAAGGCGATGATCATTGGCGTTCCCAAGGAAGTAAAAGACCATGAGAGCCGGGTGGGAGTGACGCCGGCGGGCGTCCATGCGCTGGTGGCCGCGGGGCACACCGTGCTGGTGGAGCACAACGCGGGTGAGCTCTCCGCGCTAACCGACGATGAGTATCAGGCGGCGGGCGCCGAGATTGTCGGGGGCGCGTACGATGTGTGGCGGCTGGCCGAGATGGTGGTGAAGGTGAAGGAGCCGGTCGAGAAGGAGTACCGGCATTTTCGCGAGGGGCTGGTGCTGTTCACTTATCTGCACCTGGCACCGCTGACCGAGCTGACCGACGCGCTGCTGGCGAACAGGGTGACCGGCATTGCGTATGAGACGGTGCGCGATCGCGCGGGAACGCTGCCGCTGCTGACGCCGATGAGCGAGGTTGCCGGACGCATGAGCGTGCAGGTGGGCGCGGCGTATCTGGAGAAGGAGCGCGGCGGACGGGGGGTGCTGTTGGGCGGCGTGCCCGGAGTGCCTCCGGGCAATGTAGTGGTGCTTGGCGGAGGCGTGGTGGGCACCAATGCTGCAAGGATCGCGCTGGGCCTGGGCGCGCGGGTCACGCTGGTCGATCTGAACTTGAACCGGCTGCGCGAGCTGGACGACATCTTTGGCGGACGGTTGTACACGCTGGCTTCGAACGGTTACAACATTGGGCGCGCGGTGTGTGAAGCCGACCTGGTGATTGGCGGCGTGCTGATTCCGGGCGCGGCTGCGCCGAAGCTGGTGACCAAGGCGATGGTGGCGAAGATGAAGAAGGGCGCGGTGATTGTGGATGTTGCGATCGACCAGGGCGGATGCATCGAGACCGCGCGCCCGACGACGCACTCGGATCCTTCCTACGTGGTGGACGGGGTGGTGCACTACTGCGTGACGAACATGCCCGCGGCGGTGCCCAACACGTCGACGCTGGCGCTGACCAATGCAACGTTTCCTTATCTGATGAAGCTGGCGAAGCTGGGCGCCAACGCCGCGATCCGGGAAGACGCAGGCATTGCCGCGGGTGTGAACACCTTCAACGGCATCCTGACCTGCAGGCCGGTCGCTGAATCGCAGCATCGCGCGTGGCAGCCGGTCGCGGAGCTGGTAATGGATGCGATGGCAGGGACCTCGTAGCGGGCGGGTGCCACTGGGGCCATGTAGACCGGGCGCGTCAATAGAGCGCATGGTGCTGGAGGGGGTTACTGGATGGACAACGCGGGTGCGGAGCGGGCGGCGAGCGGCGCCGCTGCAGCGGAGGGCAGGCCGCTGAGGATCCTGTACGCCGCCGGGCTTTCGCCCAACGATTCGTCGCTCTACCGGCTGTGGGCGCTGGAGCGGCTAGGGCACCGGGTGGTGCCGCTGAATGCCTACGACTATCGGCCTAAGAATCCGTTGCTGGACAAGATTGCGTACCGGCTGGCGGCGGGGCCTCTGGTAAACAAGCTGAACCGCGACCTGCTGCGCATGGCGGAGCGGGAGCAGCCCGACCTGGTGTGGACCGACAAGTTGCTGGGGATGCAGCCGAAGACGCTCAAGAGGCTGCGCGGCATGGGGATTGCGACCGTCAGCTACATGATCGACAACCCGTTCGGCACCCGCCAGGACCCAGGTTGGCGGCTCTATATGAAGGACATTCCCTACTACGATCTGCATGTGGTGCAGCGGGATGCGAATATCGCGGACTACAAATCGCGCGGTGCGCGCGACGTCATCAAGATCCAGACGGCGTATGAGCCGACCATCCATTTTCCGCCGCCCGCGGGATGGAGCGATGCCGATCGCGACCGCGAAGTGTCGTTCATCGGCACGCCGTACGACGATCGAGCGGAGACGCTTGCGTACCTGGCGAGGCAGGGTTTCCCGGTGACGATCTCGGGCAACCGACGCTCTTGGCAGAGGGCGCTGCCTGCGGAGGCGCTTGACGCGCTGTATCGCGAGGGGGAGTTGTACCTGCAGCAGTACCGCGAGGCTATCTGGCGGTCGAAGATTAATCTGAGTTTTTTGACGTGGGCGAACCAGGACGAGTTTGTGCATAAGAGCTTTGAGATTGCGGCTTGCGAGGGCTTTCTTCTGGCAGAGCGGTCGGATGGGCACTTGCAACGATTTGTCGAGGACGAGGAGGCGGTGTTTTTTTCGACGGTGGATGAGCTGGTGGAGAAGATCCGCAGGTATCTGCCGGACGAGGCGGCCAGAAAGAGGATTGCGGCGGCGGGCAGAGCGCGGGCGGAGCGCAGCGGATACCACAATGACCGGCAGGTGCGGCCGATCGTTGAGCGGGTAAGGCAGATTCTGGCGGGAGCGTCAAGAGGCGCGTAGGCAGCGTGCCGGGCGGACCGAGACGCCGGCGGCTCACTTTGCTGAGCCTCACTTTGGGGAGGGATCGAGCACGGCGCGCAGGGCGGCTTCGTCGAGGATGGGCACGCCGAGTGACTGCGCCTTGTCGAGTTTTGAGCCAGCCTCCTCGCCCGCGACGACGTAGCTGGTCTTCTTGCTGACGGTGCCGGAGACACGTCCTCCGGCGGATTCGATCAACTCTTTGGCGGCTTCGCGGGTGAGCGTGGGCAGCGTGCCGGTGAGCACGAAGGTGAGGCCTTCGAGCGTCGAGGTCCGCACCTTCTTCTCCGCGAGCATGGTCAGGCCGGCCTTCTGCAGGCGTTCGATGAGGGCGAGGTTGATCGGGTTCGAGAAGAAATCGCGGATGGAAGCTGCGACCTTGGGGCCGATGTCGTTTACGCGAGTGAGCCGGTCTTGCTGCCCTTCCGGTGGAGTTTCTGCGGCGACCTTAAGCTCCTCGATGCTGCCGAACTCGTCAGCAAGCGCCTGAGCGGTGCGCTCCCCGACGTGACGAATACCAAGACCGAGCAAAACGCGGTTAAGCGGCGCGGTCTTAGAATTCTCGATTTGGGCGAGAAGATTATCAGCGGTTCTCTCGCCAATTCGCTCGAGCGTAAGAAGGTGTTCCTTCGTAAGCGTGTAAATGTCCGCGATGGAGCGGACGAGGGCTTCGGCCGTCGGTGCCTCTACCGATTCATCCTCAGCATCGGCGGAAACTCGATCGTCGACTAAACCATCGGAACTTACTTCGGCGGCTTCATGTTCTGCGATGGTATGGCCGAGGAGCTGCGCGACCATGACCTCGCCGAGGCCTTCGATGTTCATCACGGAGCGGGAGGCGAAGTGGCGGAGTTCCTCTTCGATGCGGGCTGGGCAACTCGCGTTGATGCAGCGAAAGTCGACCTCACCTTCTTCGCGAACCAGAAGCGTCTTGCAGCGCGGGCAATGGGTGGGGAAGACGATCTCTTCGGTGCCACGCGGATGCGCTGCGTCATCGACGACCGTGGTGATCTTGGGGATGACGTCGCCGCCGCGCTCGACCTGCACGAAGTCGCTGATGCGCACTCCCAGACGTGCGATCTCGTCGGCGTTATGCAGGGTTGCGCGGGTGACGGTAGTGCCGCCGATAAAGACCGGGGCGAGTGCGGCGACGGGGGTGACTTTGCCCGTGCGTCCCACTGAGAACAGAACATCCTCCAGCTTCGTTATCCCGGCGCGCGCGGCGAACTTGTAGGCGATGGCCCAGCGCGGCGCCTTGCCGGTGAAGCCGAGCCGGCGCTGCTGCGCGGTAGCGTCCACCTTGATGACGACGCCGTCAATCTCATAGCCGAGCGAGTTGCGCAGGCCCTCGGCCCTGGCGATAAAGGCAAGCACATCGTCGATGGAATCGACCAAGGTCGCGTGGGTGTTGACGCGGAAGCCGGCGGTGCGGAGCGCGTCGAGCGCAGCAGACTGAGTAGGCAGAAGCATCTCGCCACGCAGGTTGGGGTCGGCATCGCCGTGCAGCAGGAAGTAGGCGTAAAAGTCCAGACGGCGCTGGGCGACGATATTCGGCTCCAGGGTGCGGATGGTGCCCGCGGCGGCGTTACGCGGATTGACGGCCGGGGCGAGACCCTGGGCCACACGCTGGGCATTCATCTTTTCAAAGGCGGCTTGCGGCAGGACCACCTCGCCGCGGACTTCGAAGTCCGGCGGCATACCGGCTGCCATCAACTTTGCCAGCGGCACACGCAGCGGCACGGAGCGGATGGTGCGCACGTTGGAGGTGACATCCTCGCCGATGGCGCCGTCGCCGCGGGTGAGGCCGCGTTGCAGGCGGGCTGAGCCGTCTGCCGCGGGCGCGTAGTGCAGTGCGAGCGAGAGGCCATCGAGCTTGAGCTCGCAGACGTAGCGGACCTGCTCGGTGCTCGGCAGCGCATCGTGCACGCGCTGATCCCACGCGCGCAGCTCGGCCTCGTTGTAGGCGTTGTCGAGCGAGAGCATAGGGCGCGAGTGGGGCGTCTTGACGAACCCCTCGCGCGGCTTGCCGCCCACGCGCTGGGTAGGGGAGTCGGGTGTGACCAGCTCGGGATGCTCGGCCTCGAGCGCCTTCAGCCGGTTCATGCGCGCGTCGTACTCGGCGTCGGTCAACTCGGGCGCATCGAGCACATAGTAGAGATGCTCGTGATGGCGAAGGTCCTCACGCAAGGCTTCGATCTGCTGGGCGGGGGTCGATTCGTTCGCCATGCCGACGATTATAAAGAGCGGAGTTACCCCGTGGCAGTTCGGCCGCAGAGGCAATGCACCAGCAGCAGGCAAGCCTTGGAATTATCCGGAACCTGAGCATTACTGCACAGACAGCTTGCTGCCTTCCGGCTAACTTAGGAACCATCCCAGTGATGGGGAAGGCGGTGCAAATGCTTTGGACAATCTTCGTAGTGCTTTTGGTTCTGTGGGTACTTGGTTTCAGCTTCCATATTGCCGGTGCGCTGATTCATATCCTTCTGGTGGTTGCGGTGGTGATTCTGGTTATCAACCTGGTGAGCGGGCGCCGGAGACTGCCATAGGAGAATAGCAGCGCCGACTGCGGGAGATAGACGACGCCTGGACTTAATTACCCGAACCCGCGGATGGTCGATTGTGATCCGACAGCAGTCCCGAAAGGACTCTGCTCCGGGGACTGGATCCCAAGGAGAGCGACCATGAGTGAAAGGGCTACTCAATTCCCGCATCGACAAGACAGCGACGGTTTATGCCACTCCATTTGTCCGACTTGCTTTGCGACCGTGGCCCGCTCCCGGCCCGAGTCTGAGTTGGCAGAGCTGGAGCGGGCCCATGTCTGCGACCAATCCTTTCTGGAGGGACGCGGCCACTTCAACAACGCAGGCACAGGTGAGGTCTGATTCGACACACCGAATATTCTCCCTGGCGATTGCGGGAAACTCCGGTCGGCGGCTGTCCGGCGAATATCCGGCAGGTGGTCATTCCTAACACGGCAACGCAACTCCCAAGTCGGAGCGTCCTCCTAGCCGTATCCCCTGCTTGGCAAAGAATATGGATCTCTCTTCCAATTCGGCTCGAGATTACGGAAGGTGTGATCGCGCAGCCTCCGCTGGCTGCTGGTGGCTGCAATAGGGAATAATGAACGCGTCAGGTCTGGCCGGAGCGACGATCCAAGTTTCCCCACGATTCGCTCCCAAGTGCCTGAGGGTATTTATGACTCAAGGCACGAAACCGTTCTCGACGCGCACACGCTTCCAAGTCGCGATGATCCTTGCGATCGTTGCCGATGCGCTCCAGATCGTCCTTCTGCCTCTGTTTGTGGAAGGCGCTGAATCGCCAGCCGATGACATCCTCGATCTCGGTATCGGATTCGCGATGGTTCGCCTGCTGGGGTGGCACTGGGAGTTTCTGCCATCGTTGCTGGCCAAGCTGGTGCCGGGAGTCGATCTCGTTCCGTTCTGGACGCTGTCGGTGGCAAACGTCTATCGGAAATCGAAGCCGAGCTTGGTCACCACGGCAGAAGAAGGTCGCGAGGAGCCATAAAGACTGAGTTCTTCGGGACGTATGCGCACGCGCGATTGGAAGAAAGAGGACTCGCTCGGGTCTTGGGGCAACTTCTTCCGGGCAAGGATGTCAAGAGGCGGCGCTGTTCTTTCTTGAAGCCAAACAACAGAAAAACCAGCATTTACGCTGGCTTTGGAACTCGTTTGGAACTTGTTGGATGATGAATTGGTGGACCTGACCGGGATCGAACCGGTGACCTCTTCCATGCCATGGAAGCGCGCTCCCAGCTGCGCCACAGGCCCACACTCAGGAAGGACTCCCTCTATTCTCCGGCCTGCGGGCTGCTCGAGTCAAACCTCAAGTATTTGCGTGCGGATGGGAACTAATCCCCGGTGCTCCGGTGTCTATAGAGGTAGAGTGAGCGAGCACTCGGCCGCCGGCGGCGCAGTTCTCTCACTCCCCGGTTCTTGGGCCCTGTCATGCGGTGGAGTCGCGAAGCAGGCGCGCTTCATGAAAAGTTTGCAACAGGTTCGGCGAAGTCGTAAGTTTAAGGACACCCGGAGATGCAGGCGGGCAGCGTAATGGACCATCTGGCGAGCGCGGTTGACCTTCCGAGCGAAGAGGCAGCCCTGGTGGCCGAGTTACAGGCCGGCTCCGAGGATGCGTTCGCCCAGTTGATCGCACAGTACCACCAGCCTCTCTACTCGCTGATCGCGCGCAGCCTGCATGACCCTTCCGATGCCTCCGACATTGCCCAGGAGGTGTTCATCAAGGTATTTCGCTGTATTCGCAGCTTTCATGGCGAGGCCAGCCTGCGCACCTGGCTGTACCGGATTGCGCTGCACGAGGCGTCGAACCAACGGCGCTGGTGGTCGCGGCACAAGCGGCAGGAGGTCGCCATGGAGGCGCCGTGCGGCGTTCGGCGCGATGCCGATTGCGATGGAGAGGCGCAGTCGCTGGGCGCGACGCTGGCGGACGGCTGCTGTTCGCCGTTTGAGCACGCTGCTCAGGAGGAGCTGCATGAGCGGGTGGAGGCTGCCTTGCGCCAGGTCCCAGAGGCGTTCCGCACCGTGGTGGTGTTGCGCGAGATCGAAGGTTTTACCTACGAAGAGATTGCCGACATCCTGCGGGTCAACCTGGGTACGGTGAAGTCGAGGCTGACGCGGGGGCGGGCCGCTCTGCGCGAGCTGCTGGCCCCGGAGAAGGCCGTTTGGTCCGGAGCGCATGATGCTGCGCCGCATCGGGCGACGGTGCGTCTTGCCCCGGCAGCGGAGCAACGGAGTTCGCGCGAAGGCGCAGCCCAGCGGCGCGGCCATGCAGGGGCCCTGCTGGAGTCCGGACTGGAGTCCGGACTGGATGCAAGGGCGGAGGTGTCGTTATGAAATCGAAGTCATGCGCGGCGATCCAGGCCCGCTTTTCCGGCTATCTCGATGGTGCGATCAGCGGTCAGGAGATGCTGGCGATTTCGCGGCACATCGAGGGATTTGAAGACGGCCCGAACGGCGTCCGCGTCGCCAGTTGCGGCGTGTGTGCGCGCGAGCTGGATGCATGGCGGCTGACCCAGAGCGCTGTTTCCGCGCTGGGCCCGGCGAAGGCACCCGTGGACCTCGCACTGAAGCTGAGGATCGCTATCTCGCACGAGCATGCGCGGCGCAACTCGCGTCTGCTGGACCGGCTCTCGCTGGTGTGGGAGAACGCTGTCCGGCCGCTGGTGGTGCAGATCTCGGCCGGGTTCGCCGGCAGCGTGGTGCTGGTGGGCAGCGTGGTGCTGCTGGTGGGCGTGGTGGCTGCGCCGCAGCCGGTGCTGGCCAACGACGAGCCTCTGGGCGCCATGACCGCGCCGCATTATCTGTATTCGACGGTCTCTCCGGGCGCCATCGTCACCGCCCACGACACTGCCATTGTGGTGGAGGCGTCGGTGGATACCGCGGGTCGCGTCTACGACTACACGATCGTTACCGGGCCGCAGGACGACGCGGTGCGCAGCCAGATCGCCAATCAGCTTCTGGGGAGCGTCTTCCAGCCCGCCAGCGCGTTTGGGGTGCCGATTCGCGGGCGGGTAGTGGTGACGTTCGCGGGAATCTCGGTCCACGGCTAGCTGGGGGTACCCCCCTCCCCCCTCTAGTGATCTTGCGGGTAACTCGTTTGGAATGTTTGGGTTGGCGGGTGGTGGATATCGCCAAGGCACCAATTCTAAAGGACTTACGCGCAAGATAGCCAGAATCAATAGGTTGCGAGGTGGCGATGAGTGCCCCGGCTGGTGTCTGAGTGGGCGGATGCGACGAGCCGATGGTGTGGATATTCTCCCATACTTCAAGTGTAGCTGGTTGGGCATAACTACTATGCCATGTATTTTTCTGTGTAAGTGATTGGTGTGGTGTCGGTTATGGAGTTTTGTGGGCATGAGGGGGTTGACACGCGAGTTTGCGGGCGTTTTGTCGAGGGAAAAGCGAATTGCAGAAAGCAACGGAGTAAAAGAGAGACCACCGAGACGGTTCGGGGAAGGCGTGAGCGAGTGGCGCGCCTCCGGCGCTCTCGCGTTCTCTCGGGGCGCTGTTCCCAACCTTGCCGGGCTGGGCTGAGATTTTGGGGAACGGCCCTCCGGGCCTTTCCGCCGGGCTGGGCTGATGTTTAGCGGATGGCCCTACCGGCCCACTTTGGGGTCGCCGAGAGCGAATGCAAACGACCTTCTGCACACCACGTAGCGTCAGTGACTGCCCTGATTGGGGTGGGCGCCGGCTTCCATGGCCACCTGCGAGCCGATGAAGTGCAGCGCGCAGGCGGGCTTGTCGCCGGAGGAGCAGGTTACGCGGGCGCGGCGAAGCAGCTTTTCCGGGCCGGTGTCGGGAAAGGGGTTCGCCAGGGCGGACTGGATGGCTGCGGTGAGCGGCTTCTCCAGCGCGAAGTCGCCCTGGAGGAGGTTGATGACGGGAGGTTTGTCGCGCGTCAGCAGGATATCGACAAGCGGTTCGGGGTCGGCGGGGTTGAGTTGGAGGGTGAGGGAGGGCAGAGGCGTTGCGACGTCCAAGGGGAGGGGGTCGGTCGCGGTTGCGCCGAGGTGGTCAAAGCGGGTCTGAATGAAGCTATGCACGGAGGCAGAGTTGGTTGCGGTGAGCGCCATGCGGTAGAAGGTGGTCGCGTCGTCCGGTCTGTGGTCCGCCTCGTAGATGGCGCCTAGAAACAGGTTGATGTCGGAGTTCCGCGGTTTCAGCTCCCAGGCCGCGTGCATGTAAGTTTCCGCTTTGTCACGCTGACCCTGATGGAAGTAGACCAGGCCGAGGGTCTCCCAATCGTCGCCGAGGATGCCCATCTGATCGAAGGATTTGACCTTATCTTCCATGGAGACGAGCTTCGAGGCTGTCTTCTCCTGAAGCTCGACCGCCTGTTCTGCAAGGGTTTGCGCGTCGCTGAGGTGGCTTTTCTGGCCGGCCAGGGAGAAGGCGACGCTGTTCTTGAGGATGGGATCGTGACTTTTGAGGGCGTCCTCGATCTGCGGGGTCCGTTGCTCGCTTGATTTTGCAGCAGCGGCAGCGGTCGCGGTGACGAGCTGGATGTAGGGCTCGTGGCCGGGGTTCACCTTGTCGACCCAGGCTTTGTAGGCTTGCCAGTCGCTGACGGGGACTTTCTTGGCCAGGATTTCGACGCGGCGCTCGGCGTAGACGGTCCCGTTGTCGAAGCGGTAGGTCATGTCGTAGGCGGCGTAGGCGCATTTGACGTGGACCTCGGCGGGAAGGACCGCGGTCCAGCCGTCGGGGAGCTTCATGGCGGACTTGGAGTCGTCGATGCGGGGGATGCCGAGCTGGATGGCGTGGACGGGAGGGTCGATGTCGGTGACGCGGGGCAGGACGACCGGCATGACCTGGGGGATGGTTTTCAGGTGGTCCCAGTCGCCAGCCTTCTCGCGCTTGTAGTCGTAGGCAAGCTTGAAGGGCTGCGAGGTGTCGGTGGGGCGGGAGGTGTCAGGGTTTGTGACCGTGCCGGTAAAGCCTATGGTGGAGGAGAAGACCTGGACAGTCTGGTCGAGTTGCGCGGGCGAAATCTGGCGGAACAGGGAGCGAGCGGCGATCTCGCCATCGCCGTGGAAGGCGAGGACGATGTGCGAGGTAGAGACTCCGTTGGCGTCGAGCGAGCCGGTTGCGTCCATGGTGGACGAGTCGGGGACGAGGGGGTCGACGGGAGTGCGGAGGATGGTGGCGACAGCAGTGTTGGGAATGACAAGGGCCTGCTTATCGCGGGTGGCGATGGTGAGCATGCCGAAGGGCGCGACTTCGGCTGTGGTGTCGAGCCAGACAGGTTTTCCGTCTAAGGTGAGGTGGGTGATGAGGTGGTTGAAGGCTACCGGCGAGGGGACGGCCTCGTTGAAGCGGATGCCGGCGCCGATGAGGACGGCGTCGGACTGGATGCCAACGGCCGAGAGCATGGCGGCGAGGAGGGTGTGCTTATCCTTGCAGTCGCCGTACTGGTTGGAGAGGATCTCAGCGGCAGTGTGGGGCTGATAGCGGCCGATGCCGAAGGCGACGCCAATGTAGCGGATGTTAGTGGCGACATAGCTATAGAGGGCCTCGGCTTTGGCCTGATCGGTGGATTTGCCGGCGGTGAGCTCGGCGGCCTTGGCTTTGACGGTGTCGTCGGGGACGATGCGATCGGCTTCGAGCGAGCGGTACCAGGCGCCGATGTCCTGCCAGGATTTGAAGGTGGACCAGGCGAAGGTGGGAAGCTTGCCCTGCTCCAGGTCGAGCTCCTGCTCGGGGGTCCAGGGGATCTTTTTCCTGGCTGCGGCCGCGGCTTCGGCGTCCTTGCCGGCGGTAGGGTTGAGCTGAGAGAACGACCAATGGTAGATGTGCTGGGCGGGCGCGCCGGCGGTGGCGGGCGCGTCGGATTCCTGGGGTTTGAGAGTGGGGCTCCAGACGTTGACGTAGGTGCCCGGCGGGACGCGCAATTCGGCGGCTGCGGAGAGGACGACGGCGGTGTCGGGAAAGAACTCCTGGCCCCAGAACTGGCCGGGAGCTTCGGCTTTGGTGCGGACGATGCGGTATTTGAACTCCAGGGTGTCGCCGACGTGGAGGCTGCGGATGGGGAGCTGGAGCTCCTTCTGGTCGCTGTAGAACGGGGCCGCGCGGGTGACCGCGCTGGGCATGTCCATGGCGTCGGAGGTTTGGGTTTCGGCGACGGTGCCGTCGGCGTGGCGGACGCGGGCGTAGAGCAGCTCGACGTGCTCGGAGCTGGATGCATAGGGCACGATGACGACGCCGTACTGCTTAACGGCGGTGTCGGATTGGATGCGCGCAATGAGAGAGTGCTCTATCCAGCCAGTGCCGTCGGCGAGCATGTTGAAGATGCTCTCGGAGCGCTCGATGACGACGGGCTCTTCGGCGTAGGCGGGGGTGGGGGATGGCGCGGGAGATTGGGCTGGAGCCGCGGGTGGTGCGGACGCGATGAGGAGGGCGATCGCGGCCAGGTAAGCACACAAGTGCAGGGCCGGGGCTTTCATGAGTGTCCCCGGTATAGCAGAGATCACTACCGGAGTCTAGGATTCTCGTCACGCGGGATGGAACGCCAAGTCAGCGGTGGGCGGCCTCGCTTGCTATCGGCTTGCTATCGAGGGGTGGCTCTCTTAAACTCGGGGGGAGCGTCGAAACCATATTGTGTTCTGTCTGAGCCGTCTTTCCCGATCCCGGCAACTCCCGTACGTCACTGTTGCGGCAGCGGTCCTGCTTACCAGCCTTGTCCCGCAGCGCGCCTTGCCGGCGCAGACGACTTCGCCGGGTACGGGGCCGGGTTCCTCCTCTTCGAGCACTCCGGAATCGCGGGCGGTGGACACTGCTCCTACTGCGCGGATCGCGCAGCCGGAGGCGGGCGGCTCCGCCATTACGCTGGAGAACAGTGAGCCGCTATTTTATCTTGCGGTTGCGCTGAATGCCTGCGGCTACGACGCCGGTCTGGCCGAATCGAGTCCCATCCGCGCCAAGGTCCGCGGAGAGATCAACGACGAACTGGCTGCGTCCGCGCCGGCCCGGGATGCACGCGATGCGCTGTGCACGTTTATTCGCTTGCATGCGCTGGCCGATCCCGGGCGCGACATTGCCCAGTACGTCTCGCTGGCGCTCTACCTGAGTCCTCCGCCGGATCTGGCGCCGACGGTGGATGAGACCGAGCTTCCGCCGGACTCGACCCAGGTGGTTGGGGTGCTTCCGCTGGTGCGAAGCTTTGCCGACGCGGTGCACCTGCAAGCGCTGTGGTCCGAGCACCGGCCGGAGTATGAAGGCCTGATCGACCGCATCCACGATCCGCTGACGAAGATGGTGCTGGACACCAACATTTACCTTCGCCTGCCGGTGAGCAGCTACGATGGGCGGCGCTTCCTGGTGCTGCTGGAGCCGATGCTGGCGCCGACGGAGACGAATGCGCGCATCTACGCCAACGATTACATTGTGGTAGTGTCGCCGGCGGCGCAGCCGGCCGACCTAGTGCGGATGGACCTGGTGCGCCACATTTATCTTCAGTTTCTGGTCGAGCCGCTGATCTACGCCCGCGCCTCGGCGATGGACCGTCTGCAACCGCTGCTGAAGCCGGTGCAGCAGGCGCCGCTGGAGTTTACTTACAAGTCCGACGTCGCGACCCTGCTGACGGAGTGTGTGATCAAGGCAGTTGAGGCGCAGACCATGGATGTGGGCATCCCCAGGCCGGCCAAACCGGTGATCAAGGACCGCTCCGACCAGGAGAGATACGAGACCGAGATCATCGCCTACGACCGCCAGGCTGAGGTGGTGCGGCAGAAGAGGGTTGAGCTGGATATGCGCCAGGGCTGGGTGCTGGTGGATTACTTTTACAACCAGTTGGGCATGATGCAGCGGGAAGGCAGCGGCCTGAAGGACAAGATCGGGCCCATGGTCTACGGCATGGATGTGGACCGCCAGCGCCACCAAGCCGAGCAGATTGTATTTCTGCCCGAAGGCTCCGGCGACAGCCTGGTGCGGCGCACACCGCGGCAGATCGCGGGACTGGACCTGGCCGAGATGAAGCTGATGAAGGGCGACGTCGACGACATCGAAGGGGCTGAGGAGATTGCCGTGGCTGCGTTGGAGAAGGACGCCGCGAACCCGCAGGCGCATTACCTGCTGGGCCGCATCGATCTGATGCAGCACGATGCGGACGGCGCGGTCGAGCATCTGACCAAAACGGTTGAGCTTTCGCATGATCCCCGCTCGATCGCCTGGGCGCACATCTACCTGGGACGGATTTACGACATTGAACAGCCGCCGGAGCGGGACAAGGCGATTGTCGAGTATCGGGCGGCGCTGGCCAACCGCGACAGCCAGCCCGACACCAAGGCCGCTGCCGAGCAGGGGATCAAGGAGCCTTTTGTGGCGAAGGGAGCGGCCGGTGCCCGGGTGAGGCAGGATGACTCCCAGGAGCTTGACCCGACGGGTAAGGCGGAAAAGGAATCCTACCGGCCAACCCCGCGCGAGTGAATGGAGGCCTGGGGTGCATCGCGGGCGGGGCAACTCCGGTAGACTGAAGGACAGATGTACTGCCGGGGGCTTTGTTGACGACGCGCCAAACCTCATCCGGACCGTCCGGAAGCTCGCGCCAGGCGTCGGGTGGGCGACCCGGCGCTTCAGTCGCGCGCAGCAACGGGGCTTTGCGCGAGGAAGTGCGGCCGTCCGCAGAGGAGAAGGCAACCATCTCCGATGACGATCGCTTCTTCGACTACAAATTTACCGATCCCAGCCTGCTGACGCTTGCGCTGACGCATAGTTCGCTGGCCTATGAGAGCAATCCCGAGAGCGTGGCGGACCCGGGCTCGGATAACGAGCAGCTTGAGTTCATCGGGGACGCAGTGCTTGGCCTGGTGGTTGCGGAGGCGCTCTATCGGCGCTTCCCGGCGCTGCGCGAGGGCGACCTGACGCGGCTGCGGGCGTCGCTGGTAAGCAGCAGGAACCTGGCCCAGGTGGGGCTGCGGATGAAACTCGGCCCGATGCTGCGGCTGGGCCGCGGCGAGGAGCACAGCGGCGGGCAGAAGAAGCCGGCGCTGCTGGCCAATGCGCTGGAAGCGGTGATTGCGGCCATGTATCTGGATGGCGGCCTGGAGCCGGCGCGCGAGTTCATCCATCGGCATATCATCGAGCCGGCCGAGGCAGACATGGTTGGCGTGCTGCAATCGACGGAGCCGTTTTCGGGCGCGGTGGGCGACTACAAGTCGGCGTTGCAGGAGCGCCTGCAGGCCGCGGGCGTGGGCCAGCCCAAGTATGTGCTGACCGACCAGAGCGGACCCGATCACCAGAAGCGCTTTCGCATCGAGGTGCGGGTGGCCGATGGCGCGGGCGGACTCCGGACGCTGGCCGAAGCGGAAGGCTCGACCAAGAAGCAGGCCCAGCAGGAGGCGGCGCGGCGCGCATTTGCCAGCATTCTTGCCGGTGCGCTGTTCGAGGTGGCGCGCGATGAGCGTTGACGTCGAGATGGGCGCGGATGTGGGCGTAGAGCCGGATCGGTCTGGGGACAATCTGGACGGCGCGACGGTCCCTGGCGCGCGTACGCAGGCGAGTGTTCCCAGCCATGGTCTGCTGCAGTCGTTCCAGTCGCTGGTGACCATCATCGTGGTGGCGCTGTTCATTATTACGTTCACCGTGCAGCCATTCCGCATTCCATCGGAGTCGATGGAGCCGACCCTGCTGGTGGGGGATTTCCTGCTGGTCAACAAGCAGATCGGTGCGGGGTCGCCGCTGCGCATCTTCGGTCCGAACGGCATCCATCGGGGCGACCTGATCGTCTTCCACTTTCCGGTGGACCCATCGATGCACCTGGTGAAGCGCGTGGTTGGGCTGCCGGGCGACCATATTCGGCTGCGCGACGGCCACGCTTATGTCGATGGCAATGCTCTTTCTGAGCCGTACGCCGTCTTTCGGCCTGCGGTCCCGGACAGCTACCGCGACGACTTCCCGCGCATGGAGCGGGCCGATCCTGGGGTCGACGCGCGCTGGTGGAGCGAGATGCGCACGCTGGTCGCGCACGGAGAGCTGACGGTGCCGGCGGACAGCTACTTTGTCCTGGGCGACAACCGCAACGACAGCGAGGACAGCCGCTACTGGGGCTTCGTGCCGCGCGCCGCGATTGTGGGCAAGCCGTTCCTCATTTACTTTTCGCTGAAGGGCCTGGGCAACGCTCCGGGCGAAACAGCGGCAGCCGAGCCGGGAGCGGGCGCTGAACGGCACGATGCGTCGGTCGGGTCCGTGGCCGGGTTTGCCCGCTGGGACCGCGCGCTGCGCATCATCCATTAGCGTGGCCATGCCCATACCCCCAAGTCAGGAAGAGCGAGCGAGTCAGCGAGTCGGCGCTGCTTTAGCGATGCGGCCAATTGTCCCTACCCCCCTCCCCCCTATCGATTTTTGCATGACGCAGAAACTAAACGAGTTAAAGGCTATGATCTAGGAAACAAACGACTTACAGGTTGGCATGCCAAATGACAATGAAAATAAACGACTTACGCAATGGTATATACCATTTGGGGTGGGGTGAGACGCTCGCGTTAGCGACCGATTGAGCAGGGTAAAGCTGAATCGCGCGATTGGGTTTTTCAAGATATTCCACCCCGCAAACAGAGCCAGACCGATGGCCGCGCTGCTGTTTGCTTCTTCTCTATTGTATCGTGCCTGTCAAGCATGGGAACCGCGATTCGCGGCTCAAGCGTGGGAGGAAAGGCCCCTCGGGTTGGTTCAGGTTGGAGCGGATGGGGGAGATTTTGTGTCGCGCCTACAGCGCCCTATCCTCTAATAGGGGGCCGTAACCTAGGCCTACGGCCTAGGCTGGTATATGTCGCGCTTTCAGCGCTTTACGACATCGTGGGCCTTTGGAAGAAGCAGACGCTCGGTCAAAGACAACTACTGAGATTCTGCGCGTCGCGCAGAATGACGGCCTCAGGGGTGAGTGGGAGATTGGGACGGACCCCCACTCATGACGATAAATCTGTCGTGAATGGGGCACCCGCGCCTGGTTCGTGGGTGCGCCGGCCGCCAATGGCTGGATGCTTCGCTTGGTTTGCTTGGTTCATAGTGTTTAGTAAGCCCCATTTCGACAGCTGAGGAGGACATAGTTTTGCCTAGTGGGAACAAGCACCTAAATTTGACCGAGCGATTCATGGCTCCGTTTGCCAAGCAGGATCGTCACAATGCGGTCATTGGCATCGACGCTGAGGGCTTGGTTCAGCGCCTCCTGCTTTTTGATCATTGCATCATTCCTTCAATCTGGCTCAAGGACGTCCAGCGACTCTTGAGAGTTGTAGAACCTGATGCGCTATGCGAATTGATCGACAGCAATGGGATCTCGTTCTACATGGACAGCGCTACTGCGGGGGAGACCGGCCAGGCAAGAAGTGGCCTCAATCTAACAGGTAACTCGACGCACCTGAGAGATAACGAATTCTCCTTCTCTACGATCAGGGGCACAAACGAACCCAAGAGGGTCGAAGAGGCAATCGCTGATTTCGCCAGGACCGATGGAGTTTCAAAGGTTCATGCTCGCCGTGTAGCTGAGCGTGTGGAAGCTGCGATGATCGTGCCGAGGGGGCTCGAAATCCACGCCGACTCATTCAAGGAGTTTTATCGAGACCTCAGGGCAAAGGATTCGCCCATAATTCGCGATCTTATCGCACGCAGGCTATATCTGCTCGGGGCAAAGCCGGTCCGCCTTGAGGTGAGCGTCGAGGAGTTTGTGGCAGAGGATTTTCGGGTCAACTCGAACCTTACATCCACTTTTGGCCTGTCGTCGAAGATGGCCCGGCAGCTTTGCCTTGGTGCTCTTTTTGATCTTGCGTCTGTTCATATCCGCTTAGCTCACATGCGTGAGTTCTCATGCCTCTTGGGGATGAACGAGACTGAGCAAGCCCCATGGGAGATGAAGGTAGATTCCTTAGTGCGGAATATCACTCGCGAACATCAACGAGACCTCCAATTCACGAGGGTGGCCCAAATAGCCGGTTTAGGTGAGAAGCGTTTGTTTCAAGGAGAGGCAATTGACCTCCGCCGACTGATGAGTCTTCGCCAGTCTGATGATCTAGTCAGCTTCAAGGCGTGGCTGAAGCAGTCGGTGGGTAAGTCTGATAAGGAAATACAAGAGCGCCTTTCGCATATTAGGAGCAAAATTGGGAACGCCGCCCAGACCGTGGCCGGGAAGACAGTCCGATTGATGTTGTCTTGTTTAGCGGGCCTAATTCGTAGCCCATTGATCTCCCTTCCGGCAGGACTCGTGTTGGGCGCAGCAGATTCGTTCCTGCTCGAAAGGGCGTTTCCCAAGGATGCAGTGTTGTCCGTTATTGGGGTCGAATATCCCGCTGTATTTGGGAAATAAGCATCGCGGCAGGATTGTCCAGTGGTCGCCGATTATTGCTATGGCAGGAGGGAGGGGAGGGCGAGGCGGCGGGCCGCTGTCTTCGAACGGCGACGGTTGCGGCTTCGAGTGGCGCAACGGGGGCCGGTCTGAGCGAGGGAAGAGAGTCGAGCCTTCGGCAGAGCGGTAGCGCCTTCGGCGCGGCTGATGATTGTCCGGGCTAAAGCCCGGACCTATCTCAGGAGCAAGAGCGCCCCATGGCACGCCTAGCCGTGTCCGCAATCAATGGACTGAGGGTGTATCCGAAGTTCGCGGCATAAATT
>Ga0182013_10001387_pt1 | contig 33244 bp, 29 predicted proteins | sample 612S2MmetaG_FD_120487 | JGI IMG/M metagenome (GOLD analysis project Ga0182013, IMG submission 120487) | Permafrost microbial communities from Stordalen Mire, Sweden - 612S2M metaG | ecosystem: Environmental > Terrestrial > Soil > Wetlands > Permafrost | place: Sweden: Stordalen | collected... | reverse complement strand
CCGCTGCTCGGCAGTGACCGTCACAACCGCTACTGGACGACCTGTACGCATCGATACCCTCTACTGTATTCGATGGTGAAAGTCGTCTAACTTATGATAATTATTTCAGACTCAGGACACTAGAGTTGCCTCATCACGTTCAACATGAAATCGTTGAGGCGTTGGGGCTCATCCAGGAAGAAGACCGCAGCCGGCCATCGGACGAGCAGTTTAGCCTCATTTTTCGACAAGCAGCACAAAATGGAAAACTCGCAGATTTGTGGCAACGGGTAGAGCAGAAGTATCCAGACGGCGATCCGGGTAAAAACCCATTCCGGAAGCCGCAAACATGAGGAATGACGCATGCACAAGGATTTTGGAGAGTGGTACAGATTGGCCGGTATTGAGCCGCAGGGCGAAAGTCTAGCGAATCGTTGGGCTGTAGTGGAAGCATTCAGCCCGAGCAGGAGCGACGTTGTTTCGTTAACTGAGCTTTTCTATCAACTTGGCAAGCCCGATGAAACATTCGTGACAACTTTCGTCAGCGCCTTTCAAGCCGCTGATCCCGCATTCAGGACTCGAGAGAATAATCACGAACTATCTGTTTTGGCCGGAGCCAAACTGATCCACATCATCGGTGGGCCGAATGCTGCCTTAGCAGATATGGCCGCCCTATCGCTCGTCTCGGCAGCTGCGAGCAACACCCGTCCCGGTCCATCTGTAAAGGATATACCGGAAATAGCAGTTGGCTACTTATCGGATCGCTCATCCGGCCGGGCTTCTGCCGGCGAAGCTGACATACGGGAGGCGGGGACTCGAAAGGATCTGTATCAAGCCCTGACTTCCTTGGGGTCACCTTACGACGGGCTAGCTACGGAAGTACAGCAGCTTCGGCGCCAACTTGGCATCGTGACAGAAGAGAGCAACATTCTTTGGTGGCTTTTCTCGGAATTTAGCCGTGATGAAGAGAAAAGGTGGACTGAGTTCTCAGTGCCTGCTGCCACTCTGATGGCGGGGAAGGAACTTGCCGATCTTACAGTCGTCCTGCCTGGGCCAATCGCTGCGTTTGCGTTCCTGGATAGAGTGATAAAGTGTGCGAAGCCAAAACCGCCAGCATCCGTGTTGATCGCAGACGCAATAAATGCAGTGTCAATCGAGTGGCGTCGGCGATATTCGAGCCACAATTGTCCCCCCGAGCTCGAAGTGCTGCTACCAATCGGACATGCGGTAAAAGTCTCTCTCACTGCTCCCGAAAACGGGGAATGGTTGCCTGCCTTCACACAGACTACTGGCATCCCCTCTGATGCAAAGGTCTCTCCGCATGTTCTTGCTCATCAAGTGTATGTTGAGTCGCTCCTATGTCGCTCATGGAAGGGGCTGAGTTAAGGGTATGGCAAGTGGTATTCAACAACCCGCACAGCCAACTAACCCAGTCGCGCCTCAAGCAATTGAGGTGTCTGCGGTAGCTCCGATCCAGATTGTTTCTCTACCCGAAGTTATAAGTTTACCGAGGGGCAAAGAACTTAGCGAGACCGCTGCACTCGCTTTGGCTAAATCAAGACCAATGCGATGGATAGTTGTGGCCGGGCCTGTCGGATCGGGAAAGACCACACTGCTAACTAGCCTCTATGAACTGTTCCAATGGAACAAGGTGCCGAACTATATTTTTGCCAGATCTGAGACATTGCCTGCATTTGAACAACGCTGCTATCTATCCCGTACGGCGTCGGAAAGCACAGAAGCCGACACTGCGCGCACGATTTATGATCCAATTCCGACTTATTTACATTTAGGGGTTAGCTCAACGGCTTTGCCACGTCGTTTTGCAGAATTCTTGTTCACGGATGTATCTGGGGAAATGTTTGAACAAGCTCGGGATTCGACCGCGGCTTGTAAGCAGTTGACTTTTCTTCGCCAAGCGCGGCAGTTCCTGATCCTGTTGGATAGCAAGCGAAGCCTGCTTCTCGACAAGCGATGGGCAGTCGTTCATGAGGCAAGGGCCCTTCTTCAATCATGCCTCGATAGCAAAATGATCCCCGACGATTGTGCGGTGAGAGTCCTGTGGTCGCGGTTCGACTACTTTGTTCAGGCCGGCAATTCAGCAGAACATCGGGCGTTTCGGGACCAGGTTAACGCGGAATTTCGTGGTACTTTCGGCAATCGCGTCATCGATCTTCAATTTGCAGAAATCGCAGCGAGGCCGACGAAGGCGCCGGAGCTGGGTTTTGGATATGGGGTTGTGACGTTGTTCGAGGAGTGGATCAAAGATTATCCGCGAACGCGCGAAATGTCGCTCTTACCGGTATTTGCGGGAACCCGCGAAAGCGAGGTATTTGGCCGACGCCATTTTTCACGGGACAATCAAGTATGAGCGATTCCTTGTCACAACATTTTCTTTTGATGGGGCTTCCAAGCACGGGAAAAACCAGCTTCCTCGCTGCACTATGGCACATGGTTAACCAGTCCGAAACTCCTTGTGCGCTTCTCCTTGACAGGTATGACGGGGATATAACGTATCTAAATCTGATTAGGACTGCTTGGTTGGAACACAAGCCTGTGCCTCGCAACCCATCGGACTCGGAGAAAGTAGTCTCCATGTTGTTGAAGCAACGGGCGTCCGGGGCCGTAGTGGAATTGACCTTTCCTGATCTTTCCGGGGAGTCCTTCAGAATGCAGTGGGCAAAGCGCGAGCTCACCACCCAGTATGATCAGCGCTTGCGCAAGGCAAATGGGGCCATTTTGTTCGTACATCCCGAAACTATCTCCAAACCGCACCGCATCGACACGTTGGATGCTCTTGTTGCGGCTATGGGAGCCGGATTGGCAGCAGAGGATGAATCTGCGGGGCAAGTCGCACCTGCCTTTATCAAGCCTTGGGACATCGAAAAGGCACCCACGCAAGTACAACTCGTTGAGCTCCTACAGTTCATTTCAAGCCGTGAGTATTTTCAACCGCCCTTTCGTCTCGCAATAATTGTGTCGGCATGGGACCTGGTTGCTCACTTACGGTCGACGCCAAGGGAATGGATTTCACGTGAATTGCCTCTTCTCCAGGAGTTTCTCGATAGCAATGAAGGGACCTTTCAAGCCCAGTTCTACGGACTGAGCGCACAGGGCGGACGCTACGCTTCATCGCTCCTAGAGCCGGGGAATTTTCCCGATGCGAAACTCTTCGCCGCCGGACTATCGCAGAAAGGCGATCCGGTATCCGGTTGGCTTTGGGAACAGTTTGGCGCTGACACGCAAGCGAAGCTTGTAGCACAAGAGGAGTCGGCAGAAGCAGTAGAAGCCACCCTAATTCGTAGCCTCAACGCGATTATGGCGAAGGCATCCATCTATGACGAAGAGCGCTTCAGGAATGTGAGCTTAAGACCCGAGACAAAGGAGATTCTAAAAGGGAAGAGCGTGCAAATGGGAGAAGAAACGATTCGGCTTAATCGGCTGCTTCTTGAAGACGTCTATCCCACAGGATTGACCCGCACCCGGCAGTATGCTGACGAAGCGCTAGAGCTGCAGAGGAAGGCCCCAGGGCGACGAGTATTTCTTGTCGACTCACACATAGCAAATGCCCACGATATAACCGAGCCCATTCTATGGTTGATGCGTTGAAAAGTCCCGTTCCCGCCAGCAAAGATGGTACGATTGTGCTGCATCAGCTCCTTCACGGCTATGCAGAGGGCCACCGCCTTCTGGGAGGGTCGATTGAGGTGCCGGAGGACCTCAGTCGAGTAATGCTTCGGCTCAGCGATCTTTCTGGAAGTAATATCAGCATTGGTTTCGACGAATATATTACGGGATACCCTTTACCCTCTCTAGATGCCTACGCATTAGCTAAGAGCTGGTATGCACCGGAAATGCCTCGCCCCGGCTGCGTGTGGACCCACACAATTTTGATACCGTTCGCGGCAATGAGAGCGCTCGCATCCCTCGACGGGCTCCGAAGCTTGTTCAAGCGCCCAGGGGAGCGGGTTTTAAGAGATGCCTATGCAAAGCCATTGTTTTTAGAAAAGGCTCCTGAATCGCGGGCAACGCATGTACAGGATCCCGGTGTATTGGAATCACTGTTGTCCGCCCACTACGGGAAGGGAAACATTCCGGTATTGATTGCCGCCCAGAATTCGAAGGAATTCGAGGATTTGCTATTCGCCCTTTGGTCACAGAAATGGCCTCGCCTCCGGATGAATTTTACATTCTGCACTGGCGCACTTTCTGCACGCCTCTTTGAGAGACGGCCATTTGATATTCAATGCGTTCCTATCCAATTAACACGTAGTGTATCTCTCGACATTCTCGAAGCGATAGCTATCGAACCGATTGTAGCGAACTCGAAGTCGCGTGAAATCGCACTCTGGGCGCTCGAAGCGGCCGAGGATGCCGTGAGCGCGGAGGGAAGTGCGCTCAGGAAATTCATGTGGGCGGTGGCGGACGAAGTAAGTGACCGTGCGGATTTTGCTTCATACACTCTGATTTTTGATGCGGTATGCAAATCCGTTCAGCTTAACGACATGATAGGCTTGGTTGCCAAATTCTTCCCAAGCGCGAAGACAGGATGTCGCCTGAAGGGTTTTCTATTCGGTGCTCGAAACGATCATGCGAGTATCTTCCTTCCCACATATGACGAAAGAGATGTTCTCTTCGCACTTGGAACGACGAGTGCGTTTGAGGGTCTTGATGGTGAGAGTTTGGGATTGCGAGAGAGAAGCGCGAAGCTATGCACTGAGGCGCAGGACAGCGCAATTTCGTTAGTAGGTGAACTATTTCGCTCAACTCTCAATCCTTTGGGAGAAGAAATACTGGCTGGATTGATTGCGTCGATGGAGCCGGAGGTTGCCCGACAAATTACCAGTCGCCAGCCGCAGTTTCTGCCCGCTCTATTTCAGGCAAAACCGAGTCTCGCTTCCTCGTCTCAGCTATGGACGGCCGGCGGAGATCGCAAGCGGGAATTGTTTGAAGCGGTGGCTGTTCATCGGGACTTAGATCCGAAGCTGGTGAGTGGAATTGTTCGTGCACTCCTAGAGAGCGGAACAGAAACACTTATCCGCCGCGGTTTAGATTTGTGGGGCAAAGTGGCGGTGTTCGAGACGCTCGATTGGATCGACGCGCATCAGGGTTCGTTGTCGTACACATGTCGTGAGGCGCTGAAGCTTCATTTGCCTGAAGTTATCGATTGGGCTGAAGGAAAGTCCTTCAGTTCGTTTGGATCGCTTTACGCCGTCGCGCACGTTATTGGGCCAGATGCTTTGGAGGCTTCAAAGCAAGACTCAGCCATGTGGATTCGCAATTTTCATCGTCTTCAAAATTCCGCCAAGGAAAGCGAGATGAACTATGTATGCACGTTCTTACTGGCGCTTGGGCTGAACAATTCTCCTCCGTCACCGATGGATCTGCTTTCAGAATCTTTTGAGCGCGTCCATGAGGCCGCCCGCATGGAACATCTGAGCGACGAAGCTTGGTTCGTCGTTGAGCCCTTTGTTCCTGAGTTATCTTGGCTCTCGAATTGGGATAAGTGCGAACGACTGAAGAGGGGCTTGATTTCTGCATTTGTGAAATATCGATGGCCAGCCTCGGAATTGAGAATGAGAATTAAGGACAAAGGACTCCTGCGCGAGTTGGTAAAAAGTGCACGGAGAGTCGATGGCGGAGATGACTTCGCGCGTGGGGTTTCGTATTTCGACTAGTCGGCACGGTGCAATTGACAAATCATCAACTGAGCTCTGATGGATTTGCCTTCTATTAAGCCGCAACCGCCCATTTCAGGCCCTGACTTGCGTAGTTGAGCATTGTATCGAAAACGACATTGCATTTTTCAGTGAACACGGCGCGGTCGTAAGTCTCTGGTAACTTGTCGTCCAAGACGGCTTCAACGGCGGAACGGACACGCGTCCGACTTTGCACGTCCTTGAACCAGTCTTGGATCAAAACCTTCGGGCTCTCTTCACGAAGGCGGTGAAGTAGGGACTTCGCAGCTAGACGAACTTTTTGTGTCTCCTCTTTCGTCATTTTATCTTTCTTGATGAGGTCGAACAGCTCCAGTTCCTCTTCGGTGAGCCCCTCGACAATGTGGCGTTCAGCTTCAGCCTGCATTTCCTTGCGCCATTTGAGAGTAATTCAAAATGGGGCTTTGCAAGCTTCGCGGGCGCATTCCGGCGCTCGGAACTCGCCGGCATCGATACTTGCGACGTCAAGTTCTCAGCCGACGGCGTCGTCAGCGTCCGCAAATCGAAGACGGACCAGGAGAGCGCCGGAAGGGAAGTGGGTCTGCCCATCGGTGCCAGTCAGGATACGTGTCCGGTCCGCGCGCTGCGCCAGTGGCTCGACAAGGCCGGAATTTCTGAAGGTCCGGTCTTTCGGTCCGTTGGAAGACTCGGTCATGTTTCGCGGCGCGGCCTGCACAGGGATTCGATCGGCAAGCTCGTCAAGCGTGCAGCCGGCAGGGCGGGATTGAAAGTGGAGGAGCTCGGCGGGCACTCCCTCCGGGCTGGCTGCGTGACCCAGGCCGCGATCAACGGCGTGCGCGAGTTCGTCATCATGCGTCAGACGGGTCACAAGACCATTGCGACGTTGCGGCGCTATATAAAGTCCGGCGAGATCTTCCGGGAGAACGCGGCGTCGGACCTCGGAATCTGAAGCCGAGTCAACGCCCAAGAAATTTCACTTATCGGGCGTTGGCGAGCGAGCTGCCAGGCACAGGATCTCCAGCCTTCTTTCAAAATGGTCGCCTCGGTGTTGGCGGGAAGCTCGGGATGAGCGACTTCTCTGCCGCACACGATTGGCACACTTTGGGGAAGTGCTCGCATGAAAACCCCATCAGATTGCCCCTCTTCTGCCGAGTGACACTGATGAACGCAAATCAGTGGTCATTACCTCATGTTTGTAATTCCGGCACTTCGGACAAGTTTGATGTCAGCACAATTAGGCTTTAGTGCTTATACTTATTATATAAATGATGTATGATATATCCATATTAACCCTCGCAAGAGCGCTATATGCGAATGATTGGGCTATCTGGAACCACTGTTACCGCGTTTCAGACCATCAACGAACTTCTCGGCAAGCGTTCGCTTTCCAAAGAGTTTGTGGCGTCGGTGGCACTGACGATACTGGACACCCATCACGGTTGCGCTCTCGCTCCAGATCCAGGAGGACAGAATGCACCACATAACGTTTTCTTCTCTCGTAGTACTCAGCGCGATTTGCATGCTTTACGCACTCGTAGTTCTTGCCATCTTGCAATTCTGCAAAGTCGCAAAACTCAAACCCAATCCTCCAAAGTCCTCCACTGTGCGCGTTGAACTCACGATCAGCGCCCCCGCACCAGCGGGTACCGATTCCGGCAAGAGCGAAGGAACTTGCATCACCACAACATTCGTTTTCGTCGACGAGCTGGCGAGGACGGTCACAGAGTTCCTCGGCGGTTACAACTCACCATGCCGTGTCGATCTCTTGGAATACTTGCAGCAGACCGGCGGCCCCATTGCCGGCCTTTTCATCACTCAAGAGGACAACAACCAGGTTCGCAGTTTAACGCTCTTCGGTGCGGACGCCGAATACGTGTCGTCCTACCTGACACATTGTTTCAACTGCCAGCTCGCGGCCGATACGGATGAATTCCAAAACGAACACGTTTCCTTGCCGGCCTAGACTCGCTGGCCGCTAACATCAACCTCCACGAACCCAATCGGAAAGGACGCATCGCCGCTATGGCCGGTTCAGTCAATCTCACCATACTGCTGGGCAACGTCGGAATCGATCCGAAGATCCAGTTCACCACCAACGGAACGCCCGTCGCCCGCTTTACCTTAGCCACCAACAGCCAGTATCTGGACAAGAGCACAGGAGAAGTTAAGGAAATAACTGCCTGGCACAACCTCGTCATGTACGGCGAAAAGCCCGCCGACGTCATCAAGAAGTACGTCAAGAAGGGCAATCCCCTCCACGTGGTCGGCCACCTCGCTTACAGGCGGTGGACCGACAACGACAATGTCCAGCACAACTTTACCCAGGTCGTTATCGACAGCTTCACCTTGCTTAGCCGCCGCCCGGCCTCCTTGCCCAATGAAGTAGCACCAGATCCGTCTGCCGAAAGCGGGGCAGCCCCAACCTCTGTAGAAGCTGACAGTGACACTGAGCTAACCGACGACTCACCGTTCTAACAATCAGCACAGCTGCAAGAAAGGGGTGATCGGCCCCTTTCCTTGTTGAACGGGCGATGGCTCAAAGAATACGGAACAAGTCGATGAACGACACGGTGACTTACATCCTCCCAGACTCATTGATTCTCGAACCAGCCCCGATTGCATCATGGCACCTCTTCGACGACGGCAGCAGCAATGGAGAATAGCGCCAAACAATCTCGAACGCGGGTAACGCTCGGCGCATCTCCAAGACCGAATGCAATTGAGCCTTGTAGGCGGTCTGGTCGCTCTGTACGGCCGCCTCGCCCTTACGGGCCGGGGATCGACTGCACCCGGCGCGCCAGCAAAAGTCGCTGTCACTTCGGTTGCTTAGCGTCGCTTCCCTCAAGCCGCCCCCACGACGCAAGCGTCCTCCCTTCGGCGCTCCTCAACCCCCTCAGCTCGCTGTGACGGGGGATTTCGGATCGCCCCCTTCGGAGAGGACTCCAGCATGACCGCCCTACAGATTTTCTTCAATTCGATTCGGTCCAGAACTATCGTGCGCGCCATTTGGATGCCCGTGCTGATCGGCATTTTGCTGATGGGCGCCGGCGTTCCTTCAAAGCACGCTACCGCGCCGGCGAAGCCGTCTCAGGTGATGCAGCCAAAGGCAAAGGCATCTTCCAAAGCAATCATCCGTCAGCGCGCGCGGGGCGCTGGGAAAACAAGGCCACAAACCGAGTCTAGGCCGTAACTGCACCTACCCTAAGTAACTGCCAACCTGCTGTAAATACTCATCTTACGGCGTGTATTGCCGATAACAACCATGTAGCCAATGTAAGGAGGAAGCTACCGTGTCCCGTCATAATTGCCTTATCGTTTTCGCTTTTGTTGTTCTGACTCCACTCGTAACCCTGGCGCAGCCTAACCACGTCATCATGGTCTCGCACGAGACAGCGACCGACAAAGCAACCTCGGCCTGCCGGACTGAAGTGGACGCGTTTGCGGCCATCGCCAACCAATTTCCTCGGCCCTCCAATTGGACCTTCTACATTGTCTGCGACGAAAAGACCTGGAAGGATGTTGTCCACGCGACCGGGACAGCCAAGAAAGGGTTTGACTACTTCAGCGTGACACCTACCACAGGTGCCTCCGTCGATACAACGAAGAGGGTATCGTACATCCGGGGATGGGCGCTCATTCACCCTACGAAGGCAACGCCGGAGCCCGAGTTCATCGTTGCGGATACTCTCGCGAGGGTGATCCTCAACACGTCGGATGATACCGTTGCGCGTAACCAGGTTTCTGCATGGGTCAAGGACCGCAATATCCAGGTCGCAGACATTAAGTGAGCGACTACCAACTAGCCGCAACAGAGATAGAAGCACTGAAGGCCGGTCTTAGACCGGCCTTCAGTCGTTTTACCCCAAAACATTCCAATCACCAGGCGGCAACCGGCACCTTGTCAGTGCCTCCAGTGCCGAGCGCGGCCTCCGAAGCAACGCGCAGCCGAAAGTACACCGGCACAACCTCAAACGGTCGCTTTTCGCCGGCCGTCTGAGGCATCACGCGCGGCGCATCGTTCAGCCGCACCTCCCCGCTCCACGGATCGACAACCAGGTTTGAGCCGAGCGGCAAAGCGGCGAGCTGATGAGGGTTTCCCGGTTCCAGCCGAGGACTTTTCTCAGCGAGCTGCGTGAGCAGCCACGGCTTTCCGGCTGGAGAGATCAACGAATCTCCCGTTTCCGGCCTATACAACCCATTTAGCTTTCCAATGCCCAGGGTCATTTGCTGGTAGTACAGGCCGATGCCGCCCAGCTTGACCCCGTACATGCTCTTCTTAAGCAGGTTTATGGCGACTTTGGCCGCCTGCTCATCTTCCTTGTCCGAATGCGCGAGGTACAGGTCCCTATTCACTTTCCGGTCTGGGAACATCGTTCGATCCGCAAAGGAGTAGCGTGTGTTCACGGTGTTGCTTTGAATTACGTGGGCGAGCTCGAATGCAACCACAGAAGCGATCGCTTCTTCGTTGGGAAGGGTTTCGATGAGACCCTTGCTGATGAGGATTGTGCTGCCCACGGTTGTCGCTTCGATGGGCGTAGTTAGCATGACGCGGCAATGCACGGGTTCTGCGAATGCTAGTTCGTTCGGGACGCTCAGGTTGACCACAATCTGATCGAGGACACTATCGAAGCTACTGGGCGGAGCCAGAATGCCGGCGCGTTCCAACTTGTCGAGGATGTTGCTAGCGGCGAGATCTTTCCACGCCTCGAGCGACGCCAACGGGTCCATGTCTGTCCCGTCGCCGCTGCGATCCACGGCATTGTCCACGGAGACTGTCACCGAAGACAGCGGATCGTGAAGCCTTGCGTCGAGGCCGTAGCCCCAGATGCGTATCTGACCATGCACAATTCCTCCCGGCACGGGCTCCTCGACATAGACGGCCGCAGGCAGCCAGACCCCCGGCTTCACATTCAATCGCCATGAGTCGAAATGCAGGTATCGCGGATGAGACTCGGAAACGTTGCCGGCGAAGACTCCTGTAAAACGGACCAGATTGCCGTGCTCTTCAATCCAGAACCGGCCGCGAAAATAACCAGGCTTCGCCGGCACGACATCGTAGACGGCAGTCTTCACATTGCCGATGAACTCGTTGTGAAGAAACTCAAACTTGTATTTGCCAGGGTCAAACCCGTGGATGTCCGGAGAAAGCATTTCGACCAATCCAGCGGAGTTGAACGATAAGGGAGCATGGCGCACCGATAGACTCGCGATCTTCCACGCAGTTGACAGCTTCGAGCGGTTCCTTTCCGGTTGATCGTACAAGGTTTCGCGGAGCGTACTGCCAAGGTCTATCCGGTGCAGATAGTACCAATCTCTGTCCGGAGTTTCGCTATTCTTCCCCATTACCTGTAGATATGTCTCGACGAGAGGAGCGCGTATTCCAATGCTGGCGGGCAGCGCATTCTCGTTTGCTGCCATTCGAACGATGAGCGGGTCCTGCGTTTGCGCATGAGCACACTCGACACATGCGGCGAGCAACATCCAGGCCGCAAAGAACTGAACGATTCCTTTCCTCTGCATGACCGCTCCTCAAGGGCGAAGGTGGTAGGTGATTCCTGTACCGATGGACCAATAGACCGAACCGCGCAATCCAAACGGCAGATATTCGTTCGCGAATTGCACTCCGCGGATTCCCCATCGTGGCGTGAGCTGGTAATCGGCGCCAACGCTTGTGTTGAACGCCAGGCCCCATTTCGGGGCCGTATAGAGATACATCTGATCGTTGGAGCGGGTCCGAGCCATGCCGCCGAGAACGCGAGCATAGGGAGTCCAATGCTTGAAACTTCGACAGTATCCCGCGCCTCCGCCGGCAGAGATCAGTTTCTGCCCCAGAGGTTGACCGCTGGAGTATTGGACAGCTCCCACGATCTCCCAGGGAAAGAAACGGCGAGATGCGTATTCGACACTGCCCCCGCCCAGGTGAGTTCTTTCAAGATTCGTCGGAGACACTTCGAGAGAGTAGTCATCGACTGTGTACATAAACGTAGCTGCCAGTTGGTCCGGAGCCCAGTCGTAATTGACCTCGTGCCGCGCTTGGGCAAGAAGCACACTGCCAGCGAACGAGAAACCCATGATGATCGTTGCCAGATACTGCCACACCCTCATAATGCTGCCCCTTCCTTGTTGGCGATGCACCTATTGCGCTAATACATGCAAGGTCATTGTCCTCGAATGAGTGATTGATCCCGACGTTGCAACAACTGTCAGGGAGTAGTACCCTGGCGGCGTTCCGTTGGATTGCACGTAGCGATTGAGACCCGCGCAGCCTGCTATCCCCATCAAGAGAACTGCGACTCCAACCGAGATCATTGAGCGATAACGCGGCTCTTTGCGCGTGAAGCTACCCCACCCAAAGAACAGACCCAGAACCCCAAGTGTCGTGACCGTTGTGCCGGCCGTTGTCACAGTCAACGTGGTCGTATTCGCGCTCGATGCCGAGGCTGTCGCCGACGCAGGGATGGTGATCGAGTCCTGTGTGAAGTTGCACGTACTCTCGTTTGGCACGCCGGTGCATTGCAACCGGATCGTGCCTGTAAATCCATTGAGAGCAGTGATCGAGACAGGCGCCGTGCCAGATGCCCCCTGAACGACGGTCATTGTCGATGGAAGTTTGATTGTGAAGTCGGGAGGTCCTTCGACTATCTGAGAGAGAGTCGTAGAGACAGACGAGAGATAATCGGTATCGCCGCCATAAAGCGCCGTAATTCCGTACTGACCGGATTGAAGAGAGACTGTCCAAGTCGCATTGCCCGATACGTCCAAGGGAAGCGCAGCCGTGGCGACCTGGCCGGACTCCTGGCTGGCGCTGAATGCTACGGCTCCGGTTGGCATACCGGCAGGCACTCCGCTCACATGGGCTCGAAAAGCAACCGTCGATTTGTTTGGCGACGGATTGACCGATGACGAAACTAGAGTTGTGGTACTCGCCTGTTCGACAACCTGTCGGTATGAGACGCTCTTTTGTGCACCGAGCAATGGCGGCATGACGGACAAAACTGCGAACACCAGGCTAACTTCAATAAGAATGCGTCTCATCATCGAACTCCCGTTTCTCTTCAGATCCTGCCCAATCTCGATCGAATCGAGGACGCTGCCGGACATGACATTCCGGCAGCGCCCTTTGTTGGTTAGTTGTAGTTGCTGTCGCCGGAATAGGTGACAACGATGTTATAGGTTCCTGCCGTAAACACAGGGATGGTGATGCTCGCGTTGCCGGAGGCGTCGAGCGTCAACGTTCCGAGTGTGGTGCCTCCATCGACGACGGTTACTGAGCCTGTGGGCTGGATGCCGACAGAGGACGAGACGTTGATGCTCAGCGTCACGGAATCGCCAAACGCGGACGGATTGAGTGAGCTGGTAACCGTAGTTGTCACCACGCTGCTCGAACTGGCCTTCGTCACTACGTGGACAATGGGTCCGGAGGTGAGGGCACTGAAGTCTTCATCGCCGCTATACTGCACGGTCAGCGAGTGGGAACTCACAACCAGCGAGGTCGGGCCAACGAGCGTGATGGAGGCCTGTCCCGAGGCGTTCAGCGTTCCAGAACCGATCACCGTGGTCCCGTCGTAGAAGGTTACCGTTCCGGTTGGAATCCAGTTGTCATCGTTATCTTGATCCGACAATTGCGCGGTCAGCATAACAGCTTGACCATAGACGCTCGTACCCACCGGTGAATCTGTCAAAACGATCTTGGGAATCTCCTGCTGAGCCGTGAGGACTTGAGCGTTCGAGGTCGATCCCACAAAGTTTGCATCCCCCGGATACTGCACCGTGACCGTGTGAACCCCGGTCTGGAATTGGCTCCAGGAGAACGTGACGGTACCGGCTTGTGCGCCGGTCGGGCGCGCGGTTCCAATAGTGGAAACGTACGGCCCTGCCTGGCTGGCTTGCTCAAACTGCGCACCCCAGACATTGATAGGCACGCCAAAATTCGATGAGGTCAGCGAAACGGCAAAGCCGGTGCCGGCATTCGCCGGAAAGGTGTAGGTCAGCGTGCAGCGTTGCCACGCTGAGGTAACCGAGCAAGGCGCGGATTGGCTGGCAGCCACGAAGGGGTTGTCCTGCACGGTGAGTTTGAGTGTCGTTGGAGTTGCCGACTGTGCCCAGATCGAGAACGTTATTTGCTGATTGGCATAGTTGGTCGTTCCCGGCACCGCATAGAGAACTGTCGAGGTTGCGTTCACAAACGTGAGAGCAGTCGCTGTATTCGTGCTGCTGTCCGGTCCATTGGCGATCAGAGAGGCCACTGTCGGAGCGGTCCCGGAAGTAGTCCATCCTTTCCCAGTGTTGACTTGCGAGTAGGGCAGCAAATTGGCTGCCGCGCCCAACCCAATGGTCTGTGGAGTGCCCAGTGCCGTAGTGCCGTCGTAGAACTGCACCGTCTCCGTCGTAGGCGCCGGAGCGCCAGCAGTATTCAGAATGTAGTTGAAAGCGATAGGATTGCCGGCGGTGATGGCGCCGTTGGGCGTGGCAGAAAGAATACCGATTGTATTTCTTTGGTTGACGGTTTGTGTGATCGTGCCGGTCGACTGCGCGAGAAGCATCGCAGCGCCACCGGCCAACAGAAGTGCAAGACTCGCAGTTTTCTGACTGACTTTCATGGTCGGCTGTCGTCCTTTTTCGGTTGAATTACGATTGTTGGAATGGCAGCCGGGTCAATCGAGGGCCCCCGGCAGTTGCCGTGGGTGCGCTCACTGATAGTTATTGTCTCCGCTGTAGACCGCTATTAGAGTGTGCTTTCCTGCGATCAGGGCAGATGTGCTGTAGGTCGCGATACCCGCATCGAGCGAGATCGTGGCAAGCGAATTTGCTCCATCGTTGATCGTTACCGTGCCCGTAGGAGTAACTCCGCCGCCTGTTAAAGTGAAAGTCAACCCAACGTTGTCGCCATAAATGGAGGGGGACAGCGAAGACATGCTATTGACAATCACGGACTCTTTGTTAATGACCAGGCTCTGCACGACCGCCGCAGCCGCGGTGTAGTCGGCGTTCCCCGGCTGATTTGCTGCCACCACGCAAGTGCCCGCCCCAGTCACTGTCAACGTGCTCCCTGAGACTCCGCAAGGTCCGGAGGAGATGCTGAAGGTAACCGACAGCCCAGAGCTGGCCGTCGCGCTTAAAGAGATCGGCGAAACACCATAGGTGACTGGGCTTACCGGGGCGGTGAAAGTGATCGTTTGAGTGGCCACAGACACCGTTAGGGTCCCGTTGGCGAAACTGAAAGTGTAGTTGCTCGCCGCCAGCGTTCCAGCCGCAGAGGTGATCGTGTAGCTGCCAGGTGCGGATGTCGGCGTGGCTGTTGCAGTCAAGCTGGGAGCGCCGCTCAGGACACTCAACGTGTCACCGTTGACGAACCCCGAGAAGCTCGCGGTAAACGACGGATTTGCCGCGCCATAGGCCCGCGAGGCGTTGTTGGGCGTGACCGTTAACACCGCAGCATTGACGGCGATGCTGTGAGAGACTGTTGCCGCCGCTGTGTAGTCGGCGTTGCCCGCCTGATTCGCGGCCACCACACAGGTGCCCGCGCCAGAAACCGTCAACGTACTGCCGGAGACCGTGCAAGGACCCGAAGAGACGCTAAAGGTCACCGCCAGCCCTGAGCTGGCAGTCGCGCCCAAAGAGATCGGTGACACGCCGTAGTTAACCGGACTCGCCGGAGCATTGAAGGTGATCGCCTGCGACGCTTGGCTCACAGTCAGCGTTCCACTCACATAGCTGAAGGTGTAATTGGTTGCTGTCAGCGCCTCGGACGAGAACGTAATCGAGTAGGAGCCAGGAGCAGAGGTGCTCGTTGCACTCGTCGTCTCCGCAGCCGAGCCGCCAACGACGCTCGATGTGTCCCCATTCACATATCCCGTGACCAAATAACTGAACGCTTGGTTCGCCGCGCCGTAGGCCCGTGAGGCGCTATTCGCAGTCACCGTCAGCACCGCAGCGGTCACGGTGACGCTTTGCGTCACCTGGGCCGCAGCCGAATAATCACTGTTACCCGCCTGATTTGCGGCCACCACGCACGTGCCCGTCCCAGTCACCGTCAGCGTGCTGCCTGACGCCGAGCACGGTCCTGAAGAAACGCTGAAGGTCACCGCCAACCCGGAGCTGGCCGTCGCGCTCAGAGAGATCGGCGATACCCCATAGGTCACCGGGCTTCCCGGGGCCGTGAAAGTGATCGTCTGAGTGGCCTTGCTTATGGTCAGTGTCGTTGAACTGCTAGCCGCATTGTTATTGCTATCGCCGCTGTAAGACACCCCAACGGTGTAAGTACCAATTCCGTAGGTCGAGTTAAACTGGGGCGCTGTGGCCAAACCCGAAAAGAGTGTTTCGGTCGCCCAAGCCGAACCGTTGATCGTGAACGATAGCGTCCCGGTTACCGTGCCACTGTCACTTGCATAGCCTGTGCAGATCGAATTGCTGCCCCCGTAAGTAATGGGATTCGGCGAGCACGTATCGGAGACGCTCGGTGTTGCCTTGCTGATCGTGAGCGTTGTCGAGGTGCTCGCGGTGTTGTTGTTGCTATCGCCGTTGTAGGTAACGCCAATCGTGTAGGAACCCGCCGAGTATCCTTTGAGCCCTCCTGCCGACGCGGTGCCGCCACTCAAAGTCTGTGTCGTCCACGCGCCACCGTTGATCGTCCAGGTTGTCGTGCCGGTGGCTCCATTGCCAACATCCACCGTGCAGTCCGTGGTTTCGCCCCCGTAGGTAATTGGGTTCGGAGAGCAGGACAATGAGATCGACGGCGTGGACTTGACAAGGGTCACTGCGCGCACATCAACACATTCTGTATCTGTGAAAATCAGGTGTCCGGAACCATCAATCGCCAAGGTGCCCAGAAAACCCAATTCTGCGCCGGAAGCAGCGCCACCATTCCCGGAACACCCTTGCGTTCCGTTGCCCGCAATCGTCGAGATGTCCTGTGTACTCGCCGAAATCATTCGGATACGGTAATTGCCGTAGTCCGCGACATAGACGTTGCCGCTCGAATCCACTGCAACCCCGGTCGGGCTCTTCAGTTCCGCGCTAAGCGCCGCGCCGCCATCCCCTAAATATCCGCACGTCCCATCTCCTGCAATCGTTGAGATGTAGTGGTTTGAAGCAGCCACCTTACGGACTGTGCAGCCTACCACGTTCGTTATGTAGATATTGTCTGAAGAATCAACAGCCAAACCGCCGGCCTCAATCTCCGCGCTCGTCGCGGCCCCGCCATCACCCGTATATCCACATGTCCCATTACCGGCAACAGTCGAAATAGTTCCAGAAGTCGTTACTTCACGAATAGAGCTGTAAGAGCACACGTCCCCACCTCGTGTACTCGTATACTGATATTGCACAAAGAAGATATCTCCGGAAGAATCAATCGCTAATTTAGAGGCCGAGATCTCCGCGCTGGTCGCCGCCCCACCGTCGCCCGTATGCCCTTGTGTTCCAGTGCCGGCGACAACACTCAAGTTGCCCGAATTCGTCCGCTTGCGAATATGGGTGCCGCCATCGATAAAATACATATTTCCCGACCCATCGACGACTGCGCCCATTGGGTCATATGTGACGCCATAAGCCGGATTGCAAACCTCATAATATCCACCCGATGGCACCGTCCCTAAAATGCTGTTTATGTCTCCAGTCGAAGTCGACACTTCGAGGACAAGGCATAGGCCACCATCGTCAATCCACACATTGCCCGAAGGATCAAACGCTGCGGAGAAAGGGAGATACAAATCCGTGCTTATAGCTGCACCGCCCGTGCCGTTGTAGCCCATCGTGCCAGTGCCGGCAACCGCATTGATGTCATTGGCAGCAGGGTAAGAAATCTGCCCAATAGCAGCCACACTAGCCAACATCACAACAACGGCAAACATCGCTACGTTGCGCAACCCTCCGCGCATTTTCACTCTCCACACTCGATTTCTCCGAGTGAACCACCATCTGTACTTCATACACATCACCCTTCATAACGGCTGACCACTTGTCCGTTGTGATATGGCGCACACGACGCGCGGCAAGCGCCAAACTTTTCCCCGCTGTTCCCTTGTGCCTCATCGAGCCAACACGCAAGCCAGCGACCTCCAGTCGCGGCGAGCGTCCAAGCATCCCCAAGACCATTCCGCGTATCGACTCTCGCGTCGATTGGCGAATCTTCATGCAGAGCACGGCTCCGTTTACTTCGCCAGTTATTACATATATTACAGCACAGTGGTATGCTTTTCAAGAGCCAGAGATGCAGGACGAATACACGGCAGACTCCGGCAAAGACTGGTAACACTTTCGTACTCTTTATCTAGGTAGGGACAATCATTAGGGTGATATAAAAGACAGTTGTTATACACTCTTTCTGATCATCATCCGACAATCCATGGAGGGAGAATGACAGTACCGGAAGCGCAGGAAAGACTCGAAGCGCTCGCAGTGACCCTTGCGTCCTGCGCGAATTCGCCCAAACGACGTGGAGCCATCGAAGTCGAGATGGCCCGGTGCTATCGGAGCATCCAAAGAGCACAACAGCGGGCGCATCAGTCCCTGGCTTCCGTTGCGACCGTTCTCCTTGAGATAAAGGTGGATACTGTTCTGAAGGAGAAGGAAGCGGCAGCAATCACCGCAGCGGCTCACCTCCTCCGGTGTGCTTCGACCGAACAGTTGGCTGTAGCGGTGCCCGCCGCCATTCATGAGGCCTCAACGGACAGCACGCCTTCCATACCGAACAAATTCCCTGAATTCTCCTTCATTGCTAGCTCCCTCATAAATCTGGACGGTACCTGTCTCTCGTTCGAAGAAAGGTTCGCCGTTCGCGCAGCTCTTCATCTGATGAATATTGCCGAGAGGCCACAGATACACCACTCGATGCGGCGAGCTCAGGCGTATTTAGACATGCGGGGGCCAAGAGGTATGGTAAATCGGCTCAAGGAGATATGCGGTGCGTACCGGCCTCAGAAGCGGCAGAATGTAGAAGTGGGAGCACGCTCCGAAAGGGCGCTTCAGCTGGACAAGTGTGCGGCAGCACAAAACTTCCGGTAAGAATTGCGATGGGGGAAACGCCACCGTCGCTTCCCCCATTGCAACAAACCCACTAGTGTGACTTTCGGAACTCCTTTGATTACTATTTCCTAGCGGGCCTCTTTGCTTAATCGTATATAATTACTGTAATATACATCTGACATTATCCCACACAAAGGAGACGGTATGACCCTAACAAAGAAGACCGGAGCCCGTACCAAGGCCAGAATCGTCGCACCGCTTGAGAAGCGCACCCAGCTCCGGCTCACTGTAGACTCCAAATTTACGAAAACACATTTCAACCAGCTCTTTGCCGTACTTGGAATTCGCAAGAAGAACGCTCTCGCAGAGCACATCATCATGAACTTCAAAACCAAGGTCGCTCAAGCGCAAATTGTTGCCTTCTACAACAACCAGTGGCTGAACATCCCATTTCAAAGTATTGACACCGCATTCGTATTCCCCTTGACCTACGAGATTGCGGATGAATTGGAGAGAGTTGGAGGAGAGGTTCTTGGGGGTGTCAATCGTTCCAAGACATTTCGCGTCATGGTGGCCTATTTTGCTTCCATCTATAGACTAAAGAGCCCAACACAAAACACCTTTGCATAATGCTCTCGGTACATTGCTAGGCAAGGGGCAGCCGCATGAACCTGATGATCGTGGAGAGCCCAAACAAGATCAAGAAGATCAAAGCAATTTTGGGCGGCGGCTGGGATGTTGCCGCAAGCGTTGGACACATTCGGGACCTTCCGGTGAACGAATTAGGTATTGAGCCGGAGACCTACCGGCTCCAGTACCAGATTCTCGAACGCAGTAAGTCTGTTGTTTCCGAGCTGCGGCAACGCGTCGCACGCTCCGAACAGGTTTACCTCGCCACAGACGCCGACCGCGAGGGCGAAGCCATTGCGTGGCACCTGCAGCAGGTTCTAAGACTTCGCCGATACGTGCGCGTAACCTTCGATGCAATCACCGAAAACGTGATCCGCTCTGCGCTCAAGGCGCCGCGGCAACTTAACAAGAACCTCGTCCACGCACAAGAGGCCAGGCGAGGTGCGGATCGCCTCGTCGGCTATCAGGTGTCGCCTGCTCTCTCAAAGCAAACGGGCATTGCCCGACTCAGTGCCGGGCGCGTCCAAAGTGTTGCTCTGCGCCTTGTCGTCGATCGGCAACGCGAGATCGACGCATTCAAGGAAACAAAGCATTTCGGCGCCGAGGCGATCTTCGACAATGGAAAATGGCGCGCCCAATGGGACACTGCACCTTTCCTCAAGGAAGGCGAGGAATATATTCTGGACGCTTCGCTGGCGGAAGAAACCGCGAAATGCAGACTCTTTGCCGTCACCGCCGCGGCGACGAAACCTGCGGCCAAGGCTCCTCCGCCGCCTTTTACAACCGCCACCCTGCTTCAGGCAGCGAGCGTGACGCTCGGATTTAAGCCGGAACGGACCGCCCAAATTGCCCAGAGGCTATTCGAAGAAGGGTTGATTACTTACCACCGGACTGACAGCCAAAACTTCTCCGCAGAGGCGCTGGCCGAGATTCGGGCCTACGCGGCCAGAAACAACCTACCCTTGCCGCCTAAACCGCGTACCTGGAAGTCCAAAGAGAGCGCCCAGGAGGCCCACGAGGCAATCCGCCCCACCCACATGGAACAACTTCATGCCGGCGCAGACAACGACCAGAAGAGCCTCTACGACCTTATCTGGACCCGAGCTGTAGCTTCCCAACTCGCCGATGCCGAGTACAGCGTGAACACCCTCACTCTCGCCGCCCAAGATGGATCGCAGCCATTCATCTTCAAAGCGATGGGCCGAACGCTCGTCAAGCCGGGATGGCGCACTCTAACGGCCAAGGACGCCGCTGAAGAGTCCGATGCGAACGACACGGAAGACTCTGAGAAACAATCTGACGAGAATGGCCGCGTCCCCTCCCTCGCGCGGGGCACTCAGCTCCGCGCCGACGGCGCCCGCGTTCTGAACAAACAGACGCGCCCGCCGAATGGCTACACCCAGGCAAGTCTCATTAAAAAGCTGGAACACGAAGGGATCGGACGGCCCTCCACCTACCCGGCCATCCTCAAAAACATCATCACCCGCAACTACATCGACGATTCAAAGAAGATATTGAGGGCGACAGACCTCGGAATCTTGCTGATCGACGCGCTCAAAGGTCACTTCGCCTTTCTTGAGTACGACTACACGCGCTCCCTTGAGCAGCAGCTCGACGATATTGCCGCAGGGAAGGCCGAGTACGTCAATGTGGTTTCCGGCATTGACGGCCAGCTCAAAAAGGAGCTTGCGCAGTTGCACATCGCTCCGCAGCCTGCCCTGGTGTTGAACGGTTCAGCTCCGGCAAAGACAGGCGCTTCCCCGTCGCCCAGGTCGCTCGTGTGCCCAAAATGCAAGCAAGGTGTCGTCAAAAAGCCCAACGGGCAGAAGTTCTACGCTTGCAGCCGCTATCGCGCAGGCTGCAACTTCAGCCTCAACGAGACCATTGCAAAGAAGACCCTCACCCCGAAGCAGATCGAAGCGCTCTGCACGAAAGGCAAAACCGGAGTGCTCAAAGGCCTCATTTCTAAACAGGGTAAGCGCTTCGAAGCATATCTGACTTTGGGCAAAGAAACAGACTGGAAAGTAGCATTCTACTTCGAGTCCAGCAGGTGATACTGTCCGTCTCCAGCAGCCTACCCACGACATGTACTGCACGGCGAGGACTTGATTCAACGGTCGTCCAAGTCATCGCGCCCCTGATACAAGTCTGAGCGCGTTGTCCAAAAATGGGCAACGCGATCGGTGCTTCCCGATATCTATCCCGCCGAACAGATGGTGGCCTGACCGTTGCGCGTAGCCGTAGGGAATATGAGGAACGATGACCCGGGCCTCAATCGGCGCATACTTCCGGTACCCCGAGATGGGCGGAAGCAGGAGGACAAACCCACTCTATACGCTCGGAGGAACCTGACCTTTAGCGTTCAATTCCCTTGCAATTCTTCTTTTTGAGAATGGGCTTTCTCGCTCCTTGTGTGGGCTGTTCTGAAGCGTAGGCGGCCGCTTTTTGGATTTGCTTGATATCGAGAATATCTTGTTCCCTACCCGCAGCCAGTTTGTTCTTGATCAGGTTTTCTCGTGAAATGACGTAAGTCGGCGTGTCACCTTCTATCATGGCGTCGACATGGTCTTTCCATGCTTCATCGAATGTCACGCCGCTGATCTATTGAAGGATATCGACTCTATTCGGAGGCATGCCGATCTGAAGCCCTGCTTTTGCATCCCGGAAATCTTTAGCTGTAAGTCCGTGAAGGGGCGCGTCATACTTGCATAGAGCCCCGAACACGGCATCGCAATTCCTGGCATCGGCCCGGCTGAACAGGTCGAGGTCTTTGGTTGCGCGTGGTTGAGCGTGGACACCGAATGCGTAGCCCCCAACGAGCAGATACTCAACGCCCTGTTCGTTGAACATGGGTATGAGTTCTTTCATGTCTCTTGTTAGCATTCTGACCGTGCTCCCGAATCGCATATGCGGTCTCGGTAAGCTCGCACACGGCTACGAGTCTGTCTCCGACGGGGATACTCTACCAATACCGGTAGTTCTCCGCCTCTTGTTCTTCAACGCTCGTGACCTTGCGAACGACCCTGTTTGGATTGAGGCCCACTCCATCAACTGTAGTCTGCACACACCGAGGAAGGTGCTTGCGTAATTCGCGGGCACCAAACGGCTCCCCGCATTTGGGACACTGACGGAGCACCTTGGCGCGCGGAGAGCAAAGCTGGCGCGCACGCAACCTGCGCGCACTCTCTCGCAGCAATACGTCATCGGGAATCGTCGTGATGTCGAAATCTGGAGTCCAGGCGGACATTGGATTGCTCTTCACAAGTGAGTTTGACCACCGGTAAAGCGTAGCGCGTTGCTGCAATGTGCAAGACGGAATGTCTGCCATTGAGAACATTGAAACATCGGGTTTCAGTTCCCTTTCCACTCTCGCGTCTTTCAAAGAGGAGAGCCCCAGCCGGAGCTAGAGCCATTCTTTGGAATGGAAAGCCGAACTACATCGCCGGATCAACTGGGCATAGCGCAAGGCGAAACTCGGTGCATTTCTGCTCTGGCCAACTGATCTCCGCCTCTACCGCCGTTCTGTCTTCATTTCAAGGGCGGGCGTGTCGTGAAGGCGACCCAAATGGTTGACTGGCACAGCGCGTTAAACAGTAAGACAGCGACGTCGTAATCGAATGCCACGGCGTTCATGACTTTCGTCACTTCATCGTTACTCTCCTTCACTAACCGCGCCAGCGATACTTAACGAATCATCTTCCCGCTCAACCACACCTCACCATAGATCCGATCTCAGCTTGGAGAAGCATATCGCATTCGCCTATAACAACGCCGTTGAGCATTGCCGAAGCTGAGAAGCTTCTAACGGGATCTTGGACCACTCCTTTGATAACACCGCCTTGAGACCAACAATGTCCAGCACCTTTTCAGCTACCATCTGCTTCAACTTGCAGTTCTCTTCATCCAACCACACCAGCCGCTGCGTCTCGCTGACCTCTAGACCGCCGTACTTGGTCTTTCGTCACATATCATGTACCCTGTCTGTAGCCACGGCACGAGCTAGCTAGTAATCCAGTAGCGAGCGTGAGAAGAAGCAATGTCTAGAAGAGTGGGGTTTGCAATTCTTTCTTATAATGAGCCAACGCAATTGCTTCGGCTCACGAAGACTCTAAATTTGATTTTCGATCGTCCTCCGATTGTTTGCCATCATAATTTCAGTCAGTGCTTCTTGAACGAAGCACAATTTTCACCGAATGTACAATTTGTACATCCTCACATCGTGACTCAGTGGGGCCATATCACTACTCCATTGGCTGCATTAAGAGCCTTCCGCATTTTGAGGCAGCTCGAACGACCCGAGTGGTTCGTTCTGCTAAGTGGAAGCGACTATCCCATACGCAAGGCTGTGGAGGTATTGGCGGATTTCTTCGATGCGAGATTTGACGCGTATCTAGATAACCGCGAGATTCCATACAACCCAGATCCTTTTTGCCAATCGGCGCAAAGCGGGCGAGAAGTCGCTTCAAACTGGATTAACATTGCACATAAACGATATTGGAGGTGCCAAGAAATGCCATTTTCTGATACGTCCTCGCTGAGAGGCGAACGTTTGTCAACTCGGCATAATCGAATGCAAAGCATTAGTCAGTGGTGTCAGCACAATAGGCCTCTAAAGATCTACGGGGGAAGTTTTTGGTTTGAGGCTAATCTTAGGACCGTTGATCGCCTATTAGATGATCCCTACATGCGAACCCTAATACGATACTATCGGTATCGAATAATCCCAGAGGAGTCTCTATTCCACACTGCGCTGCGTCGTCATCCGGACCTGAATATCTGCGGAGACCACAAGCGATATGAAGATTGGATGTATGGTGGACCCCACCCAAAATGGCTAGATGAATCGGACTTGCCTAAGATGCTTTCATCTGGTGCTCACTTTGCCAGGAAGTTTCGACCAGACGGTATCGTGCAACGTCTTCTAGATAATTCCGTGTTAGGACTATACTAATAGGTTTCAGAGTGGGAGTCTACAGAAGGTCGATACGAATCGCGGTCACCACAAGGGAAAGTCGCACAAAGATATACACATAGTTAGTAACCACTAAGCGCACGGATCATTAGCTTTCTTCGATAACCTTGGATCACACAACTCTTCGGGTTACTCGCATGAAGTTAATATCAAGCTCTAGAAGATGCCCGAGCATTCTTTCTGATGCTTTTGAACGCAAAAGGTCCGAGCTGATCGGCCTATCGTTTTCAAGGACATAGCAGTGACTGAAATTGCTCTTCCGTTCATGCCGTGAGACATATCTCCGCAATACATTCCCGTTGAAGGTTACCCGACTACGACGAACCCTATCTCAATTCTTCGTGGTCAACCATCTGGATAGTGCCTTTTCTCCAATGCTCAGCTATGATCCGCTCGATAGTGAACTCCAAATTCGGATAGCGGTCTGCGTAAACCTCTAGCATTTCAACGTAGCGGGTTCGTCGATCATTAACAGTGAGCCTATCTTGGTGCGCTACCATGCACCAGTCCGCAACGGCGATACGGTGTTTGCCATCGAGGGCATGATAAGCAATTTCCCAGTCATATCCCCAACCTCCCCGAGAATGGGGAAAGCCGCCAAATGACCGAATAAATGAATTCCTAATGATGCAACACAATAAGTCGGAATGTGGAACTCGCCTCAGCTTTGATGAGCTTTGCGAGACCATCCACGGATATATGGTCGAGTGAGGGCTAGAATCATGAGTCACAGAAGCTGCAACCTGGATCAGCCCAGGCTCTCTCTCGATCGCCGACTCAAACTCATCGATCAGAATAGGTGTCATCGGTTCAATGTCGTTGACTATGAGCAGGAGGTTATCGCAACCGCGAGCTTCTGACAGTCGTACACAGTCCATTATCCCGCCTCCCACATAGGTGTTTTCAGAATTTTGATGAGTAATGTGACTGCAGCGCTTCATTGGACTAGCGTTGTCGAGCACCTCGATCACGCGATGAGGATTCCAAGATTGCAGCCGCTCGAACAGAGAATCTGTATGTGTTCCTCCACAGTATTCCAGAATCACCGTTAGGGTTTTCATCCGCCTTATCCTTCCGCAAAGATCGCTTCAACCCTGACAGTATATTCGTTCGTTACAGTCCTAGCACATCAATGACATTTGGCCGACACACAAGGTGACGTTCGCAAGGAGGGCCCCTGCTACTATCGATCGCGTAACCTGCCCCTGAAGACTCTACCAGTTGAAGCTGGGATCCTTTCAGCCACATTTCACGCTAGCTCGCGCGGGTCGGACCCCTCAGCCGCACAACCTGCAATAGCTAAGTGCTACCCTTCAGCAGGGGCATTTCAAGCTGAAGTCGCACCAAGCGATTCTGGGACCTCAGAAGTCCCCGTCCAAGGATCGGGACCTTGTATTCGTCTTGTTGCAGACGCGTGATTGTTCGCATTGGTCACGATCAGACAGCCCATCGGGCAAATGCACAGAAGGACCTCTGGATACGCTTCAACGAATGGGGCGCGTTGACGTAACTCAGGATCGTGGATCAGTTCTCGATGCCTCTAACTCGAGCTTCTACGCTTGATATCTCGCCGATCGGCGTATGGCGCTCTGTGCCGGCAATGGAGCCGCGACTGAGTACATTCATCTGTGTGAAAGTTGCCAATAAGGTCGGTGAGAACAGGTAAGGGGCATGAATGAGTTCGGCCGACGAGTGTCGCGAGCAAAGCCCAGTCGGCACCACCGATTCAGTCGAAGAGACGCGGGGGGGCAGCTTAGAGTAGGGTCCATGGTGTTAAGCTGGCCTTCCATGAAGGTTTCTCATGCTGGTGACGTGATTGTCCACACATTTTCGCAATCGACCGAGGAGGTAACCGTGGCTCAGATAAACTTCGAAGAATTGAGTATGCTCTATTTGGATTTGATGAAGAAATGTCTTACGAGGCTCAGCTTCCCCGAAAAGAATCGGCCATTTGATCAGACTGCAAGAACGGAGGGAAGAGACTGGCCAGCGGAGGCCGAAACAATGATTGGGCTTACGCGACTTGAAAACCTACAATATTGTTTGACGGAAGCAATTCGCAAAGGTGTTCCAGGAGACTGCATTGAGACCGGCGTTTGGCGCGGAGGAGCAAGCATTTTCATGCGGGCGGTTCTGAAAGCGTACGGAGATCAGAGCAGAACCGTTTGGGTAGCGGATTCTTTTAGGGGACTACCAAAACCGGATGGACGTTATCACCAGGATCAGGGCGACCGCTATTGGGAATTGAGTCATTTCCTAGGAGTTCCCCTAGAGCAAGTGCAGGCCAATTTTGCGCGTTACGGGCTGCTGGATGAGCAAGTGCGCTTCCTTGTTGGGTGGTTTAAAGATACGCTTCCGACGGCTCCAATCAGCCGGCTCGCGGTGCTTCGCCTCGACGGTGATATGTACTCGTCTACGATGGATGCTCTGAAAAGTCTCTACGATAAAGTTTCTCCGGGAGGTTACGTGATCATCGATGACTATGGGGCCGTTCCGAATTGCAAGTGCGCTGTAGATGACTTTCGTTCTGAGTGCCAGATTACCGAACAATTGCAACAAATAGATTGGACGGGTGTGTTTTGGGAAAAGATTCGCTGACGAAACAAGTCCTTGTTTCCGCATAACTTATTCCTCGTGCCCATCGTTCCCAATGTCGACTTGCTGTATGTCTAGCACTACAGTTGCAGTTAGACTCTGCGGAGGGAGCAGGGGCCTTCAGGCCAATGTTACTTACTTTGCAATTTTGTGCCAACCGACTGTCCCCTGGATAGTATTTCCCGGAGCCCCACACGGCTCGCGGGTACGTGCGGCCTTTGCTTCGTTTGGGTAGTTTGGCTTGGCTTATGTAGGTCAGCAGGCGGTCATAGGCCTGTTGGCGTTGCTCGGCATCCGTAGAGCACAGTTTGCCGGTCATGGCGTTCAGCAGCTCGTGAGCCCGGGTGAAGCTCAGTTCGCGCCGGTGCAGGCCAACTCGCTCGGCCGCTTCTCTCATCAGGGCGCGGACCAGTCCATAAGCCGCTACGGCGACTAGCAACTCCTCTTCCACCACCGCCTTGCTCTTGCCCGGCAAGTGCTTCAGACGTAGCGTGCCTTTCAGTGTCCGCAAGTCCAGTTCCAGGTTCCAGCGTTTCCGATACCAGGCCACGATCTCTTCCGCTTCTGTCTGTTGGCTCAACGTCGTAAACAGATACCCATCGGCGTGCGTCACCATCGCAGCGGCAATCAGGCCGCTGCGGTTCCACACCGCGTCGTCCATGCCCAACCCAACGAACCAGCGGAACAGCAGGTCGTAATCAATCTGCTCAATCAATAACTGCTCCGAGCGCACCGAGTAGGACACTTGCAACAACAGTGCCCGCAGAATGTACTCCGGCGCGATCGAGGGCCGCCCCGAGTCACCATACAGCGCATCGAACGCCTAGCTTAGAGCCCGCGGCACCGTGGCCGCGTCTACAGCGTGATGGCTTTGGAAAACACACCTAGCTCACGTCAGTCTTGAGGAACGCCCACAGCACCTCTCGCTTCCCGCAGCCATCGAGAACGACTGGCGAATAAACTTCTCATCACCAGTCGGCTAAAAGCAAAGCAGTAACGCGAAGCAATCAAACGGCGTACCACAAGGCTGAATCCAAAACTGACCCCTAAGATCGACTCTGGTGATGAGCACAGGTATGCGTTAATTTTCATCGTGCCCAAGAGCAAAGCTCCACGAACACGCCGGATGCACCTTTGTGGACTACTTCCGCCCAGACGTTTCTTCTTTTGCAGCAACACGGCAGATTATACTTCTTGGATCACGCAACCATATTATGCTCTCATTCCAATCGATATTCTTCGAATGGAGTAGATGTTGCCGTCCTATGTTTCATATAGTTCAAGCAACATCTGTGATTCCTCCTCAAGTATGCCCCTTCCAGGTTGCTGAATAAGATCATCGACGGGATCGATTCGCCGTGCCGATGTTTTCTGAATGAGGATGAAATCGCCCTGCATCAGACGATTCGGTTCTAAGAACCCAGTAAACTCGAAATCGCTGAATCGTCCATTCTTCTGATACCTCTTTAGCTCATTGATTAGAAGCTGTCCGCCTCTCGTCGTCATCATATCGTGAATGGCCAGGAGTCCCCCATCCGATCGCAGACAATTCCAGTAATCTCCTTGCAGTAAATTCACTAATCCCCTCACGTTCACAGGGAGATCAATCCAGATTAGATCGAATGGTAGAAATTTAGAAAGAAGTGTCTGTGGCTTGCATTTCCAAAAGTCCCTTCTCTTAAATGTCACGTATTGGGACAATCCAAGACCTTCAACAACTTTCCTAACTCGCGAGGCAGAACTATCCTGATGGCTAAAGTTGTCCAAGGAAACGAGGTTCGGCTCGTAGGTCTGACTGTAATAGCTAGGGCGAGCCCAGGCGGGTTCCCCCTCGAGCCATTCAAAGCGCTTTTCCGCTAAGCGACTTGCTTTCCTTCCATATAATGAGTCCAATCCGAGGTGCGCTTCATCAGCTGGAGCATCTACGACCTGCGATCGAGGATCTGACTGAATGATGGAGTTAACCTCAGCGAGATACGTCCTCGTCTTCTGCTTTAATTCCTGCAGTTCTCGCAGAAAGTCCGATTGATTCGTTGCTAATGCCATCGCGAGAAAAGGCGTGGTGTAACCCGCTCCCCCCTCCAAGACATTCTTTGCACGAATAAATCGAACAAGAAAATGCAGCAGCGGTGCCAAAGTCTCTGTGCCCAAAGTGGGGACTAAGAGCTCTTGCACAATCTTCAAATCTGGCTCCGAGAAAATCACTTGAATCCCCCTCTGCGAGCTTTCAAGAAGAGGATACTACTTGATTTATGAATTTGGAAACAGCCACTTCGCTCGCGGTGCGAGGGCAACTGCCGCTTCTTGGTTTCCGGAGCATCTATCGGCGCAGAAGTCACCAGAGGTTGTGGCGGGACCTGTGAGCACAGATCCGGGCGATCGCGCAGGGTCGGGTTTGTTATGGATAACGAGATAACATCTGGTTGCGTCGTCCGACTCTCAATTGCCGAGAATGCACCATACAAGACACTTGTACTCAAGGAGCAGATTGACGCAGTCACCTGATGGCAATACACTGGGCATTGCCATGCCAGCTCTGACATCAAAGAACGCGGAGCCGAGAAAATGAGGCACGCATTGCAGGAGGGAAGCGATGAAACCGTTGAACTCTGGCCACACCGACTTACACACCTCTAATGAGGCGTCGCTTTTCATAACTTCGACCTTTACCGCAGAGCCACTTGAAGAGTTCCTCTCTTTTTGGGCTCGTGAATTTGGATGGCCTCTGAGGATAGACTTCTCTCCTTTTGGTCAGGTTTTCCAATCTCTCCTAGGCGGAGACTCTGGATCTACGTGGGATAGTGCTGGATTACGTGTTGTCCTTTTGCGAATCGGAGACTGGGCCGGTGGCTCAGAGACTCTGGAGAAGACAACACGAGATTTCCTCAGCATTCTGAGCAGTGCTGCGGAACGCACTTCTGAAGAGCAACTAATTTGCCTGTGTCCCGAAAGCAAGCGCTCCCTCGCAGACCCCGTCGTCTCTGACGTTATCGGGAATGCCCAGGACATTCTGACTAAAGGCTTGGCAACAATCCCGCATGCCACGTTATGCCTTGGAACTGAAGTGTCCCGGCGATATGCAGTGCAAGAACTGCATGATGATGGTTCGGATAGGTTAGGCGCAATCCCCTACACCGCCGAGTTTTATGCCGCACTAGCTACTACCATATTTCGCAAAATCGCTGCCCTGCGGCGGGCGCCCCTGAAAGCTATAGCTTGCGACTGTGACAACACGCTCTGGAAGGGCATAGTCGCAGAGGACGGAGTTGACCGCCTCATTATCGATGCAGGCCATCGACAGTTATACGATATTCTCTCTCGCCAGAAAGACAGCGGTGTCCTGCTTTGCCTTTGTAGCAAAAATGCGATGGGCGACGTAGTCAAAGCTTTTGAAACACGGGATGATATCGCTCTGCGTTGGAAGGACTTTGCGGCAACACGCATCAATTGGTTGCCGAAACCAGAAAATCTTCGTTCGATGTCCGATGAACTCCAACTCGGGCTGGATAGCTTCGCCTTTATCGACGATGACCCTCTAGAATGCGACGAAATGAGTTCCAGGTGTCCGGAAGTCCTTACGCTGCAACTTCCGCAATCCCCTATTGCAGAAAGATTCTGGGATCATTTGTGGGTATTCGACTCCGCCGGCCTGACGCAGGAGTCAGCACGCCGCACACAGCTATACCTCGAGGAAAAAGATCGTAGAGCCCATTCACGCTCATTCGCCAGCCTGAGCGAATACATTGAGCAACTACAGCTTCAAGTCGGGATATCTTCTCTTTTTCTTGATCAATTGCCTAGAGCGGTCGAACTCCTGCATCGCACGAACCAGTTCAACACGACGTGTCTTAAGTTCTCTGTTCAGGAACTTCGATCCCTCCTTGAATCTGGTCAACTTGAAGGTCGCACATACAATGTCAGCGATAGGTACGGGGATTACGGCCTCGTCGGCCTTGTACTTTTCACGCAAAGTGATGTTGACTTTACCGTGGAGGCAATGTTGCTAAGTTGTCGTGCGCTGGGAAGAGGAGTCGAGTATCAGATGACAGCTGACTGTGGACGTCTCGCTCTCGAAAGGAACGTGTCAAATGTTGTTTTTCCCTTCTCGCCCTCATCGAGGAACCAACCAGCACGCAGTTTTCTAAGCGGCCTAATTGGAGATACGGACGCAACCTCGAGCAGAACACAGTACCGGATCCCGGCAAAACGGGCGGCGACAGTTAAGCCCATGTACACCGCTGCTCTCCCGAACCTAGAATTCCAACGGATTCCTAGTCGCGAATCCAGCATGGTCACTACTTCTTCATCTCATTCCGATAACACAGCTGCACTTTACAAACTGATTGCGGAGCACTATCAAACTGCTCGCTCAGTGTTACATGCCGCGCGCGGCATGACTCCTGAACTTCTTTCGACCGCTGGGACCCCGGCTCCGTCGCCTTCTGTGGAACAAACTGTATCTCAAATGTGGAGTGAGTTACTCGGCCGGAGCATCCCTAGCCTAGATAGTGACTTCTTTGACCTCGGAGGAGATTCGCTCAAAGCTATACGGGTGTTATCTCGCATCCAGAAGAGATTTCAGGTAATCTTACCTCTCGCACTCTTCTTTGAAGGGCGAATAACAATTGCAATGTTATGTTCGGCTATTGAAGAAGCGCTAAATCAAACCACTGAAGGCAGCGACGTCGCTCCGACTACGTTTTGAAGGAGGCTTATGCCCCAGCACTCCTCCTTTTAGGATCAGAGGAGATCGCTCACATCCGAGTGTTCTTGCTCATTAGTTGGCATGCAGGAATACACCCCGAGAAGTGGAGTTGGCTCGTGAATATCATGTCTTCGTCTTTTGGCGACTTCACTTCACTTAGGGAGGGTGCTAAATGATTGAAGCCATCAAACCGCCAATGGGTGTCCCGCTTGTATCCGTGGTAATGGCGATATTCAATGGCCATCGATACCTCGGATCCGCCATAGAAAGCATCCTCGGACAGTCATTTAGCGAATTTGAGTTTATCATCGTTGATGACGGTTCGATTGATGACAGTCTGAGCGTTGCGTCTACTTACGCTTGCCAAGACTCTCGAATCAGGATCGCACAGCAGAAGCATGAAGGCTTGATCAGCGCTCTTAACCGAGGATGTGGCTTGGCAAGAGGAACATATATAGCTCGTTTTGATTCCGACGATATCGCATTCCCAAAACGACTTGAAGAGCAGGTGACTTATTTTGAGGGTAATGACATTGCCTTGTTGGGTGGGAACATCGAATGCATTGATTCCGAGGGCAACGAAATGTCCGTTATCGAGCTTCCTAGATGGGCCGATGGCTTGAAGGATCTCCTAATGGTCAATAACTACATAGCACACACGACAGTGATGATGAGAAAGGACGCCTTTCTTCGCAGTGGAGGCTATAGGCCTCAATTTCAACAGGCCGAAGACTATGACCTTTTTTTGCGAATGAGTGAAAGCTATATGATTGACAACCTTCCTTCTCTTCTGTGCCGATATCGCCTCCACGACCATCAAGTCTCAGTTGAAAGTGCATCTCAACAAATAATCTCTTCAATCGGGGCAAGGTTGGCGGCTTGGGCGCGCCGCGCCAACCTCCCCGAGCCGGAATGGAAGAACAACCTTGTCACTAGGGAGGCTCTTCTGTCATGTGGCATTAAGAATGAAAAGATCGACTTACTAATTTCCAACCATAAGATGACCGGAGTGAATGCGCTAACGTGGAAAGGTCGGTGATCGCTTTAGAAGTGAATCATCTTAGTCCTCACGACCACCGACTAATAGCCGGCAGATCGGTTTGCGGCTAAAGTGTCTGCGTGAGAGGGCGTGCAGCAGGGTGATGTTGAAGGCTTGCGTGGCCAGGGTGAATTCATTGTTTACGTTTTGCAACCTACGGGCGCAAAGTTGTCTCATTTCACGCTGTTGTTTCAGGACTCCGAAGATCGGTTCGACGACTGCCTTGCGCCGCGCGTAGGCGGCTTCGCCGGCCGGGGATCGCACCCAGGCCCGCATGCGGCGATGGGCCGGAGCGCAGGCCTGGATGCGGCAACGTCCGCCGGTTCAAGGATCGCGCCATGTTGGAGTCCGGCACATAACCGTCGATGTTGTGCTGTTCCATCTGTTCCAAATTATCGATCGAGAAGGAGCCGCCGTCGACCGAGGGCAGCCCCTCGGCGGCGCGCCGCAGCGCTGTTCGGTCTGGTCGATCATCGGCACCAGCGAGCCGTTGTCGGTCGCGTTCTGCGTCACCCGCTGCGCCACGGTCAGGTGATCGTCCGAGACGGTAATCTCCGCTAGTGTCCTGAGTCTAAAGTTCGCGTACAAAATCGGGCGACGGAATCGAGGATCTGATCTGCGGTTTTGTGCCATACGAACGGCTTGGGGTTTTGGTTGTGATGGTGGATGAAGTTCCTGAT
>Ga0182013_10001385_pt1 | contig 33317 bp, 28 predicted proteins | sample 612S2MmetaG_FD_120487 | JGI IMG/M metagenome (GOLD analysis project Ga0182013, IMG submission 120487) | Permafrost microbial communities from Stordalen Mire, Sweden - 612S2M metaG | ecosystem: Environmental > Terrestrial > Soil > Wetlands > Permafrost | place: Sweden: Stordalen | collected... | reverse complement strand
GTTCAGTTCCTTCCACGCCCGCGCGTTCAGCGATCCGCCAAGCCGAGGGTCAACGCCAACGACCAGATCCTCCAGTTGGCGGATCATCTCATGGATCACGCTCAGCCGCCGGTTGTTGATCGAGAACACCAGCCCCTCGCCGGTCAGCCCTTCGTCGGTGTCCAGAAACGTCAGCACGCAGTCGGCCGAGCGGATGGAGCCCAGGATCGCGGTGACGATGGGGGGATCGATGGGAAGGTGCACGACCTGGGTGCGCAGGCGGGTGATTTTCATGACGGCTCCTGGGTTGTTGCAAGACTGCCATGGGGCGCGTGGGGCGAACAGAGTGCCGCGGATTTCAATTGACCCGCATCCCGCTCCGGCCCAACCATCGGCGCCAGACAGAGGGGCGCGCATGCGACGGATCTTGCTGGCGGTGATCCTGACCGGCGCGCTGCCGGGCGCGGCGCCAGCCCAGAGCCTCGCGCAACAATGGGCCTGGTGCCATGACGACGATTCCGACCGGCTGATCCGCGGTTGCACGGCCATCATCCATTCGGGTCGCGAAAGTCCGGACAACCTGTCCCGCGCCTTCTTCAACCGCGGACGGGCCTGGTCAGACAAAGGCGACTTCGATCGCGCCATTCAGGACTTCAATGAAGCGATCAGGGTGGACCCGAATTACGCCGATGCCTTCAACAACCGCGGCGTGGCCTATGCCGGGAAGGGCGACCCGAACCAGGCCATCGCGGACTTCGACCGCGCGATCCAGCTCGATCCCAACTACGCCATCGCCATCTTCAATCGCGGTCTCGCGTTGCAGAATCTGGGCCGGTCCGCCGAGGCCGATCAGGAGTTCGCGCGGGCCAAACATGTCGGCCCGCGCCTGCTGCCGCCGAAGGAATAGTCAGGGTGCCGTCAGCTTGTAGACCCGCGCCGCCGTGCCGCTGTACAGCGCCGTCTTTTCCGCGTCCGACGCGCCGGAGGTGATGCGCTTGAACGCGTTCCACAATTCCGTGTAGCCGCAGGACTGTTTGTCGGGCGGGAAGTTGCTCTCGAACATGCAACGGTTGACGCCGAATGCTTCAATGCAGGGCTCGACATATTGCCGCCACGCTTCCGCCAGTTCCTCCGACGACGGCGGCACGTCGCGCTCGTGGAAGTCGAAGCCGAATGACGTCATGCCGATGCCGCCAAGCTTCACGTTGACGTTCGGGCATTGCGCCAGTTCGTTGATGTCCTTGCGCCAGCCGGCGAGAATCTCCTGACGCCGTCCCGAATACGGCCCGACCCCGAGCACGCCGCCGACATGGTTGAGGATAATCGTGGTGTCCGGAAACGCGCGCGCCAGGTCGATCGCGTCGGGTAGTTGCGGATGATACTGCCACGACTCGAAACTCAGGCCGAGCGGCGCCAGTTGCGCGAACCCCTGCCGGAACGTCGCGTCGCGCACGATCCCGGGCGGCACGAAACGGGAGACGAATTTGCCGATCGCGTCGCTGCCGTCCCATGACACACCGTAACGAATACCGCGGAACCGTCCGCCGCCCACCTTCAACTGGGCTTCCAGCACGTCGCGCACGCGGGCGCCGAGCGTCACGTCGGCGTGGCCGATGATCGCCTCGGCGACGCGGCAGGGTCCGTAACCGCCGGACGCGCTCATCGCCGAGATGCCGTTGACGAACTCGACCTCGCCGATGGGCGCCATCTCGCGCGGGCCATGCTTGCGATACATCGACTGGCACTCGAGAAACACGGTCGAGACGATGTTATGCCCGCCGCCGATATCCTCCAGCAGTTCCGGCAGGAAATACCGGCCGCGTTGCGGCGTGTCCCAGAAGTGGTGGTGCGGATCGATGATCGGCAGATCGGGCTCCAGCGCCGCTTCCGCCGGTCGTTTCGCCAGCCACGCCTTCAGGTCGGTCTCGTTACGATAAGCGAGGCCAGGGTACGCATTCTTCGAATCGCCAGCCATGATTGTTACTCCGGCAACAACTTGTACATCGTCCCGTCGAAGCGCGCCAGGCGCACCCCCTTCATCGCGCGGTAATCGTTCGGCGAGGTGCTGATTTTAATGCCTGGCAGCACCATCGGCAGAATCGTCGTTTCCGGCAGATTGGTCGCCGCCTGCATGATGCTCTCACGCGTCAGGTCTTTGCCGGCCTGCTTCAGCACCACGACCAGAGCCTGCGCCATCGTGTAGCCATAAGCCCAGATGGGATTGGCCGGGTCGCTCTCGGGGGCATATTTCGCGCGCCAGGCCTGGTATTCCTTCATTCCGGGATCGTCATTCCAGGCCGGATCGGTCGGGTCCTTCAGATACAGCGCGGTCACCACACCCACCGACTTATCCAACCCGCCGCCCGTCAGCGCCGGCTTCACCTGCGAACCGTTGGAATCGATGATGTGCAGCGGATGCCAGTCGATGTCGGCCACCGCGCGGATCGACATGGCGGCGAACTTGGGCGTGCTCGCGTCGTACAGTACGTCCGCGCCGGCCGCCTTCAGGTCCTGGATCTGCGAGTTGATGGTCGGGTCGGTGATCTCATAGGAAACGCTCTTCACAACCATCTTGTCGTACTTGTCGCCGAGCCCGTCCTTCAGGCCGGCGACGTAGTCGCGCCCGAGATCGTCGTTCTGATACAACACGCCGATCTTCGCGTCCGGTTTCGTGGCCAGAATGAACTTCGCGTACATCTGACCTTCCAGCCGGTAGCTCGGCTGAAACGGGATGCTCCAGGGGAAATCCTTGATGTTTGTCACGAACTCGGACGCGCCCGAGCCCAGCCAGATGTCCGGGACTTTCTTCTGATTGACATATTTGCGGATCGCCGTGTTTGGCGCGGTGCCGAGGGTCTGAAACAGGATGGCAACCTGTTCCTGCTCGATCAGCCGACGCACCACCTCGATCGTTTTCGGCGGGCTGTAGCTGTCATCGAACGCGATCAGAGTGATCTTGCGGCCGTTGATGCCGCCCTGATCGTTGATCATCTTGAAGTAGTCGGTTTCGGCGGTGGAAATCTGGCCATAAGCGCTGGCCGGCCCGCTGAATGGCGCGTTCTGGCCGATCTTGATTTCGGTATCCGTGATACCTGGCGTTTCCGCGTTGGCCGCCGATATCGACAGGCCGAGCAACAGCGCGCCCAGAGCGGCGCCCCGATATCCCTTGGTCATTCCGTTTTCTCCCGAGCCGAGGGCCCACTCTATGGGAGAGACTTCGCCTGTGCGCAAGCCGTCGCGGTTTCCTCGTCGTGCACCACGCGATTGCTTTTCGCGTCCCAGCGGGCCACCACCGGATTGCCAGGCCCAGGAGGCGGCGGACCATTGGATTGGAAGACGATCAAGGTTTCGTCATTGGCCATCCGCACATAAATGTGACTGATGAAACCGCGATAAACTACCTGCTCGACGACACCCGCGACGCTGTTTGGCGCATTGGCCAGCGAACCCGCTTCGATGACGATGGCCTCCGGGCGCACGGCGACGGTGACCTCATCGCGCCCAGGCGGGCAATCGGCGACGGTCAGCACCGGTCCCGTCGTGGTCGTTACGCGCCCAGTCTGACCGTCCCGCCGATCGACACGGCCGCGAAAGAAGTTCGATACGCCAATGAACCCCGCGACGAAACGCGAAGCCGGGGCCTGATAAACCTCCGACGGCGACCCCAGTTGTTCCAGACGGCCACCCCGCATGATCGCGATCTGATCCGACAAGGTCAGCGCCTCATCCTGATCGTGCGTCACCATGATCGTGGTGATGCCGAGCCGTTGTTGCAGCGCGCGCAACTCCACCTGCATGCTCTCGCGCAGGCTTTTGTCCAGCGCGCCCAGGGGTTCGTCCAGCAGCAGCAAAGCCGGCTCCACCACCAGGCACCGCGCCAGTGCCACACGCTGTTGCTGGCCGCCCGACAATTGCGCCGGGACCCGGTCCGCGTAACCGCCGAGCTGCACCAGTTGCAACGCGCCCGCCACCCGCGCCGTGGTCTCCGCCTTCGGCAGCCGGCGCGCCTCCAACCCAAACGCGACATTTTCCGCCACGGTCATGTGCGGGAACAACGCGTAATTCTGAAACAGCATGCCGATGTTGCGCTTATGCACCGGTGTATTGGTGATCCATTTCTCATCGACATAAATATCGCCGGAGGTCGGCCGCACCAGGCCGGCGATCATCCGCAGGCAGGTGGTTTTGCCGCATCCACTCGGCCCGAGCAGCGCCACCATGCTGCCCGGCTTGATCGTCAGTGTCAGCGAGTCCACCGCCAGTTGCGTGCCGTAACGTTTACTCAGTTCGGCCAGCCTGACGGTGGTCGATCGCGTTCGCGGCGCCGCGACCTGGGCGTCCACCTCTCAGCTCCCGAACACCTGATTATACTTCTCCAACCATGCCGGGCGTTTCGGATTGATGAAGGTCCAGTCGGCGGTGAACAAACCCATCTCGTTCATTTTCGATTCCGGATACGCGATGTATTTCGCGATGTCGGGCGCGAACGTCGCGCCTTTCACCGACGGCGATGTCAGTGTCGCGGCGGCGAGTCCCTGCTGCACCGCCGGTTCCAGCATCCGGTTGATGAACGCCGCCGCGAGGTCGGGTTCCGGTCCGCCCTTAACGAAAGTCAGGCAATTGACGCCGGCGAACGTGCCCTCCTTCGGGAAGCACATGTCCAGCGGCGCGCCTTGTACCGTGTAAGGGAAAAGGTTTTTCGAATATTCGATGCCGGCGAGTTCGACCTGGCCTTGGGCCACCATCATCACCTGTGATGGATTTTCATAAGTGCTGACGACATTGGGTTTCAACTCCGCCATCTTCGGCCAGACGCTGTCGATTTCGTACTGCGCTTCCTTCAATGGCTTGCCGGTGATCAGGCTTGCCGCCGCGATCAGCAGATACAGGCTCTGCGTGAACTTCGGCGTCGTCATCAGAAATTTTTGTTTAAATCGCGGTTCCCACAGTTCGGCGTACGACGCCAGCGGCTTGGTCACCTGCGGGTTGTAAACGATCCCGCCGGTGGAAATCGCGAAGGCCGCGCCATAGCCGTCGTAGAACATGAAGCGTGGCAACACGCCCGGCAGATTGGGGAGTTTATCCGCCGGAAGCGGATCGATCAGACCCTCCCGTTTCGACAATTCGACACCGATGTCGTCCATGAACATGACGCTGTAGCGCGGGTTTTCCCGTGTCGCGCGCAACGCGGCGATCTGCGTGAGAGTGACGCCCTCGGTGGTGAACACCTTGCAGTCGAAATCGGTCTCGAACTTCGGAATGATCTGCTTGCGCACATACTCGCCCTGCTGCGCGGTGTAGATGCCGACCTGGATCGACCGCGGAGCCGCCGTCGCGCCGCGAATGAACACCAAGGGCAGCGCCGCGCCCAGTACTTGCCGACGTCGCATGCGTATTTTCCTTCTCACATGGCCATGGCGCGGCGCAGGCCGGCCAGCCGTTCCATCAAAACAACGACAACGAAGGCGAACAGGATCATCAACGTCGATGTCGCCGGCACCGCGGGAGTGAAGATGCTCGCCACCTGGCGGTAAATCAGCATCGGCATCGGCACGTATTGCGCGTCCGCCAGCCACATGGAAATCGGATAATTGTCGAATGAGACCATGAACGCGAACAATGTCCCGGCCGCGACTCCCGGGGCGATTTGCGGCAGCGTCACCCGGCGAAACACCCGAAACCAACCGGCGCCAAGCGTGCGCGCCGCTTCCTCCAGCGACAGGTCGGCCAACAGCAGGCTGGCGGTGACGGTGCGCACGACATACGGCGTCGTCACCAGGATATGCCCGATCAGCAAATTGAACGGCGCGCTGTTGGAGTTCCAGTCGGAAAACAGTCGTAACAACGCGACGCCGACGACCAGCACGGGAAAGATCAATGGCGACAGCAGGATCACGCGCAACGCCTCGCGTCCGGGCACCGCGCAACGGGTCAGCGCGAAGGCGGCCGGCAGTCCGAACAGCAATGCTCCCGCGGTCGCGGCCGCCGCCAGCATCGCGCTGAAACTTAACGAGGAAAGAAAATCCGGATCGGCCAGCACGCGGCCATACCACGCGAGCGTAAAGCCGCGCGGCGGGAAGGCGGCGAAGGCGTTGGCGGAGACCGACATCGCGACGATCACCGCCAGAGGCGCCAGCACGAACAGCATCGTCGCCGCGGTCAGCGGATAAAACAGCCAGGCCATGCCGCCGGTCAGTCGCGCGCTCATGCGGAGGCGCGCCGTTTGCCGTCCAGCACTCGCATGGAGAACAGGTTCACACTGACAACGATCGCGACCAGCACCGTGGCGATGGTCGCGCCAAAAGGCCAGTCATAGACGGCGGTGATTTGCTGGTCGATCAGGTTCCCCAGCATCTGGGCGTTGGTGCCGCCGAGCATCGCCGGCGTCACGAATGACCCGGCGGTCAGCGAAAATACCAGGGTGAATCCAACCGCCAGCCCAGGCAGACTCAATGGCAGCGTGATCCGGTGGAACACCCGCCAGGCGGGCATGCCGAGGGTCCGCGCGGCTTCCTCCAGATGCGGTTCGATGCGCCCCAGAGCCGAGGCCAACGGCAGCACCATCATCGGCAGAAACACGTGCAACGACCCGATAACGACAGCGGTCTCCGAATACAGCAGACGCAACGGCGTTTGAATGACTCCCGTGGACAGCAGCACGTAGTTCAGCAATCCGGCGGGGCCATTGCCCAGGATTAATTGCCAGCCGTAACTGCGGACGACGACGCTGACGATCAGCGGCGCGATCGTAATGAATGTCACGATGCGCGTGATCGCCGGGTGCGACCGCGTCATCACCATCGCCACCGGATAGCCCAGTACCGCGGCCAACGCGGCCGTCCACAGGCTGATGCGCAAAGTGACGACCAGCACATGCGAATACAGCGCCGTCGCAAAGAAATGCGTGAAGTGCGACAGCGTCACCGGCCCGCCCAGAGCGCCTCGGGAATCCTGTGTCAGAAACCCCGCCGCGATCAGGCGCACGGCCGGGATCATCAGGAACAGCGCCAGGAAACATAGCGCCGGCAAGGCCAGCCCAACGCCCATCAGCACGGCGGAACTCGGCTTGCGCATCAAACGCGCGGCGGAAACCCGGAAAACCTGGGGTTGAGCGATGGTCGCGGTCATTGTTGAGGCGTCCTCGTTCGGCGGACGGCCCTCCCTGCGTGGTCCATTGCCATTTCCGTGCCAGAGGCGAGTCTTGCTCAATCCGCGCTGGATGGGGCTGCCCGCGAAGAGATTGTCACGGGCTGACTAAAATAGAGCCTTGCAGTGCTTACAATATACTCAGCCCAGCGATCGTCGTAAAAAATGCACGCAAAATGCGCATGACCGGTTGCGTCGAAGTGTCAGAAAAACTTACACCATCACCGACATTTTGAAAGAGTGCTGCAGTAAACAATTGATTTTACACGAAAATTGGAGTTGGCCGATGGCTTGCATCGCACCTGCCAGGGCCCCTCGGCAAAAGAACTTCAGGAATCATCATCATGACGATATCGCGATCCAAATCGAAAGCGGGCAAGAACCTCGCGCGCCTGTGCGGCGCCGTGGTGGCCATGCTTCTCCCGATGGCGATACCGGTCGCGCCCGCGATCGCGGGCGCGACGCTTCCATATGCAGTGGGTCTGGTCAGCATCACGGCCGGCACCGGCGCCCAGACCGGATTGTATGACTACAATTATTCCCTGACGACCACTGGGTCGCCGGTCAATGTGACGGAAATCGAGTTGCCGGAGGTCGTGGCGGGCTCTTTCGTGATTCAGACATCGCAATTCCCCGCGCAGTTGCAGTCCGGCCAGTTCATCTCCGAAGTATCAATACTCAGTTCGGGCACGCCAGGCCTGCCCTCCGGCTGGAGCGAAGGTCAGGTGATGACGTCCGACGCCGGCAACCCGCAACTGAAGCCCAGTGGCGCTCCTGGCGCCTTTATCGATGTGACGGGTCCCGAATACAGTATCACCAGCAGCACACCGTTTGATTTTACCCTCTATGCGACAACCAACCTCACGACGAATGCGCAGGCCACGATCGCCATCAGCGGGGTCAGCGGATTTACGACGATCGATCCTCCGATCCCCGCGCCTGAGCCCGCCTCGATGACGATCCTTGGCGGCTCTCTGCTTGGTCTCCTGGGCGTTCGCCGCCGCAAGCGGGGCTGATGTTTCAGTCGGGGCGGAACGTCGGCAACACCTTCGACGCGTAGAAATCGATCACTTTCGTCTGATCCGACTGGCCGGAATGCACATTTACGATGCTGACGCCGCTGTCGAACAACTCCTTGATGGCCGCGATATGCACCTCGGGATCCATCGAAACCGGCCATTGCTGGAGCAAAGTCTCAAGCGACACCTCGGTCTCGGCGCGCCGCTGAATTTCCGCCGGATCCATGATGTTGAAATAGCCTTTGAACGCTTTCGGAATAAACCGCCATTGCTCCGCCGCGAGCAACCCTTCCGTTTCATCGCCGACGACAACGAAATGCTCGACCATTACCGGCATTTGGTCGGGGTCTTTGCCCATGTCACGCGCGCCGGCTTCCCATTCACCGCGGAATTTCTTCCAGGTATCCGGATCGGTGATCAATCCGTCGCCGTGTTGGCCCGCCAGCCGCATCGATTTCTTGCCATTGGCCGCGGTGAACAACGGGATCGGTTTCGCTGGCGGATCATATAACTTCGCGTCGATGGTATAGAAGTCGCCTTTGTGCGACACGTGTTCTCCGGTCCACAACTGGCGAATGACCGAAATCGCTTCCGCGAGACGAGCCCAACGCTCCTGCCATTTCGGCCAATTTCCGGTGGCCGCTTGTTCGTTCAATGCCTCGCCGGAACCGACACCAAGAAAAATCCGTCCAGGATAAATGTGGCTGAGGGTCGCGAAGGCTTCCGCGACGACGGCTGGGTTATAGCGCATGGTCGGGCAGGTGACCGAGGTGCCCATCCAAACCTCCGGCGCCTGATTGCCCAACGCGCCAAGCGTGACCCACGCCTCGCCGGAATGCGCCTCGTTTGCCTGCCAGGGTTGAAAATGATCGCTGGTGGCCAGCAATTGAAATCCCGAACGCGCGGCATGCTCCCCGAAGCGCAGCAGATCGGGGACGGTGAATTGCTCGTGCGCCAGGATGAAGCCGATCATGCCTTTGCGAAGGGTGTCGGCGGCGGGCGTCCTGGGGTCGGGGGCGCGTGCCGGCGTGGGAGTTAAAGGTCGCGCCACCGCGGATTCAACCCCGATCGTCGTGGCACTGGCCAATATGCCAGACGGGCGCAACAGATTTCTCCGATTCAGTGACGGCCGAAATTTCGTCCGGGCCGCGGAAGATTTCGATACACGCGCTTCGGACACGATGACAGGCCTTTCACACCGGGGAGCGACGAACGAGCAACGCCACATCAACCCGGGAGTTCCCGTGCCGGCGGCCCATTGACCCGCGCGCCGTCCCGGATTCATTCTGCGATCAAACAGGAGGAACATCATGCAGCCAGGCAAGCGGCTATCCGGCAAGGTCGCCATCGTGACCGGCGGCGCCTCAGGCATCGGCGAGGAAACCGCGCATTTGTTCGCGCATCACGGTGCCGGCGTGGTGTTGTGCGACGTGCAGGATGACCTCGGGCACGGCGTCGCGCACACGATCACCGATGGCGGCGGCGTCGCGGAATATCGCAGGTTGGATGTCCGCGATGAAGATCAGTGGATCGCACTTGTCGCGGACGTGGAACGGAAATACGGTAAGATCAACATTCTGTGTAATATCGCGGGTATTTCCGGTCGCCCGCCCGGCATGACAGTGCAGGCGAGTGGGGTGATGACCGGCATGGCGCTGGCGGATCAGACGTTGGAAAGCTGGAACGCGATCATGGAGGTCAATTCGACCGGGGTGTTTCTGGGTACCAAAACCGTGATCCCGGCGATGCAACGGGCCGGAGGCGGATCGATCGTCAACATCTCCTCGATCTGCGGGATCGTCGGCTCGTTCGCCAACGCCGCTTATCACGCGTCCAAAGGCGCGGTGAGGATCTTTTCCAAATCGGCGGCGCTGCAATACGCCAAAGACCAGATCAGGGTTAATTCCGTGCATCCCGGCTTTGTCGATACGCCGATGGCGCGGCCCGGACTTTTAGGCAACGAGAGCGGCAAGGCCCGCATGGACGCGACGCCGTTGGGCCGCTTCGGCAAGCCGATCGATATCGCGTTCGGATGTTTGTACCTGGCGTCCGACGAGGCGGCCTGGGTCACCGGCAGCGAACTGGTTATCGATGGCGGCATGACCGCGAATTAGGTCATCCCGCCATGCACCTCGGCGACGATGTGGAACGATCGTTTGCGTTTCGCGTGGTCGAAGATGTTCGCTGTCACCATCAACTCATCCGCGCCGGTGCGCTCGACGAACGCCTCAATCCCGCGGCGCACCGCGTCCGGCGCGCCGACGATCGCGCAGGATAGCGCGTCGGCCAGCATCGCGGCGCCGTAACGATCGATCCGCTGGTCGAAATCCTCGATCGGCGGCGGCAGTTTTCCCGGCCGTCCGCTGCGAATATTCAGGAACGATTGCTGTAGCGAGGAAAACAGAAACCGTGCCTCCGCGTCGGTGTCCGCCGCGATGATGTTGACGCCGAGCATGACGTTTGGCGCCGCCAGTTGCGCCGACGGCTTGAACCGCTCCCGGTAAATCCCGATCGCTTCCATCATCATGCCCGGCGCGAAGTGAGAGGCGAAGGCGAACGGCAGCCCAAGAATCGCCGCGAGTTGCGCGCCGAACGTGGAGGAACCCAAAATCCAGATCGGCACGTTCAGGCCGGCGCCCGGCACCGCCTGCACGCGCTGTCCCGGTTGCACCGGCTGAAAATACGCCATCAGTTCGACGACGTCCTGAGGAAACTCCTCGCCGCCAGTTAAATTCCGCCGCATCGCATGCGCCGTGATCTGGTCCGATCCAGGCGCGCGTCCCAGGCCCAGTTCGACCCGGCCGGGATGCAGGGCGGCGAGTGTGCCGAATTGCTCGGCGATCACGAGGGGAGAGTGGTTCGGCAACATGATCCCGCCGGCACCGATACGAATCCTCTCCGTTCCGGCACCGACATGGGCCAGCGCCACCGCCGTCGCCGCGCTGGCGATGCCGGGCAGATTATGATGCTCCGCCATCCAGAATCGTTGATAGCCCAGAGCCTCCACATGCCGCGCGAGGTCGAGCGAATTGCGCAACGCCGTGCCGGCATCGCTGCCTTCGGCGATCGGCGAGAGATCGAGGACTGAAAGTGGCACCATCATCGCGGATCCCGCCATTTCGCATCCTGGGCCACATAGTCCGCGGACCGTATCGCGATCGCCAGTTCCGCGGCCCCGGCCATTGGTGGTTTCGCGCCGCCCTTCAGTCCGGCCAGCACCGCGCGCACCGCGTGCACGGTCGCCGCGAGAATCTCCTGCGGATAAACCGCGAGTTTGATGCCGATGCGTTCCAGTTCCGCGTCGTCCGGCATGAAGTGCTTCGCGGCGGGTGCTGTCACCGAGAGAGACGGGCGGCCGTCGCAGGCTTCGATGCCGGCGCGCATCTCCGCCTCCGACGCCGGCGAGTCCAAGAACAATATGTCGGCACCCTCGGCGACGAAGGCCTTGATCCGCGCCAAAGCCTCCTCGAAGCCTCGGGACGTTCTGGCGTCGGTACGGGCCAGCAACAAAATACCTTCTTCGCGGCAGGCTTCCATCGCGGCGCGGCAGCGCAGGATGGCGGGCTCGCGTTCGATCACCAGTTTGGCGCCGCCGTGGCCCATGGCTCGCGGCCACTGCTTGTCTTCGATCAACACCGCGGCGGCCCCGGCGCGCGCGTAGGCGCGGATCGTGCGTTGCACGGCCAGCGCGTTGCCATACCCAGTGTCCCCGTCGGCCAGCCACAGTACGTTGGGCGAGGCGCCGATGATCGTTTCGATCGCGTCACGCATCTCGGTGAACGTCAGCAGATCCATGTCCGGCATCGCCAGCCGCATCGCCGAAATGCTGGAGCCCGACGCGAACCCGACCGTGAAGCCGGCTTCCTCGATCAGGCGCGCGCCCATGCCATCGCCGCAACCGGGCATGACGTGAAGGCCGGGTTGTCGCAACAGCGCTTTCATGGCGGCGGCCTGGGGGCGCATGCGGGTTCCTTTCCGATCGACGGACGTGGACATTGCCACAACCCCCGCTTATCGGCCATCGTCCATGTCTGGAGGAGACATCGTGTCGTTGCTATCGGGATTAAAGGTAAGTCAGCTTGGGTCCGGCCTCGCGGTCGCGGTCTGCGGACGGATGTTTTCCGACCTGGGCGCCGAGGTAACGTGTATCGATCCCGATACATCGACACCATTGGCGGTTCACCTGAATGAGGGAAAGGCGGTCGTCTCCATTGATACCATATCCGGGGCCGATCTGATCCTGTGCCACGACTGGCCGGATGCCGTATCGATCCGGGACCGCAACGCGACCGCCCCGATCGTCGTCATCACCCCGTTCGGCCGGTTCGGTCCGGACGCGAACGTTCCCGCCACCGACCTGACAATGCTATACGCCAGCGGCATCGCGAGATTGCTGACCGGTCAGGTGGACGACCTGGCGGAGCCGCCGATCCGTCCGGTCGGGGAACAATCAGCCTTCATCGGCGGGTTGGCCGCCGCGTGCGCCGGGATGCACGCCGTGCTGGCGGCGGAGCCTCGCGCGACCATCGACGTTTCGATGCAGGAAGCATTGGCGACGCTGGCGATGACCGAACTGACGCGCGCCGGACTGACCGGACGCGGCGCCCGGCGCAAACGGCTGACCGATGGCAACGGCGCCACCGTTTGCATCCTGCCAGCCAGTGACGGCTATGTCGCCATTTCACCGCGCGAGGAAAAGCAGTGGGCGGCCTGGCTGGAGGCGATGGGCTCGCCCGCCTGGGGCAGCGACCCTCGTTTCGTGACCAAACCGGATCGCGTGGCCAACTGGGACGCGCTGCACGCGCTGATGTCGGACTGGAGCCGCGGTCATCCGAAGCAATGGATCGCCGATATCGCGCAGGCCGCGCACGTGCCGAGCTTTCCGCTGCGCGAATTGTCCGAGCATCTGACCTCTCCGCAACTTCGTCATCGCGGATTCTGGCGCGGTGACACTGTGAAGATGCCGGGGGCGCCGTTTGGATTGACCTTGTACCCGGGAACCGGAACGACCGCCTGGCGCGGCGATGGTCCGCTGCCGTTATCCGGCGTGCGGGTGCTGGATTTCAGTTGGGTGATCGCCGGCCCGACCGCCACGCGATATCTCGCGGCGATGGGTGCCGAAGTGATCAAGGTCGAGGCGCCCGGCCGCGGCGATCCCGGCCGCGGCACCGAACTGCACACCGCTCTCGGTCAGGCGAAAAAAGCCATCGTGCTGGATTTGAAACGACCGGATCATCGGGACGCCGCGCGCGCTTTGGTAAAAACCAGCGACGTCCTGGTGGAAAATTTCGCCACCGGCGTGATGGACCGGCTCGGCCTTGGCGCCGAGACATTGCGCGCCGAAAACCCCGATCTGATCTACGTTTCCGCCTCTGGCATGGGCCGCACGGGCCCCGAGGCGCACGCCGTCGCTTATGGAACGTTGCTGCAATGCTACGCCGGTTTCGCCGGCCTGAACCGCCATCCGGGCCTACCGCCACGCGTCGGTTTCGCCTGGCTCGACCCGATGCTGGGGATGATGCTGGCCTTCGCCGCCGCCGCGAGCCTCTGGTGCCGGCGGGCAACGGGGGAGGTCGCCCAGGTGGACTGTTCCATGATCGAAGCGATTTTGTGGTGCCTGGCGGATCCGTTGCTGGCGACGCAAACTGGTTCGCCTGCCGAACCGATCGGCAACCGGTCCGATCGTCACGCCCCGCACGGCGCCTGGCGCTGCATGGGCGAGGATGCTTGGATCAGCATCGCCGTGCGCGACGATACCGACTGGCGCGCGCTGTGCGAAATTGTACCCGGACTTGAGCCGGAACTCGATTTCGCCGCCCGTGTCGCGCGCGCGGCCGACATCGACGCGATATTGTCCGCATGGGCGCAAGCACAGGATGCCAGGACGGCGGAGGCGGCACTGCGGCGTGCCGGGGTGCCGGCGTCGGCGCTGGCGAGTTCGATCGATCTTGCCGGCAGCGGTCATCTTCGCGCCCGCGGTTTCTGGGATCCCCTTAACGACGGCATCGTTCCCGGGCTGCCCTGGCGCGCCAGCTTTGGTCGCGCGATCGGACCGGCGCCTGAGCTGGGGGCGGACACTGAGGCGGTGCTGGAGTCGCTAACTCGATCGCCGCGAGCGGCCGGCGGGAGCCTCTGATAGAACAAATTTGCTAAAAGTCTCTCGTGGCAGTGCCGTGACATTTTTACGGGACGGGGCTTGCAATAAGCGGCGAGGAACGGTTATTAAGACGATCAGCAATCTCGGAAGGCCCACGGCGAATGAGGCACTCCGGTTGAGGGGGTTGAGCAATGCCGTTTATCACCGTCAGTGACACCGCTAAAGCCGCCAAATCCATCTATAAGAACGTTGACTTTGAAGGGTACAGCTTACTGGGCGGCTTCTTCGACCCCAAAAATACCAACCGGTTTGGCTGGGAAAAAGAGGGCGACGCCGGAGGTGCATCCGCCGGGATTTACAAGTTCAATGGCCACAAGGACATGTATATCCTGAGCTACCGGGGAAGCTCGAACAGCCCGTTCACAAAGGGAGATGGACGGAAAGACTGGACCGTCGACGACGCGGCTATAGCCGCCGGAGTCACGCCAGAGCGCGCGGCGGATTGCGTCACCTACGCGGAGCAATTGAAACAGCAATATAAGAACTCGTTCATTTTAGTGGTCGGACATTCTCTCGGCGGTTATCTCGCGCAGGTCATCGGGGTTAAATGCAATCTGCCGTTCATCACCTACAATGCCCCTCCGGCGCTTGGGACGTTTTCGGGCAACCTCGCGGATGGGAGCAGAGCGACCAAATTCAAGCTGGGTCTCAACTTCAGGATCAGTTGGGATCCTGTCAGCAAGCTGACAGCCGGCAGCCATGTTGGACCGGTGATCGAATTGCCACATGTGGGCGTCAACATTCTCAATGCGCACACGAATGGCGCGATTGAAAAATCGATGGCCCAGTCGAAGTACGCGGACCTGGTCGCGATGACTTGCATCACCGTGGCGAACCGATAATCAGGGTCAGAGGTTTTCGACGCTCGGGTCCCGGTTTCGCGTTCCGGCACGCGGTGGGGTTTCGCTGTTGGGTGCCGCGGCATTTGCCTTTCAGCGTTATGATCGGGCGATTCACGACGCTATGCGCGGACCGCGGCCATGACGGTTGAAAGATCTCATGGCCGTTCAGAAGGTCATGACGTTCTAAAAACGACTACGCGGGCCCTGGTGCGGTTTTCGATGGGGTTGATACAGCGACTCTGATGGGCCAACCGGATTGGCCCATCGGCAAATACCCAAGGTCGCTCGACTGATGGTCCGGTCGAGCCGGACGATGACGATTGAAGGCAATTGGACCTGATCGGATACCGCCCTAAACCACCACCGCCGAGCGTTCCGCCGCCACGCGCGCCCAGGCCGCCTGGGCGTCCTCATCGAACAGCTCGGTGAGTTTCTTCATCATCGTACCGCCCAGTTCCTCGGCATCGACGATGGTGACGGCGCGTTGGTAGTATCGCGTGACGTCGTGGCCGATGCCAATGGCGATCAACTCGACCTGGTCGCGGTTCTGGATGTCGCGGATCACTTCGCGCAGGTGCTTTTCCAGGTAGTTGCCCGGGTTCACCGACAGCGTCGAATCATCGACCGGCGCACCGTCGGAGATCACCATCAGGATGCGGCGATGCTCGGGGCGCACCAGCAACCGGCGATACGCCCACAGCAGCGCCTCACCGTCGATGTTTTCCTTCAACAGGCCTTCGCGCAGCATCAGCCCCAGGTTCTTTCGCGCGCGGCGCCAGGGCGCGTCGGCGGCCTTGTAAACGATGTGCCGCAGGTCGTTCAGCCGCCCGGGATTGCGCGGCTTGCCGTCCTGCACCCATTTCTCACGACTTTGTCCGCCCTTCCAGGCGCGCGTCGTGAACCCGAGCACTTCGACCTTCACCGCGCAGCGTTCCAGCGTGCGGGCCAGGATATCGCCACACATCGCCGCCACGGTGATCGGCCGCCCGCGCATCGAACCGGAGTTGTCGATCAGCAACGACACGCAGGTGTCGCGGAACTCCATGTCCAGCTCACGTTTGTACGACAGCGCCAGCAGCGGATTGACCACGACGCGAGACAAACGGCCGGCGTCCAGCATGCCCTCGTCGAGATCGAATTCCCACGCGCGGGTTTGCTGCGCCAGTAGTTTCCGTTGCAACCGGTTCGCCAGCTTGGAGATCACGCCCTGCAGATGTTGCAACTGCTGATCCAGTTGCTGGCGCAACCGGGACAATTCGTCGGCGTCGCACAGTTCCTCGGCGTCGATTTCCTCATCGTGCGCGCGGGTATAGGCGCGATAGGCGCCCTCGGCATCCGGCCCGCCCCGATCGCGGCGCGGCTGCGGTCCGCCCGGCCGGTCATCGCCCTCCGCGACCGCGGCTTCTTCCTCGGAATCGGAGCCGTCGTCGTCCGACGCCTCGCCTTCCATTTCCTCCGGGTTGGCACCGAGCATCGATTCCGATTCGGATTCCGACTGGCCTTCGCCCTGTTCGGAGTTTTCCTGCTGGCCGGACTGTTCGCCGCCATCCTCTCCGTCGTCGGAGTTGTCGTCGGGTTCCGACTCGACCTCGGCTTCCGCCAGATCCAGGGCGGCCAACAGCTTGCGGGCGGCGCGGGAGAAAGCACCCTGATCCTGGCGCGCCTCGGTCATTTCGGCCAAGGCGGTGTCGGCGTTTTCGCCCAACGTCTCGCGCCACATCGACAGGATACGTTGCGCGGCTTCCGGGGCGGGTTCTCCCGACAGGCGTTCGCGCGCCAGCAAGGCCAGAGCTTTGTCAATCGGCATCTGGTCCTTCCGCGTCATGCGGTCGAAGCCTTCCTGCTCGCATTCCTCGGCGAGTTTCGCGCGCAGATTGCCGTGCACGCCGGCCATGTGTTGCGCGCCGACGACCTCGACGCGGACCTGTTCCAGGGCGTCGTAGGCGTCTTTCGCCTCGCGCCGCGCCGGCATGCGGGCCGCGTGGACGCGGTCGTCATGATGGCGTAACCGTAACGCGATGGCATCGGACTGGCCGCGCAACCGTGCCATCTCCGCCGGAGGCAGCGCCCGTGTCGGCAATGGCAGCCGCGCGCGCTTGCCGGACACGCCGGACGGGCCGGGCTGGAAAGCGACCTGCACGTCCGCTTGTTCCGCGATCGCGCGCAGCACGCCGGCGGTGGCGCGCTTGAATTCCTCGGCGCGCGCGTTGTCCTTGTTCGCCGTTCCACTCATCGTTTTTTGTCCGTGATACCCAATTCCGTCATGGCCCGGCTCGACCGGGCCATCCCTCTGCACATCGCGTTGATGCCGATGGCCCGGTCAGGCCGGGCCATGACGAGAACCGTAAGGATCAAGCGAACTTCCTGGTGGTGAAACCGCCGGAGGGAATGTCCTCATTGAAGCAGCGCTGGTAGTACTCGGCCACCGTGGAACGTTCCGCTTCGTCACACTTGTTCATGAACGTGACGCGGAACGCGAACCCGACATCGCCGAAGATGCGGGCGTTTTCGGCCCAGGTGATGACGGTGCGCGGCGACATGACGGTGGAGATGTCGCCGTTGATGAACCCGGCGCGCGTCAGGTCGGCCAGCGCGACCATGCTCTCGACCCGCTTCTTCATCGCGGTGTCTTTCGGATCGATCGCCATCTTCGACAGCACGATCCCGGTCTCCATCGCGTGTGGCAGATAGTTCAAGGTGGCAACGATGTTCCAGCGGTCCATCTGGCCCTGATTGATCTGCTGCGTGCCGTGATACAGGCCGGTGGTGTCGCCCAGACCGACGGTGTTCGCGGTCGAGAACAGGCGGAACGACCGATGCGGCCGGATCACACGGTTCTGATCGAGCAACGTCAACTTGCCTTCGACTTCCAGCACGCGCTGGATCACGAACATCACGTCCGGCCGGCCCGCGTCATATTCGTCGAACACCAGCGCGCAGGCGTGCTGCAAGGCCCAGGGCAGGATGCCCTCGCGGAATTCGGTGATTTGCTTGCCGTCTTTCAGGACAATCGCGTCCTTACCGATCAGATCGATACGGCTGATGTGGCTGTCCAGATTGACCCGGATGCAGGGCCAGTTGAGGCGTGCGGCGACCTGCTCGATATGGGTCGATTTGCCCGTGCCGTGGTAGCCCTGGATCATCACGCGGCGGTTGTGCGCGAAGCCGGCGACGATCGCGAGCGTGGTTTCGCGGTCGAACTTGTAGGACGTATCAAGATCGGGGACGTGTTCGGTGCGGACCGAGAACGCCGGCACCTCCAGATCGACATCGATGTCGAACAACTCGCGGACCGACAGTTTGATGTCCGGCAGGTCGATCGCGGAGGTCGGGCGTAATTCCACGGCGTCATTCATAGGCCAGAGTGTCCTGTTGCGATTTTGGGAAAGTTTACGCCGATCGTCCGGCCACGCAAGGCCACCGGCGGTCAGGCGGCGAAGCCTGACGATTCGGTCGGGTTCATTGCGCGTTCGTTATTCGGTTCTTTCCAGCTATTTTCCGCGACATCGAAGCGACCGCGAGTTTATCCGGTGGAAGCCAGCCGCGGTTCCGCGACCAGCCGGGACCTTAAGGTCGCGTAAGCGAGGTTGATGGTTTTCAAACGTTCTTCCGCGTCCCGGCTGCCGCCGTTGGCATCGGGATGATGGCGTTTCGCCAACTCATGATAGCGCGTTTTCACCGCGTCCAGCGTGGTCGGCCAACTCAATCCCAAAGTCGATAACGGCGCGCGCAAATCGCCTGGCGTTTCGTGGTTGGCGGCGCCGTTGGCGCCGCGGCGCGCCGTGTTGTTCGCGCCGCTGATCCCGCCATTGGCCAGGATGTGCAATGGGTCGCGCAACGAATCTTCATCCCAGGCCGCGGGCCCGAGGCGGCCCAGGGGCCAGGACGGGCGTCCCCAGGCGGTGTCGGAGCGCAGTTCCCGCTCCATCTCGGCCGGACTCATGCCCTTATAATAGTCCCAGGAGCTGTTGTAGGTGCGCACATGCTCCAGGCAGAACCACCAGTACTCCCGCAGGTCGCGGCGGGATTTGGGGGCGCGGTATTCGCCGGGCGTGCCGCAATCGGGCATGTCGCAACACCGCCCCGGCGCGGCCGGGTCGGGCGCGTAGGCCCTGGCTCGGACAGGTCGGCGCGTCGTCATGGGGGGACTATGGCGGTCGGCATGGGGGATTGGCAATGGCGAAACCCGCTGGTTAGCTGTGGCGATGCAAGGAAATCGCGCTGACCGCCTGATCGTCGCGCTGACCGCCGCGTTCGCGCCGGCGGTGCTGACCGTGACTGACGATAGCGCGCATCACGCCGGTCATGTGGGGTCTCGGGGAAGCGCTGGCCAGGGGGATATAGGCCAGACCCATTATCATGTTCTGATGGTCAGCGAGGCGTTCCGCGGCGTCACCCGCGTGGCACGGTCCCGCGCCGTGCACGTCGCGCTGGCGGGGGAGTTCGGGGAGGTGGAAGCGGGTGGCATGCATGCGCTGGCTTTGACGCTGCGCACGCCGGAGGAGCACGCGGCGCTGCCCCGCTGAGAGTAGTGGTCCTGGCCAGGTGCCGCCAGGATCGAGCTCGGCGGGGCGCGCGCTCAGGCTGTCCCGCGCCAGCGCTTCCGCCTGACGGCGAGGCTCGCGACTCCAACGATCGCCATGACGAATACTGGGCATTCAGCCTCCCGTTTCGGTTATTCCGATCCATATGACCTGAGTCTCCGGTACGCGGTGGTGACCGATCGGTCCCATGAGCGGCTGGTCGCCCGCGGGCGCCAACAGGTCGGCGGATCGGCGCAGTCTCCGGTATCTCTCCGATATGATCCGTGGGGGGATTGTGTCAGAATGGCGCTCCACACGCCTACTACACCTTGCGTCCAGATTACGATCTGACCACAATCAGTGGTAACGCGCGGCCCGGATTCGCCGCTGTGCACCATGAACGGAGCAAACCCAGAATGGACGGCCCAACCTCGATGAATGGCCCCTCGACGGTGAACGGAACCCCTCGCACCGCCGACGAACACCCGGTTCGCTTCGACCTGCTCACCGAAAATCCCGTCTACAAGCCGTTCCGCTATCCCTGGGCGTATGAAGCCTGGCTGACCCAGCAACGCGTTCACTGGCTGCCCGAGGAAGTGCCGCTCGCCGACGACGTCAAGGACTGGCACCGCAACCTGAGCGACTCGGAGCGCAACCTGCTGACGCAGATCTTCCGCTTCTTCACCCAGGCCGACGTCGAGGTGAACAATTGTTACATGAAGCACTATGCGCGGGTGTTCAAACCCACCGAGGTGCTGATGATGCTGTCGGCGTTTTCCAATACCGAAACCATTCACATCGCCGCGTACAGCCATCTGCTGGACACCATCGGCATGCCGGAAATCGAATACACGGCCTTCATGAAATACAAGGAGATGAAGGACAAATTCGATTTCATGCAGGGCTTCAACGTCGATTCGAAATTCGACATCGCCCGCACTTTGGCCGCGTTCGGCGCCTTCACCGAAGGGCTACAGCTGTTCGCCTCGTTCGCGATCCTGCTGAATTTCCCCCGATTCGGAAAAATGAAGGGCATGGGCCAAATCATCTCATGGTCCGTGCGGGACGAGAGCCTGCACTGCGATTCGATCATCCGGCTGTTCCGGACCTTCGTGCGCGAAAATCCCGAAATCTGGAATGAGGATCTGAAACGAGAGCTCTATCTGACCTGCGCCACGATCATCGAACATGAAGACGCGTTCATCGACCTCGCGTTCGAGCAGGGACCGGTCGAGGGGCTGACCGCGCGCGAGGTGAAGGAATATATCCGCTACATCGCCGACAGACGCCTGGTCCAACTGGGATTGAACGCGTTATTCCACGTCATGAACAATCCGCTGCCGTGGCTGGATGAGATGCTGAACGCGGTCGAGCACGCGAATTTTTTCGAGAATCGTTCCACCGAATACAGTAAGGCCTCTACAACCGGAACGTGGGAAGAGGCGTTCGATGCGCCACAGGTTCAGCTGGAAGGTGCCGAAATTGGCGGCTGAGTTCTTCTCAAAAAAGGAGATAATATTCCGACAAAGAGGCAATCTTGGGTTGTGCGCTGATTGTGAGAATAATTCTTGGCCTGGGAGCCGTTGACTGTCTACAATAGAGCCGCGCCAGGAAATGAGATTGCACCCTGGGCCGTTGACCGCTCCCGCTTTGATAACCACGTTGCCAGATAAGGCCGTGTCGATCGTTCCGGTGGCGTGAGATGAAGCTGTCGTGAGAGGATGGAGTCGCTTAAACGCCTGGCGTGGCCGGAAAAGGGACAAATATGATGGCCGCGTCACATGAGAGTGACGGAGTCATCCCGGGTTTTGGGGTATCGCGGAAAAATGAAGAACGTGAACGAAGTGTTCATCCTTCAAAGCTAAGTCCGGCCTTCCCGAGGCTGGATCCGCCTGGGGCCTGGCATGGAGTACACTCATGGGAACGACCGCGATTGAGGCTTTTTTAACCGAACGAACGAATACGAGGATGGTGGTGAGTCACACGGACGAGGAGGTAGGTCGCGAAACAGGCCCAGGAGGGGCGCCCCGCTATAGCAGGCGGCTGTCGGATAAGATCCTGATCGCGTTTCATCACGCCTGCGATCAGAGTGACTTCGAGGTGGCCGAACAGTTGCTGCACATCCTGGAGATGATGCTGACCCGCCGCCCGCTGACGCCTGATGGCACGAGGCGGCGGAACATGGAGAGCCTCGTCGCCGCGCATGAGCGGCTGTGGCATCTCCGGCATCCCACGACCGACGAGTACTAGGCGGCCTATCCCGGCCTAAGCGCCGTTTTCGCTCAGCGAAAGCGCTGCGCCACCGCGTAAAATCGCGTCGGCCTCTGGCCGAAATGTTCCGGTATCGGTGTGAAGGATCAGGCCCGCCGCCAGCAAAAGCGGTGCACGGCCGTTCTTGCGTCCCCGTAGCAGAACGAAGCGTGCCGGGCGCCCCGCTTTGGGCCAGACCGGAAAGATGCATTCTCCCGGAACATTCGCCGCCCGCATCGCCGTCAGCGCCATTTCCAGCAATCGGGGCGGCAGGATCAGCGTCAGCGTGCCGCGATGGCGTAGCGGGCGGGACAAAGCCTCCACCCACACCGGCAGCAGGTCCGGGGTGAAACGTTTGGCCGCGTCGCGCGCGTGGGACGGTGAGGGGCTGCCATCAGCCGGATGATAAGGTGGATTGGCGAACGCATGATCGAAGCGCTCGCCGGCGGCCGGGCAGGCGGCCAGATCGGCGGCGGCGAACATCAGGTTCGGCCAGGCGTTCGCATCCGCGTTAGCGCGGGCGAGGCTCAGCAACGCGAGATCTCGGTCGATCCCCAGCCCCTCGATGCCGGGCAACCGGGCGGCGAGGCACAGCAGCGCCGCCCCCGCTCCGGCACCGCCTTCCAGCACCCGCTCTCCTGAGCGGGCGGGGATCGCCGCCGCGAGCAGCACCGGATCGATTGTGGCGCGAAGGCCGTCGCGCGGTTGCAGATATTTGACGCGCCCTCCCAGCAGGTGATCCGAGGTCAGCGCGTCGCCGTCCAGGTTCACGGTCATGCACGGGCGGCGATGGTGGATGGGGTGGTCGGAGCCATGACGCATGCTGGCCGATGGCGCCATCGGTGCGCAACGGGCGATCCGCCCGAGGCCCAGGTGGCGAGGGCGGGCAACTGGTTTCGCCCATCCCGTTCGGCGATTCCCAGGGCCGAGGAGATGCTTTCTTCAGGCGCTGGGTGGCCCGCGACCGAAACGCTGCTTGACCCGTTTTCGACGGCACCGATATGGTGGCCTGCCTCTCGGAAACAATTGTGAAGGAGACGACGTTGGGCGGCCTCGCCAGTCCTCGCGCGGCTGAGACCGTCCCCGTTCCAGCCGTTCCGGCGGGCGGAGGCGAAGACGCGCTTACCGCTCTGGTGCAGTTGGTCGGCGACGATCTTCAGGCCTGCAACCGGGCCATCATCGCGCGGATGGACAGCCCGGTTGCCCTGATCCCGCAGCTCGCGGCGCATATCGTGGCGGCCGGCGGCAAGCGGCTGCGGCCCTTGTTGACCCTGGCGGCGGCGCGGCTGTGCGGCTATCCTGGACCGACGGGCGGTCCGCTGGACGGCGCGCGCCACGTCGATCTGGCGGCTTGCGTGGAGTTCATCCACACCGCGACGCTGTTGCACGACGACGTGGTGGATGAGAGCCAGTTGCGCCGCGGCCTCGCCTCCGCCAACGCGATCTTCGGCAACAAGGCGTCCGTGCTGGTCGGCGATTTCCTGTTCGCGCGCGCGTTCCAGTTGATGGTCGAGGACGGCTCGCTGGTCGTGTTGAGCATCCTGTCGCGCGCCGCCGCGACGATCGCCGAGGGCGAGGTGCTGCAATTGCAGACGCAGAACGACCTCACCACCACCGAGGACCAGTATCTGGAGGTCATCCAGGGCAAGACCGCCGCTCTGTTCGCCGCCGCGTGCGAGGTCGGCGCGGTGATCGCCGACCGCCCGGCGCGCGAGCGGGACGCGCTGGCGGCGTTCGGCATGAATCTGGGGATCGCGTTCCAACTGGTGGACGACGCGCTGGATTACGCCGCCAACCAGGCCACTCTGGGCAAGACAGTGGGCGACGATTTCCGCGAGGGGAAAGTGACGCTGCCGGTGCTCGCCGCGTATCAGGCGGGCGACGAGACGGAACGCGCGTTCTGGCGCCGCGCGATCGAGGAAGGCGCGCAGGATGAGGGCGATCTGGACCGCGCGCTGCGACTGATGGAGGAGCGGGGGGCGATCGAGGCGACATTGGCTCGGGCGCACGGTTTCGCGTCGGCCGCGAGAGGCGCGCTGGCGGTGTTTCCGGATGGCCCGGTGCGGCGAATTTTGGCGGACGTCGCTGATTTCACGGTCAGCCGGGCGCGGTAAGCCGGACGGATGGACGTCGCTGAAATCGCCGTCAGCCGGACGCGCTGAGCGGGTACCGTCGGCACGCCGCGAGTCGCGCCACGCTTCGCCTCGCTATCTCGAGATCTGGTCCAGAAAGCACCAGCCGCGCCGCGCCGCGCGTTTCCCACGCCAGCGCGGTTTCCGGTCTGGGCGCGAAGTCCGGAAACAGCCGGATCGTTTCGCCCGTCCGCTGGAAGTTCGCCCGGGCGTCGGTGTCGAGGTAACTCTCCACCGTCAGACCCTCGGCGAGGATGATCGCGTGTCGCGGCAGTTCCACATGAAAATACCGCACGCGGTCGTTGCCCACCTGGGCGATGGTCGTTGCGTTCAGCAACAACTTCACCGGTATCAATACGTTATCGACGAACACCGCGTGATCGGGCGACAGATAAAGGTCGCGCACCGGAACGTTCTCGCCGAACGCGCCGGCGCGCACCCGCACCGGCCAAACCGTTTCAGGCCTGGGATGCGCGCGGCAATTCACGATCCGTTCGCCGATCCAAACAATTGGTTCGCACCTGGCGGGCGGGTGCGCGCTCGCGGCGGTCTCCCGCGTGACGACGCGATCTCCCACGGTGAGGTGTTCCACCGCGACCATCCCGTCCTCGGTTTGAACACGCGTGCCTTCAGCGAAGCAGGCGACGAGGGTGTCGCCGTTGACGACGCTGAAGCCGTCCGCGTCGATCGTCGAGCCGAAGACGATCGTGTCGATCCCGCCGGCTCCCGCCCCGGTGCCGCTGTCGTTCACGGTCAATGTGTTGCCGTTGCTCACGGCGAGGTTGGACAATGTCCCGCCCGTGACGACAAACGAATCGCCGGCGCGCCATGTGGCGACCGTGCCCGCGAAGCCCGCGATGTCATCGAGTCGCAGCATGCCGGTGGTGTCCTGGAACACCACGTCGATCACGCTGTTGTGCACGGAATAGGTGCCGGTCGGAGTTAAATTATCCGTGAACGTCGTGGTCGCCGCGTTTAAGACCGCGCCGGTCAGTTCGATCGTATCGTGTGTGCCGATCTGCAGAATCTCCGGTCCATTGACCGAAACGGACCCATTGATATCGGCCGTGCCGCCACCCACCAGCGTGCCTTGCACGACCTCGGTCTGCTTGCCCGTTTTACTCCCGTTCGAAAGAATCGTGCCTTCCAGCAAAATAAAGTCCGACGCGATCGTGCCGAAACCACCGGTCGTGCTGCCGCCATTCTCGATGTAAACGGTCGGATCGAGCATACCGCCTTCCAGCACCACGCCACCCAGCAGATTCACCACCGACGCGTTGACCACCGCCCCCGGTCCGACCGTCAGATCGCCAGTGCCAAGCGCGGTACCAACGTTCAACTGCCCGGAGATGCTCAACAACGAGCCGTCGCCGGAAACCACCAGCGCCCCGGAACTGTCCGCCAGCGCACCAATGGTGAGACTGCTCGCGGTGAAGCTGGCACCGTTCAGCACGGACATGACCCCGGTGCCGTCGTCCGCCACGGTCGCGGCGCCGCTGACCGTCAATTCCGATCCGGCGCCGGACAGATCGATCTGCGCGTCGGCGGACGCGAGCGTGGCCGCGTCCAGCGTCGCGGCGCTGACGACCGCGCCACTCTCGATCCACAACGCGCCGGAGCCGCCGGCACCGACGTCGAGCAGCCCGCTGACGGTGAGGCCTGAGCCCGTGCCGATCAAATCGACCTCGGAGCCATCGGCGGTCGCCGAGTTGGCGATGACCACGCCAGCCCCGGCGGTCACCGTCCCGCCGGCCTGGATCATGAGGGCGCCAACCCCCTGATCTCCGATCATCAACTGCCCGTCTGAGTTCCAGGTGGATCCTGGGCCGGACGCCGTCAGACCCGCCGCGAGAACCGAGCTGCCCGAAACGATATCCGTTGCGCCCTGACTGATGATCGCGGCGCCGCCACTCAATTCCAGCGATCCCGTGAACCCTCCGCCGATCGTCACGCCGGCGGTGCCGACCGACTGCAAGGTCGTCCCGGTGCTCATCTGCCATTGCGCCGAGCCGGCGAACAGCAGATCCGCCACCGTGCCGGTTCCGGTGATCGACCCTCCGCTGCCGGTGAATTCCGCCAGGTCCAGCGCGTCGGGCGGCGTCGCGGCCGGAGTAAGCCCGTCGCCGGGATCATTCCAGTTCGTCGCGGACGCGAAAGCCCCTGGATCGATCCCAAATTCGTTGTTTCCAACCCAGACCAGGGTTCTTGGCTGCTCCCTGACCGTGACTTCGTCGCCAGAGACCGTCAGCGCGGTGGTAACCGGCGTCTGCTGCAAATTGAACGTCAGCGGGTTTCCAACCGCCACCGATACAGTAAGCACCGAGCCATTGATGGCCGCCGCCGTGACGGTCTCGCCAACCAACTCCAGCGTATCGCCGGCATCATCGAACGCGGACAACACACCTGCGAAGGCCGACGGATCGGCCAATACCAGGCTGGGAGCGGTTGTCGTTCCGCCCGCCGCCGCGAATGAGACCGTCTGCGAACTGGCAACGGACGACTCCAGCCGCAACACGGCTCCTGACCCGGATAAACCCCCGAAAGGATCGACAAATCCGCTCCCGATCATCAGCGAGCCAGCACCCGTTACCGCGCCGGTGATCTCGATCGTGTTGCTTCCGCCCGGAAAACCGTTGCCGCCCGCGGCGAAGATGGTGCCATTGTTGACGACTGGCGCGGCCAGGGTCCCATTGCCGTTGATGTTGCCCGTGGCATCGACGGTGATGGCGCCTGGTGTCGCGGTATTGGCGTTCCCGATCTCGATCGATGACAGGCTATCGACCGAAATCACCCCGGGAGGTGGCGCGCCGAAAGCGGCGAGACCGCTCAATGAAAGAGCGAGCGTCCCATCGGAGACGATCTGGCCGCCCGCGACCGCGGACAAAGCGCCTGTCTCATAAAGATTTATATCGGTGGCTGTCACCGTGCCGGAGACCGACATCGCGCTGTACAGGGTTAACCCATCGCTTGCGCTCAGCGTGCCGGTCACCGCGAGGCTCCCGCCGTCCTCGGTCGCCGGGCCGATCGCGGTCAGGGCGCCGGCCACCGTGTTGGTTCCCTCAAAGTCCAGTTGGTAGACCGTTCCGCTTCCGGAAATGGTGCCGCCATTGGTGATCGACGCGGCGTCGAGCGTGCCCGGCGCGGTGACCGCCGGATCGAGGCCGTCCGTTACGTCGTTCCAGTTCTGGGCGTCGGCGAAATCGCCATCGACCGTGCCGGTCCAATCCAGAGTGCGGGACGGTAGGACGATGACGTCCGGACCGCTGACGTAGAGTTCGCTGGTTTGCGCCTCGCCCATGCCCAGGTTGAAGTTTAACGGCGCACCCGCCGCGCGGGTCACGGTCAGAGTGGTGCCGGTGATACTTGCTCCGGTGACGGTCTGCCCAACCAGTTCCAGCGTGTCGCCCGGTGTTTCGAAGTTGTACAGAGTGCCGGCGAATTGCCCGGGATCGATCAGTCGCAACGTGGGGCCGCCGGCTGGGCGGCCAAATCGACTTGCACGATTTCGTTCAGCCGCGGCGTTGCCGCGGGTACTGTCCTGCCTTTTATCAATTCGTTTCCCCGGCCATTTAATTCGGCGATGCCGCCGATCCAGGCCCGGATGAGCAGGACAGACAATTTCGCGCGCGATCACACAGGACTACGCAAATTTAAGCCTGGCGCCCAGGGGCCGTTATGAAACTTAACGTGACCGTCGCATGCGTCGCGCACGGTCGCCGCGACGGGTTCGTTACGATGAAAAATCCTCCAGGCTGCGCACCCTGGTTTCCGGGGTGACGCGTTGATCGTCCATCCGCCCCAGCCGCCGTCGGCCATTGGCCCCGACGTCGCTCATGCGAAAGCCCTTGAGGTTGTCTCCGGGGAGACGTCCGCGGGGCGCGCCGCGGGTTCCGCTGATGGTTGACTGAAAGGTGAGGGCTCCGACCTTATGAACCTGGGGATCGCGTTCCGTCTGGCGGACGTCGCGGATTTCACGGTCAGCCGGGCGCGGTAAGCAAAGTCAGCGACCGCGCCTTTATCAGGCCTGGCCCGGCGGCTTCACGCGCGGGCTCGAATAAGCGGATGGCAACGGCGGTGTGCCCACACCTTGGTTCAGCCATCCGGCCCGCACTGAAATTAGTCCGATCAGGAAGTCAAACATCTGGCGCCACAGGAGTCTGCGGCGTTCCGTGAGTTCCGCGAGAGCGAATACGATTCCAAGCGTCCCCAGAACCAGCGTTGCCCGAAACATCCAGGATTCAACGGGCCAGGGGAGCAATGACAGCATCGCAATGAGAATTGGATAATGGAAGAGGTACAGACTGAACGTTCCCCCGGCCGCCCATCGTATCGGCCGGCCAAATTTCGTGATCCATGAGAAACCTGACGCGACTCTGGTAAAGCCAACGATGTGCGAACCGAACAAACAAGCCAACAGGTAGTCCTCGGCGATCTCCATTGGCGAATGGGTCGCAATGCCGCGGTCCGCCTGGAAAATTCCCTTATCCCAGCTCAGAATACCTAAACAAACGATGCCGGCGGCGGTCAGGGTGGTGAGCATCCAGCCGAATCCCGGCCGGAGCCGCTGGGTCTTGCTGGCGTGGTAGCATGCGACTCCCAGCAGCCACATTGGAAACAAGGCCGTGATACGAGGGCCGAAGACAGCGGCGACAAGCAAGATACCGGCGATGCGCCAAGGATGAGGGGCGAAGCGCCATATGCCGAACATGATATAAAAAGCCATCTCGTAACTGAGAGACCAGAAGGGTCCGTCCAGTGGCGGCACCAGCCACGCGCCCCAGGCTTCATTCAGAAAGAGCATCGACATCGTAATGTGTAATGAAAGCGTCCAGCCATGCCAGTCGGGGTCGTAGCCGCGCGGCAATTGATCGCCAATAAATTCGTAGAGCAAAACAGAGAGAATGATGGCCGGGAGCGCAACGGAGTACATCCGCGATAAGCGGGCCACGATGTAGTCATGCGCGGTATAATCTCGCCGGTCGGACGCGAAGGCGACAACATATCCAGATAATACAAAGAAAATCACGAGGGCGACTGGACCGAGATCGCCAAACCGCCAAAGGAACCCCCCGCTTATCGCACGGCTGCCAACATGCGAAAGGAAAACCAGGCCCGCGGCGCCGAGCCTGATTATGTCGAGGTATAATGAGAGTGGTTCAGGCAGCCGAAATCTTGGATCCGTCGCGCCCCGCGTTGATATCGTCCGGTGGACCGCGGTCATCGTCAGGTCCGCGCGTTCGCTCGTGAGGCGAAGCGGTTTCCAGGTGGATGATAGGCTCTACGCATGTTTGTCTCGTTTCGTGATGATCTTGCGACCCACCCTGAACGGCTTTCGGAAGGCAATACCGGCAGCGGGCGAAAGCCATGTCAATATGGCCGGAATTTCTGTCGGAGGGTTAAGGCATTGTTTGCCTTGCGGACCGTTTTCGCTACGTGGCTCCCACCACCGGCGGATGGGTCAATGCCATACTGGGACAAGGTTGTCACGCTCCGCGCGGAGCTCTGGCGCGCCGAGGTTCAACGGCCGGATGGAGTCACTCCTGGGATGCCTGGCCGTCAGGGTCTCGCGCGGCTGGGATGCCCGGTCGCCTGACGGACGGCGTGGCCGGAAAATCGGTGCGCCTGGCTGGGAACCGGTGTCGTTAGGCCGCGACGCGCTCCGCTTCGATCACGGCTCCGGGCTCATGCGTCAGATGGCACGCCGAATTGTGCCCATCGCCGACCGACCGAAGCAGCGGTTCCTCGACCCGGCAGCGATCGAACGCGAACGGGCATCTGGTGTGAAACCGGCAGCCGCTTGGGGGATTGATCGGACTGGGCACATCGCCGGTCAAAATGATGCGCTGGCGTTTCGCCGTCGGATCCGGCACCGGCACGGCTGACAGCAGCGCCCGCGTATAGGGATGATGCGAGGCGGCGAACAAGGTTCGCCGGTCGCAGATCTCGACGATTTTTCCGAGATACATCACCGCCACGCGATGCGTCAGATGCTCGACCGTCGCCAGGTCGTGACTGATGAACAGCAGCGCGAGGCCGAGTTCGTCCTGCAGATCGACCAGCAGATTGATGATTTGTGCTTTAACCGAAACGTCCAGCGCGGAGACCGCCTCATCGCAAATGATCAGATCGGCGCCGGGCGCAAGGGCGCGCGCGATGCCGATGCGTTGCCGCTGGCCGCCGGAGAATTCGTGCGGAAACCGGTTGATCGCGTCGCGCGGCAGACGGACCTTGTCCATCAGCGCCTCGACCCGTTCGGTGACCTCCTTGCGGCCATGAGCGAGGCCAAAGTTGGTGATCGGCTCGGCCAGAATGTCGCGCACCTTCATGCGCGGATTGAGGCTGCTGAACGGGTCCTGGAACACCACCTGCACGCGTTGGCGCATCGGCCGCAATTGCGAGGCGCGCATGTTGTCGATGCGCTCGCCGTCCAGGTACACCTCGCCTTCGGTGATCGGATAGAGGCGCAGGATGGCTTTTCCGACGGTGGATTTGCCGCAGCCGGACTCGCCGACCAGCGATAGCGTCTCGCCTTTGCTGATGTCGAAACTGACGCCATCGACCGCGTAGACGTAGCCCGTGGTCATTCCCATCATGCCGCCGGAGATGGGGAAATGTTTCTTGAGGCCATTGACCTCAAGCAGTGGCCGGTTGCCGCTCATGCCGCCATCCGCCGTTCGGCGTAATGACAGGCCGCCCAATGGCCGTCCGCCTTCATTTCCAGCGCCGGGGCGACCTGGCGGCAGAAATCCGTTACCATATCGCAGCGTCCCGCGAACGGGCAACCAACGATGCGCTGTCGCAAACTGGGCACAAGGCCGCCGATTTCCGCCAACCTGCCGCGCGGGCCCTCCACCAGCGAGGACCCGAGCACCGGCACCGCGCCGATCAACCCGCGTGTGTAAGGATGCAGCGGGCGGGCGAAGATTTCGAACACCGACGCTTCTTCGACTTTGCGGCCCGCGTACATGACGATCACACGCTCGGCCATTTCGGCGACCACGCCCAGATCGTGAGTGATCAGCATGATCGCCGAGCCAAGCCGGGTTTTCAGGTCGCGCATCAGATCGAGGATTTGCGCCTGGATTGTCACGTCCAGCGCGGTCGTCGGCTCATCGGCGATCAGCAGCCTGGGATTGCAGGCCAGCGCCATCGCGATCATCACGCGCTGGCGCATGCCGCCGGACAACTGGTGCGGATATTCCTTCACGCGGCGCGCCGGAGCGGGAATGCCGACCAGGGTCAGCATCTCCACCGCTTTCCTCTCCGCGTCATGGTAATTCATGCCCTGATGCAATTGCACCGTCTCGCCGATTTGTTTCCCGACCGTGAGAACCGGGTTGAGGCTGGTCATCGGCTCCTGGAAGATCATCGAGATGGCGTTGCCGCGGATGTCGCGCATTTCGGGCTCGGACAGCGACAGCAGATCGCGGCCTTCGAAGGTGATGCGGCCGGCGATCTTGCCGGGTGGTTCGGCGATCAGGCGCAGGATGGACATCGAGGTGACCGACTTGCCGCAGCCGGACTCGCCGACGATAGCCACTGTTTCGCCGGCGTTGACCTCGAACGAAACGCCTTCCACCGCGCGGACGACGCCGTCGGGCGTGGCGAAATGGGTCTGTAGATTCTCGACTTCGAGAAGCGCCATCAGAGTCGTTTCGCCAGTCTGGGATCGAGCGCGTCTCGAAGCCCATCGCCGAGCATGTTGACGGCGAGGACCGTGAGGCAGAGGAAAATCGCCGGGAAGAACACGATGTACGGCTTGACCTGCCACAGCGCGCGGCCCTCGGCCATGATGTTGCCCCAGCTTGGAATGATCGGCGGCGTGCCGGCGCCGAGGAACGACAAGGTTGCCTCACCGATCATCGCCGAGGCGCAGATGAAGGTCGCCTGCACCATCAGCGGCGCCAGCGTATTGGGCAGGATGTGGCGCCAGATGATGACCGGAACGCGCGTGCCGGAGGCGATCGCGGCTTCCACGTAGGGCTGCTCGCGCAGAGACAGCACGACGCCCCGCACCAGGCGGCAGACGCGGGGAAATTCGGCCGCGGCGAGCGCGATGATGACGTTCTTCATCGAGGCCCGTGTGAGTGCCATCAGCGCGATGGCGAGCAGGATGCCGGGGATCGACATCATCCCGTCCATGATCCGCATCACGATCGTATCCATCCAGCGGGTGAACCCGGCGACGAGGCCAAGGAACGTGCCGATGACCGAGGCCACGGCGGCGACCGAGAAGCCGACCGTCAACGACACGCGCGAGCCATAAATCACCCGCGAGTAAACGTCGCGTCCCAGCATATCGGTACCGAACCAATAGATCTCCGACGGCGGACGCGTGCGTTTGGCCGGTGCCAACGCGGTCGGATCGACGGTAAACAGCAGCGGCGCGAAAATCGCCATCAGGATCATCAGTCCGACCACGGTACCGCCAAGCACGATGGTGGGATGGCGATTGATGAAGCCCATGACCTTGCCGCGCTTTTTTGGCTCCGGCAGGACGTTGGGCAAGGCGGGCGCGACGGCGTGGCCATCGACTGCATCGGCGGTGAATGCGCTCAATACCGGATCCTCGGGTCAAACACGGTGTAAAGCAGATCGACGGCCAGGTTCACCACGACGTAGATGAAGCTGAACAGCAGCACGACGCCCTGGATGACCGGGTAATCGCGCCGCAGGATGGCGTCCACCGTCAGCCGTCCGAGGCCGGGGATCGCGAACACGCTTTCCGTCACGACCGAGCCGCCGATCAGCGTGGCGAAACCGATGCCGACGATGGTGATGATCGGCACCGCGGCGTTCTTCAGCGCATGCACGAAAAGGATGCCTTTCTGCGCCACGCCTTTCGCCTTCGCCGTGCGCACGTAATCCTGCGACAGCACGTCCAGCATCGTCGCCCGCGTGATGCGCGCGATCAGCGCCATGTAGATCAGTCCCAGTGCCACCGCGGGAAGAATCAGATTGCGCAGGAACGGACCGAGGCCCTCGGTGATCGAGGTAAAGCCTTGCACCGGTAGCCAATCGAGTTGCAACGCGAAGAAATACGCCAGCAGATAGCCGACCACGAACACCGGCGTCGAATAGCCGAACACCGCCAGCGTCATCACCGCCCGGTCGAGCAATGTGCCGTGCTTCCAGGCCGCTATCACGCCCATCGGAATCGCGAATGTCAGAGACAGGATCAAGGTCAACGACATCAGCGACACGGTCGGCTCGATCCGCTGCGCGATCATGTGCGAGACCGGCAGGTTGGTGAAGATCGAGGTGCCGAG
>Ga0182013_10001384_pt1 | contig 33317 bp, 34 predicted proteins | sample 612S2MmetaG_FD_120487 | JGI IMG/M metagenome (GOLD analysis project Ga0182013, IMG submission 120487) | Permafrost microbial communities from Stordalen Mire, Sweden - 612S2M metaG | ecosystem: Environmental > Terrestrial > Soil > Wetlands > Permafrost | place: Sweden: Stordalen | collected... | reverse complement strand
GGCGCCCAGGATCGCGAGGGCGAGCTGGTGTAATCCTGTTCGACCAAAAGGCCTTTTTATCTCTCGATAAAAAATCTGGTGCTGCCGCTCAGGATTGAACTGAGGACCTCTCCCTTACCAAGGGAGTGCTCTACCACTGAGCTACGGCAGCAGGTTTTCGCGGCGGAATCCGACGAACAAGACTCGGCGAAAAAGCGCGGCGATCCTTGCCATAGGGGGGTGTTGAGCGCAAGCGCGGCGGCGGACCCTGGCCTCGCGGGAGGTTGCCGGGCGACCGGCGCCATGCTTTGAATTCACCCGCCATGGTCAAGCCCGGCAAAGCCCAGAAACAGACGTCGCGCAGCGCGCGGCTGGCCCTGGCTTTGCGCGAAAACCTCAAGCGGCGCAAGGCGCAAGCCCGGGCGCGCAGCGAGTCCCCGGGCGGCGACGGCGGAAACCTTGCGGAAAATGCCGAAGCAAAGAGCCCGGCACCCGAGTTCCGCCGCAATCGGGGCCCCGATTAGGGTTGTGGTGGCTTAGCGATGGCGGCTTAGCCGTCTCTGGTTAGCCAGGTTTGGTTAGCCAGGTTTGGTTAGCCAAGTCCGGCATTCCGCTTTGCGTGTTTTTGCGCCGGGTGCATAAAGCTAGGTTTGGTCCAGACGGGCCATTTCGTGCGGGTTGGGGGTAGCGATGGATCGCATTCGTATTGTCGGCGGCCGGCCTCTGCACGGCACGATCCCGATCTCCGGCGCCAAGAACGCAACGCTTCCTTTGATGATCGCGGGCCTCCTCAGCGAGGATACGCTGATTCTCGACAACGTGCCGCGGCTCGCCGATGTCGGGCTGTTGCAGCGTATCCTCGGCAATCACGGCGTCGACGTCATGGTCGGCGGCAAGCGGCCCGGCGAGACCGCCGATCACGGCCAGACTTTGCATATTTCCGCCGCCCGCATTGTCGACACCACCGCGCCCTACGAGCTCGTTTCGAAAATGCGGGCGAGCTTTTGGGTGCTGGCGCCGCTGGTCGCCCGCATGGGCGAGGCGCGGGTGTCGATGCCGGGCGGCTGCGCCATCGGCACGCGGCCGGTCGATCTTCTGATCATGGCGATCGAGCGGCTCGGCGCCAAAGTCGAGATCGACGGCGGCTACGTGGTGGCGCGCGCGCCCGGCGGCTTGAAGGGCGGCGAGATTATTTTTCCGAAGGTCACCGTCGGCGGCACCCATACCGCCATCATGGCCGCCGCTTTGGCCAGTGGCACGAGCGTAATCGAGAACGCGGCGCAGGAGCCCGAGATCGCCGACGTTGCCCTTTGCCTCAATAAAATGGGCGCGCGCATTTCCGGCGCCGGCACCTCCCGCATCGTGGTCGACGGCGTCGCAAAACTTCATGGTGCGCGGCACGCCGTGCTGCCCGACCGCATCGAGACCGGCACCTATGCCATGGCGGCCGCCATGGCCGGCGGCGATGTGCTGTTGCAGAACGCGCGGCCCGAGCTGTTGCAAGCAGCCCTCGACGTCTTGGTGCAAAGCGGCGCCAGCGTCACGGCGACCAATGAGGGCATCCGCATCGCCCGCAACGGCTCTGGCCTGCAGCCGGTCGATGTGTCGACCGCGCCGTTTCCCGCATTTCCGACCGACCTGCAGGCGCAGCTGATGGCGCTGATGACGCGCGCCCGCGGCACCTCGCATATTACCGAGACGATTTTCGAGAACCGCTTCATGCATGTCGGCGAATTGGCGCGGCTCGGCGCGCGCATCCATCTCGACGGCGAGCGCGCCACCATCGAGGGCGTCGACGTCCTTAAAGGCGCGCCGGTGATGGCGACCGACCTGCGCGCTTCGGTCTCGCTGGTGATCGCGGCACTTGCCGCCGAGGGCGAAACCATCGTCAATCGCGTCTATCACCTCGATCGCGGCTTCGAGCGGTTGGAAGAAAAACTTGGCCGCTGCGGGGCGGCGATCGAGCGGCTGGCGGGGTAATTGTCCGGCCACTTCTTCGTCCGCGCCGATGCGCGACATTCCTTGCACTTATTTCGCGGCGACTGTTGGCGCTGGCCGCTATGTCCATACCTTTTCCGATTGCCGATGGCGTCGCCGACACCGCGCACGACGTAACGGTTCGGCGATTACCCGCGCGCACAGATCGCGCGCCGGGCTAGGGTGATCCGCGACAGGGGTCTCAATGGCAAATAGAGCGGAAAATTTTGGAGGGCACGATGGAAGAAAATGCACGTCAGAAGAATTCGTCGGCCTATCGCTTGGCGGCTCTCGACACGGACTTTCTGCTTGGCGACTCCATGCGCGGAGTGCGGCTGCAGCTCGAATACGAAAAGGCCGAAGAGCGGTTGCGCGCCTACGGCGTGCGCTCGACCATCGTGGTGTTCGGCAGCGCGCGTGTGCTCACGGGAGGAACCGGCGCAGACAAAGCGGCGCGCCGCTATGAAGAGGCGCGGCGTTTTGGACGGATCGCTTCCGAACGCGGTGGCGCGCTCCGGCCGCACGATGGTCTGTGCGACAATGTGATTGCGACCGGCGGCGGTCCGGGCATTATGGAAGCGGCAAACCGCGGCGCCGCCGAAGCCGGAGCGCTCTCCATCGGCTTGAATATAGGACTGCCGCACGAGCAGGAACCCAACGCTTATTCGACCCCGGATCTGACTTTTCAGTTTCACTACTTTGCCGTGCGTAAATTTCATTTCGCCATGCGGGCAAACGCGCTTGTCGTCTTTCCTGGGGGGTTCGGTACCATCGACGAGCTGTTCGAACTGCTCACGCTGATGCAGACCGCCAAGATGCCGGCGATCCCCATCGTTCTCGTCGAGCAATCCTATTGGACGCGCGTTATCAATTTCCCGGCGCTTGCCGAGGAAGCTATGATAACGCAGACCGATCTCGATCTTTTTTCCTACGCCGACGATGCCGAGGACGCCTGGCGCGAGCTTGTCAGGCGTGGTTTGAACACCGGACCGCGTCCGCCGGGTTACCCCTCGATTGCGATTTGACGCCACGGCACCGCGCTCGTTTTAGGAAAGGCTGCAAGCGATGACGCTACAGACTCTGTCCTTCGCCGCCGGCGCCATCGAAGTAGCGTTTCTGCAGCAGCAAGGGCCTGACCCATTTGCGGCAACGCCGGAGTGCTCAGCGCAGATCAGAGACGTTGCCAGCCGAATTGCCGAATTCATCGGCGAGGCGAAATCGACGATCGACATCGCGATCTACGACTTTCGTCTTCGCGATGAGGCCGCGACGATTGTCGCGGAAAGCCTGCGGTCGCAAGCGAAAAAAGGCGTCGCCGTCCGCATCGCCTATGACCATGCCACCGACCCGGGCACCGACGTATCGGGCGCCGCGCCGCCGTCGCATCTTGAATCCGATCAAAAGCCTATTGGAACCCACAGCTTCGTTCGCTCGTTTGCCGATGTCGCGCAGGTCAAGAGCATCTCTGGCTACCGCGTGCTCATGCACAATAAGTACATTCTCCGCGACGCGGCCTCCGCCGATGCCGCGGTTTTCACCGGCTCGTCGAATTATACGAACGACTCCTGGGGACTCCAGGACAACAACCTTTTGTGTCTGCGTTCACCGCAGCTGGTCTCATATTACGCGAAGGATTTCGCCGATCTGTGGTCCCGCGGCAAGATCGTCGACACGACCGGCGCGCACGACACTGGCACCGTCGCCGTCAATGACGTGCCGGTGACCATTGCGTTCACGCCGGGCGAAAGCCCCGCGGTGCTCAAGGAAATCGTCGGGGCCATCGCTGCCGCCCGCAGCCGTCTTTACGTGGCGTCCGTCGTGCTGTCTTCCGGGCCGATCCTCGCCGCACTTTCGGAAGCGGTCGACCGCGGCCTGCCGTTGGCGGGCCTTTACGACGGCCCGCAAATGGATCAAGTCGAACGGCAGTGGAAGGCCACCACTTTTGGCGCCGACAAAATCAGCACCTGGCAGAAGGTCGCGCGGCATCTGGTGCGCAAGAATTCAATTCCGTTCGACCGCCAAAACACGTCGCAGCCGCACAACTTCATGCACAATAAGCTTGTCGTCGCCGACCACAGTGTCGTGACCGGCAGCTTTAATCTGTCCAACCATGCCATGGGCAATGCGGAAAACGTGCTGCTGATCGCCGATGCGGCGATTGCCGACGCCTATGCCGACTATATCGAGCGTCTAGCGACGAGCTACGCTGTCGCAAAGCCAATCACGCCGCCGGCTCGCGCATGATCCGGCACGGTCGCGTCCCACTGGCCATGGAACACCGCGAATAGTGGTCAATTTTATACGGTATTAATCTTCAGACATATCGGAACTTAAAGACGATCTGCCGGATTGTTACAGATAACAATCAGAGTTTATTGGAGATCGCCGTGAAAAATACTACGAGGAACACTTTCTTGGTCACCGTCGCAGCCGCCGCGCTCATGGTAGGAGCCGGGATGGCCTCTGCGCAAGACACCAAAGAAAAGGCCGCAGCGCCGGCCGCAGGCACGCATGAACAGAAGGCGCCGGCGGCGAAGATGGACAAGCAGCCGCAGAAGGCACCGGCGCCAACCGCGCAGGCGCCGATGAATGAGAAGCCGGCCGCGACCGCTCAGGCGCCAGCCGCTTCCAAGCCGGAGACCACAGGACAGGGCAGCGCCGCGCAAACTTCGGAGCCGCAGAACTCCCATCCGGCTTCCGGCGTGGCCAAAGACGAGACGAAATCCAGCGCGCCGGCCGCTCTATCCACCGAACAGCATGCGAAAATTCGCGACACGCTGCAGGGCGGCAAGGCCGAGCGCCTGACCAACGTGCCGTTCTCGATCACGGTCGGCGAAGCTATCCCGGAGACGGTTCGTCTTTATAGCTTGCCGGTTTCGGTCGTGGAGTACGCTCCGCAATATCGCGACTATGAATACATCCTGGTCGGCGATGAGATTCTTATCGTCGATCCGCGTACTTTAAGAATCGTAGCAGTGATTGAGGCTTAAGGCGAAAGCACGACACATCCTTGCCGGACAATGCGGACGGCTCCTGCCGTCCTCATTGTACGCCTCACGGCAATCGCAAGCCGCCTTCGCGCGCAACACGCGTTTAATTAGGAAGATAATGCCATGTCGCTCGGAACCATCCTGCTCATCATTCTGGTCATCGTGTTACTCGGAGGCTTTAGCGGGTTCGGCGGCGGCCCCTTCTATGGCACGGGCTACTACGGTGGCGGCGGTCTCGGCCTCGTGCTCATTATCGTACTGGTCTTGGTGTTGCTCGGCAGGCTTTGAACCGCCAAAGGCTTTGAATTGCCAGGACAGAGTAACCTGCCGTAGTCGCTGCCGATGCACGGTGTCGGCGCGGTCCAAGTCCTAAAATATCGGAATGCTTGGGTTGCGCATCACGCCGCCAGCTCCCGCATGATCCGATAAAGCCGCGCCTGACCCTCAAAGCCGATGCCAGGCCGGTCGGACAGCGTCAGAAAACCATTTTCGAGCGTCGCATCGTCGGCGAAGCCGCCGAAATCGCCGAACACGCCGGGATAGGATTCCGCGCCACCAAGCCCGAAGCCTGCGGCAATCGCCAGCGACATCTGATTGCCGCCGTGCGGAAACATCAGGCTGCGCGGCCAGCCGTGTCGTTTAAGCATGTCGAGTGTGCGGGCGTATTGCACAATGCCGTAGGCTTGCGGCGGATCGACCTGGATGACGTCGCGGCGCTCGGGCTTCAAGCCACCGAAGCGCACCAGGTTCTCGACGTCCTGGGTGGAAAACAAATTCTCCCCGGTCGACAGCGGCGGCTCGTAGACGCTTGCGATCTCGGCCAAAAGCGCGAAATCGAGCGGGTCGCATGGTTCCTCGAACCAGCGCAGACCGAACGGCTTGAGGCCTCGCGCGTAGTTCAGCGCCTCGTCGCGCGAAAATTTCGAATTGGCGTCGACCGCAAGCAGGCCATCCTTCGGCAGGATCGATTTGACCGCGGCGACCCGGTCGAGATCGGCGGCCAAAGGCATGCCGCCAACTTTCATTTTCACCATGGTGTAGCCGGCATCGAGATGACGCCGCATCTCGTCCTGCAAATCCTTCATGGTCTTGCCCGGCGCGTACCAGCCGCCGCCGACGTAGCAGAACACTTTGTCGGCGATCCTGCCGTCGTTGTAGCGCTCGGCGAGCACGCGGTGCAGCGGTTTCTCGGCGATCTTGGCGACCGCGTCCCACAGCGCGACTTCGATGGTGCCGATGCCAACCGAGCGCTCGCTGTGCCCGCCGGATTTTTCGTTCTGCAGCATCACGGCGAGGATTCTTTCCGGCGAAAAATTGTCGCTCGCCGCGTCGAGCAGCGCTTTTGGATCGGCTTTGAGAATGCGCGGAATGAAACGCGCACGCATTTGCGCGCCGCAGGCATAGCGCCCCGTCGAATTGAAGGCGTAGCCCACGACCGGCGCGCCGTCGCGCTCGATGTCGGTGATCACGGCGACCACCGAGGTCGTCATTTCGGAAAAATCGATGCTCGAATTGGCGAGGCTCGAATTAAGCGGGATCGCTGTCTCGCGGATGTCGACAATGCGCATTGACGTTGCATCAAGCTGTTATTGAATTCGCGGGATCTTCGCGTCGGTAATGACTTTGTGCCATTTTTCGACATCTTTTTTGATATAGCCGGCGAATTCCACCGGCGTGTCGGCGACGATTTCAAGGCCGAGTTTAGCGCATTTTTCTTTTACGTCCGCCTGTTGCATGGCCTTGGCGATCTCTCGGTTGAGCAGGGCGACGATGTCCGGGGGCGTTCCGGCCGGGACCAGCACGCCCTGCATGGTTTCGGATTCCTGGCCCTCGACCCCGGCTTCAAGCATCGTCGGTACGTCCGGAAGCGCGGCCGATCGCTTGAGGGCGGTGATGGCGATGCCGCGCAAATTGCCCCCGGTGATCTGCGGCTCCGCCGGCGTCAAATTGGCAAACCCGATCAGAGTCTGCCCGGCCACCGTCGCCTGAATCGCCGGCGCGCCGCCGGCGTAGGGCACGCTTGGCTGGTCGAGCTTGAAATCGAGCTTGAACAATTCTGACGCGAGCTGCGGCGTCGTACCGAGACCAGAATTTGCGATCGCATATTTGCCGGGATTGGCCTGCAGCAAAGCGACCAGTTCCTTGACGGTCTTGGCGGCGAGCGAAGGATGCACCACGAGGATATTCGGCGCGGCGCCGGCCAGCGATATCGGTGCGAAATCCTTGAACGGATCATATGGATTGTCGGCATAAAGGCTCGGGTTGACGGTGTAGCTCGAGCTCGCCACCAGAATCGTGTAGCCATCGGGCGCCGCGCGCGCGGCCTGGGCCATGCCGATATTGCCGCCGGCGCCCGGATGGTTCTCGACGTAGAACTGTTGCTTCAGGCTCTGCGAAAGCTTGTCGGCCAACAGCCGCGCAACCAAATCAGTAGGACCGCCGGCCGTGAATGGCGCGATAATCTTTACCGGATGGTCGGGGTAGGCGCCCGCGGCCCGGCACGCGCTCGCCATAACCAGGCCCGCGCATAAGGCCGCCAGAACGAAAGTCTTCACCGCTGTCATGGTGTCCCCTCCCAATTATGTGGCTTTGCAAAGCTAGTTCAATCCATATGGATTCCTGCAGCCTTCACGACCATGTCCCAGCGCGCCATCTCACGCTTGATGCGCGCCGAGAATTCGGCCGGTGAACTGGCGACCGCAATGAATCCGAGCGCATTGAGCTTGGCCTTGATCGCGGGGTCGGCCACCATCTTCGCGATCGCCTCGTGCCATTTGTCGATGATGGCTTGCGGCGTGCCGGCCGGCACCACGATGCCGGTCAAAGTATCGCTTTCCAGACCCGGCACGCCTTCTTCTTCGCTGGTCGCCAGCTCCGGCAGCGACACCACGCGCTGTTTGGCGAGGATCGCGATGCCGCGCACGCTACCGTCTTTGATATTGCCGATGGCAGGCGGCAGCGCGGTGAAAGCGATCGGCGTGTGGCCGCCCATGGTTGAATTGACTGCAAGCGCCGCGCCGGAGAACGGCACCATCACCATGTCGAGGTTGAATTTCTGCTTGAACAGCTCGCCGGCCAGATGCGGCGTCGAGCCGGTCGCCGGTTGCGCGAAGCTGTAATGACCGGGACTGGCTCTGATGAGGTCGATCAGTTCCTTCAAGCTTTTCGCCGGCACCGATGGGTGCACCGTCACCACATTGGGCGAGGCCGCGACCAGCGAGACCGCCGCAAAATCCTTGATCGGGTCATAGCCGATGGTCGTATACATGCTCGGATTGATGATGAAGCCGGTCGAGACCGTGAGCACCGTGTAACCGTCAGGCTCGGCGCGCTTGGCGGTTTCGACACCGAGATTGCCGCCGGCGCCGGGCAGGTCCTCGACATAGACTTGCTGCCCGAACGCGTTGGACAATTGCTCCGCCACTAAGCGGCCGATCACGTCGGTCGGGCCACCCGCGGAAAACGGCACGATCATCCGCACTTTGTGATCGGGATAGGCATCCGCCGCAAAGCACGAACCCGTCACGACAAGGCCCGCACATAAGGCGGCCGAACGCCACCAGGCGATCATCGTTGTCATCACGTCCTCCCCTGAAACGAACGTCCTCCCCAGATCAGTACGCGCGAGGTTGCCGGCAGATCCGAATCACTGGATCTGCGGGATCTTCGCGTCATGGATGAGCTTGTCCCATTTCTCGACGTCGTTTTTGATATAGACAGCGAATTGGGCCGGCGTGTCGGCGACGATATCGAAGCCGAGATCGGCGCATTTCGCCTGCACGTCGGGCAGCGCCATCGCCTTGACGATCTCGCGGTTGAGCAGCTCGACAATGTCGCGCGGCGTGCCCGCCGGCACCAGCACGCCCTGCATGGTCTCCGACTCCTCGCCTTCGGCGCCCGCTTCCGCCATGGTCGGTACGTCGGGCAGCGCCGCCGAACGCTTGGTGGCGGTGACGGCGAGCGCGCGCAGATAGCCGCCTTTGACCTGCGGCGCGGCCGGCGGCATCGATGAGAACACGATCGGCGTCTGGTTGGCGATGGTGGACTGGATCGCGGGCCCGGCGCCGTTGAACGGTATGCTGGTGGCGTCGAGCTTGAAGCTCAGCTTGAACAATTCGGCGGCAAGCTGCGGCGTGGTGCCGATGCCGGCGTTGGCGATGGAATATTTGCCCGGATTGGCCGCGATCAAACCGATCAATTCCTTGACGCTCTTGGCCGCCACCGAAGGATGCACCGAGAGGACATTCGGCGCCGCCGCGGCCAGCGTGACCGGCTCGAAATCCTTGTATGGATCGAAGGGCTTGCCGGCGTAAAGACTCGGATTGACGGTGTAGCTCGAACTGGCGACCAGGATGGTGTAGCCGTCCGGCGTGGCGCGCGCCACCATGAGCATGCCGATATTGCCGCCGGCGCCCGGATGGTTCTCGACATAGAATTGCTGATTGAAGCGCTCCGACAGCTTCTGCGCCAACAGCCGCGCCATCACATCGGTCGGGCCGCCGGGCGCGAACGGCACGATGACTTTGACCGGATGATCGGGATAGGCGGCCCAGCACGAGCCTGCCCACAGCAAGGCCAGGCCAAAAGCGAACAGACGCGCCGCAGCATTTTTTGCGGTCATGAACACCCTCCCTAGACGCCTTGTCGATGCTATCATTGCACGCGCGCTACGGGGAGCATGCGCGACAAATTGTTTCCACCCAGACCTCATCGCAAAAGCGAAGCCAAGAAAAGGAAAACCCAATGGCCGGGCGCAAAGTGACGCGAGACGATCTCCGCGAGGCCGCGGAAAAGTACAAGAACTGGGGCAAATGGGGCCCCGACGACGAGATCGGCACGCTCAATTACACGAGCCCGGAGGACATCGTCGCCGCCGCCCGACTGGTGAAAAAGGGCAAGGTGATTTCGCTTGCGCTCAATTTCGACAATAACGGCCCGCAGGGCGGCAAGACCAATTATCCGGTGCTCGGCCGCATCAATCCGCTGCACACCATGCTGCGTACCGGCACCGACGCCTATTCCGGCGTATTGGACAAGCGCGGCATCCGCGCCGCCGACGACATGGTGGTGATGCCGTTGCAATGCGGCACCCAATGGGACGGGCTCGGCCATATCTTCTACGAGAACAATATGTGGAACGGCTACGATTGCCGCGAAGTGTCGTCGTTTGGGGCTGCGAAATGCGGCATCGAGAAAACCAAGAGCAAGATGGTCGGCCGCGGCGTGTTTCTCGACGTGGCGCGCGCGCTCGGCAAGGACTGCCTGGAGGACGGCTACGGCATCACCTGCGAGGATCTCGATCTGACCGCCAAGAAGCAGAAGATCGAATTCAAGCGCGGCGACTACATCGTCGTGCGCACCGGGCAGATGGAACGCTGCCTCAAGGCCGGCAGCTGGGACGGCTATCCGGGCGGCGACGCGCCGGGCTTTGCTTTCGAGACGCTGGAATTCGTGGCCAAGACCGAATTGGCGGCGCTCGCCAGCGACACCTGGGGCTGCGAGGTGCGGCCGAACAATACCGAAGGCGGCATCAACCAGCCCTGGCACTGGATCACCATCCCGATCATGGGCATGACCATGGGCGAGATTTTTTATCTCAAAGACCTCGCGGAGGATTGCGCCGCGGACGGCGTTTACGAATTCATGTTCGTGGCGCCGGCGATCCCGATTACCGGCGGAGTGGGTTCGCCGACCAATCCGCTGGCGATCAAATAACTATTTGCGTCATTGCGGGCAACGGGCACGCACCTCGCGCGAGCCCGTCGGCAACTCGCATGACGTGACGGGGAGGAAAACATGAAAACGCCGATGCTGGCATTGGCTGCGGCTGCCTGCCTGGTCGCGACCGCGCCCGCCGCGCCGGCGCCGCAATGGCCGCAGCAACCGATTCATATGATCGTTCCGTTCGGCGCCGGCGGCGGCTCCGACATTATCGGCCGCATCCTCGCCGACGCGATGCAAAGCCGGCTCGGCACGGCCGTTATCGTCGAAAACAAACCCGGCGCCGGAGGCATCATCGGCAATGAATTTGTCGCCAATGCCACGCCCGATGGCTATACGCTCGGAATCATGACGGCCGGGCAGGTCTTCGCCGCCATCACCCGCAAAGAGGTCCCTTACGACCCCGCCGCGCTGACGCCGGTGGCGCAGGTCGCCAGCGCGAGCCTGCTGATCGCTGTGCGTCCGGATTTTCCAGCCGACAATGTCAAAGATCTGGTCGCTGCCGCCAAGGCCGAACCGGGCAAGATCGTGTTTGCCAGCCCGGGCTTTACCGCCACCCAGCATTTCGCCGGCGAGCTGTTCAGGCAGATCGCCGGCGTGAACCTCTTGCACGTGCCGTTCCGCAGTTCGCCCGAGGCCATCAACGCGGTTTTAGGTCATCATGCCGATGTGGTGTTCGACACCGTGTCGGCGCTCATCGGCCAGGTTCAGTCCGGGGCGCTCAGAGCGCTCGCGGTGACCGGCAAGGATCGCTTTGCCGCGATGCCGGACCTGCCGGCGGCCGTCGAGTCGGGCGTGCTTCCCGGCTACGATGTCACCACCTGGTACGGCGTGTTCGGTCCGCCGAGCCTGCCGGCGCCTATCGTCGCCAGGTTGAATACGACACTCAACGAGATTATCGCCGACCAAAAAGTGCGTGAGCGGCTGGTCACGGTCGGGGTCGTCGTCAAAGGCTCGACGCCCGAGGAGTTCGGCGCCTTCATGGCCGCCGAGACCAAAAAGTGGAACGCCGTTCGCGAGGCAGCCGGCATCGCGCAGCAATGATATTTACCGGATAGGAGCAAAGTATGGACGACAAAGACCTTCACGATCGCGGGCTGAAACTGCGCATCGACATGTTCGGCGCCGATACCGTGAAAAAGCGGATGAACGCCTTCGGCGACTTCGGCAAGCCGCTGCAACACATCATCAACGCCTATGCCTATGGCGACGTCTGGCAACGCTCGGCGCTGTCGCCGGCCACCAAGTCGCTCGCCATGGTGGCGATGATGGCCGCCGCCGGGCATCCCAACGAGCTCGGCGTCCACATCAAGGGTGCGCTGAAGAACGGCTGTACGCCCGAGCAGATCCAGGAGATCCTCCTCCTGCTCGCACTCTATTGCGGCATTCCGGCCGCCAATGAGGCGCATCGGATCGCCGCCGATGTGTTGCGCGAGCAGGGGGCGGGCTGACGGGTTGCGCTTTGCCGCGCACCGATTACGTTTAGCAAAGCCTCTATTGCACAGCGAGCGCGCCCCCATGAGCACCGCCTTGGACACCAAGCAATACCCTGTCACCCACAGCGACGCCGAATGGCGCAAGATACTCTCGCCGGAACAGTTCCATATCATGCGCGAGCACGGCACCGAGCGGCCGGGCAGTTGCGCGCTCAATTTCGAAAAGCGCGCCGGCACGTTCTATTGCGCCGGCTGCGAGCAGGCGCTGTTCGCCTCGAAAAAGAAATTCGAGAGCGGCACCGGCTGGCCGAGCTTCAACGATCCGGTTCCGGGATCGGTCGAAACCACGACCGATCGCAGCTACGGCATGACCCGCGTCGAGGTGCATTGCACCCGATGCGGCAGCCATCTCGGCCACGTCTTCGAAGACGGGCCGCCGCCGACGCACTTGCGCTATTGCATCAACGGCGTGGCGATGAACTTCAAGCCGGAATAATTTTAAGCCGGTGTGACAGCTGCCGCCCTCAAATCTCCACACGAAATCCTACCTCAATGATGGCATCCTGTGGGATCTTGAAAAAATCCGGCGCGCGGCTGGCGATCCGGTTGAGAAACGAGAAGATCGCAAAACTGATCGGCCCCATGGCGGAGCCGGTGGCGCGGCGCACGATGGTCTCGTGGGCGAGATAATAGTTCTTGTGATCGAGATCGGCGTCGAAGCCGAGCTCGTAGCAATGCAGCAGGCTTAAGGGGATGTCGGGCGTTTGCATGAAGCCGAGCTTGACTTGGATGCGGTAAAAACCGTGGCCCAGACGCTCGACGGAATGGCGTTCGTGGAACGGCACCCGCGGCCGGTGATCGGCGACGAAGGTCAACAGCACGACGGTCTCGTGCAGCACGCGATTGTGCTCGATGTGGCGCAACAGCATCGGCGACGCGCCATGCTCGACCTTGGTGAGCCAGACCCCCAGCCCTGGCGCCCGGCCGATAACCGTGTTCTCGGCATAGATGAGGAACTGATCGAGCGGCATCGACATGTCGAGCAGCCGTTGTCTGACCTCCGAGGCACCCTTGCGCCAGGTCAGCATCAGCACAGCGATGGCGCCGCCGACGATGACCGGAAACCAGCCGCCGGCGACGAACTTCATCGAGTTGGAGACGACGAAGGTCGCGTCGATCAAGCCGAACGCGGCGATGATCGGAACAGCGACCGCGGGCGACCAGCGCCAGCGCGTCACTGCGACGCGGTACAGCAGGATCGTGGTGATCAACATGGTCCCGGATACGGCGATGCCATAGGCGGCCGCGAGATTGTCGGACGTTTTGAACAGCATGACCGTCAACAGCGTACCCGCCATCAACAGCCAATTGGCGGCCGGCACGTAGATCTGCCCGGCCTCGTCGCTCGATGTCGGCACGATCCGCGCCCGCGGACACAATCCCATCAGCATCGCTTGCCGCGTCAGTGAAAACACGCCGGAGATCAGCGATTGCGAGGCGATGATGGTGGCGAGCGCGGCGAGCGCCACCATCGGGATCAAGGCCCATCCGGGCGCCAAGCGGTAGAATGGATTATCGGCCGCCGCCGGATCGGCGAGAATAAGCGTGCCCTGGCCGAAATAATTGAGGATCAGTGCCGGCAGCACGAGTCCGAACCAGGCCTTACGGATCGCTGCGGGGCCGACATGGCCCATGTCGGCATAGAGCGCTTCGCCGCCGGTCAGCGCCAGGAACACTGCGCCGATGACCACAAACGCGATGACGGGGTTGGCGGCGACAAAGCCCACGGCCGCGAGCGGATTGACCGCATTGAAAATCGCCGGCGCCAGCCAGATGTTGGTGGCGCCGAGCACCGCGATGACGACGAACCAGATCACCATCACCGGCCCGAACAGCCGGCCGATACTCTCTGTCCCGCGACGCTGGATCACGAACAAGCCGATCAGGATCACAAGCGTCACCGGCACGATGAAGGTGCCGAACGACGGAGCGATGAGCTTTAACCCCTCCATGGCCGAGAGCACCGAAATCGCCGGCGTGATGACGCCGTCGCCGTAGAGCAAGGCTGCGCCGACGACGCCGAGCAGCACCAGAATCGGCAGCGTCCGGCCCTTGGCGATCTGGTCCGCGCCGACCAGCGACAACAGCGCCAGGATGCCGCCTTCGCCTTCATTGTCGGCGCGCAGGACGAAGACGACGTATTTCAGCGTCACCATCATCAGGAGCGCCCAGAGGATCAGCGACACGATGCCGATGACGTCGGCTGCGGTCGGGACCGGATGGCCGATGCCGGTCAGCGCAACCTGGAACGCGTAAAGCGGGCTCGTCCCGATGTCGCCATAGACGATGCCGAGCGCGGTGAGCGCGAGGTACCAGGGATTGCCGGCATGGTGGTGGACCTTGCCCGGGTCCGCGTCGGCCGCCGAAATCGGCGTTGCGGTATGCGCAGCCAGCGGTGCGGCGCCGCCAACCGGGATGCTGGAGGGGATATTCATTTTCGACCTCGCCGCATTACGCGCCGGCTGTCGGCTCCAGACCTGCTGCATTCAAGATTCAGGCCAGCATGACCGCCTCGGCGGGACGCCGATCACGCCCACAGCTTTTTGCTGGCGATCGCGGCGCCATCGCTGAGCGCGCGCAATTTGGCCCAGACGATCGAGTCGACCACCGTCGGTTCGGCGCGCACCGAGGTGCCGAAGCCGCAATCGACGCCGGCGATCAGCCGTTCGCGCTCGACGACTTCGGCGTAGCGGGCGAGGCGCTGCGCCACCAGCCGCGGGTGCTCGACGAAGTTCGTGGTCGAGTCGATGACGCCGGGAATGAGAATTTTGTCGTCGGGGATTTTGACGGTCTTGAGGTCTTCCCATTCGTGCTCGTGGCGCGGATTGGCCCCCTCGATACTGATGGCTTGCACCTTCGCCTTGAATGCGATGTCGATGATCTTGGTCACCGGCAGATCGTGGGTGTGCGGCCCTTCGTAATTGCCCCAGCAGATATGCAGACGGATGCGGTCGGCCGGCAGTCCCTCGATCGCGGCGTTGAGCGCCGCGATATTGCGCTCGGCGATGGTGGCGCGGAATTCGTCGTCGGTGAGATGGCGGTATTGATTGTGGCGCGCCGAGCCGAGATCCGGCGCGTCGATCTGCAGCACCAGGCCCGCTTCGACGATGGCGCGGTATTCGACCTTCAGCACGTCGGCGAGCGCCGCGACGTAAGCGTCCTCGCTCGGGTAATGCAGGTTGATGATGAAGCGCGTCAGGATGCCCGGCGACGGCGCCGTCATGAAGGCTTCGCGCGCCGGCGACTTTGCCGCGGCGGCCTTGAGATGGGCGATGTCGCGGTCGAGCGCCGAGCGATCCTTGTAGCGCAGTTCGCCGACGCAGCCGGGAAACGGCGTCGTGGCGAAATTGCCGGTCCGGACGAAATCCGGATGCGCCAAGAGATCGCGCCCGATCATGATATCGCGGCCCTTTTCGGCGGCCCGCGGGTCCGGCGCGATGCCAGCGACCCGGTGGCGGATATAAGTGGTGTAGGACGGCTTCGACATCTCGCCGTCGCTGACCACGTCGATGCCGGCCGCGACCTGCCGGGCAATGACATCGTCGACCGCTCGGGCGGTTTCGGCTTCGAACGCGTCCGCTGCGACGGCGCCGCCGTTTTCCCGTTCGAGGATGAGATCGATAAGCGGCTTCGGCCGCGGCAAGCTCCCGGTGTGGGTGGTGAGGATACGGTCGGTCGAGGTCTTCACGGGCATTCCCCTGTAGCGTTCCAGGACGATTGTTGCTGAATCTCGTTGAGCAGGTGGCGCGCCGCTAGCGCGCGAGTTGCCCGCGCAGCCATTCGACGATGGTCGTTGTAATATGCCCCGACGGCGCGCCGGGCGTGCGGCCCATATGGCGACCGTTGGCATAAATCCGCGCCGCTTTCGGATTGCCGTGCTCGAGCAGAAGATAAATGTCATCGACCGGGGCCTGGTCGTCGAGCTTGCCGTTGACGCCGAGGATCGGCGCCGACGGTTTGTCGAGAAGCCCCATGGTCTGCAGCGAGAAGCGCGGCGCGATCGCCAAAAATTCCTCGAGCGTCTTCGTTCCCATTGCGCGGCTGCGTGCTTCGAGCAGGCTTTGGGCACCGAACAGATAAGTGGCGCCGCCAGTGGTGAAGGCCGAGATCAGCCACTCTTTCTGAAAACCGTAATGGATATTGCCGCCATGAAAGACCGCGCCCTTGATGCGATCGGGCGCGACGAAGGCAAGCCGCGCCGCCCAATAGGCGCCGAAGCTGCCGCCCCAGACGCCGATGCGCGTGCCGTCGATCTCCGTGCGTAGCGGCAGGTGGTCGAGCCACATGAGATAGCTGCGCTCGGCGTCGGGATCGCCGAACAGCACCGGATTTTCGCCGCTGCCGGGCATGTCGATAGAGAGCGAAGCGAGCCCCGCGTCCATGATCGCTTCGGCGATGCGCAGGCGGTCTTCCTTCCAGCCGTCGACGCCGCCCCAATGCAGGACCACCGGCGGCCTCGCCGATCCGGGCGGACGTTGCAGATAGCCGATGAGTGTCTTGTCGCCGAACGGCAACTCGATAACCTCGAGCGGCGGATCGAAATATTTTGCCGCCTTGCGAAACATGCGCAGCGAGGCGCGGTAGGCTTCAAGCTTGCCGGGCGAATTCGGCGTCGGATAGCGTCCGACGCGACAGGCGTCGAAGCCATGCATGTAGAGTTCGGCAAGCGCGGCGCCGGCAGCGCCGGCCCTGGCGCGGGCGTCGGCCTGCTCCTCATAGCCGAAACCGATCTCGCACCATTCGCGCGCCCACTCGTCCTTGTCGAGGCTCGTGAGCGCCGTCATGACACGCTCGGCATCCTCGCGCTTGATGTCCTCGAACGGGCTGAACCTGCCGGCGCGGCGCATGAACTCGGCCTTGACCTCGTCGAGCGAGCGTTCGCGCGCTCCGTCGGCCTCGGCCGGCATGGCATGGCGATTCATGGTCGGATCCTCACAGGACATTCTTCGGCCTCGCTTCTGTCTCGGCGAGATTAGCACAGGCGCCGCATCGCGGGTCCGCTCGGGCGCAAAGCCGCGCAGCAGCTATGCCTCCTGGCGCCGTTGTCGGCGCCGAAGGCGGAGGCTAGTGTGCGCGCCACGCCGGGCCGGCAACAGTACAACACGGCACAAAAAGGGGGGGAAGCGCGGCATGCGCATCGTCGATCTGAGCCGCGAGCTTTATCATCGCACGCCGTCCTATCCGGGGCAGCCGCCGGTCATCCACGGCATCTGGAAGACTCACGACGAGGCGTTCGCCGATTCCGGCAACGTCCAGGGCAACAGCGTGATGTTCTTCTCGATGCCCGATCATGGCGGCACCCATATCGACGCGCCGCGGCATTTCGGTAAAACCGGCACGCCGATCGATAAGTATCCCCTGGAAAACTGCATCGTCCAAGGCATCTGCATCGATCTGCGGCACATCGCGCCGCGCGCGGAAATCACGCCCGAGGATCTCGAAGCGGCGGTGAAAAATGCCGGCGTGCCGATCCCGAAAAAAGGCACGGTGCTGCTGTGCACCGGCCACCACGCGCGCACGTTCCCGAAACCCGCTTATGCGACCGACAATTCCGGCGTCAATGTCGCGGCCACGGAATGGCTGGCGGCGCAGGGCATCGTGCATTTCGGCATCGACTCGATGCGGCCGGGGCCGGAAGGCAAGGTCAATGCGCTGGTGCACAAGGCCTGCCTAGAGCTCGACATCACCCATATCGAGAGCCTGTGCAATCTCGAGGCTTTGCTCGGACAGGGCGAGTTTCAGTTCATCGGCCTGCCGCTGAAATGGCGCGAAGGCACCGGTTCGCCGATCCGCGCCGTCGCAGTGTTCAACGATTAAACGCTCATCATCAAAATAAAAGGGGGACGACGGCCCATGCTGCTCGGACACAATCGTAAAATGACCGGCGCTCAATGCATCGCCGATATGTTGCAGGGCTACGGCGTCAGCCACGTGTTCCACGTGCCGGCCGTGATGCGCACCGCTTTCGCGGAGATGGAGCGCCGCACCGACATCAAGCGGCTGCATGTGCACGGGGAGAAGGCGGCAGCCTATATGGCCGACGGTTATGCACGCGCCTCGGGCAAGCCCGGTGTCTGTGCCTCGCAGGTGATCGGCGCGCTCAATCTCGCCGCCGGCTTGCGCGATGCGTGGCTCGCCCATTCGCCGGTGATCGCCATCACCGGCGGCCGCGATCCGAAATGGAAGTTCCGCAAAGTCTATCAGGAGGTCGACGATGTGCCGGCGTTCGAGCCGGTGACGAAGTTCAATGCCACGGTCGACGACGTGGCGCGGCTTCCCGACATGATCAGGCAGGCGTTCCGCACCGCGGTGACCGGATGCCCCGGCCCGGTGCATCTGCAATTTCGCGGCAATGAAGGCCAGCTCGACGCCGACGAAGCGGAGATGGAGCCGCTGGTCGAGCCGCAATATGCCCGTGTCCCGGCCTTCCGTCCGGTGCCCGACGAGGCGAGCGTGCGCGCGGCGCTGAAACTTCTCGAAGCGGCGGCGCGTCCGGTGATCGTCGCCGGCGGCGGCGTGCGCGCCTCGGGCGCGGCGGCCGAGCTCGTGGCGCTCGCCGAGGCGCTGCAGATCCCGGTGGCGACCTCGCTCAACGGCAAGGATTCGATTCCCGGCAATCATCCGCTGTCGGTCGGCGTCGTCGGCTCTTATTCGCGCGAAAGCGCCAACCGCGTGGTCAATGCGGCCGACCTTGTTTGCTACGTCGGCAGCGAGACCGGCGGCATGACGACGCATTTCTGGACGGTGCCGAAGATCGGCACACCCGCGATCCAGATCGATATCGAGCCGGAGGCGCTCGGCCGCAATTACCCGCTCGCCGCCGCGGTCAACGGCGACGCCAAGGTCACGCTGACGCACATGCTGGGCGCCGCCGACCGTTCAAGCGCGAAAGCGCGCGCGGCTTGGATCGCCGAAGCGCACAAGCTTTGCGGCGCGTGGCGGGACAAATACAAATCCGCGTTCGAATCCGACGCGGTCCCGATCCGGCCGGAGCGGCTCTGTCACGAATTGTCGCGGCACGTGCCGGACGATGCCATCGTCGTCGTCGATACCGGCCACGCCGGCATGTGGATGGGCGGCATGTACGATCTGACCTCGCCGCGGCAGAGCTATATACGCAGCGCCGGCCATCTCGGCTGGGCCTTCCCGGCGGGCTTGGGCGCCAAATGCGCCTGTCCGGAGCGCCCCGTCGTCACCTTCACCGGCGACGCCGGCTTTTGGTACCACATTGCCGAAGTCGAGACCGCGGCGCGCTGGAACATCAATGCGGTGACCGTCGTCAACAACAATGGCGGTGGCAACCAGTCCAAGCGCGGCTTCGACCGCGTCTATGGCGGCCAGCAGACCCCGAAAGCACGCGAAATGTGGACCTTCCGCCCAACCAATTTCGCCCGCCTCGCCGAGGAGATGGGCGCGCTCGGCATCCGCGTCGAACAGGCCTCGGCGTTCCCGGCGGCGCTCAAGCAGGCGCTTGCCGCCCAGCGCCCCGTTGTCATCGATGTCGTCACCGATATCGAGCTGCTCGCGCCCACCGCGGTGGCGTGACGCTTGAGGAAGCCGGCTGCGGCACGGTTCAATTCGGGCGAAATTGGGACAATTTGTAACAGTCTTGTGTCCCGATCGATCATTTGAATCGCGAATTTGCAATCGCGAATGCGCGACAGCGCCTCGTTCGCGCCCTAGACTATTGGAAAGTTCCGTCGCGTAGGCGTCATGCGCTTTAGCGTCATGCGCTTTAGTGTCGTGCGTCGGTTGCTATCGCGCGCGGCCGCGATTTGGCCGCACGGGCTCGGAGACTTGACCGCAACATTCGAACTTAGATGCGGATTTAAATGCGCAGCGAACGGCAATCGGCGATCCGCCTGCTTCAGCTGTTGATGATTGCGTCGCTTCTGTTTCCGGCGGCGCTGTTTGCCTATGCCTCCTATAACGACGATCGCGACGTCCATGCGGTCGCCGACGAGCGCATCGTTCGTTCACTCGACGTGCTGCAGGAACAGGGGCTCAAAGTCTTCGAGACCGTCGACCGTATCTTCCCGGAAGTCGACGAGGTGGTGCGCGGCATGTCGGACGAGCAAATCCGCGCCGCGCAAGAAAGTCTGGCGCCGCGGCTGCAGCGCATCGTCGGCGTGATGCCGCAAGTCCGAGCCATCACTTTGATCGGCAGCGATGCTCGCCTGCTCGCATCGAGCGCGGCGCAGACCGGCGCCGATTTCGCCGATCGCGATTTCTTCAGGGCTCAAGCCCAGCCCGATGGCGACGTCGGCATTTATATCGGCGGTCTGGTCGCCGCCGCCGCGCCCGGCGCGTCGGACCTCGATACGTTCACGCTGTCACGCCGTCTGGCGTCGCCGGACGGCTCGTTCCGTGGCGTCATCGCGGTTGCGGTGCGGCCGAGTTATTTCGACGACTTCTACGCCATGATCGAGCAGTCGCCCGGCAATTTCTACGACCTGGTACGTCCCGACGGCGTGTTGCTCGCGCGTTATCCTGCCGCCACGGCAGGTTTCCGGCAGCTCAGCCCAAAAAGCGGCTTGCGCATCGCGATCGGCAACGGCTTGACCCACGGCCTGTACTCGGCGTCCTCGGAGGGCGATGGCATCGACCGGCGGATCGGCTTTCGCAAACTGCCGGGTTATCCGCTCTATGTGCTCGCCGGCACCGAGAACGCGGCGATCCGCGCGCAATGGCTGTCGATCATCAGCGCGCATCTGATCTTCGGCTTACCGGTGACGCTGTTATTGTTCTGCACGCTGTGGGTGGCGCTGCGACGGACCCAGCGCCTGCACGATGAGGCCGAGCGCCGCGAAATCGCGGAAGACGCGCTGCGGCAGGCGCAGCGGCTCGAAGCGATCGGCCAATTGACCGGCGGCGTCGCGCACGACTTCAACAATCTTCTGATGATCGTCGGCGGCACGGTGCAGCGCCTGCGCCGGCACTTGAGCGACAACAAAGAATCGGCCGGCGACAAGGCAACACAACTCCTCGACACCATCAGTACTGCGACGCAGCGCGGCGAAAGCCTGACGCGCCAATTGCTGGCCTTTTCGCGGCGGCAGATGTTGCAGCCCTGCGTGATCGATCTGGCCGAGCGGCTGCCCGAGATCAAGGACATGCTCAGCCGCTCGCTGCGCGGCGACATCGAAATCCGCGTCGGCGTCGTACGCCGGCCGTGCCTGGTCAAAGTCGATCCCAGCGAGTTCGAGCTCGCTTTGCTCAATCTGGCGTTCAACGCCCGTGACGCGATGCCGTCGGGCGGGACGCTGACCCTCACGGCAAAGCCGGTCGTGATGCGCGGCAAGGATTCGGAGGAAGGCTTAAGCGGCGAATTCGTCGCCATCAGGGTCGCGGATACCGGAACCGGCATCCCGCCCGACGTGCTGCCGCGGGTGTTCGAACCGTTCTTCACGACCAAAGAGGTCGGCAAGGGCACGGGCCTCGGCTTGAGCCAGGTCTACGGCTTTGCCCGCCAATCCGGCGGTGTTGCCACGATCGCCACCTCGGCGCGCCGCGGCACCGCGGTCACGATGTTCTTGCCGCGGACCTGGGAAACTGTCACCCAGCCGCGCCAGGAGCAGGTCGCCGCCGCCGCCGCGCGGCCCGCCGGCACTGTGCTCGTGGTCGAGGACAATGCCGAGGTTGCCGCAGTCGGCCGGGCCTATTTCGAACAGCTCGGCTACCAGGTCAGCCACGCGGCAAGCGCGCAAGCCGCGATCGACATGATCGAAGGCAGCGGCGAGATCGATCTGGTGTTTTCGGACATATTGATGCCGGGTGGCATGAACGGTCTCGAATTGGCGGATACGCTGCGGCGGCGGTTTCCACAGATCGCGGTGCTGTTGACCACCGGCTATAGTTCGAGCGCACAGGACGCCGTGCGCCGCGGCTTCGACGTATTGCAAAAACCCTATGACATCGCGGCGCTGCAACGCGCCTTGCGCGGGGAGCGGGGCGCGCCCGGCCAGCAGTCTCCGGCGCCGAAGCAGGCGGCGGGGTAACGCGCATCGGGGCATAATCGCGGGCTCGATTTGCGCGGGCTGTAATTAGGCTTCAAGAAATGACTCGTAACAGATAGAGCGGCAAACCTTCAGCCGTGACGCGTCAGCGCTCAAAAAGTCAGCAGCAAAGAATCAATCCCGAGGAATCGATCTCAAAAAATCATCCCCACGGCAATTGCGCCATCAGTCGCGGCACCGCATCGATTCCGACGGAAGAAATCGCCATATAGAGCGTCATCAGCGAGCCCACTGTACAGAAACAAACGATCGGCCAAGCGTCGTCGGATACCGCCAACGCCACGGTGCTGGGTCGCCTCATCGGATTTCCAAGTTCGCCACGATTGGGCATTTCATTCTCCTGTGATGACCTGACACAAAGCTGCGATGCAAATTCCGGGCCGCACGGCGCAGCGAAACATCGGTTGCGTTACCAGCGGCTTAATATTGCGTCGCGGCGCGGGGCCAAAGTTATGATCCAGGTTTATGCTGCATGACCTGCCGAGCGCAAAAGACGCCGACCGGGAACCGATGACCATGTGCGCAACCACGGTCGACATTCACCCCCACATCATCGCCGCCGACTTGGCGCGCTATCCGCGCGCGCCGCTGGGCGGCCGGCAATCGAATGGGTCGGCGATCCGGCCGGTCGCGCTCGAAACCATGATCGCGGCCATGGACGGCGCCGGGGTCGCTAAGGCCGCGATCGTGCAGGCCTCCACCTGCTACGGTCACGATAATTCCTACGTCGCCGATGCGGTGGCGGCGCACCCGCAGCGATTCACCGGCGTGTTCTCGGTCGACGTGCTGGCGCCGGAAGCGCCGGAACGGATGCGTTATCGGCACGATCGCGGACTGACCGGCATGCGGCTGTTCACCTTCGGCTCCACCATGAGCGAGCAGGCGTCCTGGCTCGACGATCCGAAATCCAATCCGGCCTGGCGCTGCGCCGCCGAGCGCGGGTTGTCGATCTGCATGCAGATGTCGGCAGAGGGAATTGCGCAGCTGACGCGCATGATCGAACGCTTTCCGACGGTCAAAGTCATTCTCGATCACGCCGCGCGGCCGGTTTTCGCCGACGGGCCGCCTTATGCGGCGGCGGCGAGCCTGTTTGGCCTAGCCCGCTATGCCAACGTCCACTTGAAACTCACGGCGCGCAATTTCGTCGAGGCGCGTCGCGGCAAGGCGTTGCCGGAGACCTTGTTGCCGCGGCTCGTGGCCGAATTCGGCGCGGCACGGTTGGCCTGGGGCTCGAATTATCCGTCGTCGGACGGCACCTTGCCGCAGCTCTTGGCGCTGGCGCGCGCTACGCTTTCCGGATTGCCGCAAAGCGATCGCGACTGGATCTTTGCCAAAACCGCGCAAGTGCTTTATCCGGCGCTGGCCGATCAGGGATGAAAGTCAAGGACTGAAAGCCGAGGAACGACCGCGATGAGCATCGAAAAAATCACGCTGCGCACGATGTTGGGCAATTATCCCAATCTGGCCGCCCTGAAGAAAAAGCAGCTGACGTCCGACCGCGTCGACTTCGATTTCGTCGACGTGAAAGTCGCGAACCAGTTTTTCAAAGCGCTGGTGCGCGACGCCAAGTTCGACTTGAGCGAATTGGCGATCGTCACTTTCCTGCAGGCCAAAGCCTACGGCAAGCCTTACGTGCTCTTGCCGGCGGTCGTGGTCGGCCGCGGCCAGCACCACACCATCGCCTATAATCCGGAGCGCGGGCACTTAAGCCCCGCCGACCTTGAAGGCAAGCGTGTCGGCGTCCGCGCCTATACCGTTACCACCGGCGTCTGGGTGCGCGGCATCTTGCGCGAGCAATACGGCATCGACGAAAAAAAGGTGCATTGGGTCACCTTCGAGGATCCGCATCTCGCCGAGTTTCACGATCCGGACCTCATCGAGCGCGCCGCGCCCGGCAAGACGCTGCCGCAGATGCTGCTCGACGGCGAGCTCGACGCCGGCATCGTCGGCGACCAGCTGCCGGATCCGCGGCTCAAGCATCTGATCCCGAATCCAGAGGCCGAGGCCAAGCAATGGGCGCTGAGCCACGGCGGCGTGCCGATCAATCACCTGGTGGTGATGCGGCAGGAGATCGCGCGCGCGCATCCGGATGTGGTGCGGGAAGTGTTCCGTCTGCTGCACGACAGCAAGCTCGCGGCCAAGCTGCCCGATACCGGCACCGCCTTGGATCCGTTGCGCTTCGGCGTCGAGCCCAACCGGCGCGCGCTCGATGTCATTATCGATTTTTCGTTCCGCCAGGGCATGATCCCGCGCCGCTTCTCGGTCGACGAGCTGTTCGACGAAACGACGCGCGGTTTGACGGCTCTTTATTGAACCGACGCGCTTTCCGTCAGCGTCTGAGCGTCCAGCAGACGAGCCAGCTCATGGTGTTCGGCCGGTTCTCGTTGACAGCGAGCCAGCGATCCAGCGAACTCGAATTCTGCAGCCCGGCGAACTCATTCGGATCCCGGGGCCCTTCCAACACCTGCTCGATATCGTGGCTTGCGGCAAACCGCTTTTGCAGCACAGCCGTGATCTGAGGATCGAGGAAGTCGTGGCATTCGATGATCATGTCGCATTGCAGTAATTCGGGCACGTGCGCAGGATCGAGGAGCTGAAGCTCGGCGCCTTCACAATCCACGATGAGAAGCGGTCGTTCGTTTTCGGACATAATCCGAGCGAGAGACTCAATGCCGCACGTCCCCGCCACCACGACCCGGTTGCTGACCTGATTGACTGCCGCGGCGCGAAGACAGATGGCCTCAGCTTTTTCATTGGCATCGAACGCGAACACCTTCGCCCGCGGCAGGGCCCGAGCGATACCTACCGCATAATAACCCTCGGCACAGCCGATGTTGACGACGGCCGTTGGATTCCGGCTCACGGCCTTGGCAATGGCGGGATGCAATTCCGCTTCGTAACAGCCGAGCAACTTAGGCGACAGATCACCATCGCCCCAGGAAGCCTCCGCCAGCAGCGTCATGCCCGCGAAGGGTCCTGACGCGACACTGAGGCCGTAAAACGTGATCAGATCGTTGGTGATTGCGGCACGCCTGACTAGGGCGGCGGCCGTGAGATCGTGGAATATTCCCAGATAACGTAAGTCGGCAATGTCGGGCGGAAACTCTCCCTTCAAGGCCGTCCGGCCACCAGCCGCGTGCGGGCTAACGCCGAACTTCCGACGCACGGCCTGCCACAACGCTCGCGCCAGCCGACTGCGGGATCGCAACAGCGCGTTATGTTGGGCAATGGCTTTTGCTGCGTGCGCCTCAGTCTGTTGCAGCCGCTGCTCGGTCTGGTGCTGTATTAAATTGAGCTGTCGTGACAACAGACGCCGCGCGCTAGGTGGCAGCGTCTCGCGAATGGGCTGAAGGGCGATCTCGCGATCGAGGCTCAGGAGACGCGTGGCCTTCGGTCGCCCCGCAAAGTGATAGATGATCGGATCGGGTCCGATCGTGGAGCCGACGAGAACGTTCCAGTCGACGGGAAGTTCTTGGACGTGCGCCATGCGATCCGGATCCGGATCGTCAGTGCCACCAAGACCGAGCATCTTCCGATATCCCAGCAGGTGGAGCATGGCCGCCTGTTCGTGCCAAAAATGATTGATGAAGTCGGTTTGTCGCCAGATTTCGTCGAGAAAATCAATGGACCAGGTACAATTCCGCCAAAGCATTACGCCGGTATTGAAATGACCCTGAATAACGCCATAGCTTTCCGAGTTGTCCGGACCGTGCCAACATAAGGAAAGGTCTCTCCCGGGCGTTATGTGATTGCGAATATCTTCGTCAAAACGCACGAATATCGCATCCGCATCAACAAAAAGGCAGTAATCAAACCCGGACTGCAGAACTTCGCGAATGCATTTGATTTTACCCCAAAGAGGCGGCCGGCCTTCTGCCTTCGGCGGCATCGTCAGAAATTCCAAGCCGAAGATATCGGCGTAGCGTCGCATGGACGGCAAAGTGCGATCCGCGATCTCGCGATAATTTTCGTCGAAAACGGTGAGCAGGGCGATTTTCATTGCTTCGGCCGTAACAAATTCGACACTGCTCAGCTAAACACAAGGCCGTCGTCGACCGCAATTGACCGCGGAGCCCGGAAATCCGTAGCGGCCGCCTAATTGCCAATTGCGTCGGCACCTTCAATCGCCGCGCCCCTGGCCAAAAGCAGAAAGGCGATGCGCTTGGCAAGAATTATTCGATTTGCCCATTGCTATTCGAGCGGATGCGGCGTCGAGTGCCGATTGAATAACATGGACCGGCGGGGGTCATTTTCCCCGAGAGCTGCCATCAAAGCGGCGACGTACCGAATTCGCCGTTCAATCATCGGCACTCGATGCCGTCGGCAGGCACCAATCAACCTCACTTCGTAAATTCGCCTCGTAACTTCACTTCGTAACTTTACCTGGAGCGTGAGCCATGGAAGCGTTTTTTATTGCGCTCGCTGTAATCGCCATGACCGCCGGTTGCTTTTGGTTGTTCGTTATCGAGCCACGGAGAAAGATCTACGATTCATGATTCACTGATCGCCCGCCTTGGCGTCTGTCGTGTGGAATTGCGGCCGCCCCTGGACGCGCAGGACCCCTTTGGCCCGGTCCATCCGCTCAGCCATCTGCGCAATTTCGGCGCCCCCATCAGCGTTCCGCCGGCGCGGGGTCCGAGGCCGGGCTCGGCGCGGCGGTCGAGGGCGGCCGCAGCACCAGTCGCTGGCCGAGATAACGCGGCACGACGATGCGCTCGCCCTCGGTCAGCGCCGCATTCTCCGACTTCTGATTGATCTGGGCGAGCGCCCAGAGCGGCACATGATAGGTCGTCGCAAGACTTTGCAACGTATCGCCGGCGTGGGCCGAGACCGGACGGCCTGAGTCCCACAGTTCGATCGGACCGGTTGCCGGAAAGACAATGTGCAGCGGCACGGATTCACCCTCGTCCCGCGCACCGAGTGCCCTGATCTTGGCGGCCAGTTGCTCCTGGATGCGATCGAACTTGTCCATATTGACGTGGACGATTTCAGGACGATCTTTGAGGTTAAAGCTCGCATAGTGGCCATGGAAGCCGCGGCCCGGCGCGACGTCGCCGCCGCCCAAGAAGTTGGAGGACTGGTAGAGGTTGATATAGCGCTCGACATTCGCCGGCACTTTATCCGCAGAACGATTGGGATCGTAGGTGATCAGCAGGCTCACCGGCACGTGCGCGGCCTCGAGAGCTTCGGCGAATTCCAACGCGGTATCGCCGCCGATGGAATGGCCGATAACGGCGATCGGCTTGGGGTCGCGGCGGTAATCGCTGATCGCCTGGTTAGCGACGTCGCGCCACATCAGGTGGGAGCTGATGTTTGCAGCAACGCCCGTGCGGTTGATCCGCTGCGCCAGTTCGTCCATGCCCCAGTCGATCAGGCCGATCAGGCCACGGAATAGATAGGCGCGGCCATGCGGTTCGGCATTCGGCGTTTCGGCGGTTGCGGCTTGGCCGGCACCGCTAAGGCATATGATCAGGAGAGCCGTAACGATAGTCTTGGTTTGAAACATCTTGGCTTGAAACATCTTGGCTTGAAACATGCGGTTCAAAACTCGGCGTTTGAAGCTTAAAAACAGCGGGCCGACGGTGCAGACCGCTCGCCGTGCCAGGAATAGTGGGTGAAATTGTGGCCCGGCATTTTCGGTGGACTGCGCCCGAGCGGCCGCGACGACGCGGATCGCTGCTGCTAATCTTCAATCCATGAAGCTGCTGGCGAGATTGGCGACCGGCCGGGTCGCGCTTTGGTGCACGTTCTGGCTGCTCGGGATTCCGCTCGCTCTCGTCTGGGATGGCAGCGGCGCCTGCATGGTCACCGGATGCCGCATTGAGCGATCGTGGGTTGCGGAGCTTGTCATAGGGCTGTTCGCGGCAGCGAGCGTGGCCATGCCCTTCGGCGCCGTGGTGATATGGCGCAGCGCATCGAACTACCCGCGAGAGGCGTGGTGGCAAACGCTCCTCGCCATGGGCGCCAAGTTATGTGCCGGGTTTTGGGGCCTGCTGGGGATCTTGTGCATATTGGGTTTCTTCTATCTGGCCTATGGCGCCATTTCTGCGGTTCTCGCCCCTGATTGATGCTCCCGGCGGCTGTGCGCCGACGACACGCGAATCGGCGGTTTGACGGCGGCGGCGCTCTCGCCGATGGTGAAGCCGGAACAAGTGTGTGCCGACCGCCGTTGTCCGGTCGCCGCGCGGGACATGCCGCGACATGCCGAGGTCAAAGCCTATGCAAACGTGGAATCGGTGGCTGGCGCTGTCATCGCAGGCGATGATGCTTGGCTTGGAGGCGCAACGGGTGATCGCGCTGCGGATGCTGCGCATTGCCGGCGGCGGCGCCCACGGCCAGGCCGAGGCGGAGCGCATGATGACGGAAAAGCTCGCCGCGTTCGGCGAGGCGCAGGCCGCCGCGGTGACCGGCGCGATCGAGGGTCACAGCAGCCATCGCATTGGCGCCAAAGTCCTTAACGTTTACGCCAAGCGCGTCCGCGGCAATCGGCGGCGGCTGGCGCGCTGAACGCGCCGCGCGGAACTAACGATAGTCTGGCAGGTTGGTGCGACGGCGGCAGGCGCTTGCCTGCGCTCCTATTGAGTTCGCGAGGCACCATGTTCCAATATCGCTCGTCCGCTTTCGGCCCCAGCGTCAATTCCATTCAAAAGCACCTGAGCGCGGTCGAGAAAGAGCTCGAAACCATCGGACGCATCGCCGGACGGCGCGGCTCCGCTGCGGCGTCCGCGGCCGGCGAGCAGATCGGCGACGCGATTGCCACGATCTTGAGCGAGATGCTCGATCGCTTCCGTGAGCGCGGCCGCGCGGCCGGCGATCAGGCGGCGCGCTTCGGCACCCAGGCGGTCAATCTCGGCAAGGGCTTCGGCAGCGAGGCCTTGCAGCGGGTGTCGGCGGAGGTCGAAGACCGGCCGCTCGTCACTCTTGGCGTTGCGCTCGGCATCGGCATTTTGATCGGGGCGGCGGTCTTGGGCAGCGCCGCGATGAAGCGTTGACGTTAGGCCGTCGTCACTTTCGCGGCCGTCAACTGACGCATTGCGCGGCGCGCCTTGTACGTCTCATGGCTCGATATGGGCCCCGAGCGGGTCGCCACGCACCGCTGCGATCGCTTCGTGAAGTGTCGCAAAAATGCGCGCGTCGGTGACGACCGGTGTGATGTGGTGCCGGTCCATGTCGGATCGCAGATATGGATTGACGCGCGCGAAGGCGACCTCGATTTTTCGGCGCTTGAGATCGTCGAGCACGTCACGCACGGATTGCGCCGCGGCGTAGTCGATATCCGTGATCGCGCTTGCGTCGACGACCAGCCAATGGACCGGTGTCGGCGCACAATCGACGAGCGCGCGCACTTCGTCGGCGAAGCGGTTGGCGTTGGCGTAAAAAAGATCCGCACCGAAGCGATAGACAATCAATCCCGGGGCGGTTTGCTTCCCCGGGGTCGCCGGAACCGGTATCCACCGGTCGGCTTGGTCCGGCGCTAGCATCAATGCGTGCGGGCTGTAACTGTGGCGCACGTGCCGGAACAGCGACAGGGCGATTGCCAAAAGGATACCCTGCTCGACGCCGATGGCGACAACCGCCGCCGCCGTGATGGCGGCAAGATAAAATTCGCCCGGGCTTTCACTGCGAATGTCGCGCAGCCCTTTCACCTCGATCATGCCGATTGCGATCGTGAATACGATACTCGCCAGCACGCAGCGCGGCAGATACTGGAGCGGGCCTGTCAGGAAGAGCAGCACCAGGAGCACGACTCCTGCGAACGCCAATTGCGCCAGCTGGCTGCGCGCACCGGCGCGATCCGCCATGGCGGTCTGCGTCGGGCTGCCGTTGACCACGAACGTGCCGCTGACCGCGGCAACCGCATTCGCGGCGGACAGCCCGAGGATGTCCGCGTTCTCGTCGACACGCTCGTCATAGCGCATGGCGAAGGCGCGGGACGTCGCTGCGCTTTGCGCGATAATCATCACGAAACATGACCCGGCCACCGGGAGCAACGCCAAAACGTCGCTCCAGGCCACGTCGGGAAACCCGATCGGCGGCAGCCCGCCGGGGACTGGACCGATGACCGCAATGCCGCGGTCGGCGAAGCGGTATGCGGCGCTCGCCGCGATCGACCCGACGACGGCGACGAGCGAAACGGGCAGGCGCGGGTCAATACGCCGGCCGACGAGGATGCCGGCAACCACGACAGCGGACAGCGCTATGGTCGGAAGATTGACCTGCGGCAGGCTATGGAGGAACTGCCAAACTTGAATGGGCGTCTTGTGCGAGTCGACCGTGACGCCGAACATTTCACCCAGCATGGCGATGGCGACCTGAAACCCGACGCCGGTGAGAAACCCGACCAGCACCGTGCGCGACAGGAAGTCGGCGAGAAAGCCCAACTTGAAAATCCGTGCGAGAAACAGAATGCCGGCGGTCAGAAGCGCCACCATGCCGACCAGCGCTATGTACTTCTCGCTCGCCGGCGTCGCCATGTCGGACAGCTGAGTGGAAAAGATGACGGCGGTGGCCGAGTCGGCAGCCACGATCAGATGCCGGGAGGAACCGAACAGCGCGAATGCGACGAGCGGCAGAAGCACCGTGTAGAGCCCGGTGACGACGGGCATGCCGGCGATGCGCGCATAGCCCAGCACTTGCGGGATGTTCATGAAAGCGAGGGTTAGCCCTGCGAAAGCGTCGCGCAGCGCCGCGCCACGGTTGAAAGGACCAAAACCCCCGAAAAGGATTCGCCGCATGACGGCCTACCGTAGGTTTCGATAAAGCCCCGAGCAAGTTCGGCGAGCCGGGGTCCGCGTGGCGGGATGCGCTTGGCCCCACTCCCATCGAAGCACCTGGGCGCCGTCGAAGACCGCCCGCTCGTCACTCTCGGCGTCGCGCTCGGCATCCTCATCGGGGCTGCGGTATTGGGCAGCGCCGCGATGAAGCGTTGCAAACGAGCGCCATCGTTCAGTCAGACGAGCCTTTGAGCGATTTGCGCGCCAAATAAACCAGGAAAACTTCTCCGCCGAGGAGAACGCAAGTCGCTATAACGGCCGGAATGGCGAGGTCGGGCCAACGGTCGCACACCCAGGCCGTCGCGAATACAAGCAATAATGTCGTGTAGAGCAGCACGTCTCTGAGTTGACGGTTGCTCAGTATCGTCGCTATGGCCGTTTGCAGGATCGCCATGTCCGCTGCCTTCTCTTGGGGATTACCCCGCTTGCTCGCCGCACGTACTATGCCATCGGTCGGCACAATGCGTCAGTAGGCATACTGGCCGCGCGATACCAGTCCGGAGATATCATGAACAATTTCACGATCGCGTCCGCAACGCTGGTCCTGGCAATGGGGTTGGCGCCGTTCGCCGGCGCGAAGTCAGCCGAACTCAAGGCCCTGATCGGCGGCTCGATGACGGACAGCATGAAAGAGCTCGGGCCCCGCTTCGAGCGCGCGACCGGCCACAAGCTGACATTTCAATTCGCCGGAACGCCGGACCTGATCCGGCAGGCGACCTCCGGCGCGCCGTTCGATCTCGGCGTCGTGCCGGTCGACGTGATGAAGGATGCGGCGGCGCGCGCCAAATTCGCCGAGACGACGAACATCGCGCATGTCGGCTACGGCGTCGCGTACCGGACGGGCGCTGCGAAGCCCGATGTGTCGACGCCCGAGGCGCTGAAAGCGGCGCTGCTGAATGCGCAATCGGTCGCGCTCTATCCGGAGAGCGCGGCCGGCGCCTACGTCATGAAGGTGTTCGACCGGCTCGGCATCGGTGAGGTCATGAGGGCCAAGATCAAGCCGCGGCCGCCCGGCCAGATCGCGTCGGCGGTGGCAAACGGCGACGCCGAGCTCGCGGTGTTCCTGACGAACCTTCTCGCCGCGCCGGGCGTGGAGCTCGCCGGCTTGTTCCCGGGCGATCTGCAGCAGGACCTGGTTTTCGTCGGCGCTGTTGCAGCGGACAGCGCGCAGGCCGCCGCCGCCGGGGCGTTCCTCGCTTTTCTCAAGACGCCCGAGGCCATCGCGGTGTTCAAGTCGAAAGGCGTGACGCCGGGGTGATGCGGACGAATTGGGCATGACCGCTTTTGAGCCATAACGGACAGGCCGCGATCGCGGAAGAATGCCCGTTCCGAAGAGTAGCGAACAATGATCGACAGCTTCTCATGAGCCTCGATTGATGAGCGCGGTAGCATGGGTTGAGCCATCGCGAAACCCATCACTCCACCGCGCCGCCCCACGATGAGTATCGCTTCGCTCCACCCATCCTAAGCGCTGAGATGTGGGGCCTCTGGCTTTCGGACAAGAGCCGCGACCCACGGCCGACCTTGCAATAGGCGCGGGCGGCGGTGCCCCAGGTGATTACTCGCCCCCAGTAGTCGGGCGGTCTTCGTCTAACCTCTTCCGCTGCCACGCGGTGGGCATCCCTGCCGTTGTTTCCAGCGCCTCGTAGATCGCGGCGATCGGCGCGAAATAGCGCACAACGGCAGTAACAACCTCTCTCTTAAGGCCTTTGATCGTTGTGATATCCAGGTCGGAGTCTGTCTCAACAACCTGCCATCGCTTGTGCTCGGTCATTTTGGCCTCATCTATGGTCGCCAAGCCTCGCGGAGTATTTCACGCAAGAGCTTAATCGTCTCAGCAACGGCGAAGACCACAAAGCAGAGAACGTCTAGACCGTACAACAATTCGGTGACGAACCATGCAGCAAGATATAGGTGGTCCGGAACGCCTTGCCGCTGCAACCATTGGGTTCCTAGCCATAGCAGATATGCAACACCGGCAACAGCTGCAAACAGGCTGGCGGCCACAACCATCTGGACGAGGAAACGCCCGACAAGCTTAAGACTGTTAAGCACTTGCCCCCTCGATGCGGCAACCAAAAGACGCAAAAATCAACATTACACCGGCGCTATTGGCGTTTCCACTGTATCGGGGCCTCGGTTACGGGGCCATAACGCAATCCCCGGCCGTCCTAAATATTGCGACGTAGCTATTGACGCTCGTTACCGACAGGAATATATTCCGTTAGTCTCGCCTATCGAAGGGTCGTCGACCGGTGACAGCCGAGCGATGGGGCGGGTGCGGTTCCTGCGGGCGGGGCTTGTAACCCCGCTCCCGGGCGGTCCGGGCATCGGTTCGGCCGGCATTATGACCGGTCCGCGAGG
>Ga0182013_10001378_pt1 | contig 33372 bp, 34 predicted proteins | sample 612S2MmetaG_FD_120487 | JGI IMG/M metagenome (GOLD analysis project Ga0182013, IMG submission 120487) | Permafrost microbial communities from Stordalen Mire, Sweden - 612S2M metaG | ecosystem: Environmental > Terrestrial > Soil > Wetlands > Permafrost | place: Sweden: Stordalen | collected... | reverse complement strand
TTCATCCAGCAAGCCTTCATCCAGCAAGCCTTCATCCAGCAAGCCTTCATCCAGCAAGCCTTCATCCAGCAAGCCTTCATCCAGCAAGCCTTCATCCAGCAAGCCTTCATCCAGCAAGCCTTGCGACCGCGTCCGCCGCCGACAGGAGTTCCCGCTGCCCGTCGACGCGCCGCTTCACTTCGACCTTGCCTTCGGCAAGGCTGCGCGGGCCCACCAGGATCTGCCAGGGAATGCCAATCAGGTCGGCGGTGGCGAATTTCGAGCCCGGCCGCTCGTCGAGGTCATGATAGAGCGTCTCGATACCCCTGGAGTTCAATTCGGCATAGAGCCGTTCGCAGGCCGGGTCGGTATCGGCGCCGCCTTGCTTGAGGTTGAGGATGATGGCTTTGAAGGGCGCCACAGGCTCTGGCCATTTGATGCCGGCCTCGTCGTGGAACGCCTCGATAATGGCGGCAACCAGCCGGCTCGGCCCGATACCGTACGACCCCATCTGCACTGGCCTGTCGACGCCGTCGGGGCCCGTCACAACCGCCTTCATCGGCTCGGAATATTTGGTACCGAAATGGAAAATGTGGCCGACCTCTATGCCCCGCGCCGAAAGGCGCTTGTCGGCCGGGAGCTTATCGAAGGCAGCCGCGTCATGTTTCTCGGACGTCGCCGCGTAGAGCGAGGTCCATTTATCCACAATAGCCTGCAGGCGCCCGACGTGCGCGAAATCCACGTCCGGACCGGGCACCTCGAACGTTAGATATTCGCTGTCACAGAACACCTCGCTCTCGCCGGTGTCGGCGAGGATGATGAATTCGTGTGAGAGATTGCCGCCGATCGGTCCGCTTTCCGCCACCATCGGGATCGACCGCAGACCCAGGCGGGCGAAGGTACGCAAATAGGCGACGAACATGCGGTTATAGGCATGCTTTGAGCCGGCAAAGTCGAGATCGAATGAATAGGCGTCCTTCATCAGGAACTCGCGCCCGCGCATCAGGCCGAAGCGCGGCCGCACCTCGTCACGAAACTTCCACTGAATGTGATAGAGATTGAGCGGCAAATCCTTGTACGAGCGAACATAGCTGCGAAAGATCGCGGTGATCATTTCCTCATTGGTCGGCCCGTACAGCATGTCGCGCTCGTGCCGGTCCTTGATCCGCAGCATCTCCTTGCCATAGGCCTCGTAGCGGCCGCTCTCGCGCCATAGATCGGCGGACTGAATGGTCGGCATCAAAAGCTCTATGGCGCCGGAACGGTCCTGCTCCTCGCGCACGATGGCGCAGATCTTCTGCAGGACCCGCAATCCGAGTGGCAGGAAAGCATAAATCCCGGCGGCCTCCTGGCGGATCATGCCGGCGCGCAGCATCAGCCGATGCGAGGCGATCTCGGCCTCTTTCGGGGTTTCGCGCAAGCTCGGCAGGAAGTAGCGGGAAAGGCGCATGAAATCTCGTCGCATCCAGGAGACATCGGGCCGGCAGTGAAGCCGCAACGGCACCAGAAATACAAGTGCTGGGTCAATTGCCCTGGACGGCTTGACGGGCCAAGAAACGCAGGAAAGCAGCTTGGATCAGGCCAAACGCGCCGGCTATCGCGATGCTATTGGAATTTTTTTACGTGATACCTAGCGAATCTGGTGACAATGCCACCAAGATCGATTACCAATGCGCTGCCATCCCAGGCCGAGAGCCAATCTCGGCTACCAGGGATTGCGGTCCAAGTCTTGGGAGGATGACCCGCGAGCGCAAAGCATCGCCAGCCACGCACGTACGTGAAAGCGTATTGCTAAAGTAGCGTGGGTTAGGGGTTAGACGAGGATATTACGGCAGGGCTTTGGCCCTGCTTTTCTTTTATGGGGTCAACCAACAGACTATGGCTGACTTCCGTCTGTCGGCGTAAGCGTTACATTGATAATATGTCATAAATATTTGATTTCACTTATTTATTTGTGCCGATAAATAGCGAAGTCAGACCGTTGAGTGTAACCAAACGCTCGACGTAGACGACATAGCAGACAGCATAGATCACGGCCGCGACCAGCGTCGTCCACAACAATTTCCGTCCGAGCCTGAAACTGGTCGGCGCGCCAGGATCGGTGCCCGGCACCATCTCGCCGCCTTCATGCTGGCTGCGCACGCCCCATGGCAATACGGCGAACAACGTCACCCACCAGATCAGGAAAAAAGTCGCGACCGCGGTGGTGACGGACATCTCAGCTTTGTTCCAACTCGACCAGCGTGCCGGAAAAATCCTTCGGATGCAGGAACAGCACCGGCTTGCCGTGGGCGCCAATCTTCGGCTCACCATCGCCGAGCACGCGCGCGCCTGCCGCCTTCAGCGCGTCGCGGGCGACCCGGATATCGTCGACCTCGTAGCAAACATGATGCATGCCGCCGTCCGGATTGCGCTCGAGGAATTTTGCGATCGGTGAGCTTGCGCCGAGCGGCTGGAGCAGTTCGATCTTGGTGTTAGGCAGTGTAATGAACACTGTGGTGACGCCGTGATCGGGCTGCGGTACTGCAGCCGACACCTCGGCGCCGAGAACATCGCGGTAAACCGCCGTGGCCTTATCGAGATCGCGCACCGCGATGGCGACGTGATTGAGCTTGCCTAGCATGACTTCCCCCTCTCCTAGCGCCCGGCCAGCGGCATCTTACACCTCCAGCGGCCCCAGCTGGGAAGCCACACCGTGCGGACGCTAGATCGTCAGAACGTGCACGTGGCAGATCGGCTTCTTCTTCCAGCGTTCGGCGATGGCGCCGCGCACGGCGCGCCGCACGGCCTCGGCCACTGCGTCGGGGTCGCGGCGGCGCGGTTTCGGCATCGCTTCAAAAGCCTCCTCTATCGCGTCGTACGCGATCTCGGCCATCGAGGTGCCGCCGGCATCAACGTCCGGCAGGCCTACCAATTCGACCTCGGGATCGGCCACCAGCACGCCCTTGTCGCTGAGCGCTAGCGCAACCGAGACGATGCCGGCAAAGCTCAGCCGCCGCCGCGCCGCCACAGTGCGCGATTCGGCGTTCACCAGGAGCGAGCCGTCCTTATAAAGCCGGCCCGACGGCACCTTGTCGATGATTTCGGCCGGGCCTGGCGCAAGCCGTACCAGGTCGCCGTTGCGGCAAACCAGTACCTGCGGCACGCCCGCACGACGCGCCAGCTCCGCATGCTCGGCAAGATGCAGCGCCTCGCCATGCGCCGGGATGAGAATTTTCGGCCGAACCCAGCCGATCATCTCGCGCAGCTCTTCGCGCCGCGGATGCCCGGAGACGTGAACGAGATGGGTGCGGTCGGTGATAACCTCGATGCCCTGTGCGACCAGCCCATTGATGACCTCACCGACGGCCTTCTCGTTGCCGGGGATTGCGCGCGAGGAGAAGATCACCCGATCTCCCCTGGCAAGCGTGACCTCTGGATGTTCGTCCCGGGCGATGCGCGAGAGCGCGGCGCGTGGCTCGCCCTGACTGCCCGTGCACAGCGCCAGAACCTTGTCGGGGGGCAGGTAGCCGTAGCTTTCCGCGCTGCGAAAGTCCTGCACGCCGTCGAGATAACCTGTCTCGCGCGCCACCTGGCTCACCCGCTCCATCGCCCGGCCGACCAAGACGACCTCGCGGTCGGCAGCGCGGGCGGCTTCGGCAACCGCGCGCACGCGGCCTACGTGGGAGGCGAACGTCGTCACGGCGACGCGGCCGCGCGCGCTGCGGATCAATTCAGCAAGCGACTTTGCGACATCGGCCTCCGACGGCGAACGACCTTCACGGACCGCATTGGTGGAATCGCCGACCAGCGCCAGCACGCCCTTGTCGCCGAGCGCTCTGAGCCTCGTCGCGTCGGTCGGCGCGCCGACGAGCGGCGTCGGATCAATCTTCCAATCGCCGGTATGCAGAACGGTACCAACCGGCGTGCGGATCGCCAGCGCATTGGATTCCGGAATTGAATGGGCGACGTTGATGAAGTCGACTTCGAACGGGCCAAGCGTCAAGTGTCCGCCCACCGGCACGACATTGACCGGAATTGGCGGCGCGCCCGGTTCCGCTGCGCGCTTGGCTTCGAACAAGGCCGCGGTGAAGGGCGTCGCATAAAGCGGCACATTGAGCCGCGGCCACAAATCGATGAGCGCACCCATGTGGTCCTCGTGGCCGTGGGTCAGCACGAGGCCCAAAATGTTTTTGCGCTCCTCCAGCAGATAGCGGATGTCCGGCATGATGAGATCGACGCCAGGCAAATGCTCCTCGGACGCAAAAGACACCCCACAATCAACGATCAGCCATTGCCGGCGCCGGCTGGGGCCGAAGCCATAGATCGAGAGATTCATCCCGATTTCGCCGATGCCGCCGAGTGGCGCGAATACGAGTTCGTTATGCGCCATTTTTTGCAGGTCCAATGGTCGTGCGGTCCGGCTCAGCCCGGCGGGCTTTGCACGCTCCGGTCTGCGGAAAGAGCGAACGGGAATACGTCGCCTGCCGAAACCTTTTCAATATCGCCATTATGCAGTTCTAGCAGCAAGCGACCGAATTGATCGAGGCCGACGAAACGGCCGTGCTTTTCGCTGTCGTCGTTGCGCACTGTGATGTCCGCGCCGATGCCGGTCGCGACGGCGAGCCAGTCGTCGCGAATGCCGGCAAAGCCGCGGCCGCGATCCCAGGCCGCAATGCGCCGGCACATCGTCGCGGACAGCCGACGGAACAGCTGCTGCGGGGTGACGGGGGCGCGCTCGCCGACAAGATGGGCGGCAAGATCGGTCGCCGGGCGATCGGGCGTGGTCGTCGGATGGCTTGCGCAATTGGCACCGATGCCGATGACGACGCTGAGGCTGTTGTCCGGTCCAACTTCGCCCTCAATCAAAATCCCCGCACATTTTTTGCCCGTCAGTAAAAGGTCGTTCGGCCATTTCAGGACGAGCCGCGGCGCCAGCTCTGGAGCTTCGGCAATGACCGCATCGCGCAGCGCCAAAGCGGCGACGAAGCCGAGTTCCGGCGCGTGCTCGAATCCAGCCGGGTTGGACAACAGCAGGCTCGCATAGAGATTGCCTTGCGGCGACACCCAAGCGCGATCCATGCGGCCGCGGCCCGCGGTTTGTGCGGAGGCGGTGATCCAGAGCGGACCGCGCTCGCCACGCCTTGCCCGCAGCCGGGCCTCCTCGTTGGTCGAGCCGATCATGGCAAGTGCCGCAAGCTTCACGCCCGCCGCAACTGCGATGCGATCAAGCTGCATCAGAACAAAGAATGCGCGGCGGCGCTCGCCACGCCGACCAGCGGGCCCGGATAGAGAAAGAATAGGATGTTAAACAACCCGCAAACCCCGAGCACCAGCCGAAGCTCATAGGGCATCGCGTAAAAGCTCTCGACCGGCTCGTCGAAATACATGACCTTGATGATTGCCAGATAGTAATAGGCGCCCACCACGCTCGCCAGCACGCCGATGACCGCGAGGATATAGAGTCCCGCCTTGATGGCGGCGAGAAAGACGTAGAATTTCGCGAAGAAACCGGCCAGGGGCGGAACCCCAGCCATCGAGAACAACAGCATGGCCAAGAAAAACGCCGTGGCCGGATGGGTTCGCGACAGGCCGGCAAGCTGATCAATCGATTCCACCATGCCGGTCGAGCGCCGCATCGACAGGATCACCGCGAAGACGCCGAGCGTCATGGTGACGTAGATCGCGATATAGACTAGCACGCCCTGCACGCCCTCGGCCGTGCCGGCGGCAAGCCCGATCAGGGCAAAGCCCATATGACCGATCGACGAATAGGCCATCAGCCGCTTGATGTTGCGTTGGCCGATGGCGGCGAAAGCGCCGAGCCCCATCGAGGCGATGGAAACGAAGACCAGGATTTGCTGCCATTGCGATGTGATGCCAGGAAAAGCCACGACGGCGACCCGCACGAATATTGCAATGCCAGCCACCTTCGGCGCAGCGGCAAAGAAGGCGGTGATCGGTGTCGGCGCCCCTTCATAAACGTCCGGCGTCCACATGTGGAACGGCACCGCCGAAATCTTGAAGCAGAAGCCGGCAAACAGAAAGACGATACCGAAGATCAAGCCGACGCCGCCCTGCCCGGCGGCCTGGGCAATGCCGGCAAAGTTCACGGTGCCGGTGAAGCCGTAGATCAGCGATGCGCCGTAGAGCAGCATGCCCGAGGACAGCGCGCCGAGCACAAAATATTTGAGGCCAGCTTCGGTCGAGCGCAGTACGTTGCGGTGGCTGGCGGCCACGACGTAAAGCGGTAGGCTCATCAATTCAAGGCCGAGATAAAGCGCGATCAGATCCGACGCCGAGATCAACATCAGCATGCCGAGCGTCGACAGTAGCACCAGGACCGAATATTCGAACCGCTGCTGCCGCTCGCGCTTGACGTAATCGAGCGACATCAGGATGGCGGCGGCGGAGCCCGCGAGCGCCAGGATTTTTAAATACCTGGCGAAGTCGTCGACGACGAAACTGCCGCCAAACGTCGTCAGCCTGCCCGAAGGCAGCCACAACAGCGTGGCTCCCGCGATCGCCAAGAGCGCGATAGCGGCGATGTCGACGCTGCGCGCTCCGCTCTCGCCGCGAAAGGCGCCGAACATCAACAGCGCCATGGCGCCGAGGCCGAGCACGAACTCGGGCAGAAGCGGAACTAGAGTGGGGAGCTGCGCGGCGTTCATGAGCTTACCTTTGGCCTCACTTCGACAACGCCGCGGATTGCACTGTACCGAGAGCGTGCTGATAATTATCGATCAACTGCGTCACCGACGCCGAAGAGATATCGAGGACGGGCTTCGGATAGACGCCAAACAGAATGGTCAGGATCACCAGCGGAGCGAGGATTGCGATTTCGCGCCAGCCCATATCCCTGATGTGGAACAGACTGGGCTTCGTGAGCTTGCCGAGCACCACCTTGCGGTAGAGCCAGAGCGCATAGGCAGTCGACAAGATGGTGCCGATCGTCGCCAGCGCCGCCACCCAAGTATTGATGCGGAACGTGCCGATCAAAGTGAGGAATTCGCCGACAAATCCCGACGTTCCCGGCAGGCCGATATTGGCCAGCGTGAACACCAGAAACACCACGGCATAGACCGGCATGCGATTGACCAGCCCTCCGTAGGCCGCGATTTCGCGCGTATGCATGCGGTCGTAGACAATGCCAACGCAAAGAAACAACGCCGCCGAGACGATGCCGTGCGAGATCATCTGGAAAATGCCGCCGGCGACTCCTTGTGCCGTCAAGGCGAATATTCCCATGGTGACAAAACCCATATGCGCTACTGAGGAATAGGCAATGAGCTTCTTCATATCCTCCTGCACCAACGCGACCAGCGAGGTGTAGATGATGGCAACAACCGAAAGCGCGAAGATCAGCGGCGCCAAGTGATGCGTCGCCTCCGGGAACATCGGCAGCGAAAAGCGCAAGAATCCATAGCCACCCATCTTCAAAAGGATCGCGGCAAGGATCACCGAGCCCGCCGTCGGCGCCTCGACATGGGCGTCCGGCAGCCAGGTATGGACCGGCCACATCGGCATCTTCACGGCAAACGACGCCAGGAATGCAAACCACGCCCAGGTTTGTAACGCGAGCGGGAACGGATGATGCAACAGAGTCGGTATGTCGGTGGTTCCGGCCTGCCAATACATCGCCATGATGGCGAGCAGCATTAGCACCGAGCCGAGCAGCGTATAGAGAAAGAACTTGAAGCTCGCATAGACCCGGCGCGGGCCGCCCCACACGCCGATGATCAGGAACATCGGGATCAGGCCGCCTTCGAAGAACAGATAGAACAGCACCAAGTCGAGCGCACAGAACGTGCCGACCATCAGCGTTTCGAGGACCAGGAAGGCGATCATATATTCGCGCACCCGGCGTTGGATCGAGGTCCAACTCGCCAGGATCGAAATCGGCATCAAGGCCGTTGTCAGCACGACGAACGGCAGCGAGATGCCGTCGACGCCCATCGTGTAGGTGATGGCGCCACCAAGCCACGGTCGCTTTTCGAGAAATTGGAAATCCGCGGTCGAAGGATCGTAGCGCCAGATCAGGATCAGCGAGATGGCGAAAGTAATCAGCGTGGTCCACATCGCGACCCAGCGCGCATTGCGCACGCCGGCCTCGTCCTCGTTGAGGAACGCGATGAACAGCGCCCCCGCGAGCGGCAGGAAGGTGACGACGGAAAGGATCGGCCAGCTCGTCATCAGTGCACTCCCGCGAACATGAACCACGTAATGGCCGCGGCGACGCCGATCAGCATGGCGAAGGCGTAGTGGTAGAGGTACCCGGTCTGCAGCCGCACGGCGTTCCTGGTCACGTCGAGCACGCGCGCGGAGACGCCGTCGGGACCGAAGCCGTCGATGACAAAGCCGTCACCGCCCTTCCAGAAGAGCCGGCCGAGCCGCAGCGCCGGGCGCACGAACAGGAAGTCGTAGATCTCGTCGAAATACCACTTGTTGAGCAAGAACCTGTAGAGCACGGGTTGTTCGCGCGCCAAGGCGACCGGAATGTCCGGCCGACGGATGTAGAACAGCCACGCGACGAGGAAGCCGCCAATCATCATGATGGTCGGCGTCAGCGAAATCAGGAGCGGCAGATGCTCCATGTCCTGCAGGATCGAATTATGCGGTCCGAATTTCAGCGACTCGCGGAAAAATTCGGCAGCGCCCTCACCGGTGAACAGCCCGACAAACGGCAAGCCGGCGGCGATCGAGCCGATCGCGAGCAGCAAGAGCGGAATGAGCATCGTCTTGGCGCTTTCGTGCGCCGCTTCGTAGTGATGATGATCGTGCGGGGTGCCGTGGAAGGTCTTGAAGATCAAGCGCCAGGAATAAAATGACGTCAGTGCCGCCGCCGCAACCGTCATGATGAAGCCATAGGTTGCCATCGGATTGGTGCCGACGGCCGCCGCCTCGATGATCGCGTCCTTGGAGAAATAGCCGGCGGTCAGCGGAAATCCAGTCAGTGCCAGCGTGCCGATCACCATGACGCCGTAGGTGAAGGGGATTTTGCGCCACAAGCCGCCCATGTGGCGAATATCCTGCTCGTGATGCATCGCCAGGATCACCGAGCCGGAACCGAGGAACAACAGCGCCTTGAAGAAAGCGTGGGTGAACAGATGGAACATGCCGACCGAATAGGCGCCCACGCCCATGGCGACGAACATGTAGCCGAGCTGCGAACAGGTCGAATAGGCGACGATGCGCTTGATGTCGTTTTGCACGAGCGCGACAGTCGCTGCGAATATCGCCGTGGTTGCGCCGATGAAGGTCACGAAGGCGGCCGCGACCGGCGCGAGCTCGAACAACGGCGACAGCCGCGCCACCATGAACACGCCGGCGGTCACCATGGTGGCGGCATGGATCAAAGCCGAGACCGGGGTCGGTCCTTCCATGGCGTCCGGCAGCCAAGTATGCAGCAAAAATTGCGCCGATTTCCCCATCGCGCCCATGAACAGCAGCAAGCACGCGACGGTGAGCGCGTCGAAGTCCCAGCTCAGGAAATGGAAACTCTTGCCGACTAGACCCGGCGCCTGCGCAAAGATGGTGTCGAAGTCGACCGCGCCGGTGAGAAAGAAAACCGCGAAAATGCCCAGCGAAAAGCCGAAATCGCCGACACGGTTGACGAGAAAGGCCTTGATGGCGGCGGCATTGGCCTCCGGCTTATGAAACCAGAAGCCGATTAAGAGATAGCTCGCGAGCCCAACGCCTTCCCAACCGAAGAACATCTGCACCAGATTGTCGGCGGTCACCAGCATCAGCATGGCGAAGGTGAAGAACGACAAATAGCAGAAGAACCGCGGCTTGTAGGGGTCCTCCTCCATGTAACCGATGGAGTAAACGTGGACCAGCGACGATATCGTCGTCACCACGACCAGCATCACGGCGGTCAACGAGTCGATGCGCAGCGCCCATTCCGAATGCAGATCGCCGAATCCCACGAATGAGAACAGCGTCACGCGGGCCTCATGGCCGGCGAAGCCGACGTCGAAAAAGGCGTACCACGACAGCACGCAGGAGATGATGAGGAAGGTCGATGTCACAAGCTCGGCGAGGAGCGAGCCAGCGGCGGACGGTTCGTGCGAAACTTCCTCGGTATGCGTGCTGGCGGCAACCGCATGAGCAGCGTCGGGAGACGGCGCGGCGCGGGGATGGTCCTCGGCAACAAGCGGCGCGGCATGGTCGCCATGCGGTGGCGTCGGGTTCTCGCCCGGATAGCGGTTGCGCGCGCCGATAAGCGCAATGGCGCCGGCTATGATGGCGCCGAGAAGCGGCAGAAGAACGATCGCTTCGTACATGGCGCTAACCCTTCATCAGGTTGACGTCTTCAACCGCGATTGAACCGCGGTTGCGGAAATAGGCGACGAGGATGGCAAGCCCGATCGCGGCCTCCGCCGCGGCAACGGTGAGCACGATCAGCGCGTAGACCTGGCCGACGATGTCGCCCAAAAAGCTCGAAAAAGCCACTAAGTTGATGTTGACGGCGAGCAGGATCAGCTCGATCGACATCAGGATGACGATGATGTTCTTACGGTTGAGAAAGATTCCCAACACCCCGAGCGTGAACAGGATAGCCGCCACGGACAAATAATGGCCAAGCCCAATGGTCATGACACCAGCCCCTGCCCCGACTTCACCTTGACGACTTCGATCGCGCTCGCCGGGTGGCGCCCAACCTGATTGGCGATGCTTTGCCGCCGCACGTTCGGCTTATGCTGCAACGTCAGCACGATGGCGCCGATCATGGCGACCAGAAGAATGACGCCGGCGGTCTGGAAAAAGTAGACGTAGCGGGTATAGAGCACGAGCCCGAGCGCTTGCGTGTTGCTGATATTGGCGGCAATCGGCGCCGTGATCAACTTGGGCAGGCCGGGTTGGATCACCGCAGAAACAACGACGAACACAAGCTCAAATAGCAGGATTAGGCCGACCAGCGCACCGACCGGCAGATAATTGAGAAAACCCTGCCGCAGTTCAGCGAAGTCGACATCCAGCATCATCACCACGAACAGGAACAGCACGGCGACGGCGCCGACATAGACGATGATCAGGATCATCGCGAGGAATTCGGCGCCCAACAGCATGAACAGTCCCGCCGCGTTGACGAAGGCGAGAATGAGAAACAGGACGGAATGCACGGGGTTGCGCGCGGTAACGACCATCACCGCCGAGGCCACGCAGATGCCAGCAAAGAGATAAAAGAACAGGGCGTTGAGGATCATGGCCTGCGCATCTCACCGGTAGGGCGCGTCGAGTTCGATATTTTTGGCGATCTCACGTTCCCAGCGATCGCCGTTCGCCAAGAGCCGCTCTTTGTCGTAGTAAAGCTCTTCACGCGTCTCGGTGGCGAATTCGAAATTCGGCCCTTCGACAATAGCGTCGACTGGGCAGGCTTCCTGGCACAGTCCGCAGTAGATGCATTTGACCATGTCGATGTCGTAGCGCGTGGTACGGCGGGTGCCATCATTGCGCCGCGGCCCGGCTTCGATGGTGATCGCCTGCGCCGGACAGATCGCCTCGCACAGCTTGCAGGCGATACAGCGCTCTTCGCCGTTGGGATAGCGGCGCTGGGCGTGTTCGCCGCGGAAGCGCGGCGACAACGGGCCCTTTTCGAATGGATAGTTCAGCGTCGGCTTCGGCTTGAAGAAGTAGCGCATCGACAGCACGAAGGCTTCCACGAACTCCTTGAGGAACAGCGAACGTGCGGCTTGATCGAGACTCATGTCAACCTCTCATGCCGCCGATGGTTTTGCCAAGCCAATAGCCCGCAGTCGCGAGCATGGCGATGTCGGCTCCCAGGATCACTCGACGCATGACCGAGAGCTTGTCGCTGAAGGCCGTGCGCTGTTCGAGCGTCTGCGGACCGCTCTGGGCGCGCATATTGCGTTCGATGACACGGATCGCCGGAACGTAGATCGCGACCGCGACGATCGTTCCGGCAAGCCCCCCAAGCCAGGCCGGCAATGAGAATTCCATGCCGCCCCCCCTTCATACCGGCGCCCATCCGGTCAATTCCAGCACGCCAGCCACGATCGCGACCATGGCGAGCGAGATCGGCAGAAACACCTTCCAGCCGAGCCGCATCAACTGGTCGTAGCGATAGCGCGGCACGAACGCCTTCACCATCGCAAACATGAAGAACACGGCGAAAGCCTTGAGCACGAACCAGATCACGCCGGGCACCCAGGTGAACGGCGCCACCGGGAACGGCGGCAGCCAGCCGCCGAGGAACAGGATGGTGCACATCGCGCACATGGTGCAAATCGCCACGTACTCGCCGAGCATGAACAGCATGTACGGCGTGGAACCGTATTCGACCATGAAGCCGGCAACCAATTCGGATTCCGCCTCGACCAGATCGAACGGCGGGCGATTGGTTTCGGCCAGCGCCGAGACGAAGAACACGATCATCATCGGGAACAACGGCAGCCAATACCAGTTCAGGAATGAGGCCCACGGCACACCGATCAGGCTCGCGATGCCGTGGCTGCGCTGCGCCTCGACGATCGCCGTAAGATTGAGCGAACCGACGCACAGCAGCACGGTGATGATGACGAAGCCGATCGAAACCTCATAGGACACCATCTGCGCCGCCGAGCGCAGCGCCGCGAGGAACGGATATTTGGAGTTCGAGGCCCAGCCGGCCATGATGATGCCGTACACCGACAGCGAGGAGATGGCGAAGATATAAAGAATGCCGACATTGATATTGGCGACGACCCATCCGGAGTTGACCGGGATCACCGCCCAGGCCGCCAGCGACAGTGTGCAGGTGACCAGCGGCGCGAGCAGGAATACGCCCTTGTTCGCGCTCGCCGGAATCAGCGGCTCCTTGAGCATGAACTTCGTCAGATCGGCGAAGGATTGGAGCAGTCCCCACGGGCCGACCACATTGGGGCCTCGCCGCAGCTGCACCGCCGCCCAGATTTTGCGGTCGGCCAAGATAATGAAGGCGATGGCGACGAGCAGAACGATGAGGAGCAGCAGGCTCTCCGCCACCATGATGATCAATGGCCAGATGTAGTTCCAAAAAAAAGCGGCCATCGCCAAGCCCTCTATTCCGCAGCCGTCATGGTCGAGCGCTCTTGCGCCAGCGCCGAACATTCCGCCATCACCGCCGAACAACGCGCGATCGGATTGGTGAAGTAATAATCCTCAATGCCCGAACTGAACGGCGATTTGTCAGCCGTGCCGCCGAGCGCGGCGAGTTGTTGAACCGCGGCGATATCGCCCGGCGCGATTTGCCCGATGCGCATGAGATGCGGATAGGCTTTGAAGAGCGCCTGGCGTAGTGCGGCGAGCGAGTCATAAGGTAACCGGTTTTTCAGCACGTCGGAGAGCGCCCGCAAGATCGCCCAGTCTTCGCGCGCGTCGCCCGGCGGGAACGAGGCTCGCGTCGCCATCTGCACGCGGCCCTCGGTGTTGACGTAGGTCGCCGATTTTTCCGGATAGGCCGCACCCGGCAGCACCACATCCGCCCGCAACGCGCCGCGGTCGCCGTGCGTACCGATGTAGACGACAAAGGCGCCCGGCGCGACGTCGAGCTCATCGGCGCCGAGCAGGAAAAGAATGTCGAGCGTGCCAAACGCAGCCATTTGCCGCGCGCTCAGTCCGCCCGGTCCCGGCACGAAGCCGAGATCGAGCGCGCCGACGCGCGAGGCCGCGCTGTGCAACACGCTATAGCCGTTCCAGCCGTCCTTGACCGCGCCGAGATCGAGCGCGGCCTTGGCCGCAAGCGAAGCAACGGCCGCGCCGTCGGCGCGCGCCAATGCGGACGCACCGACGATCAGCATGGGACGCTCGGCCTGACGCAGCGCGTCGGCGAAGGAATGCCGCGTCAGCGCGGCGAGCGTTTCCGGTCCGGCGCCGAGATAGTCGTAGGTATAAGTGAGGTCCGCCTTCGGCCCGATGACGCCGATCGGGAATTTACCGGCGCGCCAGCGCTTGCGGATGCGCGCGTTGAGGATGGTTGCCTCCTTGCGCGGATTTGAGCCGACAATCACCAGCGCATCGGCGGCATCGACGCCGGCAACGGTCGCGTTGAACAGGTAGCTGGCGCGGCCCCAGGCCGGATCGAGCGACGAGCCGTCCTGCCGGCAATCGAGATTGCTCACCTTAAGGCGCGTCAGCAGATCCTTGAGCGCAAAGATCTCCTCGACCGCGGCGAGATCGCCGGCTATCGCGCCGATCCGCTTGGGATTGGCTCCTGAAACCTTGGCGGCGATGGCCTTGAACGCCTCGCTCCAACTCGCCGGCCGCAGCTTGCCGTTCTCGCGCAGATAGGGCTGATCGAGCCGCTGCGTGCGCAAGCCGTCGACGACGTGGCGGGTCTTGTCGGAAATCCACTCTTCGTTGATGTCGTCATTGGTGCGCGGCAGGATGCGCATCACCTCGCTGCCGCGGGTGTCAATGCGGATGGCGCAGCCGAGCGCGTCCATGACGTCGATCGACTCGGTCTTGTTAAGCTCCCACGGCCGTGCCGCAAAGGCATACGGCTTCGACGTCAGTGCGCCGACCGGACAGATATCGACCACATTGCCCTGCAGCTCGGAGTGCATGGCGGTTTCCAGATAGGTAGTGATCTCCATGTCCTCGCCGCGACCGATAGCGCCGAGCTCGGGCACGCCCGCCACTTCGGTGGCAAAGCGTACACAGCGCGTGCATTGGATGCAGCGGTTCATCGAGGTCTTGACCAGGGCACCGAGATATTTGTCTTCGACCGCGCGCTTGTTCTCGTGATAGCGGCTGGTGTCGATGCCGTAGGCCATCGACTGGTCCTGAAGATCGCATTCGCCGCCCTGGTCGCAGATCGGGCAATCGAGCGGATGATTGATCAGCAGGAACTCCATCACGCCTTCGCGCGCCTTGCGCACCATCGGCGAGCGGGTGGAGAGCGCTTTCGGCGAGCCGTCTTTGTTCGGCATCAAATCCTTCACCGCCATCGCGCAGGATGCCTGCGGCTTCGGTATGCCGACCACCTCGATCAGGCACATGCGGCAATTGCCGGCGATCGACAGCCGTTCGTGGAAGCAGAAGCGCGGAATTTCCGCGCCGGCCGCCTCGCAAGCCTGGAGCAGCGTATACTCCGGCGGAACCTCGATCTCTTTGCCGTCGACGATGAGCTTGGTCATCCTACTCACTCCGCCGCGACCGAAACCGGCTCAGGATGCGGGTTCGCCGTATACTGGTCGATCCGCCTCTCGATCTCGGGCCGGAAATGGCGCAACAGCCCCTGCACCGGCCACGCCGCGCCATCGCCGAAGGCGCAGATGGTGTGGCCTTCAATCTGGGTCGTGACTTCCCACAGCATGTCGATCTCGCGCTTTTGCGCGCGGCCGTCCGCCATGCGGGTGAGCACGCGCCACATCCAGCCCATGCCTTCGCGGCACGGCGTGCACTGGCCGCAGCTCTCGTGCTTGTAGAAATAGGAAATGCGCGCCATCGCTTTGACGATGTCATCGGACTTATCCATGACGATCACCGCGGCGGTGCCGAGCGCCGATTTCTTGTCGCGGCAGCCGTCGAAATCCATCAGTAGCGTGTCGGCCTGATTGGGTCCCGCCGGCACCAGAGGCATTGACGAGCCGCCAGGAATGACGGCGAGCAAATTATCCCAGCCGCCGCGCACGCCGCCAGCGTGGCGTTCGATCAATTCGCGCAGCGGAATACCCATCGTCTCTTCGACATTGCAGGGCCGCTCGACGTGACCGGAAATGCAATAGAGTTTTGTGCCGGAGTTGTTCGCCCGGCCGATGCCGGCGAACCAAGCAGCTCCACGGCGCATGATGTCAGGCACTTGCGCAATGGTCTCGACATTATTGACGGTGGTCGGGCAGCCGTAGAGGCCCATATTGGCCGGGAACGGCGGCTTGAGCCGCGGCTGACCTTTCTTGCCTTCGAGGCTCTCCAACAAAGCCGTTTCCTCGCCGCAGATATAGGCGCCGGCGCCGTGATGCACGACGACGTCGAAATCCCAGCCGTGGATATTGTTCTTGCCGATCAGCTTAGCGTCATAGGCCTGATCGATCGCCGCCTGCAGCCGTTCGCGCTCGCGGATGAACTCACCGCGGACGTAGATGTAACAGCTGTTCGCCGCCATAGCGCGGCCGGCAATCAGGCAGCCCTCAATAAGAAGATGCGGATCGTGCCGCATGACCTCACGATCCTTGCAGGTGCCGGGCTCGGACTCGTCGGCATTGATCACGAGATAATGCGGACGCAGAGGATCCACCTGCTTGGGCATGAACGACCATTTCAGGCCGGTCGCAAAGCCAGCGCCGCCGCGGCCGCGCTGCCCGGATGCCTTCACCTCGTTGATAATGGTATCGCGTCCCTTGTCCAGGATCGCCTTGGTGCCATCCCAGGCGCCGCGCGCGCGCGCGCCGGCGAGGCCCCAGTCATGCCGGCCGTAGAGATTGAGAAAGATGCGATCCTTATCGGCAAGCATCAGCCACGCCCTTGCTCTGATAAATCGGTGCTTGGAGAGTCCGCCGCCGTTGATCGCGCCTTGCCTTCGTAAAGCGACGGGTCCGTGAGTGTCGTCTGCGTCCCGATCGGCGCCGACAATTGCCGATCGATCTGCGGCCCAGGCTTGGGCGTGCGGCCCGAGGAGAAGTCGTTGATGATCCGGGTCAGAATTTCCGGCGACAGATCCTCGTAATAATCAGCGTTGATCTGCACCATCGGCGCATTGACGCAAGCGCCGAGGCATTCGACCTCGGTCCAGGAGAACGTCCCGTCGGCGCTCACCGCGTTCTCGTGGCCAATCATGCGATGGCAGACCTTTTTAAGGTCCTCGGCGCCGCGCAGCATGCAAGGCGTGGTGCCGCAAAGCTGCACATGGAAGCGCCCGACCGGCGACAGATTAAACATGGTGTAGAAGGTCGCCACTTCGAGCACCCGAATTTTCGCCATGCCGAGCAGTTCGGCCGTGGCCTCGATCGCCTTCTGCGGCAGCCATCCGCCGCACTGCGCCTGCGCACGCCACAGGATCGGGATCACCGCCGATTGCTGGCGGCCTTCCGGATATTTGGCGATTGTTACCTTTGCCCACTCCAGATTCTCCGCCGTGAAGGCGAAGCTTGCGGGCTGCTTTTCGGCGAGACGGCGTACGGTCATCGGTCCACGTCCCCGAAAACGATATCGATCGTGCCGATGATGGCGGCGATATCGGCCAGCATGTGGCCGCGCGCGAGATAGTCCATCCCCGCCATATGCGCGAAGCCGGGCGCCCGGATCTTGCACTTGTAGGGCTTGTTGGTGCCGTCGGCGATCAGGTAGACGCCGAACTCGCCCTTGGGCGCTTCGACCGCGGCATAGACCTCGCCGGGCGGCACTTTGAAACCTTCGGTGTAGAGCTTGAAGTGCTGGATCAGCGATTCCATCGAGCGCTTCATGTCGTCGCGGCGCGGCGGCGATATTTTGTGGTCCTCGACCAAGACGGGGCCCTGGCCGTCGCGCGAGCCAAGCTTGTCGATGCACTGCTTCATGATCTTGACCGACTGCCGCATCTCTTCCATGCGGATGCAATAACGGTCGTAACAGTCGCCGTTCTTGCCGATCGGAATGTCGAACTCCATCTCGTCGTAGCACTCGTAGGGCTGTGCCTTGCGCAAGTCCCACGCGGCGCCGGCCGAGCGCACCATCACGCCGGAGAAACCGCGCACCCAGGCCTCCTCCAGCGTGACGATGGAGATGTCGACATTGCGTTGCTTGAAGATTCGGTTCTCGGTGAGCAACCCCTCGAGATCGTCGCATACTTTGAGGAACGGATCGCAGAACCCGAAGATGTCGTCGATCAATTTCTGCGGCAAATCCTGGTGCACGCCGCCGACCCGGAAATAATTGGCGTGCAGACGCGCCCCGCAGGCGCGTTCGTAGAACACCATCAGCTTCTCGCGCTCCTCGAACCCCCACAGCGGCGGCGTCAAAGCGCCTACGTCCATCGCCTGGGTCGTGATGTTCAGGAGGTGCGACAACAGCCGGCCGATCTCGGAATAAAGCACACGGATGAGCTGTCCTCGTCTCGGTATCTTGACTTGCAGGAGCTTTTCCGCCGCCAAGCAGAACGCGTGCTCCTGATTCATCGGCGCGACATAATCGAGCCGGTCGAAATACGGGATCGCCTGCGCATAGGTCTTGTGCTCGATCAGCTTTTCGGTGCCGCGGTGCAGAAGGCCGACATGCGGATCTACCCGCTCGACGACCTCGCCGTTAAGGTCCAGCACCAGACGCAGCACGCCGTGCGCGGCCGGATGCTGCGGCCCGAAATTGATCGTAAAATTGCGTTCCGCGGCTTCAGCCATCACGCTACCCGAGCCATTTTCGCGGCCTTCGCCGCGACTCGTGAATTGAACTTGTCCCAGATCACGACGAAGCGCTCGTGTCGGCCTTCGCCGATCAGATCGACGCCGTCATGCGCCTTGACGTTGAAGGTCACGTGCTGACCGGCGACCGCGACGCATTGCGCATCGACCGTGACCGTCATACCCGCTGGCGTGGCCGCAAGGTGGCTGACATCGACATGGACGCCGACGCTGCCCTCGCCCGGATCGAGATGCGGCGCCAAAAGTTGCGTGCATACCCATTCCATCAAAACGATCATGAAACCGGTGGCGAAAACCTTCGGCATCGCGACAATCTCGGGCGCCTCCGGATAGGTGAAGGGAACGGTCTTGTTCTCCGGCACGACGTAGCTGAAGCGATGGGTGAGCCCGGGCTCAAGGGTCGGCTTCATCTCAAGACCCCTTGCCGCCGGCTTTCTCGTCGCCCGGCAGCACGTAGTCGGGGCCTTCCCACGGCGACAGAAAATCGAAATTGCGGAACTCCTGGGTCAGCCGCACCGGCTCGTAGACGACGCGCTTGAGCTCGTCGTCGTAGCGCACCTCGACATAGCCCGTCAGCGGAAAGTCCTTGCGCAGCGGATGACCCTCGAATCCGTAGTCGGTCATGAGCCGGCGCAGGTCGGGATGGCCGGAGAACACCACGCCGTAGAGATCGAAGGTCTCGCGCTCGAACCAGTCGGCGCCCGGAAATATATCGATCAACGTCGGCACCGGCGTCGTCTCGTCGGTCTCGGCCTTGACGCGAATGCGCAAATTTAGCTTCGGCGACAGCAGATGATAGACGACGTCAAAACGTCGCTCGCGCGAAGGCCAATCGACCGCGGTCAGATCGATGAAGCTGCTGAACAGGCAGCGCGGATCGTCGCGCAGGAACCGCAGCACCGTGACGATCTCGCTCGCCTGCGCCGTCACCGTGAGTTCGTGATAGGCAACGCCATAGCCGGTCACTGCCGGGCCGAGCGCAGCAGCGATGGTTTTGCCGAGCGTATCGAGCGTCTCGTCCATTGTCAGCGTTTTCTCAGCGTTCGATCGTCGCCGTGCGGCGGATCTTTTTCTGCAACAACATTACGCCGTAGAGCAGCGCCTCGGCGGTAGGTGGGCACCCCGGCACATAAACATCCACCGGCACGATGCGGTCGCAGCCGCGCACCACTGAATAAGAGTAGTGGTAGTAGCCGCCGCCATTGGCGCAACTGCCCATCGAAATGACCCAGCGCGGTTCCGGCATCTGGTCGTAAACCTTGCGCATCGCCGGGGCCATTTTGTTGGTCAAGGTACCGGCGACGATCATCACGTCGGACTGCCGCGGCGAGGCGCGCGGCGCGAAGCCGAACCGCTCGCAATCGTAGCGCGGCATCGCCATATGCATCATCTCGACCGCGCAGCAGGCGAGTCCGAACGTCATCCACATCAGCGAGCCGGTGCGCGCCCACCCGATCAGATCCGACGTCGCGGTGACGAGGAACCCCTTGTCGGCAAGCTCGCTGTTCAAGCCGGCGAAGAACGGATCATCGGCGCCGACCGGCTTGCCGGTGCGCGGGTCGAGTACGCCGCGACGCTGGTCTTGCCGCGGCGTGGCGATGACAGGTTCGCTCAATCCCATTCGAGCGCTCCCTTTTTCCATTCGTAGATGAAGCCGATGGTCAGCACCGCAAGGAACATCATCATCGACCAAAAGCCGTACACACCGAGCTGACCGAATGCTGTTGCCCACGGGAACAGGAAGCTGACTTCGAGATCGAAAATGATGAACAGGATGGCGACGAGGTAGAAGCGGACGTCGAATTTCATCCGCGCGTCATCGAAAGCGTTGAAGCCGCACTCGTAGGCGGAGAGCTTTTCCGGGTCGGGTCGCTTGAAGGCGAGGAGAAACGCCGCGACCAGAAGCGCGAGCCCGATCACACCCGAGAGAGCCACAAACACAATCAGGGGCAGATAAGCGAACAGCAACTGAGCCAATCCTTGACTCATCGAAAGCCCTTCTGGCCGGCGGGCAGCGGCCATCTCCCTGGATCGGGAGCAGGCCCTCCGCGGCGCGGTTCAACATGCAACTGAATGCGCGGTTTTGTCTCAAAATCCGAAGGATTCGCGCCGCAAGCTGAACTCGGCGACCCTTAGCGCAGTGCACAACACGGCGCAAGGCAGACCTTGGATAAAGACCTGCGCGCGACGGTCGCGTTGACGCCTCCGCTACCACCGATGCTACGGTGCCACGACTATTTTACCGGGCGGCGAAACCCTACGGTGTACGGATACCTGATCCGGTTCCGTTATGCACAATGGGCGGGAGAGATTTATGCACGTTGGCGACGGGACTGCGACGTGACGCCGATATTGTCTTCATCAGCGCGAGTCCTTGCCGTGCTGATTCTGGCAGGCGCGGTGACCGTCACAACGGGCCGCGCCGAGGATTATCCGTCGCGGCCGGTGAAAGTCATCGTTCCGTTCGGCGCCGGCGGACCGACCGACGTCTACGCGCGCGACATTGCCGAAGAATTGCGCAAATCCTTGAACCAGACCTTTTTCATGGAGAACCGCCCGGGTGCCGGTACCACGATCGGCACCGATATGGTCGCCAAGGCCACCCCGGACGGCTACACGCTCTTGATGGTCTCGGGCACCCAGACCGTCAACGAGACACTCTATAACGATAAGCCCTATCAATTGCTGCGCGACCTCGTCCCGATCGCACCGGTGATCGATTCCGACTTGGTGCTGGTGGAACATCCGTCGGTACCGGCGAATAACCTGGTCGAGCTCATTGCGCTTGCGCGGGCAAAACCGGGCACGCTGAATTACGGCTCATCAGGACCCGGCTCGAACTACCACATGGCCGGCGAGCTTTTGAAAAACCTTGCCGGGATCGACATCCTACACGTACCCTATAAGGGCTCGACCGGGATGCGCGGCGACATTTTAAGCGGCCAAATCCAACTGTTGTTCGATTCCGTCCCGACCATGGCGCCGATGATCAAGGCCGGCATGGTGCGGGCGCTCGGCACCAGCGGCAAAACGCGCTCCCCTATCCTGCCTGATGTGCCGACCATCGCCGAGGCTGGCGTTGCGGGCTTTCAGGCCTCGCTCTGGGTCGGCTTGATGGCGCCTAAGGACACCCCGCAGCCAATCGTCGATCTGCTCAACCGAACCATTACCGCCATCTTGCGGCGACCGGACATCAAGCAGGCTTGGGAGGCGCAAGGCGCCACGCCCTTGGTGATGACCCAGCCGGAATTCTCGGCCTTCATGGCGGCCGAGGTCGTGAAATGGGCTAAGGTCGTCAAGGACAACCACATTGCGCTCATCAATTAGGCGATGATCGCGGTTTCAATAGCGTATGGATGCAAGCGATGAACGATATGACCAAGATCACGGCGGCCACGATCACGGGCGAAGAGCACTGGACCACCAAATCAGGCGACGTGAAGCTGTTTCTATTCGAGAAATACGTCGGCGATCCGAACGCCAGCGCCGGTATAATCCTATTCGTCCATGGCTCGTCGATGGCGGGACAGCCGACCTTCGACCTCCAAGTCGAGGGGCGGCCCGACTCCTCGGTGATGGACTGGTTCGCGCGCCGTGGCTTTGATTGCTGGTGCGTCGACATGGAGGGCTACGGCCGCTCCGAAAAGAGCCGGGACAATAATGCCCCGATCGCGCAAGGCGCCGACGATTGTCTCGCCGCCGCAAGCTATATCCACAAGCTACGCGGCAAGCGGCCGCTGTATGTCTATGGCATTTCGTCGGGCGCACTGCGCGCGGCGATGTTCGCGCAGCGCCATCCCGACCTCGTGGCGCGCCTCGCGCTCGACGCTATGGTCTGGACCGGCGACGGCTCGCCGACGCTTGCCGAGCGCAAGAAGAGGCTGCCCGAATTCCGTACCAAGAACCGCCGCCCGATCGACAAGGCCTTCATCCATTCGATCTTCGAACGCGACCATCCCGGCACCGCGGAAGAAAAGGTCATCGACGCCTTCGCCGATGCGGTCACCGCGCTCGACGACTCGGTGCCGACCGGAACCTATGTCGACATGTGCGCCAATCTGCCGGTGGTCGATCCCGGGAGGATAACAGTGCCGACGCTGATCATGCGCGGCCAATGGGACGGTATCGCGAGCTTCGACGATCTCGTCGCCTTCTTCGCCGGGCTGCCCAATCCCGACAAGCATTTCGCCGTCATGCCTGGCATTTCGCATGCCAGCTTCCAGCAGAAGAATTACGCGCTGGTCTACCACATCCTTTGGAGCTTCTTCGCCCAGCCGACGCCGATCTACCGCGGTTGAATCGAGGCTAGGCTCGGCAATGGCCGATCGCGTCGAACGCTTCGGCGAGGCGGCGCAGCACGGTCGCCGGATCGGCGGCCGTGAGCACTCGGCTGCGATGCGTTTTGGTGAGATCCGCCGGGGCCGCCACGGTCGCTGCGGCGGCATCGAGCGCCCAGCCCAGATGCTTTCGCGCATGGCGCAGCCCGACATCGAAGCCGTAATGGGCGAGCATTTCGCCGTAGAGCGCGCTCGCAAGCGCGAGCTGTTCGCCGAGCGGCGGCGCGGTCTCGCGCTTGCCGGTCGCAAGATAACGCGCGAGTTGGCCGGGAAACCACGGCCTGCCCTGGGCGCCGCGACCGACCATCACAGCATCGGCATTGGAGGCGGCAAGCGCCGCATCGGCGTCGTCAAAACTTTCAATGTCGCCATTGACGACGACAGGGACCGACGCTGACTCCTTGACCGCCCGTACCGCCGCCCAGTCGGCCCGCCCTTTGTAGAACTGACAGCGCGTGCGGCCATGCACCGTGACAAGCCGCACGCCAGCCCGTTCGGCCCGGCGTGCAAGCTCTGGTGCATTGCGCGTGCGGTCATCCCAACCGAGCCGCATCTTTAACGTCACCGGCACACGCACCGCCTGCACCACCGCTTCGATCAGCGACAGCGCATGGTCGAGGTCGCGCATCAGCGCAGAACCTGACGCACCATTGGTGACGTTCTTGGCCGGACAACCCATGTTAATGTCGATAATCGCAGCGCCGGTACCTTCAGCAATGCGAGCGCCTTCGGCCATCCAGCGCGCTTCACAGCCGGCAAGCTGGACCACATGCAGTCCCGCGCCGTGATGTTCGACACGCCTTCGGGCCAGATGGTTGCCTTCAGCCAGCGCCGCACAGGCGGCCATTTCCGAGATGACTAGGCCGGCTCCCTGCCCCGCGACTTGACGCCGAAACGGCGCGTCGGTGATGCCTGACATTGGCGCCAACAGCACCGCATTCGGCAACTCGATCGGACCGATGGAGATGCCTTGCATGGGGGGCTAAGGTGCTGAAATCATTGGCGGGAGCGACCGGGCTCGAACCGGCGACCTTCGGCGTGACAGGCCGACGCTCTAACCAACTGAGCTACGCCCCCGCGGGCGCCTCGGCACTTAAGGCCCACCCGATGCCAAGTCAAGGATTTAGGCCGAAGCCGGCCGTTTGCACCCGCCTTACCCCCGCCACAGAGCCGCCCCAGATAGCCGCTCGATGCCGAAAACATCGGTGGAATCGGCAAAACAAGCGTGGTCAGGGGGGGCCGAATCGTTTAACTGCTCCGCCGTGAGCGGCGCTTTTTTCACGCCACCGCATCATCGAGGAGGGACTAATGGCAAGCAAAACAACCGCTACAACCGTGACATTGAAGCATCTCGCCGCGAGCCTCGCAGAGGACAATGAGCTTTCGAAGAAACAAGCGGAAGCAATCCTTGGCGGCCTGGTGGGCAATATCGTCAAGCATCTGAAAAAAGGCGAACGCATCCGTATCGGCGGTCTTGGCATTCTCCAGGTGAGGAAGCGCGCCGCGCGCATGGGGCGCAACCCGGCCACCGGAGAGCCCATTCAGATCAAAGCTAGCAAGAAAGTCGCCTTCCGCGCCTCCAAGGAACTCAAGGAAGCCATCTGATCGCCTCGCTTCGGTGGACCCGCTTGCGGGCCCCGCGCCGCTCACCCGCCCGCCGTCCATTGCAATCGTAGAATTGCCTGGCGGCGGGCAGTTTTATATCGGCAGTTCAGAATTGCGCCTGGCTCGCCGAGCCGTAGCGAGCGTTGAGAGCCCAGCTACGCCAAAATGGGCTTCGGCGTGGTGGCTCTTGCAGCGCCGCGCTTTCGGGGATTGCGCGTGCCAAGCGAAAGCATGCGGAACGCGCCAATTGCGCCCTAGACGGCCTTTGGTAGGCAACCGTCGCGGTGCTCCGCGCGCGAAGGTTGGTGGGCGGTGACGGACTCGAACCGCCGACATTCTGCGTGTAAAGCAGACGCTCTACCAACTGAGCTAACCGCCCGCGCGCCGAGATGTATCGCCGCGGGCCGCCCGGGCGCAAGAGCGTGGGCGACATCGGCGCAAATCGTGCCGTCAATCTCCGCTGGGAAATTTAATGTTTTGGGCAGCCCGATACGCAGACTGCCGCCTGGCAAAAAAATGTGGGATAACAATTTCAATCACAACGCGGGCGGGATGCCCGGGAGGGGGAGTATGTTCCGCATATCGGTGTTGACGATCGCTTTCGCGCTTGCCGCCGGGGTCAGCGCGCAGGCTCAGAGACTACCGCCGCAGCCGCCTCCGGTGGCTTCGCCAATGTCGCAAGGGACTTCGCAAGAACGCGACGCCTGCCATCCAGACGTGGTGAGGTTTTGTCAGGCCCAGTTGCAGATCAATGAAAACGACGTGCTGGGCATTCTGGGGTGCCTCCAGGCCAATCGCCCCAAGATCAGCCGCGCCTGCCAGGAGGTACTGGCAAGCCACGGGCAATAAGGTCCGCCGGGCTCCCGGCGATACACTGTAGTGACCGGAGCGCTGTGACGGCAGGTCAGCCTTGAGGCTACTTGATTCCGTCCGGCTCCCTAGCTGATTGCTCAAGCGTCAAGCTATCCGCCTCTCCGGTCGCTTCGACTCGCGCAACGTGTTCTGCCAGCCTGATCCACGACAGCGCCTGCGTAAACCAAAGCGCCTTGGCATTAGAATCTCCAGAATCTCCAGCCGGTTGCGCATTGCAACGCAAAGCTCGGCGGATCTGCGCTGATCCAGCTTAGTCGCCAGAGCACTCCCGCCACAACGCAACTCCGCCCGGGAATCCAGTCCGGGAGTACGGCGCATGCGGGATCAGGCACCGGCAGAACTCCGGCGACTTGGCCGACTATCGAGGCCGCGGCACAGCTATGCCGGCAAACGGCAGCAACTTCCCGCCCACCATTGCGTCAATCACATAGCTTTGCTGAATTATAAGACAGCACCGGAACAATAATCTCAAATCTGACCCAAATATTGCGAAATTCTTTCTATTGTCATGCGTTAAATTCGTAGCTGCACTGCAACAAAATAATTTTGCGACGCACCATTGATCCCTATATTCAACTTCGATTCTGGCGGCGGTTCCGTCAGGGAAAGGGATAATACGATGTTGCTATCCATTGTCCGCTTCTTCCATGCCTGGAAGCGTTATGGGGTCGCCGTGGACGAGCTTTCGCACCTCAGCGACCGTGAACTGGCCGATATTGGCATTACCCGCGGCGATATCCAGCGGATTGCCTGGGAACAAGCGCACAGCTAATTTCGGCCGTAGCTTGTTTATCGACCAACCCGCGCCCGGCTCCGGCCGGGCGCTGTTATTTTGGGGGTGACGACGCGGGTTCCATGCCCTTGGCTTTGATGATCGAAAGCGCATGCGGGCCCGCCAGGAATTTGACCAGCGCCCGCGCCGTTGCGGCATCCTTGGCCGCGGTGCCGACGCCGGCCGCGTAGACGGTGTAATTCTGAATCTCGGCCGGCAACGGACCGACCAGCGTGACGCCCGCAACCGGCAATATTTCGCTGATCTGATGGACGCCGATTTCGGCTTCGCCGTCGGCAATGTGATCGGCGACAGCCCCGCCCTGGACCAAAACGGCCTTGGCGTTGACCTGATCGGCAATGCCGAGCCGCTCCAGCAACTTCGCCACATAAATGCCGCTCGACCCCCCGGCCTTAGGATCGATATAGGCGACCGATTTCGCGGCGAGCAGCGTCTTCTTGAAGGCTTCGACCGTTGAAATATCCGGCAGCGACGCGCCGGCCTTGACCACGACCCCGACGCCGACTTTTGCCAGATCGGCCCGAGTGCCGGGCACGATCTTGCCTTCCTTGACGAGACCGTCGATCGCGTCGGGCGTCAAAACCGCGACATCGAATGGCTGCTTGCCGTCGCGGATCAAGGCCAGGTGCTGTCCGACGGTCTGATAGCTGATGTCGAGCGTGTTGCCGCTTTCATTTTGGTATTGCGCGGCGAGCGCGGTCAGCACCTGTTTGAAAGCGCCGCCGCTGACGACCTTGATCTCGGCAGCGTCAGCGAGTTGCGACATGACCAGCGTGAGCGCGGCGGCGATGATTGTCGTGATGAGCTTCATACGAATGCCTGTTCATTCGAATTCCTGGGCCCACGGATTCCTGAAAATGGGCCGTCACCTTTTAAATAGTCCCATGATCTGCGCCTTCGCCAGCGTATTAAAATGCAAATTGAAGCCGACGACCGCCGCCGAGGTATCGGCACTCACGGGGAGCTTGTCGGTCTTCACGGCAAACACGGTGAACAGATAGCGGTGCGGATGGTCGCCTTCGGGTGGGCAAGGTCCGCCGTAGCCGGGTGCGCCATAATCGGTACGCGTCTGCAATGCGCCGGCAGGCAGTTTGCCGTCTGTCCCGCCCGCGCCCTCGGCGAGCTCGCTCACATTGGCCGGGATGTTCACGACCAGCCAGTGCCAGAAGCCCGAGCCGGTCGGCGCATCGGGGTCGTAGCAGGTCAGGGCGAAGCTTTTGGTGCCTTCCGGCGCGCCCGACCACTTCAGATGCGGCGATTTGTTGCCGCCGGCACAGCCAAAGCCGAAATCCGCCGACAGGATGAAAGGACTCGGCAGATAGTCGCCGTCCTTGAAGCTGTTGCTGATGACGGTGAACGCCATGTTTCGTCTCCTCTAAGCTCGCCCTGAGCTTTTGCAGCTCGTTGGAGTCATCTGCATGACGGATCTGCGGGCGTAGACGTCGGATTGCGCGCACCATAATCGGCCGTAAGCCTTCGGGAAAGGTCGCGTTTGCCGGGCGGGCATGGTAACGGGTCGCCCTGCCCACGGAGAAGGCTTTGCCGGTTTTTGCGCTCATGGACGCCGCCCCGCTTCTGCCGGAGCGCGGTGCGCTGATTGGACTAGATCTCGGCACCAAGACCATCGGCGTTGCCGTCAGCGATCCGGATCGGCGGGTCGCCGCACCCGTCGAAACCATTACGCGGGTGCGTTTTCGCCTCGACGCCCAACGTATTCTCGACCTTGCCACCGAACGGCGCGCCACCGGCGTTGTACTCGGGCTGCCGATTAACATGGACGGCTCTGAAGGCGCACGTGCCCAATCGACGCGCGCCTTCGCCCGCAACTTTGCCCAGCTCACCGCACTACCGATCGCACTATGGGACGAGCGGCTGTCGACCGCGGCGGTGGAACGCGCGCTGATCGCCGCCGACGCAAGCCGCGCCCAGCGCAAGGCGGTAATCGATGCGCACGCCGCCAGTTACATCCTGCAAGGCGCGCTCGACCGGCTGGCGCACCGACCGCCGCCGGAGCACGGCTAGGGGCGGCTGAGTTTCCGGTGCATCATTACGCCGCGTGGCGATCTCGGGCTTTCCCCGCGCCCGAATTCGGCCTATAGGACCGCTTTAATGACGAAAGCCCAGCCACTCACACGCCATATCATTTCGATCAATGACCTCACCAATAAGGAGATCGAAACGATCTTCGAGGTCGCGCAAGGGTTTTTGAAAGACCTCGCCGACGACAACATCTCCTACCGGATCGGCCGCAGCACCGACGTCGCCGCCAAATCCATCCTGGCGACCTTGTTTTATGAGCCCTCGACGCGCACACGGCTGTCGTTCGAAAGTGCGATGCTGCGCTTGGGCGGCGCCAATATCACCAGCGCCGATCCGACGGTCAGTTCCGCGGCCAAAGGCGAAAGCCTCGCAGACACCATCCGGGTGATCTCGAACTATGCCGACGTCGTCGTCATCCGCCATCCGCGCGATGGCGCGGCGCGACTTGCCGCCGAATATTCGCAAATCCCCGTCATCAATGGCGGCGACGGCAGTCACGAGCATCCGACGCAAACCCTGTGCGACCTGTTCACGCTAAAAACCAAGAAAAAGAGCCTGAAGAACATGAAGGTCGCGATTTCCGGCGATCTCAAAGGCAGCCGCACCATCCATTCCTTCGTCTACGCGCTGGCCCGGTTTGGGGCAACGATCGATCCCCTGCCCGCTCCCGGCATGGAGCTGCCGGCTTACGTCGATCGCCGGCTGCGCGAGGAATTTCACTGCCGCATGGTGTCCAAGGACCCAGGCCAGCCGCATGGCGGCTCGATCGACGCCCTGTACGTCACCGCCGATCAGCCGCATCAATTATCGCTTATCCCCGATCCCGAGATCGATTACGGGCTTCTGGTGGAAAAGAAAATCGACGCGGTCTATGTCACGCGCTTCCAAAAAGAGCGTTGGTCGGAAAAGGAACGGGCCTATCCCAAGGTCGACGCGAAGTTTCTGGGCGAGGCGAGATTCTCCGAGGCCAGCGTCATGCATCCCTTGCCGCGGGTCAATGAGCTCGACGCATCGTTCGATACGGACCGGCGCGCGGTGTATTTCCAACAGGCCGCCTATGGCGTGCCGATCCGCATGGCGCTGATCCTGCTCCTGCTGCATCTGCAAAAGAACCAGTCGCTCAACCGATTTAGCGGCGGTTTCGCCGAGCCCGATCACCCGGTCTACGCTCAGCCGATCGGCACCGGCCTGCAATGCGACAACCCCAATTGCATCACCGGCGATCCCGCGGAACGTCAATACGCCGCGAACAAATTCTACATCGTCGAAAGTGACAGTCCGCGGCAGCGCAGACTTCGCTGCGTCTATTGCGAAAAAGATATTGACGAAACGACCGCCGTCCATTTCGTCGTCGCCGATACCGTGCGAAAGACATTTTCGCCGGGGCTGCAGCCGCTTGCCCATGCGGGCCACGACCGGCTCAAACACCTGGTCATTTATCGGAGCGACGCCGAAGCGGCAGCCTCGGGCTTTGCGCCGCGCGACAGCGGCGGCAACAAGGTCAGAACGGGTTAGAGGAATTGGCTAGACCGCTACCGGGCCGTCTTTCTCAAGTCACCGACAGGCATTATTGAGCCGCCATGTTGCAGCCGATCGACTGGTCGCTCGCTCACGAATATGTCGCAGCCTTCGTGTTCGGCTATCTGTGCGGCTCGATCCCGTTTGGTTTCCTGCTGACCAAACTTGCCGGCGCGCCCGACATCCGCACCATCGGCTCCGGCAATATCGGTGCCACCAATGTGCTGCGCACCGGACGCAAGGCGCTTGCTGCCGCGACCCTTGCCGGCGATCTGCTCAAAGCTACCGCCGCGGTAGCGATCGCCAACATGTTCTTCGGGCGCGACGCGGCGATCTGCGCGGCGCTTGGCGCTTTTCTCGGCCATCTGTTTCCAGTCTGGCTCGGCTTTAAAGGCGGCAAAGGCGTCGCGACCTATATTGGCCTTCTGCTCGGCTTCGGTCTGTGGATCGCATTGCCGGCGTTTTGCGCGATCTGGCTCGTGATCGCCGCTGTGACCCGCTATTCGTCGCTGGCGGCGCTTATCGCGAGCGCAGCAACGCCGGCAATCATATGGGGGAGCGGCGATCCGCAGACGGCAAAACTATTCTTGCTGCTCTCGGTACTGCTATGGATCATGCACCGCGCCAATATCACGCGGCTGATCGGCGGCACCGAAAGCAAGATCGGCCACAAGTCCGGCGCGCAGTCAGATCACTGAGCGAACGCACATCACTCCGCCGCCACCGCCGTGGGCGCGCGCGCCGGCGCACCATGGGTGTGGGGGATCTTGTCGGCAAAGACCTCGACGAAATGATCGGTTTCGCCGACACCGGTGTGCGGGCTCAAGGCCTCGTCGACATAACTGCGCGCAGCGGGATCGGCCGCGACCCGTGCCAGGATGCGGCGATAGTGCCAAATCAGCCGCAGCCATTGCGACGTCGTTTTCAGAAAATCGACGACTCGCCACGGATAGAAGACGAGCGGATTAAGCACCGGCATGCCGGAGCGGCGCTGTTTGCGCAATTTGCGGCGGAGAAATCCGAATTGTAGCGGATGCACGCCTTCGATCCGCGCGGCGCCGGAAAAGATGGTCAGCGAATCCAGCACCTTGGTGCGGTTGATGCCGGACACGATGGCGCGGCGCATGATCGTCTCGACGTGGGCGTCGGTGTAGTAGCGCGTCCACGCGTCGGCATAGACTCTCGTCCAGGTCTCCTTCGACATCAACGGATGGGCGGTGCAGGCGTGCTCAAGATCGTATTTATTCATGTCGGGGTCCATCGGGACGCCTGACATGTGCAGTTTCTTATGATCTTCCGACCCCGGCAGCGGTGTCAGATAAAAGAATTCGAGAATATCGACCGGCAGTTCTTTCTTGATGATCTCGATGTCGCGCGCGATCGTTTCCGCCGTGTCGGTCGGGAAGCCGAGAATATAGCCGGCGTAGGTCATGACCTTTTGCGCGCGCCACGCCAACAGCATTTCGCGATATTCCCAGATCTTGTTCTGGCGCTTCTTGGCGCCCATCAGGGATTCGGGATTGATGTTTTCCAGCCCGAGGAAGATCGCGGTGCAGCCGGCGCGTGCGCATTTCTCGATGAAGCCCGGAATACGGTGGCACAGCGTGTCGACCTGAAGCAGAAGCTTGATGTTGAATTTCTCGTGCTCGCGCAGTTCGATCAGCCGATCGAGGATTGGCTCCCAGTTGCGGTTGCGGGCGAAATTGTCGTCGGTGACGAAGAACCGCGTAATGCCCTGCGTCGCATTGGCCCGCACGATGGCTTCGACATCGTCGGGCGTGCGGTAGCGCGATTTTCGGCCCTGGACATTGATGATTGTGCAGAAGCTGCATTGGAACGGACAGCCGCGGCCCGCATCGAAGCTCGAATAATGACCGGCAACTCGCGTCACGACCGAACGCGGCAGGATCGGATACACGGCCGCCGCCATTTCCGGCATGTCATCGAGATAATTGTAGATCGGTTTTGCCTGGCCTGCGGCGACGTCGCGCAGCACGTCGGCCATGCGGCCCTCGGCTTCGCCGGCGAACAGATGAATGCCGAGATCCATCGCTTCCTTTAGCTCGGGCGGCAAAGCCGGCAACATGGAAATGCAGCCGCTGACATGAAAGCCGCCCATTACCACCGTGAGCCCGCGGGCGCGAAACTGGCGGCCGAGATCGAGCGCGCGCGGATATTGGTTCGACTGCACGCCGATCAAACCAACCATGCCGGCACCGGCGGCGCAAATGCGCTTCACGACGCCTTCGACATCGACGATGGTGTTGCACTCGTCGCAGGCTTCGACCTCGATAGCAACGTCGGGGCCAAGAACGCGCGCTTGAGCGCACTCCACGATCAGCCCGTGCACGCTTGCCAGGCTGTTCGACGGTATCAACGAACGCCGCCACTGGATGACATAGCCATCCTGGTCGTAATGCGACGGCTTGATCAGGACCACCCTGAACGCGCGCTTGGCCAGGTTACCGTGCAACGCACACCCTCCATTATGGAATCCCGAAACCAGGTTCTGTGGCCCCAACGGCGCTGGCAGCGGAGAGTCGGCAATTTGCGGGTTTGGCTGCTGCTTTGCAACAAATACCTTGGGTTCCATTTTCCGATGGTTACAATTTTAAGGTATGGTTCCCGGTCGAGGACCGGTTAGACTTACCGTCCGAATGCGGGAACTTTGGGGGCGCCGTGAGCGAGCGCACGGAACCGATCCGTCTGACCGACGAGCAGCGGATCGACTGGTTGCGGCTGATCCGCAGCCAGAACGTTGGGCCACGAACATTTCGCGCCCTCGTCAATCATTTTGGCGGTGCGCGCGCAGCGCTTGACGCGCTGCCGGGATTGGCGCGCCGCGGCGGTGGCGATGCCGCACCGAAAATTTGTTCACGCGCCGAGGCCGAGCGCGAAATCGAAGGCGCGCGCAAACTCGGCGCCACTTTGGTGGCGATCGGCGAGGCCGATTATCCGCCGCGGCTGCAAATGATCGACGATGCGCCGCCGCTCGTCGCGATCCGCGGCCATAGCGGCGTGCTCGCCATGCCGATGGTAGCGCTGGTCGGCTCGCGCAACGCCTCGGCCGCCGGCGTCAAGATCACGCAGCGGCTGACGCAGGGACTGTGTGAAGCGGGCTTCGCCATCGTCTCCGGTTTGGCGCGCGGCATCGACGCCGCGGCCCACCGCACCAGTTTCACGACTGGAACGATCGCGGTGCTGGCCGGGGGCCAGGACCGCGTCTACCCGCCCGAGCACGTCGAACTGCTCGACGCTATTCTTCCTGCCGGCCTGGCGCTCTCCGAAATGCCGCTCGGCTGGGAACCACGCGGGCGCGATTTTCCGCGCCGCAATCGCCTCATTTCCGGACTGTCGCTCGGCGTCGTCATCGTCGAGGCCGCCAAGCGCTCGGGCTCGCTGATCACGGCACGACTGGCGCTCGAGCAGGGCCGCGAGGTTTTTGCGGTGCCCGGCTCGCCACTCGATCCGCGCGCAGAGGGCACCAACGGTCTCATTAAGCAAGGCGCGACGCCGGTGACCGAAACCGCCGATATCGTCGCCGTGCTGCAGCCGATCATGGGCCTCGAACTGCCGGCCCGGGAGCCGGAACCCGAGACCGGCGAGCCCGTGCAAAGCGTTGAACCCGCACCGGACGAGCGGACCCGGATCGTCGGACTGTTGAGCCCGACCCCGGTGCTGATCGACGACCTGGTGCGACTGTCGCAGACGTCGCCCAGAATCGTGCGGATGGTGCTGTTAGAACTGGAAATCGCCGGGCGGCTGGAACGCCATGGCGGCGGATTCGTGTCGCTCATCTAATCTTTAGCGATTTGATCGGCTTCGAGCCGCGCCATTTCCAGAATGTAACTGAGCGTATCGAGACCATTGCGCCGGGCAAGCTTGGCGAGTTCGTCGCTCATCGAGGCGATGTAAGTGGCGACCGAATCCGCCG
>Ga0182013_10001375_pt1 | contig 33378 bp, 27 predicted proteins | sample 612S2MmetaG_FD_120487 | JGI IMG/M metagenome (GOLD analysis project Ga0182013, IMG submission 120487) | Permafrost microbial communities from Stordalen Mire, Sweden - 612S2M metaG | ecosystem: Environmental > Terrestrial > Soil > Wetlands > Permafrost | place: Sweden: Stordalen | collected... | reverse complement strand
TCGAGGATGGTGAAGCCCTCGGCATAGGCCTGCATCATGCCGTACTCGATGCCGTTGTGAATCATTTTGACGAAATGGCCTGCGCCGGCGGGGCCGACGTGTCCCCAGCCTTTGTCAGCCGCGGGGGCGAGGGTTTCGAAGATGGGCCGCAGATATTCGACGGGATCCTTGTCGCCGCCGACCATCATGCTGTAGCCCTCTTTGAGGCCCCAGACGCCTCCCGAGGTTCCGACGTCGACAAACTGGAATCCTTTGGCGGTGACCTCCTTGTGGTGGCGGATGGAGTCTTTGTAATTGGAATTGCCGCCGTCGATGAGGATGTCGCCGGGATTGAGCAATGGCTCAAGCTTGGCGATGGTTTCGTCCACGGGTTTGCCTTGCGGGACCATGATCCAGATCGCCTTGCGGCCCTCGAACTTTTTGGCCAGCTCCTCGAGGGACGAGACGCCGACGTTGCCGGAGGCGGTGAGTTTTTTGACCGCTTCGGCGTTAAAGTCAAAGCCGACGACCTGATGTCCGCCGAGCCGCAGGCGCTCGGCCATGAACCCGCCCATTTTGCCGAGACCAATTAATCCGAGTTGCATATTTCCTCCAATGCTATAGAACTTTGAGATTTGCGAGCTGGTTGCGCAGGTCGCTCTCACCCTTGAACTGGAGAGCCTTTATGCCCACGGCAGCCGCGCCGTCCACATTTGCCTGCCTGTCGTCAATAAACAGAATTCGATCGGGGGGCGCGCACAGAAGGTCGAGCGCGCGCCGGTAGATTGCCGGTTCGGGTTTACGGAGGCCCAGGTAACACGAGCTTAGCGCAACCTTGAAGCAGCGGCGAAGATCGAATTGTCGGAAGCGATATTCATTGGTTTCCCGCGCTTCATTGTTCAACGCGCCGAGCATACACGGGTTGGATGCCGCGAGTTCGTTGAGGATTCCCAAGGCACCGTTCGGCAGCGGCTTCGAGAGGCTGAGCACGAAGGAGAACAAATCGCCGCGGGAGAAGCTGCGCGGCTCATTGAAGATGGTTGCGTTGAGATATTCCTTGCCGGTGATCGTGCCCCGTTCCCATGCGCCGTCGACGGCGGCGTGACGGGCCTCGAATGCGGCCAGGTCGAGACCGAAATGCTCCATGGTTAAGGCGCGTTCTTCATGGTCCCAGCCGTTGGTCAGCAGGACTCCGCCTACATCGAAAAGGATCACGTCGAAGGGGAACATCGGCGCTCGCTAGGGGAAATTTCGTGGTGCGGTTTGTATCACAAATCGACTTTGTTTCGTTATTGATGAATACCAAACAACTGGCACAGGTTGAATGTGTTGCGAAAACGGGCTGGAAAACCTCTTCAGGGGCTAAAGCCCGGCTTATTCCAGGCCATCAGAGGCACGACTGAAGTCGTGCCCTTTCAAAACATAAAGACCAGATGTGCGGTGGTACATAAAGACCGGGTGTGGGACGGAGACGCTACGCGGAACTTGCGGAGCCGTCTCCACATTGGTACTTGGCTTCGATGGCCAGGACTTTTTTGAAGCGGCGTTGAAAGCGTTCGCCGGTGGCGAAGAATTTGGCCCCGACGAAGGCTTCGGCGACTTCGAACGCCAACGAGGTGCCGATGATGCGCGCGCCCAGGACGAGGATGTTCATGTCGTCATGCTCGACGCCCTGGTGACCGGAGTAGGTGTCGTGGCAGATGCCGGCGCGGATGCCGGGGATCTTGTTAGCCGCGATGCAGACGCCGACGCCGGAGCCGCAGATGAGAATGCCGCGGGGCGCGTCGCCCCGCTTGATGGCCAGCGCAAGCCGTTCCGCATAATCGGGATAGTCGTCTTCCGGCTCAATTTTATAGGCGCCGAGATCGATGATTTCATGGCCGGCCTGGGCCAGGTGCTCGCGGAGATCCTCTTTGAGAGGGAAACCGGCGTGATCGGAACTGATGACGAGTTTCATGGCGTGTTCCTTTCGGAACAGTGGACAGTGGTCAGTGATCAGTGGTCAGTTCATTCCCGGTTGGACCGAACAGTTACGATTCTTGGCGGACGTTTCCGGGAGACTGAACACCCGAACACTGAGCACTGAACACTGCCCGTTTATTTCAGCAGCGCTTTGGCGCGGGCCACTACGTTTTCTGCACTGAATCCCAGTTTTGCCAATACGACTGGACCGGGAGCGGAGGCGCCGAAACGGTCGAGGCCGATGACGTCGCCGTCCAGGCCCACATACTTCCACCAGCCGAGGGTTGCGCCGGCTTCCACTGCCAGCTTGCGCACGCCGGCTGGAAATACTCTGGCTTTGTATTCGGCTGATTGCTCATTGAAGATTTTCTGGCTCGGGAAACTGACCACGCGGACGCGGATTCCTTCGCCGGCTAACTGTTTGGCGGCGTCGATTACGGGCCACAACTCGGAGCCGGTGCCGATGAGGATCAACTGCGGATTTTCAGCGTCCTGAAGGACATAGGCGCCCATACTTACAGCGGCATAAGCGTCGTGATTGGCGGGGTCGATGACGGGGAGGTCCTGGCGGCTGAGGGCGAAGAAGCTGGGGCTCTTGCGCTCGAGAGCCAGGCGCCAGGCTGCGGCGGTTTCGTTGGCGTCGGCGGGGCGGAAGTCGGTGAGGTCGGGAACGGCGCGCAGCATGGTCAGGTGCTCGACGGGCTGATGGGTGGGGCCGTCTTCGCCCAGGCCGATCGAGTCGTGAGTGAAGACAAACAGCGAGTGGCTCTTCATGAGCGCGGCCAGGCGGATGGCGGGCTTGCAGTAGTCGGAGAAGGTGAAGAAGGTGGAACCGAAGGGGATCAAGCCGCCGTGAGCCGCGATTCCATTGACGGCCGCGCACATGCCAAATTCGCGGACGCCGAAAAAGATGTTGCGGCCGGCGGGGTCGACATGGAAGCTGGAACCTGGCTTGAAGATGGTCTTGGTGGAGCTGGTGAGGTCGGCTGCTCCGCCGAAGAGCTCGGGGACCTGCTCGGCGATGGCGTTCATGACCGCGCCTCCGGCGTTGCGGGTGGCGACGGGCTTGCCGGCCGGGAAGGTGGGAATTGTTTTTTCCCATCCATCCTTCAACTTGGCGGCCTGGGTGCGCTCGAACTCGGCTGCTAGATCGGGGAACGCCGATTTGTAGCCATCGAAGAGCTTGTTCCAATCCGCTTCAAGGCTCGCGCCGCGATCGACCGCTTTGCGCCAGTTGGCCAGCGCGTCGTCTGGAACGTAGAAGTTCTTGTCCTCCGGGAAGCCGAAGAACTTCTTGGTGGCGGCTACGTCGGCCGCGCCCAGGGCTTCCCCGTGCACCTTGTTGGTGCCGGCCTTGGGGCTGCCGTAGCCGATGACGGTGCGGACGGCGATCAGCGAGGGCCGCGAGGTCTCGGCTTTGGCGGCTTCAATAGCGGCTTCGATGGCGGCCAGGTCGTTGCCGTCGGCCACGCGCTGAACGTGCCAGTGATAGGCCTCGAAGCGCTCCAGCACGTCGTCGTTGTAGCTGAGCTCGGTGGGGCCATCGAGAGAGATCAGATTATCGTCGTAGATGAAGGTCAGCTTGCCGAGGCCGAGGGTTCCTGCCAGAGCAGAGGCTTCGTGGGAGACGCCCTCCATCAGGTCGCCGTCGCCACAGAGAGCGTAAGTGTGGTGATCGACGATGTCGAAGCCGGGGCGGTTGTAGATGGCAGCCAGGTGGCGCTCAGCAATGGCCATGCCGACCGCCATGGCGATACCCTGTCCAAGCGGACCGGTGGTGACTTCAACACCGTCCGTGTCGCCTGCTTCGGGATGGCCGGGAGTGAGCGATTCCCATTGGCGGAAGGCTTTCAAATCATCGAGACCCAATTTATAACCGGAGAGATACAGCGATGAATAAAGCAGCGCCGATGCATGCCCGTTCGAAAGCACGAAGCGGTCGCGGTCGACCCACTTGGAGTGCGCGGGATTGTGCTTCATCAGCTTATGGAAGAGCAGGTAAGCGATGGGCGCGCAGCCGAGAGGAGCTCCGGGATGGCCGCTGTTGGCTTTCTGTACCGTGTCGACGGCCAGCAGGCGGAGCGTGTCGATGGAGAGCTGATCGAGAGAGAGGGAGGCGAGACTTTGTGTCATGGTGCCTGAATCTTGTCCTTTCGTTGGGGGCGCGGTTTGCGCCCGGTGAACGAGTTATCCGACAGCATCGATCTTGACCTTCACATTGTAACCAAGCCAGGTGTCGCTTTCGAGCCAGCGCTGGGTCCATTCCAGCCCGGTCGAACCGGCGGGGGGCACGATGTCTGCACTGAAGCCGGCGCTACCCACGCTGCGGGCTGCTTGGCTCTGCCTGCTGTTCCAACCATCCGCTGTGCAGACGAGTTCGAACGGCCTGGGATTGAGGATGCGAAGGATGCGGCCGGCGTCCATGCGTTGAATGGGCCTGAGGGGGCTTGAGATTTCCAGACCGTGGTTCGCGCGGCCGGCTCCATTTGAATAGCGCTCATAGACAGGTTCGATGCGGTCGAAGACCCTGCCGTCGATGGTGGAGCGGAGGAGCTTGAGATACTCCGCGTGGGCCCAGACGAGTGGCACGGCAGATCCGGCGGGCCGGCCGAGTTTCAGGCGCCGCTCGGGGCGGTCGGGTTCGTCCCAGACCTGCTCGGGCATCATCTGGCCGCAGGTGGCGAAGCGTTCATAGGTCTCGATCAGTGGACGGATGTCGTTGCCGGCGGCGAGCTCGTAGTGAGCGCGTTCGCCGGTGAGGAGCGGCCAGGGACGTCCCTGTCCCCATCCTTTGTAGGGACCGCCGTCGGGGCGCTGGCCATAGCCGTCCCAGTTGTAGCGGAGCCAGCCGGGACCCTGGGGCAGGCCGCGCTTGAGGATGGCGTCGACGACTTTGAGCGAGTCGATCACCAGGGGATCGTCGGCGCGACGGACGCCGTAGCGGACCAGCTCAAGGAAACCGGCATCGGTGATTTCACGGGCCTCAAAGGAGAAGCGGGTGCCGGGAGGGCGATTGGAGAGGCGGATGGTCTCGGTACCGCAGGCTTCGTGGGCGTAGGCTGCGCCGCACTCCGGCGGGCGGATGCGCATGTAGTGGCGCTTGACTTCGGGATGCAGGACGCCGTTGTTGGTGACGGTCCAATCTTCGAGGTGGCCCTCGATCCAGTCGGCAAACTCCTCAAGGAACAGGCCGAGCTCTGCGGAGTCGTGGGCGCGGGCCATCTCTGCCGCGCAGATGAGCGCGCTGATGACGGCCGCAAGGGTTGAGGGCGAGTAGCCGGCGTTTTCTTCCCAGCGCTCCTGCTGGGTGATGGGGGCCTGGGCGACCAGGCAGCCGGCGGCGCGTTCGACGAAGGGGAAGATTTCCAGTTCGCCCAGCGCATCCGCCTTCCAAAGACGCCACGCCAGGATGATGGGAAAGGCGACTTCATCCAGCTGCTTGCCGCTCCAGTAGGGGGTTCCATCGATCCAGAAGTTTTGCGCGAAGCCGCCGTCGGGCTGCTGGGTGCAGGCCAGGTAGACGAGCGCTCGCCGGGCGGTTTCGGCGCGGCCGCAGGCCAAAAGAGCCGTGGCGGTCTGTACCATGTCGCGTGTCCAGACGAGGTGATAGCCGCCCAGGTCGTCGTCGCTCTTGGACTGGCCCCAGGGGATGGACGCCGAGGCTACGAAGGCGCCCGAAAAGGTCTTGTCTTCGTGGGCCAGAAGGACGTTGTGGCTGGCGCGCATCAGCTTGCCTTCGTCCTGGGCGGCTTTGGCCAGCCACTCGGGATTGGCGGCCCGATGCCACTGCTCGACGAACCGCTTGCGCAGGTCCTCATAGGGAGTGGCCAGCGAGCCCATGGTTTTTTGCGCTGCGGTGTGGCTGCCCTCGCCGATGCCGATAGCGACGGTGAAATCGGCAACGCTCTCTCCGGCTTCGCCCTGGGTTATGAGTGCTTCCAGATCAAGTTGGCCGATGACAGCGACGTTCCCGCTGGTGGCCGAACCAAATTCCCATTCCATTTTGAAGTTTTCGGTGATATCGCGCCAGCCGTCGCTGAGGCCCACAAAGCCGCAACTGACGCGGGAGAAGCCACAACTGGCGCCCATGGCGAGCGACCACTCATTCTTCCAGGCCAGCAGCGCCTTTTTGCCTGCAAAGTCGACTGCGCGGGCCGAGTTTCCCTGGCCTCCGCCGTCGAGATGGGGCGCAAGCAGCGCGTAGACCTTGAGCCGGGGGAGCAGGTCCGCGTGCCCGGTGAGCCGCACCCGCTGGAGCACTACGGAATGATGCGGGTCGGAGATGATCTCCTTGGTGAGACTGTAGCGGCCCTCGGGATCGCTGTTGATATACCGGACACCGAGCGCCTCGGGGTGGATGTACTCAAAGGTCGAGAGCAGGTTGCGCTTTTCTTCGTGGGCGAAGGTTTCGCCATCGGTGACGAGGAATTCCATGTCGCGCACCTGGGCGCGATCGATCGTGGGGTGATAAATCTCGTTGAGTATGCCGTGCGAGCAGGTGAACCAGATGCGGCTGGAGGCGGCGTAGGCTGTGCCGACGGCGTCCTTGACGCTCGAGGTCCAGCGCGGCTCCATGCCAGGGGCTCCGAAGGCTTCTCCCTGCTGGTCGAGCCAGCGGTACAAGGGCTGTTTGCTCATTTCAATATCGCTCGCTCCGAATTCGGGGAAGGTTGGAATCGGGTTCAGGCATCAAGGGGGCCCACGGGTACTAAGGATGTCGCGGAGCAGCTGAAAGTTACGTGTGATCGAAATTTTCCGCTCTGTGCTGACGCCCCCTAAGAGCGAACCGGGGCGCTGAAGTTAGACTGAGGGCGCCATTTTTCGAACCCCGAGCACGACTTTCAGCATCCATGAAACCATACGGCCCTTCGGCCGTGCGTGAAGATCCGGTTTCAAACCGATGCCCCACCCGCCCTGTCAGATTTCGCTCATGATGCGGCCAAAACCCCGAATTACAATCTGAACGGAGGAGAATTCCCCTTATGGCATACGAACTCGCACCGCTTCCTTACGACTACGCCGCGCTCGAGCCTTTTATCGACGCCGAAACCATGAAACTGCATCACGACAAGCACCACCAAGCTTACATCACCAACGTGAACGCCGCGCTGGCGAACCATCCCGATCTGGCTGCCAAATCGGTCGATGATCTTATCCGCGACCTGGCGCAGGTTCCGGAAGATATTCGCGGCGTGGTGCGCAACAACGGCGGCGGCCACTCCAACCACACCGCTTTCTGGAAGCTGATGGGGCCGGCCAACACCGCTGGGATCGGCGGCACTCCGACCGGCGCGATCGCCGGCCAGATCACCGCGGATTTTGGGGATTTTGAAGCCTTCAAAAAGACTTTCAATGAGACCACCGCGAAGCAATTCGGGTCCGGCTGGGGCTGGCTGGTGTTTACCGGCGGCAAGCTGAAGGTGGTGACAACTGCCAACCAGGATTCCCCGCTGTCGCAGGGGCTCTACCCGATTCTTGGTAACGATGTCTGGGAGCACGCCTACTACCTGAAGTACCAGAATCGCCGGCCGGAGTACCTGGCCGCATGGTGGAACGTGGTGAACTGGGAAGAAGTGAACCGCAGGTTTGATGTCGCGAAGGGTTAAGAACTACCGGTAAAATATCCGAAGCAGCATTTCAGGCCGAAAGGGATCGGCGTGGGCTGAAACCCTCAACCTTGATTGCAGGCGTTTACGGCCAGGCTGAAGTCGTGCCCTAAAAGGGAAACTACCCTGTCTGACGCCGCCTTGGGTAGGATTTTGACGTCGTAGCCCAGGCTCTCCAGGCGGTTGACCAGGCGCTGGACGTGTTTGGTTTTGGCTCTCTGGTCGAAATGGTTTACGCCGTTTCTCCTTCTGCTGTATAGCGACCCCACCCTAGCCGCAAAAACAAATACGCGGCGAGGGTGGGGCACCCACAATTTACACCTTTTGGAGAGATGCTTTAGTCGCCGAGTTTGGTTAGGCGCACGGTCTTGCCGGTATTGGCTGACTCGCGGGCTGCGTCGAGGATTTGCATGACGATGATGTTGGTGTCGAGGGCGGATAGATCGCCCTGCGCCTTGACCTGGCCGCTTAGGACGGCGGCGAGATAGAGGAGCGAGTCATCTTGCGGGGCGCTTAGCGGCGAGGCCGTGGTTAGTCGCTCTTCGTTGTCGTGCTCGTGGCGCAGGCGCAGCTTGTCAGGGCCGACAGTGATGGCATAACCGGTTGCCCCGTAAACTTCCATGTCCTTGCGGCTGAAGGGCCAGTTCCACGAGGCTTGAATGACGGCCTGGGCATGGGGATAGGCGAGGATGACGGTGGCATCGTCGTCTACGCGCGGATAGAGCTGGGGCTTGTCGTGATTGATGACGGCGGTCACCGAGAGCGGGGTTTCGCCGCGCATGAGCCAAGTCATCAGATCGACGCCGTAACAGCCGAAGTCGTACAAGGCGCCGGCGCCATTTTGTGCCGGATCGGTGAGCCAACCGAGAAACTCGGGACCGACGCCGATCTCTTTGGGGCCCTGGTGGCCGTCATGGACGACAACGCGGCGGACCTCTCCGAGGCGGCCATCGCGAAGCTCGTCGTAGGCGGCTTTGTTGCTCGCGTACCAGGTTGTCTCGTAGTTGACGAGGACGTTGACGCGGTGGGCGCGGGCGATCTCGCGGATGGCCAGGGCGTCGTCGAGCGAGATGGTCAGAGGCTTCTCAACCATGGACGATACGCCATACTGCGCCGCAATGCCGATGGCGTGGCGGTGTTCGCTGATGGGCGTATAGACCAGCACGGCCTGAGGATGGGTGCGCTCGATCATGTTGGCTTCGCTCTTGTAGAAGAGGGTCTGGGCGAGCGAGTATTTCTGCCGGTACTTGTCTTGAAGGGAAGAGTCGGCGTCGGCGATGCCGACCAGCTGAACTTCGTGGTGGCTCGGCAGGGCGTGGAGAAGCCCGTCCACGTGACCGTGCTCTAGTCCGACAATGGCGACGCGAAGCGGGGCTGAATCAGATTGGGCTTCGGAAATATGTGCGGCGGCTGGGAGCATCAGGATGGGAAGAAACAAGCGGGCGCAAAGTAGAAAGGTGGTGGGCATCGGCATTCCCCTTTCTTGCAGATACCATATTGACGGGTCATGACCGGCCATTGGTGTTGACGGGTCATGACCGGCCATTGGTGCAGACTGTTTTCTGCTTGCCCGCATCCCCGGCTCGGAACCGGCCTTCGCGGGCGCATCCGACTGGAAGAGGCCCAGGTCAGCCGGCATCGCCCACTTTGTACATGTACTTGATTGCGCATTTGTAGATGAGGCTCTTCGATTTGCCACGCACTTTAAGCGTGTTGCGGTCGTACCACTCGATGCAGCCTTCTATGTGCTCGCCATCTTCGAGCACGATGACCATGGGCGTCTGCGACTGGATCTGCTTTTGCAGATAGAAGAGTTCGGCGTGGCGGTTTTGAGCTTCCGAATCAATCGCCTGGGCGGCAAAGCGGAATGAAAGCGGCGAGGGAGCGCCCTTTCTGGGACGGGATGGAAGCCCCTTGGATTGAGGCCGGAAATCATTCGGCCTGATCGGCAACACAGATGAAATGCTCATGGATACAGATCCTTCCCTGGTAAGAACTCAATCTTCGAAAAATGGATCGTTCTTGCGTGGACTGAAATTTTGCTGCTCGAATCTCCAGGCCCGAGCCACGCCCGTTCACCGTCCGGATTTTCTATCAAAGAAAAGTACCTTATTCTCACACCTGTCCACGCGGGGCATGGATACACCTCGACGGAAGTCTCTCTCGGAACTCCGATAGCGCCCGATAGCGTTGGAGAACTTGTACTCGAAAAGATGCCTGCTTGCCAAAGGGAGTTGCTCTTTATATTAACCCACCTGTCAAGGGGTCGCTGGCGCGGTTGCTACGTCGAGTGGAATCAGCGAGTGAGGCTCACGGCCATGGCGTCGAGCGAAAGCGAACGGAGGAGATTGCGGCGCATTCCCTGCTCCACCTGGACGAGGGCGCGGGAAGCGGAATCGATCCAGTCAACGGTAAGGCCCTCGGCGAGAGCTTGAAGTTCGGCGGCCAGGTCAAGATTGCGGATGAGGCCGGGCGCACCGGCCACGACCAGAAGCAGATCCTCTATCAGGCTGCCCATGGCGCGCAGCAGGTTGATGGTCTTTTCCTGACCATCGGCTCCGGCACGATAGCTCTCGGTCGCGTGAAAGAGCTGGGAAAAGTCAGGCTCGCGGAGGGCGGTGCGCAGCAGGATGAGCGCGTCCTGGCGGCTGGCGAGATAAACGCCGAGATCGATGGTCAATGCGCGGCCGACTGCGCCTTCGGCCAGCCGCGCCGCGAGCGCGCGGTCGCGGGGCTTGAGCTCGGGTCGCCGCTGGGCCAGCAGCGATTCGAGCTCGGAAGCCGGCAGCGCGCCCAGGCGGTGAATGACGGCGCGGGAACGGATGGTGGGCAGCAGCTCCTGGGGATTCTCGGTGAGCAGGATGAGCGACGTGTGGTCTGGCGGCTCTTCAAGTACTTTGAGCAGGCTGTTGGCGGCTTCTTTCATGAACGCCGAGGAGGTGAAGATGGTAAAAGCTCTCGCCGCCTCGACCGGAGGACGGTACCAGGCAGCGTGGATCGCCTGACGGACCTGTCCCAGTTTGATGAGCAGTTGGGGCGGATCGGGCGGGATAATGAGCACGTCCGGATGGGTTTGGATGAGGATGCGGGTTTCGCGCTTGTCGGCGTCACGCATGTCCTCGCGCGCGGCTACTGCCTCTGCCACTCGCTCCTCGAGGTTGGCGGAGCCGGCGATGCGCGTACAGTTTGAGCACTCGCCGCAGAAGTCCGGCAGGCCATCGGATTCAGTCGGATGGAGGCAGTTGACGACCTTCGCCAGCATCAGGGCGAGCGTATATTTGCCTGCTCCGCGGGGGCCGGCCAGAATGAGCGAATGCGGAAACCGCCCGGCGCGGACGCTCTCGCGCAGGTGCGTGACGGTGGCCGTGTTGCCGAGAAACTCCTTGAAGCCCACGGATTGAGCGTAGAGCATCGGCGGGGGAATGTCGATGCGGGGCTCTGGAGCTGAGACCCCGCAAAAAAATTGAAATTGCCGAAATAATGTCAATTACGCTTGACATTCTTTTCATAATTTGTGTAATGTTTAGTTGTCTTTAAGTAAAGGAGACTACACATGTGGTGCTTAGGCGGGAATGCGGCGCAACGCCGCTTTGTGGTCCGCATGCTGATTGCTGCGGGGCTGTGCGTGGTTTTTGCGGTGATTGCCGCAGTTGGAATCCGGTTCGTTCATCTGAGGGGCATTGCGGCGTACCTGGTGGCCGTTTTGCCTGCGCTTCCCATCGCGGCGGCGCTGGTGTGGACGGGGGTCTATCTCGATGAGGAGAAGGACGAATTCCAGCGCAATCTGCTCATCCAGTCCATACTCGGAGGCATCGGGGCGACCCTGATTGTGACCACGGCGTGGGGCTATCTGGAGGATTTCACGCACGTTTCCCCTTTGCCTCTATCGATGGTCTACCCGATGTTCTGGGTTTTCACGGGCATCTCATTCCCAGTGGTCAGAATGAGGTACAGATGAAAAACCGGCTGCGCGTGCTGCGCGCGGAGCGCGGGTGGTCTCAGGCCGATCTTGCCCAGCGGCTGGAGGTATCGCGCCAAAGTGTAAACGCAATCGAGACGGGCAAGTTCGATCCCAGTCTTCCGCTGGCATTCCGGCTGGCACGGTTATTTGGGACGACCATCGAGACGATCTTCACAGACGAGGAACAGGTTGAACGAAGCCTTCCTTCACCAGAAGCAGCCGCTCGGTAACGGCTTCGACGATCTGCTCGTGAACTTCGTCGATGGTGAGGTCACCTTCGATGAGCACAACGCGGTAGGGTTCGCGGGCGGCGATCTCGCGGTATTTTTGCCAGGCGCGGCGGAAGAAGGCGTCGTGTTCCGACTCGAAGCGGCCCTCGTTCATGCCGGTCTGGGCCTCGACGCGATCGTTGCGGCGGCGGGCGCGGGCGAGCGAGGCCTCCAGGCTGGGCAGAAGCAGGAGGGTGAGGTCGGGCTGGAGGCCGCCGCAGACGACGCGGTGCAGCTCCAGGACTGCCTTGGAACCCAACTGCCGGCCACCGCCCTGGTAGGCCTCGGTGGAGTCGGTGAAGCGGTCGCAGAGGACGATTTTGCCGACGTCGAGGGCGGGCTGAATCACTTCGGCGATGGCCTGGGCGCGGTCGGCAAACATCAGCGCCATCTCCGCCATGGGAGCCAGCGGCGATGAACGGGCATCGAGCAGGATTTCGCGAATGCGGTCGCCAGTCACGGTTCCACCCGGCTGGCGGGTAACCACGGAGTCCACGCCACGCTTGGACAGCCATGAGGCCAACCGCTTGATCTGTGTGCTTTTACCCGATCCGTCGAGGCCTTCGAGGGTGATGAAAAAACCGCGCGGCATGGGCTTGATGTTAACACCCGGATAAGGGGGGAGACGATGCTGCATCGGTTGTGTTACAAGAGTTTAAATCCAGAGACAGGCACGGCGACCAAGGCCGCCGCAAGGTGGCCGTCTCCGCGTAGGTAAATTGTGAATCACTTCAGTTTCTCGAGGCTCTTCCTCTCCTGCAGTTTGCTGACGGCGGCATTGCTTCCGACCCGCTCGCTCACCGCTCAGAATCTCACGCTGGAAGGACAAACCGGCGGATTTCTGACTCCCACCGCCTACGTCGTTTATATGGAAAAGGGCCAGATGTTTTCCCATCCGGCCGTCGGCTTCCATTTCATCAATGCCAATTCGGTGATTGGATACGTTGAGACCTTCAGCATTACCGAGGGGTTCGCCAACCGGGCGGAGGCTGGCTATACGCGCAGTGTTCATCAGCTGGGAGGGGAATCCAGTGGGCTCAACCTGAGCAACCTATGGAACTACTCCGGCATGAACGTCTTCCACGGCAAGGTTATAGGAATAACGGATGGGCAGTTCGGCGCCTGGACGCCGGGCATTGCGGTGGGCGGCCTTGTCCGCACGGACGACCACTTCGTCTCTGGCGCGGCCAATAAGGCGCTCACCGGAACAGACAAGTCCTACACCAACGGTGACGTGTATGTGGCCGTGACCAAGACCTGGGCGAAGCCTCCGGTGCCGTTCCTGGTGAACGTGGGATGGAAGGCGACCAACGCGACCATCTTCGGTATCGGCGGCCAGAGCACGCGCTTTGGCGGACGGTTCTTCGGCGGGTTGGGAATCCCGCTGCCCATCGGCCACGGACTGGTGGCCGTGCCCTCGGCCGGATTTACTCAGGAACCGAAGACCTCGGTGAATCTGAACACCCTGTTGAACGCGGCGCTGCTGCAGCTTGCAGCCCTGGACCCGCCGGCGGCGGCGGGGTATCCGCTGATGAGCGCTCATTTGCCCACCACGCTGGACTATGCGGTGCGCATCACCCAGAGAGACAAGCCGCACTTCGCCTTCGATATCGGCGTCGGCCAGGTGGCGGGAAACATCGGGTCGATCTATGTGCCTGATCCCTACTACCCCACCGTGCCTGGAGCTCCTCCCATTGTCACAACGCCGGTGAATCTGCAGGCGCGGCATGTGATCGGGATGGGGTTGAGCTATCGATACTAAGTGTCTGACCGTGTGGAATGGCTCTTTCAGTTCATGCTTTCCCAGGTCTGAAAATCCAGACCTGGGGCACCCGGCGCAACTCGCGGAAAGCGAAGGAAGGCCCGGGCCTGAAGGCCGCGTTGTTTGGACCCATTTTCAGAGGGTTAGAATCCACTGTTCCCTCCGCAAGAGCCAATCTGCAACTGCATTATCCAGGGCAATCAAGTCTGCCGGATTCGGCACGCGAATGCATGATCTGGTGAGCTAGAATGTCGGACGAGGAAAAAACCTGACCCCTGCGGTGCAACTTACCCGCACAGGAGGGGTTTCAACTGGCATGACTGAATGCGCTTTGAAAGAGGGCATCGGTCGGAAAACGAATCGGGATTCGAACGAGTCGCGATTCAAGGAATCAGGAAATGAAACAGGAGGTTTTCTCATGCGAATGCTTCGCTCTGTGCGCCTGATGCTCGTGGCGCTTGCTCTTTGTGTGATTCCGGCGTCTTCATACGCAGGAGTTTTTATCAGCGTCGGGTTCGCGCCTCCGGTGCTGCCCGTCTACGAACAACCTATTTGCCCGGAGCCCGGACTGATGTGGACGCCCGGCTACTGGGCCTATGGAGAGGACGGCTACTACTGGGTGCCTGGCGCGTGGGTGCCGGCTCCCTATGAAGGCGCGCTATGGACTCCAGGTTACTGGGGCTGGGGCGGCGGCCTTTATGCCTGGCATCCGGGCTATTGGGGTATGCATGTGGGCTACTACGGCGGCGTGAATTACGGCTTCGGCTATATGGGCATCGGCTTCGCGGGCGGCATGTGGCGGGGCGGAGTGTTTGCCTATAACAGGGCTGTGATGCGTGTTGGCGAGGGCGGCGGATGGGGCGGCAATCGCGTCTATGAGGACCGGACCATCGTGCACAATACCACCATCATCAACAACACGCACGTCTCCTACAACGGCGGCCCGGGAGGCATTAACCACCAGCCGACCCCGCAGGAGAACCAGTACGCGCACGAGCAGCACCTGGCGCCGACGTCTTACCAGACGCAGCACGAACAGACTGCAAGGACTGACAAATCTGCCTACTTCAACAACAACCATGGGCATCCCGCTACTGTAGCGGTCTCCCGGCCGCTGCCGGCTGAGACGCACCAGGCCCCGGTGAATCGCGGCGGAGTCAACAACGCCCAGAGAACGAATAACGCAACGCGAACGAATAATGTGGAGCGGCCAAATGGCAACACGGCAATGCGTTCGACCACGCAGTCTCGTCCGGCGACCGAGTCTCGTCCAGCGATGCAGTCTCGTCCTGCTCAACAGTCTCGGCCCGCAATGGAGTCGCGCCCTGCGATGCAGTCTCGTCCGGCGACCGAGTCTCGTCCTGCTCAGCAGTCTCGGCCGGCGCCGCAATCCCATCCGGCTCCGGCTCCCCGGCCACAGGAACACGCGGCTCCCAAGGAAGAACGGGGACACGGCGGCGGCCGGTAAGTCATCATTCCGCAGTAAACAACCACTCAACCGGCAAGGCCCGCGGGTTCGCTCGCGGGCCTTTCTGCGTCAGGACTCTGAATTCCGGATGCCGGCGATTTCAATCTCAAGGCCGCCAAAATCGGGATGGTCGTTTTCGCGGATGCGATAGGCGACGTCGATGAGACTTCCCCGGGCGAGGCCGAGCTCGGCGGCGCGCTCGGCCGAACTCCAGCCGACGGCTCTTATGGCGGCGCTTGGATTAGCGGGTCTTGACGCATCGGAGGTCGCCGACTGCTCCTGGGCGAGTTCGAGGCACAGGTGGCGTTCCTTCATGAGGCGAGGCGCGGAGACCAGGCGCGCATGGCGGGCGACGAAGATCGGCTCGGGGTTGCCATGGCCGAGGGGTTCGAGCTTGCGCAGCCAGCCGGCGAGTACAGGCGTGATGCGATCGAGCGGCAACTCGGCGTGGATGCGAAGAAGGCGCTCGGGCTGGCGCGCGGCCAAGTGCTCGCTGGCGTAGTCGCGAAGGCGCCGCTTGAGCTCGGGAAGCGCGGCAGAGGGCATGGCGAAGCCGATGGCGAAGGCGTGGCCGCCGAAGCGCGTGAAGAGATCGGCGCAGCTCTCAATGGCTGCCAGCAGCATGAATCCATCGACGGAGCGGCCGGAGCCGTGGGCCACTCCGTCTTCAACGCTGATTACGATGGCGGGCTTGGCGGTGCGCTCAACTACGCGCGAAGCGAGGATGCCTATGATGCCGCGATGCCAGCCGTCGCCGTCGATGACCAGAAGGCGGTCGGCGGAGCCATCGAAGTCCGCCTCGCCGGGCGCGGGTTCAACGTCAGCGCCGAGACGGGCTTCGATGACGGCCAGGGCAATGGCCTCGGCATCGCGACGTTCCTGGTTGAGGCGCTCGAGCTTGGCGGCCAGTTCGGCGGCGCGGACGGGGTCGCGCGTGGTAAAAAGCTCGATAACATCGGAGGCCACGTCCATGCGGCCGGCGGCGTTGATGCGCGGGGCGAGCCGGAAGGCGACGTCGAAGCCGGTGAGTTGCTTGTGGGCGGGGTCGAGCCTGGCTGCGGCGAAGAGGGCGCGCAACCCGGCGCCGGCTGGATGGCGCAGCTCACGCAGGCCCAGCGCGGCGATGGCTCGATTTTCTCCGTTAAGCGGCACCGCATCGGCGATGGTGGCGATGGCAGCCATTTTGAGAAAGCTGGGCAGGATTTTTTCGCGAGTGCGGGCCGGATCGCGGCGCTCGAGCAGGGCCTGGGCGAGTTTGAGAGCGATGGCCGCACCGCAGAGAGATTTTTCAGGATAAGCGCAGCCATGCTGGTTGGGATTGAGAACCGCATGGGCGCGGGGAACGGCGTCATCGGCTTTGGCCAGATGATGATCGGTGATGATGAGGTCGAGACCGAGGCGCGCCGCGGTTTCAGCCTCGGCGAAAGCTCTCATGCCTGTGTCCACGGTAACCACCAGCCTGACGCCTTCAGCGTAGGCGGCCTCAAGCACGATCGATTGCATGCCGTAGCCTTCGCGCAGGCGGTGCGGAACATGGAAGCGTACGGCTCCGCCGAGCATCTCGATGGCGGTTTTGAGAAGAACAACGGCGGTGGTGCCGTCCACGTCGTAGTCGCCGTAAAGAAGGATCGGCTCGGCGGCGGCGATGGCCCGCTCGATGCGCTCGACGGCAGCCGTCATGCCGAGCATCAGCGTGGGGTCGTTGAGGTCGGCAAGCTGGGGGTTGAGGAAGGAGTGAGCCTGGGCGGGCTGGGTGACGCCGCGAGCTATGAGCAGCTCTGCGAGAACCAGGGGCAGATGCGCGTCGCGCGCCAGAGCTGCGGCGGCTTGCGGATGCTGCTCGGCCATGACCCATCGCTGCCGGGGCTGCGGGCGGGAGGGCTTACGCGGCGAAGCGGCTATGAGATCATTGGCGCCGACGGGCATCGCGCCGATCACTCGTCTTCGTCGTCGTGAGAGTGTTCGTCGATGACGATGTCCTGAAAGCTCTCGATGTCCTCAAGCAGGGTCTGGAAGCGCTCGTACCACTCGGTGGTGGTTTCATGCAGGAAGACCAGGCCCTGGTAAACAAAGCCAAGCTGAATGTAGCCGAGCATGCCGGCATATTTGCGCAGCCACTTGGCTTCGACCAGTTCGGTGGCTTCCTCATCGGGGAAGTTCATCTCGCCGGCTTCTTCGACCAGCGCGTCCAGTTCTTCGCGCTCGAGCGTCATCTCGCTGAAGGTGACAAAGGGAGCGCCGACGTGTTTGGCCATCTCCACAAAATCCTTCCAGGCATCGGGATTGCCCCGGCCTTCCCAGAGGATGGAGGGAATGTCCTCGGTAACATAGCCGGGGAGACGGCGCAGGCCATGACCCTCGATGAAAGCCACCATGTCGTCTTTTAGGGAGAGGAGATTATCTGTGCTCATAGTCAAGCACTCATTTTCGCAGATGCGGGCGGGTTGGCGGTCAATCTTTGTGAAAACTGGGCCGGGCGGGTGAGGCTGTAGTCTGGAAATGCAAATCCCGGGCTGGTTTATTGCCTGACACCTCAAGGAGAATGCCTCTTGCCCCTGTTTGAGCATCATGTTTTTGTCTGCCATAACACCCGCCCACCGGATGCGCCACGGCCGTCGTGCACCGCGGATGGGAAGAGCGACCTGCACACGAGACTGCAACAGCTTTCAAGAGAAGCCGGCCTTCAAGGCAAGGTGCGCATCAACAAATCAGGCTGCCTGGACCAGTGCGAGCATGGGCCCACTGTGGTGGTTTATCCCGAAGCGGTCTGGTACGGCAATGTGAGGCCCGAGGACGCTGCGGAGGTTGTCGCCGAGCACCTGGTGGCCGGGCGGCCCGTGGAGCGGCTGCGCATTGCCGAAGAATGCTTGAATACGAAGAGCTGTCCGCATCGGGGATGACGAACCATGAACCAGGGGCTAAGGCACTCGGGCCGGAGTCGTCGGTGTACAGGCGGCGGTCTGGTTTGTTATCCTGACCCTTAACCCATGATTTTTTCTCGCGATTACATTGGGTATTTAGCCCGCCGCACTGTCAAGCATCTGATTGACGCCAAGCTCATCACCACCAGCGATTTGAAGGTGACGGAGGAGCGCGTCAGCCAGGGTCTTATCGATGAGCTGTCGCTGGAAGACCGCATCAACGATGAGGTGCGGGTGATTCTGGAAGCCTACTCCGACGAAATGCGCAAGTCAGGCGCGCAATATGCCGAGATGTTCAAGAAGGTGAAGACCGAGTTGGCGAAGAAGTACAAGGCGGTGCTATGAGGATCAGCCGGGACAAGCTGAACAAGCTGGCCCACACGGTGGCCGACACCCTCGCCGAAGTCGACCAGGTGGGGTTCTTCGAAGACCGCAACACCATCCGCCAGGAAGCGCGCAAGGCGCTTGAAGCACTGCTGACCGAGGAAGCCAAGATTGATACCGCCGCGCGGCTGAAGATCGCCAACCAGCGGAAGATCATCACGGAAGGCTCGCAGGAGTGGGAGATTCTCTACCGCAAGTACTACAACGACGAAGTGCGGAAGCTGGGAATCTGAAGGCGCTGCCGGGCGCCATCCCGGCAATCGTCTATATCGCTTATGCATTCAGTGTTAACGCCAAGGGCTTATGGCACGCGCGGCTCGCCGGTATCGAGAAACGCAACTCCTGAAAATTTATCGCCTGATGCGAGTGCGTCTCTGAGCTTTTCGGGGTTGGCGCCGCTTTTCTCCACGGCTGCATGAAGCAGGCGCAGAGCCGTTGCCGGCGTGCTTTGGACGGGCAGACGGAAGACCCAGGGGATGTTGGTTGAGGTCAGGGTCTTGTCGTCGCTGATCGCAAGCACGGGCACAAAGGTCTTGAGCGCCAGTTGTTCGGAAAGATGGCTCGCATTGCGATCCAGACCGACGATGGCCAGTGCGTGTTCATCCATCAGGTCATGCACGAGTTCGGTGGCAGCGGCGCCCCAGTTCTGATCGCTGTCGATGGGCAGCAGGCTCCACTCTCGCTTGTCTTGGTCTCGCCCATCTTTGAGGCCGGAGGCAAGCGCTTCCTGGACCTCACTTGATCGGACCACATCAGCGGCGTGCGGTCCAAACAGAACCACTTTGATCGCTCCCGAAGGCGCATCTTCGCGATGCGGACCGGCGTAAACTACTGCCTCATCGCCCACACGCGCGTATGGCGACGACAGTGGACAGTTGACAGCGGACAGCTGACAGCTTCGCTCATCGCTCACGCGGGCGTATGGCAGTTGCGAGGAGCCAGGTGCGGGTCGTGCCGGTGGCTGCGGCGGGGCGGATGCCTGGGGCGCGGGAGGGGTCTTATCCATCCGCGCAATGCGGTAGGTGATGGCGCCGTTGTGCACCGTGCCAAGGTACATGGGCGCGACGTTTTTCTGATTGGGATCGAAGATGTAGTGGCCGGTGACGCCGTCGTACTCTTCGATGTTGGCCAATGCATCGTGAATGCGGGCGCGGTTGAGGCCGGCCTTGCAGATGGAGTCGAGCAGGTTGTTCATGGCGTCGTAGGCGAGAGAGGCGAATTGCTCCGGCCTCTCGTGGAAGCGAGATTCAAAGCGGGTGTTGAAGTCGAGCCACTTCGGATCCTGACGATTGGCATCATAAGGGAACACGGCTTCAAATCCCTCCGCGGCAGGGCCGGCCTCGACCAGCAGATCGGGCCCCAGCGTGCGAAAGGCGCCAAAGACGCGCTGCTTCATGCCCAGCGCGCGCATCTGTTTCAGAACATTGGCCGTGGGAACCTGGTCCGCCCACAATACGATGGCGTCGGTGCGCGTGCCCTGAATGGCCTTCAACTGGCGGGTAAAATCGGTATCGCCGGGCAGGAACTTCTGTTCGAGCACTATTGGATGGCCGAGGCGACGGGCGGCGTCACGGAACTTGCCCACACCGAAGCGGCCGTAGCGGTTGTTGATGCGGAGCAGGGCCACGCGTTTCAGTCCGAGCTCAGTGAAGATGTGCCGGGCCAGCGTGAGGCCCTGCACCCGGTCGTCCTGCAGGTTGGTGAAGAACCAGGGGATGGTGGTTTCGGGAAGGGTGGGATCGGTTGAGGCCGAAGTGATAACGGGAATCTCCGCGCGCAAAGCCACGCGCAGAGCGATGTGGGTGGACTCGGAGCTGATGGAACCGAAGATTGCCCAGTCCTGATCGTCGTAGATCATCTTCACGGCTTCATTCGAGGCCGAGCCCCAAATGGCGGGGTCGGTGGGACGATCTTCTCCGTAGACGGCGTGGGCCTGCCAGTTGTCGTAGTCGTTGTGGAGCATGAGTTTGAAAGGCTTGCCACCATAGCCGCCGCGGGCATTGGCCTCTTCGACCGCCAACTGCGCGCCATGCAGCATGCGCGTGCCAAAGACGGCCTCAGGGTTGGTTTCAATGGGTGCGAATAAACCGATGCGGATTTCGCTCAGGGTCTTTGGGTCGGGATCGGGTATGTCGCGCGCGGCGCCGGAGTAGATGTTGGGAGTGACGTAATTGACGTCGTACGGCTCAGTGAATTTGGCCCATGGCTTGAGGTCGTCGGGCTCGCCGGCATAGGGCGTGACGAGACGATCGCGCGGCGGACCGGGAGGATGGGCGCCACACTCACAGACGTGAGCGCTCGGGGAACTATTGTTATCCGTGATCGACGATGCAGGCGCTTGCGCCGCACCCGATGCTGCAACGCTGATCGCGCCCGCCAACGCTGCAAACAACAACCAGTTCTTGCGCATTGCTACTCCTTGCCGCCGATGACCGCTTCGTTGTGAGAGATCGGCGATCGTGCCTGAAAACAAAAATGCAAAATGAACCCCAAAAAGGAGAGAGGTAGAAGCCCGGGCCTTCTAAAGGCCACTTCGACTGATACTCTGCATTCAGGGGCCTGAAGGTTCCTGCTCCCTCCGCCCGCTTCATCTACCGCGGGTCGGCGACGCCGGTGGGGAACTGGTCTTATCATTTTTCGCGGATTCCGTGACTCAAGCCCTTGGCAGTTGCGACCCAGATATCGTCGCCTTGAAAATCCATTCCGAGAATGTAGTTATGGGCAGGCGCGGTAGTTACCGGCACCGAGGTTACATGACCCTCGGCATCGCGCACTGTCATCTCCGGCTTGCCTGTCGTGAGCGATGGACAATAGACGGCCCAGTTGACGCCGTCGTAGTAAGCCAGTCCTTTATCGGTGGAGAACCAGGCGCGCTTGCCGTCCACTCCCTTCACCTGATTTGTAAAGTTCGACGGAAGGCCGCTGTCTTTCTTGAGGAAATTGTGCCAGTAACGGCCATCATAGTGGCTGTCGCCGAAATAGGTGGAGGCCCAAAGAATGTTGTCCACGTAGCTAACGGAAGAAACAATCTCGTGAATCAGTCCCTGGTCCTTCATCACCACGACTTCGTTCTCGCCGTCGGGATCGTCATAGCGGTCCCAGCGGCCGGTCTTCTGGTCGTATTCAAGAACGCCGCTGCCCCACACGGCGAAATAAACTTTGGTGGGCGTGGCTGAGACTCCGTACGCCCATATCTCGAACATGGGCGTGTTGCGCTCGTTATAGAGCGACCACTGGCCGGTGTGAAGGTCAAGCCGGCAGGCGCCGGCGGCGGTGGCTACCCACACGTTTTCGCCTTCCACGCTGACACCGTAGACCACGTCGTTGCTGAGGCCGGAATTCAACTGCGTGAAGCTGTCGATGCGGCCCGCCGAGATGCGGCTCAGGCCGCCCATGGTGCCCGCCCATACGTCGCCGGTACGCTTGTCGAGCGCCAGTGAGAGAACGGCGCGATGGGCGAGGCCGTCCGCCGTCGTGTAGACCTTCCAGGCATGATTCTCGTAGAGCGCCAGGCCATTTTCCGTGCCTGCCCAGATGCGGTTTCCATCCACAAGCACGGCGAAGACGTGATTGTTGGGCAGGCCGTTGGCGGTGGTGAAGTTTTCAAAGTGGAAGCGCGGCATCTCGGGGATTACCGGCGCCTTCGGCTTGGCCATGTTTGACGGTGGCGCGCCGGGTGCGAACTGGGCGGCCGCAATCGCGAGTGCGCTCATCCACAAAATCTTGCTTATGAGCTTATTCATCGTGTCCTTCCCTGTCGAGTTGTCACGCGCCGGCTGTTGCGCATCGCCGCTTCGGCCATTGTCACTTCGGCTCCTGCACAGTGAGCACGCGGTCCACGTCAAGCTTTTCGAGCGTTTGGTCGCGGCCGCTGGGCCACTTTACCGTGAGTTTGTCGATGGCGGTTAAAGCGCCCAGGCCGAAGTGAACCCGGCCGTCGTCCTGCGACATATAGCCGGAGCCGGCGACGCGTTCAGCGGTCCAGCGCTTGCCTGCTGAGTCCACTTCGATGCGCGCGCCGATGCCGTCGCGATTGCTTTTGGTCCCTACGAGTTTGACAGCGATCCAATGGCCGGTATTGGTGGAGGTGTTGCGCACCAGCGTGCCTTTGGCGCCCAGGTTCACTACGAATGCGCCGACCTTGCCGTTGTTTTCGTAGTCGGCAAAACAGGCGCCGCGTGCGGTGGTGCGCTGGCTCAGCACCGGGCCCGCAGTGCTCGACACGTCAGCGAATTTTCCGCCGCCCAGTCCGCGAAAGACGGTGTGCTCTTCCGGAATCATCTGAACGAGCGAGCCGTGGAAGACGAGGATATCGAGCAGGCCATCGTTGTCGAAGTCGTAGACACCTGTTCCCCAGCTGGCATATTGCGCGTTGGCCTGGGAGACGCCATTGGTGGCGCCGAGATCTTCGAAACCTAACTTGGCGGCGTTCTCAGTAGCGGACGGCGACCCGAGCGCGGGCGCGCCGCTGTTGTGCAGCAGCCGGTTGTAGCGGCCGTCGGTGACCCACAGGTCCAGGACTCCGCGGCCTTCGAGGTCGGCGAAAACCGGGCCCATGGACGAGGTCGATTCACCATTCTGGCCGTAGGCCGTGCCGGTATCGTTGGCGATCTCTTCAAAGGTTCCATCGTGCTTGTTGTGGAAGAGGAAATTCTCGGTGCGGTCGTTGGCGACATAGATGTCGTCCCAGCCGTCGTTGTCGAAATCGGCGGCGGTCACACCCATGGTGCGGCCGATATAGGCGCCAATGCCCGACTTCTCGGTGACATCGGTGAAGGTGCCGTCGCAGTTGTTGTGGAAGAGCATATTGGTGGTGCCTTCAAAATCGAGCGGGCCGGCGTAGCCGTCGGGCGCGTAGAAGAGCTTGTACTTGGGGTCGTACTTCACATAGCGGCCTACAAAAAGATCGAGGCAGCCGTCCTTGTCGTAGTCGAGCCACGTGGAACTGATGGCCCATCCGTCCACCTTGATGCCCGCCTTCTCCGTCACGTCGGTGAAGTGGCCGTTGCCATCGTTGTGATAGAGAACCACCTTGCCGTAGCCGGTGACGAGCAGGTCTTCATTGCCATCGTTGTCGTAGTCGGCGGCGGCCACGGCGAAGGAGTACATGTCGGGGTTCAGGCCGGCTTTCTGGGTGACATCGGTAAACCTGCCGTTGCCGTCGTTGCGATAAAGGTGATTGTGGGGCGGTGTTGCCGGCTTCACCGAGAGCGGGAAGGGATGCATGTAATCTTCCATCGGTCGTCCGTTGACGACGTAGAGCGAGGGCAGCCCGGAATTGTTGTAGTCAAACCAGACGCAGCCGGCGCCGGTATCTTCAATCAGCGATCCCAACTTTGCGGAGCCGATGCTGTGGACGAAGTCGATGCCCGCCGCATCGGTTGCGTCCTCAAAGCGAATCGCGGGCACCTGTGGTGCGGCCAACTGCGCCTGCGGCGCCTGCGGTGTGGCTGGCGGCGCTTGCGCGCTCGAGAGTGAGGCGACGGCCAGGAAAATAAGGAAGCCAAACTTCATATCAATTGCCTCCCGGAGTTTTCGCCGGCGGAGGAGTTGCGGTCCGCGGAGACTCCGATGTTTTGTCGTGCGTAACGCCGGCCGCAAGGTCGCCCCTGAGATCTACGGGCGTGGTTGTGCGATTGAGCACGGCGGGCACATGATTTTCCGGGGCGCGCTCAGGGCCGGTGTGGCAGCCTACGCAGTAACGCTGCTCGCCTTTGCGAATCCAGAACCAGCCCTGCTCGCGGCGCACCACGGCGCCTTTGGAGTCGAGCAACGCAAAACGGATCGGCCTGTCGGCGGGGACCTGGACAAAGAAGGAGCCATCGGACTCGACCGGCGCGGCGCCCGTTTCCACGGCGTGACCGGCGGCGTCCATCGTCTCCAGGCGGACGGCTGCGGGCACGGTCTTCAGATCGCCGGCGCGCGATTGACGCGCATCGAGCGCAAGCAGATTGGCATAGCTCCAGGCATGCAACCCGGTGGGATGGTGGTGGGGCCGGGTGCGCGGGGCCACCAGAACCGGTTGAATTACATCGTCGCCTTTCACGGCCAACACTGTCTCGAAAGCGGCTACGGCCGACTTTGAGGACGAGGCATTTTTCCAGAGTTTGAGAGCGAAGTGTGCCGAGGGTGAAGGGCGCGCGCTCAGCAGCCAGTCTCCCGAGGTGGTTTCGGCGAGGTCGCCCGCGTACTCGGCCGGCGGGGCGGCGATGCGAGCCTCATGGGCCAGTGGCGAAGTGAAGCGGGCCAGCGAGCTTCCATGGGTGAATACCACATCGCCCGAGGCCAGTTGTTTGCCGCCCCATCGCGCCGCGCCGTGATCGCAACGGTACGACTCGACGCCTGAACCGTCGGAGTAGACCAGAAACATCTCCGGGGTGGACCCGGAACCGAGAGGAAAGCCGGATTCAAACAGGATGCGGCCATCCAGCAGCACGTCGGTGGGAATGGCGCTGGCCGTCATGTAGGAGAGCGGCAGCAGAGTTTTGCCCGCCTCGGCATCGATGGGCGCGAAAAGGTTAGCCGAGGCTTTGCCGGCGACTAGCAGTTGAAAGTCGGCTGGGGTCCGTTGCGCATAGACAAGCTGGCCGGCGGGGAGATAGAAGGGGCGGATGGTGTCGGCCGCGCCCGCGATCAGCCGGCGCAGCTTGCCATTTGCCAGGGTCAGTTCCCATGTCTGCCAGGGATCGCCGGCAGCCTGCTTGCCGGCAAAGACGACCGACTTGCCGTCAAAGGAAACGTTGGCGTCCGCCGATGCGGCGAAGCCGGGGACAAGCGGCGCCGGCTTGCCGTCGTGAATCAGCAGCAACTGCGCGCCCTTGGGAAAGCGCTCGCCGCCGCGCAATGCCGCGAGCGGCTGGTAGACAGGCGCAGCGGTTACGATGACGTCCGGAAGGGCCGCGCGCGCCGGATCGGTGGCGTTGGGTCCAAATGCGCAGATCGGCAGCAGGCATGCAACCGAGACGGCGATGGTGAGAGATTTCCCAGGCAATCTCATTCCGCAACCTCTCGGGGTCGCGGCGAGATCTGCGGGAGCCGGTCACTGCTTAGGATATCCGGAATCTCGGGAAAACGATCCTGCCCGCTTGCGCGCACCTTTGCGCTCCGATCCGGGGAAGGATCAGGGTATCGCGTTCCTCCGGCAGGCACATCCACCGAAAGATGGATGTCACCCGCCGGCGGGCCGGGTGATTACCCTGAACGACCGGGCGGCGGCTTATGCGGGGATCGAAGCTGATGAATCGACCGAAGTTGCGGGCTTGAGTGCCAGTGGCCGCAGGAAGGCCATCAGAAGCGCCGCTGCGCAGGGCGCAATAAGACCACAGCGGAGAGAGTTGAAGTGGGAGGAGAGCAGACCGGTGAGCCAGGGGAAAAACGCCGCTCCGATACCGGCAACCGCAAAGATCCATCCGCGCGCCGAGCGCTCGAGCAAGAAGGAGAGCAGCAGGGGATAGAGCGGGCCGATGCAGAGACCGGCAATTGCAGCCACGGTGAGGATGACCGCGGGGTAGGGGGCCGCGATCAACACCGCCGCTGAAGCGACCACTCCCCACACCGAGGCGTGAAGCGTGGCACGGCGCCCAATCCTGGCAAGCAGGCGCGTCGAGAAGGCCAGCCGGCTGAACATGCCCCCGAACCAGAGCAGCGAGGTAGCCAGGGCCGCTCCCGCCATGCTGCCCAGGCCTGAGCGATGGGAATAGGTGGTGAGCCATCCGCTGAGCGAGGTCTCAATGCCGACCGCGCAGGCGGCGAGAACCAGAAGAGGCAACAAGTGGCCGATGGGCGCGGAGATCGGGGATTGCGACTTGAGAACCGGAGAGCGCGCAGGCTGGCGCCGCTCCCGGAAAACCACCCAGGCCAGCAGCAGGAGGAAGAGCGACATCATGACGAAGAAGATGCTTTGGATTCCGCCCCGGCGAAGGAACGGCACGAACAGCATGGGACCGGCAGTGGCGCCGGCTGACCAGACAAAATTCAGACCCTGGAGCCGAGGGGCCTGCTGGTCGCCGGCGCGGTCGCTGATCAGCAGGCTGGTTGAGGTCATGGCCAATCCCAGGCCCAGGCCATAGAAGAAATAGAACGCAAACGGCACGCTCGAACCTGAGAGGGCCAGGGCGCAACTGGACACAACCAGGAGCGCATAACCGGCGGTGAGAGAGCGGACGCGATTGGAGCCAGAGAGGATCGCGCCTGAAGCGGACCCCGCAAACTGGAGGAAAAACAGAACACCTGCCGTGGCATCGCGCATTCCCCAGCGCTCGGAGAGAACGGGAAGCAGCGCACCCAGCATCACCGTTCCAGCGCCGGTAAGGCTGAAACCCGCACCCAGAACCAGGCCGGAGAGCGTGGGCGGTGAAGGAACGACTCTCGCCGCGAATCTGGCGTCAGCCATCATGTCTCCAGGTGCAGCTTGCCAACGTATTATAGCTTCGCAGTGCCAATCGCCGGCAGACTCAGGAGTTCGGTCTCGCTGGTGAACGACAGGAGTCAGGATGTGGAAGGCTGGCCGCGAATGGAATTAGCAAGAGACGGGGTTGTCAGTTCGAGAAAAACGGATGATGAAGTTTTTGTCGACTCCCACCCGTTTCATCTACCGGGGGTCGACCACGCCAGTTGGGAGCCAAAAAGAAATCGGGCGGCTACCCAGCCAGTTGGGCAGCCACCCGAAATTTTCCAGTTTTATGAGGAGACCAGTTGATGAGTCCATTCAGGAGGACAAATACAGCGTAGCCGCAATTGCACATGGCGTCTTGAGCTATTCGAGGGATGCGGAAGTCGTCCAATGGGTTGAGACATCCATACGCCGTTGCGTATAGTCTTCTTCCATTGATTATTGTTTGAGATGCGCGATTTCGGCGCGGGTTGAGGGGTTCGGCACACGATCTTCATGAACGCCAACTCGAAAGGTGGGGCGCTTAGCCGTTTCACCTTGATGAAGTTCGCCGCTGCGGTGCTACTCATCTTTGCCGGGGGATTGGTGCCAGGGTGCGTATCTCAAGGGCTTGCGCTTGAGCCGACAACGCCCCTGGGCAACTATGGCCGGCAGTCGTGGGTGATGGAGAACGGGCTGCCGCAAAACACGGTCCATGCGCTGGCGCAGACACGGGATGGGTTTGTCTGGCTGGGAACCGAGGCCGGGCTGGTGCGCTTCGACGGGGCCGCGTTCAAGGTCTTCGACCGCAATTCGATTCCGTCGTTGCCGGGGAGCGACATTCGCTGCCTGCTGCAAACGCCGGATGGAGCGCTGTGGATTGGGACCGGGGACGGGCTTGCGCGCTGGAAGAACGGCGCGGCAACGGTGTTCACCCGAGCGCAGGGTCTGCCGGCGGATGGGGTTCGATCTTTGTCATGGGACGCGGATGGGATTATCGAGGCCTGGACGGACCAGGGGCGGGCCGAGTTCAGAGACGACCGATTTTTGGCCGTTGGAGATGAGTCGCTGGACGCGCCTATGCACGTGGCATTGCCCGATTCCCATCGGGAAATGATCGCAACCGGCAGCCCCAACGCCGTCGTGATCACGCTGCGAGGCAGCACGGAGACAGTGGCGCGGTTGACAGCGGGGAAACAACTGCCCGGGACCCGGATTCAGGTCCTGGTGGCCGATCGCGAGGGAGCCCTGTGGATAGGAACCAACGGCGGCCTGGCGCGGTGGAGCGCGGGCAAAGTTCAGACGCTGCCGGTGACCGATCCGTTGGCGGCCGCATCGGTGCTGGCGGTGATGGAAGACCGCGAAGGGAATGTCTGGGTGGGAACCGAAACCGACGGGCTGCACATCCTCCGCGACCAGCGGTTCCACACTCTGGGAACGAGGGAGGGGCTCAGTTCCAACGCGACCACTACGGTTGTGGAGGACGCAGCGGGAACGCTGTGGGTGGGAACCGGCGGCAATGGGCTGAATGCTCTCGGCAGCGACGGACGAGTGAGGGTCCATACCGTGAAGGACGGGCTGCAGAGCGACGTGATTTTGTCGTTGGCGCCGGGGCCGCGGGACGAGGTTTGGGTCGGCACTCCGGACGGACTTAACCGTATACGAGGCGGGCACATCGATCGCTACAGTTCCTCCGATGGGCTGCCCGACGACTTCATTCGGTCGCTGCTGGCCGACGCCGATGGGTCGCTGTGGATTGGAACCCGGCGCGGACTGGTTCACTGGGTCAACGCAGACCGGGGCAGCGGGTTGCCGATGCGGATAGAAACCTCTACCCAGGCAAACGGCCTGGGCAGCGACCTGGTGGGCGCCATGGCTCGCGACTCCAATGGAGACCTGTGGGTGGCGACGCTGGCAGGACTGTCGCGCCTCGACGCCAGCCGGATCGAGAGTTTCTCCGCCGCCGACGGCCTTTCAAGCAATGTTGTGACGACGCTGTTGCCGCAAGAGCATGGAACGCTGCTGATTGGATCCCAGGACCACGGTTTGGATAGGTGGGACGGCCGGAAGTTCTCAGCAGCTTCGGGGAGCGGCTCGAAAGAAACGACGATCCGCGCCATTCTCGACGATGGCCGGGGGCACCTCTGGTTTGCGACCGGAGATGGGATTGCGCGTTGCGACGAAAAGGCGCTGGGTGCGGGGCACGGCGGGACAGCGTGCGCGAATTGGATCGGATTTGGAGCCGCCGACGGGCTGCGCAGCCGGGAGATGGCTTCAAACAGCCATCCCTCGGCATGGCGCGCGCGCGATGGACACTTATGGTTCGCCTCGCCGAAGGGGCTGGTGGAGGTGGACCCGGCACATTTTTCCGTGAACACACTTCCTCCTCCAGTCGAGCTGGAGCGATTCTCCGTTGACGACCTCGACCAAGCGCTGCGCGCGGCGGACTTTCGGTTGAAGGTGCCGGCAGGGAGGGTGCATTTCGAATTTGAGTACGCCGGGCTGAGCTTCGTGGCGCCGCAGAAGGTGCGCTACCGCTACATGCTTGAAGGGTTCGACCACGAGTGGACCGATGCGGGCCCAAGGCGGACTGCGTATTACACCAACATTCCGCCCGGGAAGTACACGTTTCGGGTTCAAGCTGCGAACAACGACGGCATCTGGAACACGACGGGTGCGTCGGTGGGCTTCGAACTGGAGCCGCATTTCTATCAGACAGTGTGGTTTTATGCGCTGCTGCTGGCGATCATGGCCTCAGGCGTGGTGCTGCTGGTGAAGCAGCGGCTGCGCCACGCGGAGGGCGAGTTCAAGGCAGTGCTGGGCGAGCGTAGCCGGATTGCCCGCGAGATTCACGACACGCTGGCGCAGGGGTACGTGGGAATCTCGGCGCACCTTGAGGTGTTGGCGGAGTTGCTGAGGACGCGCAAGCTGGATGAGTCCGCCAGGCAGCTGGATCTGACGCGATCGTATGTGCGCGCGGGACTTGCAGACGCGCGGCAGTCGATTTGGGCACTGCGCACGCAGGACTCGAGAGAGACTACACTGCCTGTAAGGCTGCGCCGGATCGTGGAGGCCGGAGGAAACGGAGGCGTCGAGGCCGAGTTCAGCGTCTTTGGCGCGTATCGGCCACTGCCGCCTGGAACTGAGCTCGAATTGCTGCGTGTCGGCCAGGAAGCAATCCATAACGTGAAGAAGCATGCGGGAGCAAAACACTTGCTGGTGCAACTGGAGTATGGTCCGGAATCAATCGCCCTTGAAGTTCGCGACGATGGACGGGGCGGCGTGATGACCGGCGAACCGCCAAGCGGACATTATGGGCTGACGGGAATGCGAGAGCGCGCCGCGGCGATCGGCGGGCATCTGGAAGTGACGAGTGCGCCCGGCGAGGGCACGGCGGTAAGGCTCAGTGCTCCGGCGCCGCGCGTCACACGAGAGCAGACAGGAGACACCCATTGACGAAGGAACCGATTCGCGTGCTGGTTGTCGAAGACCACCACGTTGTGCGCCAGGGGCTGGTGAGTTTGCTCCAGGTGATTGAGGGCATGGAGGTGGTGGGCGAGGCTGCCGATGGCGCCGAGGCCATCGCCAGGTTTCGCGAGCTTCAGCCGGACGTGACGCTGATGGATCTGCGCCTGCCTCGCATGAGCGGCGTTGACGCCATCCTGCGCATCCGTTCCGAGTCACCCCAGGCGCGCTTCATTGTGCTCACCACCTATGACGGCGATGAAGATATTTACCGCGCGCTGAAGGCTGGAGCGAGGGCCTACCTGCTGAAGGGAATGACGACGGATGAACTGGTGGCGGCCATTCGCACCGTTCATGCGGGAAAATCGCACATTCCTCCGGCCATTGCCGAGAAACTCGCCGAGCGCATGGGCACCGAGGATCTAACCGTGCGGGAACTCGATGTGCTGGAGCAGATTGTTCAGGGCAAGAGCAACAAGGAGATCGGGACCGAACTGGAGATTTCAGAGGCGACCGTGAAGACGCACATCAACAGCCTGCTGAGCAAGCTGGGCGTAACCGACCGGACGCAGGCGGCTACGGCGGCGATCCGCCGTGGAATTGTACCCTTCGAATCGCTGCGCAAACCGCAATCGTAGGCCGGAGATTATGAGAAACGTTATTTGGATGGGGATTATCCTGGTGCTCGGCTTGGCTCGAGTGCAGGCGCAGGACACAGCATGGCGGCAGGCCTCTGACTCGGAACTGGCATCGGTGCTGCCGGCTCGCGCGGTGGTGGGAAACGAGCACATTGAGACCGAGATGCGAACCGCATCCGGAATCGTGGATGCGAACGGCCACTTTATCGCGGGAGTCGTGTTGCTGACCGCCGGCTACTCAGCCGATGGAAAGTACTCCCACTTCCTGCTGGTTCAGGCGCCGATCCGGGTCGGCGGCATTGATCTCAAGCCTGGCGAATACGCGCTGGGGTGGACGCGTTCCGGCAGCCAGGATGTGCTGAGCGTTCACTTCAATGTGGCCGCCACGGGAGCGCTGTTAGGAACTGCGGAAGCGCATTGGATTGCCGGGACAACCCGGGTGGAGAGCCTGCACATCTGGCCTCCAGGGGAGAAGGGAATCATCCAGATCGGGCGCTTTGGCATCCCCTATAAACTGGGCAGGGAATGAACGCTTTGCGTGAAGCCGAACCAGGCCGCTCTCAACCTTTCGGTCGATACTTCCCGGTATCGATCCCCATATACTAACTTGCATGTTCAAGCTTCCCCTTACAGTTGCCCTGGCGGCACTGCTCGCAGCAGGTGGTTCCGCGTTGCTTTCCTCTCAAGTCACAGGCTCCGCTCAACCTGAGCAAGAGCCTGCAAAGTCCCCTGAAGGCACAACGCCTGCGGCAGGCGGCGTAGATACGGGCCCACCACATGCGGCGCAGTTCGATGAGCAGAAGCGGCCCATCACGGCGGGCGGATTTCAAAAGAGTGGCCCTGTGATCTTTGAGGACGTGTCAGAAAAGGCCGGCCTTACCCACTGGACGCACACCATGGGGACCAAGGAAAAGAAGTACATTATCGAAACCAATGGCTCCGGCGTCGGGCTGATCGACTACGACAATGACGGATGGCTCGACATCTACGTGGTCAACGGCTCGACATTCGATGCCCTCGACGGCAAACAGACGCCTCCCCACGCGGCACTGTTTCATAACAATCACGACGGTACCTTTACCGACGTCGCTGCCAAGGCCGGAGTCACCAATGACCGCTGGGGTTTCGGGGTGGCGATTGCCGACTACGACAACGACGGGTGGCCGGATATCTTTGTGTCGAACTGGGGTAAGAACCGGCTCTACCACAACAATCATGACGGCACGTTTACCGATGTGGGCGAGAAGGCCGGGGTGCAGTTGGGCAACTGGTCAGCCGGCGCAACCTGGGGCGACTACGACGGGGATGGACGGCTCGATCTGTTTGTGCCAGGCTACGTTCACTTTGACCGCAACAACCTGCCTTCCGGCGGCGAGAACGGCGTCCCAGACGCGTTCTGCACCTTCCGCGGCGTACAGGTAAATTGCGGACCGAGGGGCCTCAAAGGCGAACCCGATCATCTGTTCCACAATAACGGCGACGGGACGTTCACTGATGTTAGCGAGAAGGCGGGAGTCGCGGACGCGCCCGGCTATTACGGACTGACTTCGCTGTTTGTGGATGTGAACAATGACGGCAAAGTTGACCTGCTGGTGGGCGACGACTCCACGCCCAACTATCTCTATCTCAACAAGGGCGACGGCACATTTGAGGATGACAGCTATGCCTCCGGGTATGCGCTCAACGAGGCTGGGCGCGAGACGGCAACCATGGGCATCGCGGCCGGAGACTTTGACAACACCGGCCTGGTGGACATCTTCGACACTACCTTTTCAGACGATTACAAGCCTCTCTATCACAATGAAGGCGACGCCAACATGACCGACATCAGCTACCAGTTGGGCATCGCCGAGACTACGGTTCCGTTTCTCGGCTGGGGCGACGCGTTTCTGGATTACGACAACGATGGATGGAAGGACCTGCTGATGGCGGATGGGCACGTCTATCCACAGGTGGACCAGCAGCCCTGGGGGACGAGCTTTGCCGAGAGGCCCCTGCTCTTTCACAACCTGGGCGGGAAGAAGTTTGAAGTGGTTCCGGCGACCGAGGGCACCGGCCTCGCCGACGTGATCGCCGGGCGCGGAATGGCGGTGGGCGACCTGTTCAACGACGGCAAGCTGGATGCGGTGATCAACGTGATCGACGGGCATCCGGTGCTGCTTCGCAACGTGGACCCGAACAAAAACCATTGGCTCGAATTAAAGCTGGTGGGCGGCGCGAAGAGCCCGCGCGATGCCGTGGGCGCCACGGTGTACGTGAGCGCCAACGGCATGAAGCAGCGCGGCGATGTGCTGAGCGGTGGAAGCTATGGCTCGACCAGCGACCCGCGGCCGCACTTTGGCCTGGGGACGGCGACTACGGTGGACGCGATCGAAGTGCATTGGCCAAGCGGGAAGGTGGAACACTTCAGCGTTCCCGGCGTGGACCGCATCGTTACCGTCACGGAGGGTACGGGCAGGCCGTAGGTCTCGCTCTAGTACTACAGTTGTATTTCGCTGAATTACGGGGAAATCTGTAAAGATCCGGGCCTGAAGGCCGCGTATTCTGACCTCATTTTCAGGGGGTTAAAACCCCCTGCTCCCTCCGCAAAAC
>Ga0182013_10001372_pt1 | contig 33395 bp, 32 predicted proteins | sample 612S2MmetaG_FD_120487 | JGI IMG/M metagenome (GOLD analysis project Ga0182013, IMG submission 120487) | Permafrost microbial communities from Stordalen Mire, Sweden - 612S2M metaG | ecosystem: Environmental > Terrestrial > Soil > Wetlands > Permafrost | place: Sweden: Stordalen | collected... | reverse complement strand
CCGCCTGCCCTCCATCCGACTCGCTCGCTCCGGCGCTGGCCCTTCCCGTGCCAGATGGCTCGCCCGTCCCGTTCGCCCATGCCCCGTTCGGCTCGCTCGCCTCGGCTCCCTCGGTCTCAGCGAGATGTTCGGGCCGCGGTCGTGAAACATCCCGAGCGCGCATCGCGGCGCTTATCGTCACCTTCATCGAGGGCACGGCGCTCCCTTTCCTCCGCTCCCAGTGTGTCGGATTACCCGCGGCTACGGGCACCGGCCGCCCACGACGTAGCCACGATCTTCCGGGAAGTCACAGACATACCCTGGCGTCTGCCCAAACCTTCCAGCTCACATCTCTCTCCTCACCCCAACCGCCACGAATACTCGCGACTTGCGGTGGATTAGGTGCCCCGGTGCCGAAGGCCAGGTGTAAACCCATCCGCCCCGCGCGGTAGCTGACGTCGAAGCTGCGATCCATCTGGACAGCCCACGCTGGCGATGATCTCCGGTGCACCCCCGAGTATTTCCCGCGCGCCCTCGCGCCCTGAGTCCCCGCCCGCCCGCGAGCGAGTTCCGGCCCCGCCCACGTCACCCCGCCTCGCCCACGTCACCCCAGCCCCGTTCGTCCCTCTCGTCCCTCGGTCCCCACCCTCCGCCATCCCCGGTCGGGCCGGGATGACAAGGTGGCAGCGACACAGGTCCCCCCGGCAGCCCCGCCGGGACCCGAGGTCCCCGTGTGACGGGGCAGCACCTGCCGGGCCCGTGGTGCGGCGGCCGGGAAAGAGATTGTGGTGGATCCGGGTTCCGTGGTTGATCCCAAGTGCATCCCCGTGCACCCGATCCACCATCAGCCCGGATCCACCACGCAAACCCCCGGCCAGGACGCCGGGAACGGGCGGCGGGCGGGGCAGCCGGGACCACAGCGGCCAGCGGGACGCCAGGGAACGTCACATTTGACGCCGGGGAGCGTTACCCGCGGCATGACCATCCCCGCCGCCAGCTCGGCCGCCGCCAGCTCGGCCGCCGCCAGCTCAGCCCCACCACGACAGCCGGCCTCGTCACCGCCCCCGGTCAGTTCCCCAGAGGAAAAAATTTTCCACTGGGGAAACGCCGCAAAAAACCCTAAGTGCCCTCCACGGGCAGGCCGATCCCAGGCGCCGCGTACCGCCCGCGCCGCGTACCGCCCGCGCCGCGGCTCACGCCCCTCCCGCTCCCGCCTTCTCGCTTCATGAGCCATGCCCGCACGTGGCGTACGAGAGCTCAGAAGATGGTCGGGCACCAGGGCGCGGGATCCCAGGTCATGGCGGCCGAAAGCTGCCGCCAGGCGCCGGGCCGCAGCTCGGTTACGAGACCGGCCTCGGCGAGCGCGCCGAGCCTGGTGCCGCCCAGGTAGGCGGCGCCGAGCTGGGTGATGTCCAGCGTCACGTCGGCGGCCGAGGTCACCCGAACGCACGATGCCGCCAACCCTCGCCCCGCGTCGCTTCCGCTGGCGGTGGTCGTCAGCCGCCAGCGCCCCGCGTTCGCAGGCAGCAGGTCGTCACGCACCTCGAGGACCACGTCCACCGGGGCGGAGTACCGGCGCCCGGCCAGCGCGGCTGCGATGTCGATGATCCGCACCCATAGCCCGTCGGCGAGCCGCGGCCGGGCTCGCCGGGGATCGGCGAGCTGAGCCAGCAGCGGATCATCGACCGGGCGCAGCCGAGCATGGAACTCGGTGGTCAGGTCCCGGCTGAGCAGATCGGTCCATAGCGCGGCGCTGGCCACCGGGTCGACCGACATCAGCTCGCGTACGGTGAGCACACCGGCCGGAAGGAACGCCTCTGAGTCCGGTTGTCCGAGGGCCGAGTACAGCGCGTAGCCGCGCGGCCCGCTGTCGTCCTCGGCGAGCAGGCAGCGCAGCGGGCTCGCGCCGTGCCGCTCGTCGGCCGGATCGCGGATCGCTCGCTCCCACCACGATTCGCTCCGGGCGAAGAGCCCGGGCCGGGACGGCAGCACCGTGTCGAAGACCTTGGCCAGCTCGGGCAGGGCGGCCGACGGCTCCACCAGACGCAGCACCAGGGCCGGATCGGTAGGCACCGTCTTGGCGAGCGCGCCCTCGCCGCGGCTGAAGCTAAAGGCGAGGTGCCAGCTGGCGCGGCCGTAGCCGTATCGTCCGTAGATTCCCGCCTCGGACGCCCACAGCACCGCGAGGGGTTCGCCCCGATCGCGGATGTCGTCCAGCTGGCGCCGCATGATGTTGCTCAGCACACCGCGCCGGCGGTGGGTTGGCAGCACCGAGACCCAGGTCACGCCGGCGGCCGGCAGGATCTCTTGCCCCGGCACGCTCAGCTGGAAGCTGTAGATGAGCGTCACGCCGAGGGGCACGTCACCGTCGAAGGCGGCCAGGCTGCGGTCGTATTCGAACCGCTCGAGCACCCGCCGCCGGTCGCCCTCGGACATCGGGCCGCCGTGAAAGGCGTGCTGGTCGACTAGCTCAAATCGGTCGAACTCGTCCGGGCTGATCGGCCGGATGGGATACGGGTGATCGGCGCCCCCGCGGGCAGGCTCAGTCATGTATGCCTTCGTACCCCGGCCCGCCTCCGCGCGCGACTGGTTTTCCCCCGTTCGGCCTTCATCGAATACAGTGCCCGCATCATGGTTTCCCCGCCTCAGCCGACTGCGCCTCAGCCGAGGGTGCCCAAGGAGCCGCCCGGTTCCCGGAACCCCCGGCCGGTGCGGCCCGGTGCGGGCCGACGGCGCGCAGGGCAGTCCCTGCGTTCCCTGCAAGCCCAGGTGACCAGGCAGTTCATCACCAGGAACCGTCGGCTTGCCTTCGCCTTGTCGCTGGTCACGATCGCCATCGCCGTGGCTGCTGTGCATGTATCCGAGTGGTGGTTCTCGCCCGGTGTGATGATCTTGCCGATCCTGGCGGGCGGCCTGCTGCTGTGGCCGCGGGCGCTGCGCATCTACTTCGTCTTCGCCGCGGCTGCCCTTAGCTACGACGTGGTGGACGCCCGAGCCGGGGCCGGGATCGTGGCCACCATCGTGCTGACCGCGATTTTCGCCGACGTCCTCGCCCGGACCAGGGAGAAGCTCGGCGTCCAGGGCTTGCGCGGTGACCGGATGCTGCTCGAGCTCAGGGATCGCATCCGGGCCCAGGGTAAGCTGCCCGAACTCGGCGAGGGTTGGGCATCGTCGCTGGTGCTCAAGCCGGCCGGCGGCTCCTCGTTCGGCGGGGACTTCGTGGTGTCGTTCTGCGACGGCAAGATCCTCGAGGTGGCGCTGGTCGACGTGTCCGGCAAGGGCATCGACGCCGGCACCAGGGCGCTGCTGCTGTCCGGGGCGTTCGGCGGACTGCTTGGTTCGGTGCCCAGGGATGAGTTCCTGCCCGCCTGTAATGCTTACATGCGCCGCGGGTCGGCCACCGAGGGTTTCGTCACCGCCGTGCACCTGTCGCTGGACCTGGCCTCGGGGGAGTACCTGATCTCCTCGGCCGGACACCCGCCCGCGGCGCATTACGACGCGTCGGGGGGCCGCTGGCGGCTGACCCGCGCCCACGGCATCGTGCTCGGTGTCGTGGCCGACCTGCACGGCGCCGCGACCGAGGCGGAGCGAGGCGTGCTGCAACGCGGCGACGCGCTGATGCTCTACACCGACGGCCTGGTCGAATCGCCCGGGCGTGACATCGACGCGGGTACCGACCGGCTGCTCGGCGAGGCCGAGCGCCTGCTGTCCAGCGGTTTCTCCACCGGCGCCCCAGCCCTGGTCGCAGCCATGCAGCGGGAGATCGGCGGCTCAGACGACTGCGCCCTGGTGCTCATCTGGCGAACCTGAGACCGGCTTTTCCTGAGCTGAAATACGGTTTGGCCGGCCAATAACTGACATTCACGTCACGCTGGATGGATACCATAACGTCTTTCGCCGATGCAAACTATTTTTCCGCGATGTAACCTGGGCTTACCCCGTGGTAACTAGGCGAACGGTAGTGAAAGCGTAGCTCAGCGGGTTCCTGCGCGAGTTAGCCGACGCCTCCGTCAGGTGACGCGTACGTCATTGTTTGCAATTGTTTACGCATTACCTGGAAGATACGTCTGTGGCTGGGGGTCGTGACGATGCTGACCGGACCGGCGTGCGCGAGCATGTCCGTCCGGGGGTGACGCGCGCCGAAGAGGTGGTGGCCAACGCGTCCGGGGAAAATTTTCCCGTCGCGCTGCGCGTGTTGCCGGCCAGGTACCGGCGGCACCTGACCAACCTGTACTTCTTCGCCCGGCTGACCGATGACCTCGGCGACGAGGCGAGCACCGACGCCCGCGACCAGACCGACCGGGCAGGCCAGGCAGACCGGGCAGGCCAGGCAGGCCAGGTAACTTCCGAAGGTGAGCTGCGGCTTCGGCTGCTCGACGAACTCGCCGCCGATGTCGCCCGCATCTACGACGGCGGCACGCCAGCCTCGCCGGTGATGCGCGCGATGGCGGACACGGTGACCGAGTGCGGCGTCCCGGCCCAGCCCCTGCTCGACCTGATCCAGGCGAACCGGCAGGACCAGACGGTCACCCGCTACCGCACATTCGCCGAACTCGAGCACTACTGCGAGCTGTCCGCGAATCCCGTGGGCCGGGTCGTGCTGTACATATTCGGCGTCGCTACACCAGAACGTGTCATGCTATCCGATACCATCTGCACGGCCCTGCAACTGGCCGAACACTGGCAGGACGTGGCCGAGGACCTGGGGAACGGGCGCATCTACCTGCCGGCCCAGGACATGGAGCGGTACGGCTGCACGGAGGCGGACCTGGCCGAGCCGACGGCGGGACCGGCCGTACGTGAGCTGATGGTGTTCCAGGTCAACCGGGCGCAGGCCTGGCTGGACCGAGGCGCGCCGCTGGTCGGTACGCTGCGCGGTGCGGCCAGGCTGGCCATCGCGGGTTACGTGGCCGGCGGCCGGGCCGCCCTGGCCGCGATCCGCGCGCAGCACCACGACGTGCTCAGCGCCACCGCACGGCCGCGCAAGCAGCGACTGGCGACCGAACTGGTCAAGGCATACGTGACAGGGAGGTGAACACCGCAGCAGTGGAACTCGACGAGGCGTACCGCGAATGCGAGCGGATCACGTGGACCCAGGCGAGGAACTTCGCCTACGGGATCAGGCTGCTGCCCGGGCGCAAGCGGCGTGGTCTGGCCGTGATCTACGCGTTTGCCCGCCGGATCGACGACATCGGCGACGGCACGATGGCGCCGCAGGAGAAGATCGCCGCGCTGGAAGACGCCCGCCAGGCGATCGCCGGTCTCTCCCAGCAGAACCACGACGACCCGGTCCTGCTCGCGCTGGCTGACGTGGAGCGGAGGTTTCCCGTCCCCATGCCGGCGTTCGGCGAGCTCATCGACGGATGCGTCGCGGACGTGCGCGGCACCAGCTACCAGAGCTTCGAGGACCTGCTGTACTACTGCCGCTGCGTGGCCGGCTCCATCGGCCGCCTGTCCCTTGGCATCTTCGGCACCAGCGCCGACGCCGAGCAGGCCGCCCGGCTTGCCGACTCCCTCGGGGTCGCGCTGCAGCTGACGAACATCCTGCGCGATGTGCGCGAGGACTACCAGAACGGGCGTATCTACCTTCCCGCGGAAGATATCGCCAAATTCGACGTTTCCTTCGATATGGAGAACCAGTCCGCGCAGCCGCAGTTCGCCCGGCTGGTCGAGTTCGAGGCGGACCGGGCTCGGGACTGGTACGCCACCGGGATGGGCCTGCTGCCGATGCTCGACCGGCGCAGCGCGGCCTGCACCGGCGCGATGGCGGGGATCTACCGGCGGCTGCTCGACCGCATCGCGGCGCGGCCCGCGGCCGTGCTGACCGGCCGGGTGTCGCTGCCGGCCGGGGAGAAGGCCATGGTCGCGGTCAAGGCGCTGACCGGGAGGCTCCGATGAGCGCGGCCCCGATGAGCGCGGCCCCGATGAGCGCGGCCCCGATGAGCGCCCGGGTCGTGGTGATCGGCGGCGGACTGGCCGGGATCACCGCCGCGATCGCGCTCGCGTCGGGCGGCGCTCAGGTCACCCTGCTCGAGGCCAGGCCCAGACTCGGCGGCGCGACCAGCTCATTCACCCGCGACGGCCTGGTCATCGACACCGGCCAGCACATTTACCTGGGCTGCTGTTCGGCCTACCGCGGGCTGCTCGGCAAGCTCGGCATGACCGCCCACGCCCCGCTGCAAGACCGGTTCGACGTCACGGTACTGGCCCCCGGACGGCCCGCGGCCAGGCTCCGCCGCACCGCGCTGCCCGGGCCCCTGCATATGCTGCCGGCGCTGGCGAGGTATCCGTTTCTTTCCTGGGCCGAACGAGCCGCGGTTTCCCGCCCTGCTCTCGCCCTGCGCCGCCTGGACCCGGCCGACCCGGCGCTGGACGCCCAGCGGTTTGGTGACTGGCTGGCCGCACGGGGGCAGAGCGAGCGGGCCCGCCGTGCGCTGTGGGACCTGTTCACGGTCTCGGCCCTGAACGTCGCGGGCGACGACGCGTCGCTGGCGCTGGCCGCCACGGTGGTGAAGACCGGCCTGCTTGGCAAGAACAGCGCGGCCGATATCGGCGTCCCCGCCCGGCCGCTTGGCGAACTGCACGGCGACGCGGCCGCCGCCGCCCTGGCCAAGCTCGGCGCCCGGGTCGCAGTTGGCACCAAGGTTTCCGGCATCGACGTGACCGCGGACCCCGGCGCCAGGTACCGCGTCCGGCTGGCTCACCCCAGCGCGGACCAGCCGGCCCAGCTCGACGCCGACGCGGTCGTGCTGGCCGTCCCGCACGCCAAGGCCGCGCCGCTGGTCCCGCCGGACGCGCTGCCGCCCGGCACGGTCGCGGCCTGGTCCGGCCTGGGCGCCTCGCCGATCGTCAACGTGCACGTGATCTACGACCGCCCGGTCACCGGCCTGCCCTTCGCCGCCGCCATCGACTCCCCGGTCCAGTGGGTTTTCGACCGCACGCACATCTCCGGCCTGGCCGCCTCCGACCGCGGCCGGTCGCAGTACCTGGCCATCTCGCTGTCGGCCGCGGATGAGTACGCCGAGGTCCCCGCGGCCCGGCTGAAGGAGCAGTTCGTGCCCGCGCTGGCCGAACTATTTGCCCCCGCGCGCCAGGCCCGCATCACCGAGTTCTTCGTCACCCGCGAGCTGCGGGCGACCTTCCGCCAGGTCCCTGGTAGCGGCGCGCTGCGGCCGAAGTCCAGGACCCGGCTACCCGGCCTGGTGCTCGCGGGCGCGTGGACGGATACCGGCTGGCCGGACACGATGGAAGGCGCGGTGCGAAGCGGCCTGTCCGCGGCGATCGAACTGCGTCATAGCCTTGCCAACCCGGGCCATAGGACGGCCCGGCTGTCTTCTTCTGCCTCAACGATAGGGGTACGTCAGTGACTGCTGTGATGCCTGAGGGTGTGACCTTGGCGCGTGATCTGGTCGGACCGGCGATGGAGTCCGCGATTGCCCGGCTGACGCCGGACGTGCGCCGGGTCGCGGCCTACCATCTCGGCTTTGCCGACGCCGCGGGTAACCCGACCAGGAACGGCAGCGGCAAGGCGCTGCGGCCCGCGCTCGCCCTGCTCTCGGGCCGCGCCGCGGGGGCGTCGCCCGAGCGGGGCGTGCCCGCCGCGGTGGCGGTTGAGCTCGTCCATAACTTTTCCCTGCTGCACGACGACATCATGGATAACGACACCGAGCGCAGGCACCGGCCCACGGCCTGGACCGTGTTCGGCATCGGGGCCGCCATCCTGGCCGGTGACGCGCTGCTCGCGCTGGCCCAGGACCTGCTGCTCGAAGACGGCAACCCGCAGGGCGCGTGGGCGGCCCGGTGCCTGTCCGCCGCGGTCCAGCGGCTGATCGGCGGGCAGGGCTCGGACCTGGCCTTCGAGAAGCGCGACGACGTGACCCTGGCCGAATGCCTGGACATGGCCGGCGACAAGACCGCCGCGCTGATGGCCTGCGCCTGCAGCATCGGCGCGGTGCACCTCGGCGCGCCGCCCACGCTGGCCATGGGGCTGGCCGGGTTCGGCGCGCACGTCGGGCTGGCGTTCCAGCTCACCGACGACCTGCTCGGCATCTGGGGCGCGCCCGAGGTCACGGGTAAGCCCGTCCGGGCCGACCTGCGCGCCAGGAAGAAGTCGCTGCCGGTGGTGGCCGCCCTGAACAGCGGCACCCCCGCGGCGGCCGAGCTGCGCGCCATGCTCACCGACCCGCAGCCGCCGACCGAGGACGACCTGATCCGCGCGGCGGACCTGGTGGTCGCGGCGGGCGGCAAGGACTGGGCCGAGACCGAGGCCGACGCTCAGCTGGCCGCGGCGAACGCGAGCCTGGCCGACATCGACCTGGCCGCCGACGTCCGGGCCGAGCTGACCGCGATCGCCGAGTTCATCACGGCCCGCCAGTGGTAATCGATACCACCCTGGCGGCCAGCACCATCCTGGAGGTCGCCCACGACACGCTGGAACGAGCTCGTGATCACCTGCTCGGACAGCAGCACGCCGACGGCTGGTGGCAGGGCGAGCTTGAGACCAACGTCACCATGGACGCCGAGGACCTGCTACTGCGTGAGTTCCTCGGCCGGCACGACGACGAGCAGGTCGCGGCGGCGGGGCGCTGGATCAGGTCCAAGCAGCGCGCCGACGGCAGCTGGGCCAACTTCTTCGACGGCCCCGGTGACCTGTCCACCACCGTCGAGGCGTACGTGGCGCTGCGGCTGGCCGGTGACCCCACCGACGCGCCGCACATGCGCGTCGCCCGCGACTGGATCCTGGCCCGCGGCGGCGTCGAGGCGACGCGCGTGTTCACCCGGATCTGGCTGGCGCTGTCCGGCCAGTGGTCCTGGGACGAGCTGCCTGTCATCCCGCCTGAGCTGATCTACCTGCCGTCCTGGTTTCCGTTCAACATCTACGACTGGGGCTGCTGGGCCCGCCAGACCATCGTCGCGCTCGCCGTGGTCCAGTCGTTCCGCCCGTCCCGGCCGCTCCCCTTCACCGTCGACGAGCTGAAGACCGGCGGTCCGCACGGCCGCGCCCCCCGCCCACGGCGCACCGCCGACGCGCGCCCCCTCGGTGGCACGTCCAGCTCCACGGATCCTTGGGCCCGCGTCTTCACCGCCCTGGACGAGGCCGTTCGCCATTACCGACCGGTAAAGTCGGCAAGACGGGCGGCGCTGCGCCGCTGCGGCGAGTGGATCATCGCCCGGCAGGAAAAAGACGGTTGCTGGGGGGGCATCCAGCCGCCGTGGGTCTACTCGATCATGGCGCTGAACCTGCTCGGCTACGACCTGGACCACCCGGTGCTGGCCCGCGCGCTGGCCGGCCTTGACCGGTTCACCATCACCGAGGACACTCCAGCAGGCCCGGTGCGCCGCCTGGAGGCGTGCCAGTCGCCGGTCTGGGACACCGTGCTGACCATGATCGCGCTGGCCGACGCCGGGCTACCGCCCGAGCACCCGGCCCTGGCCCAGGCCGCCCGGTGGGTGCGGGCGGAGGAAATCCGCGGCCCCGGCGACTGGCAGGTCCGCCGGCCGGACCTGGCCCCTGGCGGCTGGGCGTTCGAGTTCGACAACGACGTCTACCCCGACACCGACGACACCGCCGAGGTGGTGCTGGCGCTGCGCCGCGCCGGAGAAAAGGACCAGGCCGCGATCGACCGCGGGCTGCGCTGGCTGGCCGGGATGCAGTCCAAGGACGGCGGCTGGGGGGCCTTCGACGCGGACAACACCCGCCGGCTCGTGAACAAGCTGCCGTTCTGCGACTTCGGCGCGGTCATCGACCCGCCATCGGCGGACGTGACCGCGCACGTCGTCGAGGCGTTCGCGGTCGAAGGGCAGGCCGATTCCGCCGCGGCCCGCCGGGGCGTGATCTGGCTGCTGAAGAACCAGGAAAGCGACGGCTCCTGGTTCGGCCGCTGGGGCGCCAACTATATCTACGGCACAGGCGCGGTGGTGCCTGCCCTGATCGCGGCCGGGGTCAGGCCGTCCAAGCCCGTCATCCGGCGCGCCGTGGCCTGGCTGGAAGCGCGCCAGAACCCGGACGGCGGCTGGGGTGAGGACCTGCGTTCCTACGACGATCCGGCGCTGGCCGGACGCGGCACCTCGACCGCGTCGCAGACCGCCTGGGCGCTGCTGGCCCTGCTCGCGGCCGGTGAGGAACACGGTGCCGCGGTCGGGCGGGGCATCGGCTGGCTGGCGCGGACCCAGCGGGCCGACGGGAGCTGGGATGAGCCGCAGTACACCGGCACCGGGTTCCCCGGCGACTTCTACATCAACTATCACCTGTACCGGCTGGCCTTCCCGGTCAGCGCGCTCGGCCGCGCCGTACGGGCCCTGGCCGGCCAGGCAACCGGAGGTAGCGCATGACGCAGACCATCCCGCATCCCGCGAACCCGAGAACCTCGACGAACCAGAGAACCCCCCGCAGCGAGCCGGCTCCGCTGGTCATCTACGCTCCGATGCGGATCGAAGCCCGCGCCATCCGCCGTGGCCTGGCGGCCAGCGGCCATCCGGCGCAGGTGCGGCGCACCGGGTACGGAACCACCCGGGCCGCGCAGGCGGCCGGGCAGGTGAGCGGGAGTCCGTTCGGCCCGGTGGCCGTGCTGGGGGTCGGCGCCGGCCTGACCGCGGACCTGCGCCCGGGCGACCTGGTCGTGGGGACCGAGGTGGGCGCGGCGACCTGCGGGTCGGCGCCGTTGCTTGCGGCCGAGCTCGGGCGCGCCGGGCTGCGGGCGCACACCGGCCCGGTCACCACCGTGGACCATCTCGTCCGGCGCTCCGAACGCTCCGCCCTGGCCGCCGAGGGTTACCTGCTAGCCGACATGGAGTCAGGCCCGCTGGCCGCCGCGGCGGACGGCCGCCCGGTGGCGGTGATCCGGGCCGTATCCGACGTCCCGTCTCACCCGCTGGCGGGCATCGTCTCCGGCGGTCTGGCCGCGCTGAGGTCGCTGCGCGCGGCCGCGCCGGTGGTGCAGCGGTGGGCCGCCGCGTGCGGAACGCGACAGGTGCTGCTGGCTGGGCCGCGGTCGTTCTGCGCCGGCGTCGACCGGGCCATCGAGATCGTCGAGCGAGCCCTGGAACGCCAGGGCCAGCCGGTCTACGTGCGCAAGCAGATCGTGCACAACACCCGGGTGGTGGGGGAGCTGGAAAGCCGCGGCGCGGTCTTCGTGGACGAACTCGACCAGGTGCCCGACGGCGCCACCGTCGTGTTCTCCGCGCACGGCGTGTCGCCGATGGTGCGCGCCGAGGCGTCCCGGCGCGGCCTCGCGGTCATCGACGCCACCTGCCCGCTGGTGTCCAAGGTGCACGCCGAGGCCAGGCGGTTCGCCGCCGACGGGTACACGGTCGCGCTGATCGGCCACGCCGGCCACGAGGAGGTCGAGGGCACGCTCGGCGAGGCGCCGGACTCGACCGTGCTGGTGCAGACCCCGCAAGACGTGGCCGCGATGACGCCGCGCGACGGCGAGCGGGTGGCCTACCTGATGCAGACCACGCTGTCGGTGGAGGAGGCGGCGGAGGTGTCAGGCGCGCTGCGGGAACGGTTCCCGGCGATGCGCGCGCCCGGCAGCGACGACATCTGCTACGCGACCACCAACCGGCAGGCCGCGGTCCGGGCCGTCGCCGCCGAATCCGAGCTGGTGCTGGTGGCGGGGTCGGCGAACTCGTCCAACTCGGTCCGGCTGGTGGAGACCTGCGAGCGGGCAGGCACTCCGGCCTACCTGATCGACAGCGCGGCGGATATCCAGCTCGGCTGGCTGGCGGGGGTTTCGGCGATCGGCCTGACGGCCGGCGCCTCCGCGCCCCCGGCCGTGGTGGAGGAGATCATTTCGGCGCTGGCCGGGCTGGGCGCCCTGTCGGTGTCCGAACGAGTGACGACCACGGAATCAATCCGGTTCGGCCTGCCCAAGGAGGTAAGGCAATAATGCCCATGCCACTTCGCCAGTCGCTGCGTGTCGGGTCCTACCTGATGCGCCAGAAACTGGCTGGAAATAAGAAGTTCCCGCTGCTTGTCGAGCTTGAGCCGCTGTTCGCCTGCAACCTGAAGTGCGCGGGCTGCGGCAAGATCCAGCAGCCGCACGAGATCCTCAAGCAGCGGATGCCGGTCGAGCAGGCCCTCGGCGCGATCGAGGAATCCGGCGCGCCGATGGTGTCCATCGCCGGCGGCGAGCCGCTGATGCACCCGCAGATCGACGTGATCGTCGCCGAGCTGATCAAGCGGAAGAAGTTCGTGTTCCTGTGCACGAACGCGCTGCTGCTGCCCAAGAAGCTGGACAAGTTCAAGCCGTCACCTTACTTCTCCTGGGTGGTGCACATCGACGGGCTGCGCGAGCGGCACGACGAGTCGGTCTGCAAGGAGGGCGTGTTCGACGACGCGGTGGCCGCGATCAAGCTGGCCAAGTCGCGCGGGTTCAAGGTGAACACCAACACCACGTTCTTCAACACCGACACCCCGCAGACGATCATCGACGTGCTGACCTACCTGAACGACGACCTGGGCATCGACGAGATGCAGATCTCGCCGGCCTACGCCTACGAGAAGGCACCGGACCAGGAGCACTTCCTCGGCGTGACAGAAACCAGGGAGCTGTTCCGCAAGGCGTTCGCGGACGGGCGGCGCAAGAAGTGGCGGCTGAACCACACGCCGCTGTTCCTTGACTTCCTCGAGGGCAAGACGGACTTCGGCTGCACCGCCTGGGGGATCCCGTCCTACTCGCTGCTCGGCTGGCAGAAGCCGTGCTACCTGATGAGCGACGGGTACGTGAAGACCTACAAGGAACTGATCGAGACCACCGACTGGGACTCCTACGGGCGGGGCAAGGACCCCAGGTGCGCCAACTGCATGGCGCACTGCGGGTACGAGCCGTCGGCCGTGCTGGCCACCATGGGCTCGCTGCGCGAGACGATCAGGGCGGCGCGCGGCTAGGCCTTCAGAAACCGTTCATAGGTTGGGCAATCCCGCAGGTTACGTTCAGCACTCGTTCAGGTAACCCGTCCATGCTCTGAGGTGGCGCGGGCGCCCGAATCCGGTGGTTGATCCGGCGGGCCACCGCGCCGCCATCTGTCCAGGGCAGGCACGGGGCCTAGGAGTGCGGAATGTTCTTCACCTATCTGCGGCGTGAGCTACGCCGTCGCATGCGCCAGGCCGTGTTCATCGCGCTCGGCCTCGCGCTCGGGATCGGCCTGGTGATCACGGTGACGGCGGCCGCCGCCGGGGTCAAAAACGCCCAGGGCACCGTGCTGCACGCGCTGTACGGCGTGGGCACGGACGTCACCGTGACCAAGACCCCGGCGGCCGGCTCGTTCACGCCGGGCTCGTTCGGCTTCGGGTTCCGCACCGGGACCGCCAAGCGGCCCGCGGCCGGCACCAAGATCAGCACGAGCACGCTGGCGGCGGGAGCCACGCTCGCCTCGATCAGCTCGTCGGCGGTCAGCACCGTGGCCAGCCTGCATGACGTGTCGGCGGCGGCGGGCGGGCTGACGCTGAACGACCGGACCCTCAGCGGCACCGTCCCGGCCATCAACACCTCAGGCGGCGGCTTCGGCGGCGGCGGGTCTGGCAGCGGCAGTTCTGGCAGTGGCGGCGGCAGCTTCCGGGCCAGCTTCAGCACCAACTCCTTCGGCGTCGACGGCGTCGACATAAGCGGCGGCGAACTCGGCCCGCTCAGCTCGGGCAAGCTCAGCTCGGGGCGCACGTTCACGGCCGCGGACGCCAGCTCCGACGTCGCGCTGGCGGATGCCTCCTACGCCACCCAGAACAAGCTCACCGTCGGATCCACCATCGCCATCGGCAACAGCAAGGGCACCACGACCAACTTCAAGGTCGTCGGGATCGTCAGCGAGCCCGCGGGCGACAACCCGTCGGACGTGTACGTCCCGCTCGGCGTCGCGCAGAGCCTGGCCGCCCTGACGAACGACGTGAACACGATCTACGTCGCGGCCAGCAACTCCTCCGCTATCAACACCGTGTCGAGCGAGATTAAGCAGGCGCTGCCTTCAGAAACCGTGACCACCTCGAGCGACCTGGCCAGCGAGGTCACCGGTTCGCTGTCCAGCGCTTCCAGCCTGGCCAACAACCTCGGCAAGTGGCTCGCGATCGCGGTGCTGATCGCCGCGTTCGGCCTGGCCATCCTGCTGACCATGGCGGCGGTGTCGCGCCGGGTCCGTGAGTTCGGCACGCTGAAGGCGCTCGGCTGGAAGAGCCGCCGGATCATCGGCCAGGTGATGGGCGAGGCGGTCGTCATGGGCATCGTCGGCGGCGTGATCGGCATCGGGCTCGGCTTCGCCGGCGCGGAGCTTGTGTCTAAGCTGTCGCATACGCTGACCGCCGTGGTCGGCCAGACCACCGGCTCGGCCACCCCCGGCGGCGCCAGGCAATTCGGCGCCGGCGGCACAGGCACAGGCACCGGCGGGGGCGGCTTCGGTGGCGGTACCGGCGGTACCGGCGGTGGCGGTACGGGCGGCGGCTTCCAGCGCGCGAGCGCAGCCACCCACACGGTGGCCGTGCATCTGTCCGCCGCGGTGAGCGGCAACGTCATCTTGCTGGCGGTCCTGCTGGCGGTGGCCGGCGGCCTCATCGCCGGCGCCTTCGGCGGCTGGCGAGCCGCGCGGCTCCGCCCCGCGGCCGCCCTGGCCAAGGTCGGCTGAGGAAACCAGGAGGAGATCGACATGTACAAGCTCTCCGGAGTGACCAAGAATTACGCCAAGGGCCGCGAGAACGTCGCCGCCCTGCGCGGGGTCGACCTGGTGGTGGAGGACGGCGAATGGCTGTCCATCCAGGGGCCGACCGGGCACGGCAAGTCGACGCTGCTGCAGATCCTGGGCGGCCTGGACCGGCCGTCGGCCGGCGTCGTCGATTTCGATGGCCAGGACCTCGCCCAGCTGCGCGAGGCCGAGGTGACCAGGGTGCGGGCGGAGTCCATGGGCTTCGTATTCCAGACCTTCAACCTGATCCCCACCCTGTCCGCGCAGGAAAACGTGGAAACCGCCCTGGTCCCGCTGCACGTGTCCGCGGCGGCGCGGCGGCAGCGGGCCGCCGTCGCGCTCGAGGCGGTCGGCCTCAGCGACCGGCTGCGGCACGTCCCCGGCGAGCTGTCCGGCGGCCAGCAGCAGCGGGTCGCGATCGCGCGAGCCCTGGTCAAGGAGCCCAAGGTGCTGCTGGCCGACGAGCCGACCGGAAACCTCGACGAGGACACCAGGGACGAAATCATCAACCTGCTCGACACCATGTGGCGGGAGCGCGGCCTGACCATGGTGTTCGTCACCCACGACAGCACCGTCGCCCGCCGCGCCCAGCGGATCGGCGTGATGAAGAACGGCCGCCTCACCGTCAAGCAAACCGCCCGCCCCCGACCCACCCCCGAGTAACGCTGGGGGGCGTCCAAGACCTCCGGGCGGGGTTTCACCGGTCAAGCTGGGCCTCCCGGCGTAGCAGCGCGGCCAGCTCCCCGGGCTCCGGACGGACCCCGGCCAGGCCGCGGGCGGTGAACCAGCGACTGATGTTCTCCGCGTCGCGGGTGAGGAAGAAGGAGCCCCGCGGGTTGGCGATGACGTCGACCACCTGCGGCAGGTCGATCATGACCAGCCGCTCGTCGTAAACCAGCAGGTTGTACGCGGACAGGTCGCCGTGGGCCAGGCCGTCCCTGGCCAGCGCGACGAGCGCCTGCACAAGCTGATCCCACAGCCCGGCCAGTTCGGCAGGCTCTGGCCTGGTTTCGGCCAGCCGCGGCGCGGCGATCCCGTCGGCCGAGCCGATGAACTCGAGCAGCAGCTCGGTGTCGAGAACCTGCGCCGGGTACGGGACGGGCACCCCGGCCGCGTACAGGCGGCCCAGCGCGCTGAACTCGGCGGCCGCCCACTGGCCCGCGATGGCCTGCCGCCCGAACGCGCTCCGGCTCGACATGGCCCGGTTGACCCTGGACTCCCTGGTCCGGCGGCCCTCCAGGTAGCCGCTGTCGCGATGGAACATCCGGTGCTCGGCGGATCGGTACCGTTTGGCCGCGAGCAGGCAGGACCGGTCGGTCTGCGGGACGGCCCGGCGGACCAGGAAGACGTCGGCTTCCTTGCCTGTCTTGACGATGCCGAGCTCGGTGTCGACCGCGGCCAGCTCGGTGACCAGCCAGTCCGGGTACGGTTTCGGGCCGCGTTCGGTCGGTACCGACTGGTCCCAGGTAGACCAGCGGTCGCCTGCTGGCAGGCCGTCGGAGGCGTCGAAGCTCTCGAGGGACGGCAGCGTGAGGCGCCGCCTGACCCGTTTGGCCGTGGTCGGCTCGTCGTCGTCGTATCGCCACTTACCGCGGCGTGAGTGGAACTCTTCGTAGTCTGAAAGGGTGGAGTCTGGCACGGGTGGTGCTCCTCGGCTGAACGGTGGACAGGGCAGGCGACAGCGCACCCGCAATGGGTGTAGACATCTGGCGTCTCCCTTCGCTCAGCCGGCCCGACTCGGCCCGGATCTGCTGCAGGTTGTCATACGGCCGCCCGCCGGCGCAACCGATTTCCCGCCGGTGTCCCGGCCTAAGGTTGGATAATGGCAAGCACTCCTGGCAGAGGCGGTGCGTTGCCTGACAGACGGGTCATTGGCGGGGTGGTCGCTACGGTGATCGTGGCGCTGATCGCCGTCCTGGGGATCGTGCTCCTCGCGCCCAAGCCGGCGCCGCCCACGTCCGCCCCCAGCCGGAACAGCCCCGCCGCCGGGGCCACCGGGGTCGCGGCCGCAGGCCCGGCCACCTTCGCGGGCCCGGACGGTGTCGAGGCGCGCTGGGTGATCCAGGAAAACGACAAACCGGGCACGACCGGCTGGCAGATCCACGGCTCGCACGGCGGCATCAGCGGCTTCGCCGGCCAGGTCTACGCCCAGCCGGGCCAGCAGGTCACCCTGTACGTCAGCACCACCGGCCTGTCCTTCCGGGCCGAGGCGTTCCGGATGGGCTACTACCACGGCCTGGGCGCGCGCCTGGTCTGGGCCTCAGGTCAGCAACCAGGTAAACGCCAGCCAGCCTGCCCGGTCAAGCCCGGCGTCAACATGGTGAGCTGCGACAACTGGTCCCCGTCGGTGACCTTCACCGTCACGAGGGCCTTCGTCCAGGGCGACTACCTGATCAAGCTGACCGGCCCGGGTAACCGGCAGAGCTATGTCCCGCTGACGATCATCGATCCCGCAAGCACCGCCACCTACGTGGTCAAGAACGACGTGTTCACCTGGCAGGCGTGGAACTTCTACGGCGGCTACGACTACTACCAGGGCCTGGGCAACTGCCCGCCGGACGTCTACCCGGTCTGCAACCGGGCTAGGGTCGTGTCCTACGACCGGCCCTACGCCGCGGAGAACGGCTCAGGCAACTTCCTCGCCCTGGAGTACCCCCTGGTCCAATGGGCCGAACGACACGGGCTCGATGTCACCTACACCACCGACCTGACCGTCCAGCAGCACCCCGGCTACCTGCTCAAGCACAAGGTGCTGCTGTCGCTTGGGCACGACGAATGCTGGTCGCTGGGGGAGCGGCAGGCGGCCGTGGCCGCCTACGATCAGGGCGCCAACATCGTCTTCTTCGCCGCCAGCCCGGTGCTGCGGCACGTCAGAACCCAGGCCTCCCCGCTCGGACCGGACCGCGAGCTCGTCGACTACCGGGATTCGGCCGCGGACCCGCTCGACGGCAAGGGCAACCCGCTCCAGGTCACCGGCAACGAGTGGTCCAACCCGCCGTCCAGCTGGCCGGAGTACGACTTCGTCGGCGACACCTACGCCGGCTTCCTCGAGCCAGGCCGGCACGTGGGCTTCACGGTGGCGGACGCTTCGGCCTGGATCTTCGCCGGCACAGGCCTGCGCAACGGCGAGGTCGTGCCCAGCCTCATCGCCTCCGACGTGGACAAGTTCGACCAGGCCTACGGGCAGCCCGCCGACGACCAGATCTTCGGCCACTCGCCGATCCCGGCCGGCCTCGGCCAGACCAGCATCGGCGCGTTCTACTCCGACATGACGTACTACACGAACTCCTCCGCCGGCGCCGGGGTGCTCGACACCGGCACCAATAACTGGATCCCGGCCCTGGACGGCCGCAGCGGCTGCCAACCCGGCGATCCCGGCGGCATCTGCGAGGCCACCGTCGTCCAGCGCATGACCGGCAACATCCTCAAGCTCTTCGGCCAGGGCCCGGCGGCCAGGATCCAGCCCTCGGTCGCCAACTGGCGCCAGGTCACCGGCCAGTAACCCCAGCGCTCACGGCGCCCGCACGCTAAGAATCATCGTTAGTGCCGTGAGGTAACGTTCGCCCCGCTTTCCGGCCGCCGTAATCCCCAAGCTCGACAACAACGATGGACCATAGGTGTTGCTGGAACGACAACGATGGACCATCGTTGTCGTTCGCGAGCGGGAGCGGCACAGCACGGGCGTGCAGGACGGGGCGGGTGGGGTTGCCGGTCTTCGGCGTCAATCCGGTCGAGGGCGTAACCGGACGATGCCGGTGACCTGGCAGAACGCCTTCCAGTGGGCGGCGTGCAGACCCAGGTTCATCACCTCGTGGTACGGTCCGCCGTGCGCGAGCCACCTGTTCAGGCAGATGCGCACGCTCAGTGACGAGATTGCCGCGCTAAGCCAATCCGCAATGGTCAGCTAATCGCTGCGACCATAGTAACTAGTAGTAGAATGACTCGTATGAAGACGGTGACGGTGAGCGAACTCAATCAGCAGACGGCCAAGGTGCTTGAGCGGATCAAAGCCGGCGAGTCGGTTGAGATCAGCGAGTACGGCAAGCCGGTCGCCCGCTTGGTCCCCGCGGTAGCGAGCACGGGTGCGCCGCTCCTTGATCAGCTCATCGCTCAGGGCCGCGCCGTTCCGGCCGCCGCGCCAGGTCCGATCTCGCCCACCCCGCCGCGCGACGAGCAAGACGATGATGCCTCGTTGTCTGACGCCCTGGCCGAGATGCGCGCTGACGAGCGGTACTGATGCTCTACCTGGACACTTCGGCGGCCCTCAAGCTGGTGACACCAGAGCCTGAGACCGCGGGACTTGAGCTGTGGATCGCGCAGCGCGCCGGGGTGCCGCGGGTCTCGTCACGGCTGCTGCGCATCGAGTTGCTGCGAGCGGTCTGGCGGCGAGCTCCGCAGCGTGTCCAGCGCGCACACGCGATCCTGTCCGCCGTCGCGTTGCTGAGCCTGGATGAGGCGGCTCCGGTGGCCGAGGCCATCGGCGATCCGCTCGTCCGGAGCCTCGACGCGATTCACCTGGCTACCGCGTTCGGGATCCGGACCGACTTGACCGCTTTCGTCTGCTACGACAAGCGCCTGTGCGCATCCGCGGACGCTCTCGGCCTGCCCGTCGAATCTCCTGCCTGAGCCGTCTCCAACCCTAGACCTGGACGAACTCGATGCCGGTGACCTGGCAGAACGCCTTCCAGTCGGCGGCGTGCAGACCCAGGTTCATCACCTCGTGGTGCGGTCCGCCGTGCGCGAGCCACCCGTTCAGGCAGGTGCGCAGGCCGGTAGCCGGCCGGAACTGCCCGTACGGCATCTCCAGGGCCGGCAGTTCCTGGCTGTCCAGGTTCGCGCCTTCGGCCACGACCAGCCGGAACCGGTCGCCCTCCAGCGAGACCAGGGCGGCCAGCGTGGCCGGCCCCGGCTGGAGCTGGAACAGGAACGTCGGCGGGTCGGCCAGCCGGCCGATGCCGAGCGGCCGCTTGATCAGCTTCACCGGCCGGCCGGCCCGGGCGACCTTCCAGTTGCCCTCGCCCATGTGGCTCTGCAGGATCGAGTCGGAGGGGAAGTCCATCGCGTACATCTCGGTGAAGTGCGCGTCGCCGATGAGAACATGGGCCGCAAAAACCAGGCACGCGGTCAGCACGTCGCCCTCGGCGGCGTACCCGTAGCCCTTGGCCATCAGGGATGAGGCCGCGGCCAGCGGCAGCCGGGCGAACCGGCCGTCCTCGCCGATCGCGTCGAAGTGCGCCGTGTAGGCGCCGAAACCCCGCTCGTCTAGGATCTGCTGGATCGCCACCTGCATCTGGGCGTGGTCGGTCCGCTCCTGCTCGGACAGCCGCGGGTCGATCTCGAAGTTCGAATCCTCGAAGGAGATGACCGAGGCGATTTCGGCCTGGGTCACCTTCTGCATCTGGCGCCACAGGTCGCCCTGCGCGACCGAGATGATCGCCGGGCCCAGGCTCCGGACCAGCGCGCTCTCGTCAATCCGGATGTCGCCCATCTCGTTCATGGCGTAGCCGAAGATGGCCACCTTGAGCCGCTTCCAGGCGGCGGCGGTGGCCGCCGCGCGGGCCCAGCGGCCGACGTCGGCGCGGAACTCCTCGCTCTTCCAGTCGTCGGTCAGCACGGTGAACCGCTTGCCCGCGCGGACCATGGCGTTGGCCGTGTCCTGGGCGCCGTGCACGCCCTGGTTGTAGGTCATGTCCGCCATGTCCCAGGCCGGGGTCACGCTGGATTCCGGCTGGATGTTGGCCAGGCAGACCGGCAGCCTGGACTCCGAGAGCAGCCGGGCCACCCGCATCGCCGGTCCGTAGGTGAGCATCACCACCATGACGCCGTCCAGGTCCGCGTCCTCGAACTCGCGCATCGCGCGCTCGGCGTCCTCCCGGTACTTGATGGCCTTGCTCGGCGTGAAGTCCGCGACGTCGGACAGCTGGGCGGCGAGTTCGGCGGCGTACCCCTCCTGCCGCCGCGCGATCCCGGGGATCATGTCGTCGTACAGGTCCTGCATGATCCCGAGGATGCCGATGCGCGGCTTACCTCTGTCCAGGCTGGTCATCTGAGCTCCTTAGCGCTGGCCGTAGTAGTTCTTATAGCGGGCGTGCAGGGCGTCCACCTGGTCGGCGGCCAGCGGCGCCAGCTCGCCGAAGGCCCGGGCTAGGTGAACGGTGCGCGCCACGTCTTCGCACATCACCGCGGCCTTCACCGCGTCCCGCGCCGTGCCGCCGATGGTGAACACGCCGTGGCTGGCCATCAGCACGGCGGGGGAGCGGTGCCCGGTCAGCGTCGCGACCACGCCCTGGCCAATCGCCTCGCTGCCGATCAGCGCGAACGGCCCGACCGGGATCTCGCCGCCGAACTCGTCGGCCATCGCGGTGATCACGCACGGGATGGGTTCGGCCCGGGCCGCCCACGCGGTCGCGTAGGTCGAGTGGGTGTGCACCACCCCGCCGACCTCGGGCATCTGCCGGTAGATGTAGGCGTGCGTGGCGGTGTCGCTGGACGGGCTCAGCCCTTGGGAAACAGGCCGGCCGTCCAGGTCGCAGACCACCATCGAGGCCGGAGTCAGGTCGTCGTAGCCGACGCCGCTCGGCTTGATCACCATGAGCCCGGAGCCCGCCAGCCGCGCCGACACGTTGCCCGAGGTCCAGGCGACCAGGCCATTGCGCACCAGCTCGGCGTGCAGCGCGCAGACCGTCTCGCGCAGCGCGGTGAGTTCGGCGCTTTCCCCTCCGGGCATCTAGACCATCTCCCTGATCACGAGCCACTGTCCGTTCGGCTGAAATATGCGCGGTCGCGGATCGCCCGCAGCCGGTGCATGACCGCGTTGCCGCCGCGGCCGAAGTAGTCGTGCAGTCGCACGTACTCGGCGTACAGCTCGTCGTAGGTGTCGGCGCGGGCCGGGTCGGGCCGGTAAACGCCGGCGTTCAGGCGGCCCATGACGCCGGCCGCCGCCGGGACGCCCGGGTAGGCGCCGGCCGCGACCGCCGCGTGGATGGCCGAGCCGAGGGCCGGCGCCTGCTCCGAGCCGATCACGGACAGCGGGCGGCGCAGCACGTCGGCGTAGATCTGCATCAGCGGCGCGCTCTTGACCAGGCCGCCCGCGACGACGAACTCGGTGACCGGCACGCCCGAGGCACCGAAGGTCTCGACGATCATCCGGGTGCCGAACGCGGTCGACTCGAGCAGCGCCCGGTAGATCTCCGGCGTCGTGCTGGCCAGTGTCACCCCCACGATCGTGCCGGACAGCCGACCGTCCACCAGGACCGAACGGTTCCCCCCCGCCCAGTCCAGCGCGACAAGTCCGTGCGCTCCCGGCGGCGGCGCGCAGGCCAGTTCGTCGAGCAGCGCGGGCAGCGGCACGCCGCGCCGCCGCGCTTGTTCGGCGAACTCGCCGGGGACGCCGTTGGCCGTGAACCAGGCGAAGATGTCGCCGACCCCGCTCTGCCCCGCCTCGTACCCCCACAGCCCGGCCACGATCCCGCCGTCGACCGCGCCGCACATGCCGGGGACCTCAGCCAGCTCAGCGCCATTCATGACGTGACAGGTGGAGGTACCCATGATCGCGACCATCTTGCCGGCCGCGACCGGGCCGGCCGCGGGCACGGTCACGTGCGCGTCCACGTTGCCGACCGCGACCGCGATCCCGGCCGGCAGCCCGGTCCGCGCGGCCGCCGCTGGGGTCAGCCGGCCGGCCAGGCCGCCGAGCGGGGAGATGGGGTGGGCGAGCTTGTCCGCGGCGAAGCCGGCGAAGCGGGGGTCAAGCGCGGCCAGGAAGTCGCGGGCCGGATAGTGACCGTCCTGGAAGATGCCCTTGTACCCGGCCGTGCACGCGTTCCTGGTCTCGGTCCCGCACAGCTGCCAGATGATCCAGTCGGCGGCCTCGATCCACCGGTCGGCTCGCTGGTAGAGCTCGGGGTCCTCGTCCAGCAGCTGGAGCGCCTTGGCGAACTGCCACTCCGAGGAGATCTTCCCCCCGTAGCGGTTGATCCACTTCTCGCTGCGCTCGTGGGCTAGGGCGTTGATCCGGTCCGCCTGCGGCTGGGCGGCGTGGTGCTTCCACAGTTTGGGGTAGGCGTGCGGACGCGCGGCCAGGTCAGGCAGCTGGCACAGGGGGGTCCCGTCGGCGCGCACCGGCAGGCAGGTAGAAGCGGTGAAGTCGGTGCCGATGCCCGTCACCTGACCCGGATCGATCCCGGACGACCGGATCGCGGCGCGGACGGCGGCGCCAAGCGCATCGGTCCAGTCGCCCGGGTCCTGCAGCGCCCAGTCCGGCGGCAGCTCACCATAGCCCGGCAGCGAACGGTCGATCACGCCATGCGCGTACTCACTGACCGCGGTCCCCACCTCAGCGCCGTCACTGACCCGGACCACCAGCGCACGCGCCGACAGCGTTCCGAAGTCCACGCCGACGACGAATTGCCCGCCGTCGCCGCCTTTGTTAGCGCTAACATCCATCTGTCCGCCTATCATACGGTTCCCTGGCGGTTCCGCGGGCTCGTGGCGCTCGCCCGCACGATCAGCTCGGGAGCCACCCGGATCCGGAGCCCGGCCGGGATCGCCCCCGCCATCCGGTCGACGAGCGCACTCAGCGCCTGCCGGCCGACCTCGCCGAAATCTTGCCGCACAGTGGTCAGCGGCGGCAAGTAGTACCCGGCCTCGGGGATGTCGTCGAAACCCACGATGCTGATGTCGTCAGGCACCCGCAGCCCGTGCTCGGCCAGCGCCCGCATGACGCCGAGCGCCATCGGGTCGTTGCCGCAGAAAATGGCCGTCACCCCGGGATCGGCGGCCAGCTGACGCCCGACAGCGTAGCCCGAGGCCGCCGACCAGTCGCCCGCGAGCACGGTGGGCTCGGGCGCTCCGGCCGCGCTCAGCGCCTGCCGCCAGCCGTCGATGCGCTCGGCCGCGTCGAGGCAGGACGCCTGCCCGGCGACGTGGTGCACGGTCCGGTGTCCCAGGCCGAGCAGGTAACGGGTGGCGGCCGCCGCCCCCTCGGTGTTGTCGATCGCCACCGACGTGACGGACGCGCGGGTACCACAGCCCACCGCGACCAGCGGCACCTCGGCTGGCACGTGGGCGAGGGCGGCCACCGCGGTGTCCTGCGTCGCGATGACGACGATGCCTTCGATGCCCTGGCCGACGAACCGCTCCACCGCGTACAGCATCGACCGGCGGTCCAGGGCGGGCAAGCTGGCGATGGACACGAAGTAGGCGTCGTGCGCCGCCCGCTCGAAGCCGTACAGCATCGACGCCGGGCCGTACAGCATGGTGTCGAAGCTGATCACGCCGAGGGTGTGGGTCCGCCGGGTGACCAGCGTCCTGGCCGCGGCGTTCGGCCGGTAGGCGAGCTCGCGGATGGCGGCGAGCACCCTGTCTCTGGTCACCTGGCTCACGTTAGGGTGATCGTTCAGCACCCGCGAGACGGTCTGATGCGACACGCCGGCCAGCTGGGCCACATCGGCCATCACCGGCGGCCGGGACAGCTGACCCGGCCCGCGCAGGACCCGCGTCTGCACCTGGTCCTCGGCCTGTTCCCCTGGTGACGGCGTCACGTCGTGTCTCCCTTTAGCCGCGCGCTGCGTAGCCGTGCGCTGCGTAGCCGTGCGGTCAGCGGGGGCCGGCGTTAGCGCTAACATCCGTACCGATCACATAACGTGCTCTCACCGCAGAACCCCCGGGTGCCGCGGGCGGCCGTACCTGGCCATCCGGGTTCTTGGTTCAGCGTAGCCGCCGGACCGCCGCGACGGTACCCCGCGATAACCCCGCGAGACCCCGAAAGGCCTTCCTGACCTTGGGGTGAGGTCAGTCGCGTGGTGACTTGCCGCTGATCCCCGGGCTGTCCCGCAGGTCGCGGATCGCGGCCTTCGCCTTGCGCCCGGCGTCGCTGTCCCGCAGGTCGCGGACCGCGTCCCGCGCGGTGTCGCGGGCCTTGCCCACCACGTCGCTGTCGCGCAGATCCTGCAGGGCCGCCTTGGCCTTGCGGCCGGTCTCGCCCTCGCGCAGGTCCCTGATCGCCGCCTTGGCCTTGCGGCCGGTGTCGCTGGTGCGGATATCCTGCAGCGCGGCCCGGGCCTTGCGGCCCGCGTCGGTGCGCTGGCCGCCGCGCAGCCACCCGATCAGCCTGGACCACCAGCCGCGGGCCTGCTGCTCAAATCCAGCCATCGTAGATCTCCTTCGCGTTGTCGCCAGGCCCCCAGTAACAAGATATAACGTAAATTGGGCCTGGTGGCCACCGGCGGTGCTACCCGCGCGGGCCGGCCGGTGAGATGCCGTCCAGGATCACGTCCACCACCTGGTCGATAAAGGTGTCGGTCATCGGCAGGTGGCCGAGCAGCAGGCGGTGCTCGGCGGCCCCGAAGAACAGGTCGAGGATCACGTCCCGGTCCACCGACGCGGGTATCTCGCCCCGGCCGATGGCCCGGTCCAGCATGATCCGGTGCTGGGTGCGCAGCGGCTCGAGTACCCGATCCCGCCAGGCTCCGCGCAGTTCCTGGTCATACTGGGCCGCGGCGATCAGGCCGGTGAGCATCGGTCCCATCGGGGTTTGCGTCACCGCGCGGACCCATGCACGCAGCGCGGCCACCAGGTCGCCGCGCAGCGTCCCGGTGTCCGGCAGCGGCTGCTCCTCGCGGAACGAGGCGACGAAGGCGTCCAGCGCCAGCAGCCCCTTGGACGGCCAGCGCCGGTAGATCGTCGTCTTGCCGACCCCGGCCCGCGCGGCCACCTCCTCGATCGACATGGCGGCCAGGCCACGGTCGGCGAGCAGTTCGACGGTCGCGGTGAGGATGGCACGGTCCGCTTCGGCGCTGCGCGGCCGTCCCCGCTGCGTCCCGGTGTCCGCGGCTTCGGCTCCCGCTCCGCCGGCGGCTCCCAACGGAATATCCCGGCTCATCGCCCGGTTCTACCTTCTGGAATTCCGAAACGATCCGTTACGTATCTGATTGGTGTCATGTCCGCCACCGCGCCTCTCAACCGTCGTACCCCCCAGCTGGCCCTGATCCTCGTCGCCGCGTTCATGGTCGTCCTCGATTTCAGCATCGTGAACGTCGCGCTGCCCTCGATCGAGCGCGAACTGCACATGCCGTCCGCGGCGGTGCAGTGGGTGGTCACGGGGTACGCGATCTCGTTCGGCGGATTGCTCATTCTCGGCGGCCGCGCGGCCGACCTGTTCGGCCGGCGGCGCATGTTCGTGGCGGGCCTGATCGCGTTCTCGCTGGCCAGCCTGGCGGGCGGGCTGGCGAAGGACCCGATGCTGCTGATCGCCGCGCGGGTCGCGCAAGGCGTGGGCGCCGCGATCGTCGCCCCGGCTGCTTTGTCTCTCATCACCACCGGCTTCCCCGAAGGCCCCGAACGTACTCGTGCCATCGGACTTTACGGCTCGGTGGCTTCGGTCGGCTTCGTCTCCGGCCAGGTTCTGGGCGGCGTGCTCGTGCAGTTCACCAGCTGGCGCGCGGTCTTCCTGGTCAACGTACCGGTCGGCCTGATCGCCGCGGCCCTGGCCCCGGCCATCCTCGGCGCCACCAAGAACATCGCCAAGGACAGCGCCAAAAACAGCCGCCCGGCCCGGTTCAACCTGCGCCGGCTTGACCTGCGCGGGGCACTGCTGATCACCGTCGCGGTCACGCTTGTCGTCTTCGCCGTCTCCCAGGGGGTGGTGCTCGGCTGGACCTCGCCGCTGGTTATCGCGGCCGCGGTGGCCGCCATCCTGGCCGCGGCCGGCTTCGTGACAGCCGAGAGCAGGCACCCGGAACCGCTCATCCGGCTGTCCCTGCTGCACCGCCCGGGGCTGCGGGAGGGGACCACGCTGACGTTCTTGCTCGGCCTGTGGAACGGCGGTGAGATGCTCGTCCTTTCCCTCTACCTGCAGCAGGTCCTGCACGAATCACCGCTGTTCACCGGCTTGGTCATCGCCCCGCAGGGCGTGGTCGGGTTCGCCATGGGCATGCTCGGCCCCCGGCTGGCGGGCCGGATCGGGATCAGGCGGCTGCTTGTGGTGACCGCCGCCGCGACCGCGATCGGATTTCTCGTCCTGACCCACCTGCCCGCGACTGGCTACAGCCCGGTCCTGTTCGTGGTCACGCTGATCGGCTTCGGCACGGCCGGCACCGCCATGGGGTCCACCGTGCTGGCCACCCGCGGCATGGCGGACGCCGACCAGGGCCTGGTCGGGGGCATGATCAATACCAGCCGCCAGATCGGCGCGGCGGTCGGCGCCGCCCTGCTTCCGGCCGTGGCCCAGGGCGTCAGCGGCGGGATCGGGGTGTCCGGCGACCGGGTGGCGATGCTCACCGCGGCCTTGGCCGCGCTGGCCGCGACCGGCGTGGCCTGGCGCGCCGTCCACCCGGCCGCGGTCCGTGCGCTCAGCTGAGGTCCGGCCATTTTTCAGCCGAACGGTCCTTGGCTATCCAGCCACCCCCGCCTGTCCCGCTGGGGCCCCTGGGGCATGATGGGCAGGTGCCACTGTTCAGCTTTGAGGGTCATGTGCCGCAGGTCAGCTCGCAGGCGTGGATCGCGCCCACAGCCACCCTGGTCGGGGACGTCCGGGTGGAGGCCGAAGCGTCGGTCTGGTACGGGGCTGTGCTGCGGGCCGATTTCGGGCCGGTTATCGTGCGACGCGGGGCCAACATCCAGGACGGTTCTGTGCTGCACGGCGGCGACGACCCGGTCACAGAGGTCGGTGAAGGCGCGACCGTCGGCCACCTGTGCGTGGTCCACGGCGCGGTCGTGCGCTCAGAAGCGCTGATCGGCAACGGGGCCACGGTGCTCGACGGCGCGATCGTGGGCTGTCGCGCCCTGGTCGCCGCGGGCGCCACCGTCCCGCCTGGCATGGTCATCGCCGACGGCATGCTCGCCGCCGGCGTCCCGGCCCGGGTGGTCGGGGAGGTCAGCGGCCGGGCCAGGCAGTGGGTGGACACCAACCCCGCCGTCTACCGGGAGCTGGCCCGGCGGCACGCGGCCGGCGTCCATCCGGTCGGCCCCGCGGACCGCTGACCCCCGCGGCCGTCTGGCTGGTAGCGTCGCCCTCGGGAGCCAGGGGGGCTCCCGTTCGCCAACGATGGCAGGAGACGCAGCATGGCATCTCAGCTCAATCCTTACCTCAACTTCAACGGCAACGCCCGTCAGGCGCTCGAGTTCTACCACAGCGTGTTCGGCGGCAGCCTGACCCTCAGCACGTTCGCCGACTTCGGCGGGGCCGGCTCGCCCGACGCCGACCGGATCATGCACGGCCAGCTCGCGACCGAGGCCGGCTACACGATCATGGCCGCCGACGTCACCAGCGAGATGGAGTACCACCCGGCCGCCGGGTTCTCGGTGAGCCTGTCCGGCGACGACGGCGACGCCCTGCACGGCTACTTTGAGCAGCTGGCCGCCAGCGGGAGCACGACGATGCCGATGGCCAAGCAGGCCTGGGGCGACGAGTTCGGCATGTGCGTCGACTCCTTCGGCATCTCCTGGCTGGTCAACATCTCCTCGCCGCAGGTCTAGCCCGCTGTCCTAGACCGCTGTTTCAGGCCGCTGTTTCAGGCCGCTGTCTTAGACCGCGGTTGAGCCCGCCGCGCCGGACTCGGCGATGTACGCCCGGATGACGCGGGCGAAGTCGGGGTCCGGGGTCAGCCCAAGCCGGGTGGCCCGCTCGGCCCGGATCCGGGCGGGCCAGCTCGACACGATCCGGGCCACCGAACCGTCAGGCTTCCAGTCGATCAGCCCGCTCACCTGCGGCCCGGCCACCTCGGCCAGCGCTGCGGCCATGTCGGCCACGGTGACGGTGAGCGCGGGCATGGTAACCGCGGTACGGCCGCCCCAGGCCTGGCCGGAGGAGGTGGCGGCGCACCGCAGCGCGGCGATGGCCTTGGCCGGCGAGGCCAGCGCGACCTCGGTACCCTTCTCGACCGGGCAGGTTGCCCGCTGCCCCGCGAGCGGCTCCCTGATGATGCCGGACAAGAAGCCCGACGCCGCGGCGTTGGGACGCCCCGGCCGGACGCTGACCGTCATCAGCCGAACGGCCCGTCCGTCGCAGAAGCCCTTCCTGGTGTAGTCGGCCAGCAGCTGCTCGCCGATGAACTTCTGCGTGCCGTAGCTGGTCTGCGGGTTGGGCAGGGTGTGATCGTCGATGACCGGGGGGAGCGGGTGCTCGCCTGAGCCACCGAAGACGGCCAGCGAGCTGGCGAACACCACCACCGGCCTGGTGCCAAGCCCGCGGCCGCCCGCGAGCAGGGCTTCTGTGCCGTGCAGGTTGGCCCGCAGGCCCAGGTCGAAGTCCGCCTCGCACTCCGCGCTGACCGCCGCGGCCAGATGGAAGATCACCCCGGCTCCGGCGAGCACGCCGCCCGCGCCAGGGTCGAGCAGCTCCGCCAGCTCGCCGCGGATCGCCGTCACCCGCGGGTCGGCGGCCAGGTCGGGCGGCACCGGGGCCCGGTCGATGAGCGTCAGCCGGGACAGCGGCTGCGCGCCGCCGCCCGCCACGTCCAGCGACCCGGCCGCCAGCAGTTCCCTGGCCAGCCGGGCGCCCAGGAAACCGGCACCGCCGGTGACCACGACGTTGACCATGGTGCCTCCCTAAGCGTTACCGTAGGCGTATCACGCCGAGTCAGGGGGATTCTGCCATGGACAAGGACCTAGCCGAGCAGGTCGTCGACATCGCCAGGCGCGTGGTGGCCAGCGGCGCGATCTCCGCGAACGGGCACGGCAACGTGAGCGTCCGGGTGCCAGACGCGGAGGAGATGTACTTCACCGCGGGCCCGTCACTGCGCCAGCACCCCGCCTCGGCGGTAGTCAGGATCGGGTTGGACGGAACCTTGATCGAGGGCGACCTGCCGCCCATCCAGGGCGCCGTGGTGGCCATGCACACCGCCATGTACGCCGATCACCCCGGCGTCGGCTGCGTGCTGCATACCCACTCGCCTTACGCCACCGCCTACGCGGTGGCCCACCGGCCGATCGGATGCTGGGTGGAGGCCCTGGCCATGTTCGGCCTGGCGGCAGGCGTTCCGGTGGCAGGCTACGGGCCGCGCGGCTCGGCGCAGGCGATCGCTAGCATCAGGGCCGCGGTCACGCCTGGTGTGCCCGCGGTGCTGCTGGCCAACCACGGCGTGCTGGTGTTTCACCGCACCCCCGAGCTGGCCATCGTGGTCGGCGGCGTCGTCGAGGAGGCCGCGCAGGCCGGCCTGGCCGCGGCCGCGCTTGGCGGCCCGGTCGAGATCCCGGCCGAGCTTCGCGCCGCGGCCCTGCAGCGCGCCATGACCTTCGACCGCCAGGGCACCGTGCGCGCCTAGCCCGCTCGCCAGGCCGGCCAGCCTGTGCCTATGTGGATGGCGCGATCAGGGAGGGACCTCGATGGCCGACGCCGATGACGTGCGCCGCCTCGCGCTGGCCCTGCCGCACGTGACGGAGATCGACAGTGACGGCTTCGACTTCCGGGTCGCCGACAAGGGGTTCATCTGGTCCTACCCCGAGCGAAGGCCGGGCCAGCGGCGGGTGATCCGGACCGACATCGCGGTGTTGTTCGTCGGCGACGAGGCCGAGAAGCAGGCCCTCCTGCTCGGTGAGCCCGAGGTTTTCTTCACCGCGCCCGGCTACGACGGCTGGCCGCTGGTGCTGCTGCGGCTGGCCGAGGTGGACGCCGGGCGCCTGGCCGAGCTGGTCACCGACGCGTGGCGGATGCGCGCCCCGGCGGCTCTGGCCGGTCAGCTCGACCGGGTCGAGGCCGGCCCGCCCACAGAGCGCCCGCAGCGATAAGTCCGAACGGCCGCGCGTCCTTTACTGTGACGCGAGCGTCGCTCCGCCAGCCCGCGAGGAGCATCAGAAAGGATGAGAAGATGACCAGCCAAACCTTCCCGCCTGTCTCAGTGTCGCGGACGATCCAGGCGCCGGTCCAGATGCTGTTCGGTGTGCTGACCCACGCCGTCAACCATCCGCTCATCGACGGATCGGGCACGGTGCGCGAGGCGGCCGGCGACGTGGTGCTGACCGGTGTCGGCGACGTCTTCGTCATGCGGATGCACAACGACGAGATGGGGGACTACGAGATGATCAACCATGTCGTCGAGTTCGAGCCCAACCGCCGGATCACCTGGGAGCCGGTCATGATCGCGGACGAGGCGGAGCCGCAGGCCGGTCTCGGCCGGGAAACCTACCATCGGTGGTCGTACCAGTTCACCCCGGTCGACGAAGGCTCCACCCTGGTCACGCACACCTACGATTGCTCTGGCTCGCCCGAAGGGCCGCGCCAGGCCGGGCGGGGCGAACAGGCCGGGCGGGGCGAGCGCTGGCTCCCCGGTATGACCGCGACCATGGAGAAGCTGGCGGCGCGTTCCGCCGGCCGCATTCAGCTGCCCGATGAAGCTCGTTTTGGGTAACGTCGGCGGTTATGGCACTGCCTCGGAAGCGTCCTCCGCTCGTCGCTGACGAGCGGACCCAACTGGTCGGCTGGCTCGACTTGCAGCGAGCGATCGTGCTGATGAAATGCGAAGGGTTGTCGGAGGAGGATGCTCACCGCGGTGTGCTTCCTGCCTCACCCCTGATGACGATGGCGGGTGTCGTGTCCCACTTGCGGTGGGTCGAGAATATGTGGTTCGAGGTGGTCTTCAGCGGCCAGCCGGCCGTCGGCCCGGAATTCGACGATGGCCCCGAGGACGCCGACATGATGGTCGCGGACGTGCCCCTGGCTCAGCTCCTGGTGGAGTACGAGCGCCAGTGCGGCGTGTCGAACGAGATAATCGCCGGGCATTCGCTGGATGAACAAGGCAAGCATCCCGACTTCCCCGCGGCCGCTGGCACGCTGCGCTGGATACTGATTCACATGCTGGAGGAGACCGCGCGGCACGCCGGTCACCTGGACGCCATCCGTGAGTTGCTCGACGGGACGAAGGGCTATTACTGACCTTGTGCCGGTCCCAAGCTAGGCTTTGACTGCATTGTCCTGGTGGGTGGAGGCGCTGGTGACGATAGGACAGAACGACCCGGCGGCGGGAGCAGGCCGTGGCCGCCTCCGGGCTTCTCACGCCGACCGCGAACAGGTGATCGACACGCTCAATATCGCCTTCGCGGACGGCAGGCTGGGCCAGGACGAGCGGGAAACGCGGGTGAGCCAGGCGCTCGCCGCACGGACTTACGCGGACCTGGCCGTGCTCACCGCCGACATTCCGGCCCGTCCGGCGCCCGTTCCGCGCCGCCCGGCCCGTCCGGCGCAAGTTCCGCCGCACCCGGCCGCTCGGCCGCCGTCCGGTACCAAAGCCGTCAAGTGGACCCTGGCCGCCATGGGCGCGGTCATCCCGCCGGTATTTTTCTTCGAGGCGGTTTTCCGCGGCAACGAGACCCTCGCCGAAGCGGTTTTCCTGCTGGTGCTCGTCGATTTGATTGTCCTGACGCTGGCCGCGAGCAATACGCTGCTCAACCGGCTAGAGGACCGCCGCGTCCAAGGGGCCCGCAGTTCCCCGCAGATCTGACCCAGGACTGCTCCCAGCCGCGGCCAGGCGGCTGACGGGAGCTTTCACGGCCAGGTCACCGAGCCGGACGATGCCCGGCACCACCACCCGTGCATTCAACCCGCGCAGCCGCCACTGGCGCCCGACGCGAGAGTTGACAAAGCGCATCGCTTCAGCCCCGAAGCGCTCGACGAACTTCGCGCAACCCAGGTGCGGGGCCTCGCTGACCTGCAGCACAGCCTGGCCCACCGCGAGTAGGCTCCCGGCCGGGAGGTTGTCGAGGCTAAGGTCCAAGTCGAGATACAGCTGATCACCGGCCAGCGGCATCCTGTCGGTCCCGCCGGCGATAAGCTCTGCCACCCGCGCGTTCATCACCGTCACCTGCCGTTGCGGGTCAGCCGATCCGTCCGGCGTGTTCTTGCTGCCGCGGCTGAGCCAATTGTCCCCGTCAAGGCCGGTGACCTGGTCAAGCGCCGCCTCGGTCGGCAGGCCTCGGTCGCCCGATGCTGGACGTCGGACCATCAGCACGAGCCGCCCGCCGTCTCGCGGGGAGTCGCGGATCTGGCCGAGACCGGCCTCCAGACGCTCACGTGAGAGATGCTCCACAACCTGATTCTGGCCGGTCTCCGACGTCAAAGCCAGTAAATAATTCCGCGCCTGGGACCATGTGCGCACGGGAAACCAGACGAGCCGGAGACCTGATGCAAGGAGGCCAGCCGCCCGCCGACGGCTGCGCCGACGAGGCGGACCTCTGGAGCACCCTTTGGGTACTTACCGCCGTTTCCCGAAAGGAAAATCGTTTCCCTTCGGGAAACGGCGCAAAGAAGAGCACGTTGTCCGCAGCTGCCGTTTCCGCGGGTGGCGGGCAGATTGCCGGGGCTGGGGATTGTCCACAAGCCGGGTCCGGCTGCCTTTTGGCCCTTCTTTGGCGTAGCGTTAGTGATGAGAGGCCCGGCGGGCCTGGCCCGGAAGGGCGTTGAGTCCAGTCCCTGCTGACGCTTTCCTTTCTCAGCCGAAGGAGCCGGCAGGTGAATGATCGCCCTGATCGAGCGGGCAGAGGAACGTGTGTGTGCCCGGGGATCGTGGGGGTGAATGGTGCCGGGGTCATGCTCATGTCGAGTGACATACCGCGCGGGTCGTTGAACAGCACCGATGATGTTAGTGAGCTGATCGAGGAGCTGCAGTACACGCTGGGCGAGGGTCCGTGCGCGGATGCCTGCCAGCAGGACTTGGCGGTGGACCGCTTGCTCGCCGATGTGGCCGATGACGTTGTCGCCCGCAGGCTCGATCTGGTAGCCGGCCGGTCCTGACGGGCCGCCGGGCGTTCAGGAGGTG
>Ga0182013_10001370_pt1 | contig 33404 bp, 33 predicted proteins | sample 612S2MmetaG_FD_120487 | JGI IMG/M metagenome (GOLD analysis project Ga0182013, IMG submission 120487) | Permafrost microbial communities from Stordalen Mire, Sweden - 612S2M metaG | ecosystem: Environmental > Terrestrial > Soil > Wetlands > Permafrost | place: Sweden: Stordalen | collected... | reverse complement strand
GGTGTGGCCCAGACCATCCAGGTGCTCGAGCTGATCAAGCGGCTCTCGAGCCAGGGCACCGCGGTGGTCGTCGTCTCGCACAACCTCAACGACGTGTTCGCGGTGGCCGACCAGATCTCCATCCTCTACTTGGGCCGCATGGTGGCATCGGGCCCGGCCGATGAGTTCGACCGCCAGGTGGTCGTCGACTACATGACCTCGGGCGAGTCGACCCGGGCCGCGGCGGGGTGACGAGGCGATGACCGACACCATCGACGACCCAGTGTCCTCAGGGGAGAGCCCGAGTGGGCAGACGGTGGACGCGTCCGGCACCCCCGGAAGCGCCATCGAGCCCGACGAGCTCGTCGTCCTGGCGCCCGACGTCCTGGCGAACTCCCTCAGCGACTACCTGCGAGCGTGGTTGAAGCGCATCCGCGGCGGCGAGAGCGGGGCGCTCCCCATCATCATCGGGCTCATCGTCATCTGCATCTTCTTCGAGGTGCAGTCGAGCGCCTTCCTGACGGCGACCAACATCGTCAACCTGTTCGTGCAGGCGACCTTCATCATCCTGCTCGGCATGGCCGAGCTGTATGCCCTGATTCTGAGCGAGATCGACCTCTCGGTGGGCTTCGTCGGCGCGGTCGGCGCCGCCATCGCGATGGCACTGATGAGTTCGCCGCAGAACTGGCCCTGGTGGGCCGCGATCATCGTGGGCATGGCCGCGTGCGCCGTGATCGGAGCCTTCCAGGGCACCATCATCACAAGGCTCAGGATCCCCTCGTTCGTGGTCACCCTGGCCGGCCTCCTGGGCTGGCAGGGTGTCCTGATCTACGTCTTCGACGTCGACAAGGGCGCCGTCGGCGGGGTGATCACGATCTCCAACAGCGTCATCGACGACCTCGTGAGCGGCACCATGACGCCGGCGGCGGCTTGGATCCTGCTCGTCGCGGTCGTCGGGCTCTACGCGCTGTACTCGGTCCTGCGCTCAGCGCGGCGCCACGCACAGGGGTTGACCGTGCCCCCGCTGGGCATCACGCTCCTGACCGTCGGCGCGACCGGCCTCGCCGGGGTTGTCCTGGTGTACGTCTGCAACCTGAATCGGGGCATCGCCACCGCCCCTGTCCGAGGCGTTCCGTGGGTCATCCCCGTCGTCGTGCTGATCCTCGTGGCCCAGTCCTTCCTGCTCGCCCGGACGCGCCTCGGTCGCTATATCTACGCCATCGGTGCCAGCCCCGAAGCGGCCCGGCGGGCCGGTATCAAGGTGGCGCGGATCCGGACCTTCGCGTTCGCGCTGTGCAGCTTCACGGCCGGCCTGGCGGCGGTGGTGTACGCGTCTCGTCTCGGTTCCATTTCCGTCGGCTTCGACGGCGGCACGTACGTGCTCTACGCGGTCGCTGCCGCCGTGATCGGCGGGGCGAGTCTCTTCGGTGGCTACGGGAAGCCGATCCATCCGTTGCTCGGCGGCCTGGTCATCGCCACGCTCACCAACGGCCTGGCCCTGCTCAACATCAGCACGGCGGGGACCGACATCGCCACGGCCGTGGTCCTGATCGTGGCGGTGGCCGTCGACTCCACCCTGCGGCGGCGCGGCCGCGGCGGCGCAGGAGCCTGACGCCGCGGCGGCCAATAGCCTCGGCGGGGTGAGGCGGGTGCAGCCGGCGTGGCACGGCGCCTGGGCAGCCGCGGCAGCCCTGCTCGCACTCGCACTTGGCGGCGGCGGCGGCGGACCAACGCTGGCGGCCACGACGACAACGACACCCTCTCCCAACACCCCGTCGTGGACCGTGTACCACGGGGACCCTGCAGGAAACGGCGTCGCCGCGTCCGTGTCGTCCGTCTCCCTCTCGTCGCCGGCGTGGACCTCGCCGGCCCTCGACGGCCAGCTCTACGGTGAGCCGCTGGTGTGGGACGGACACGTGTTCGTGGCCACGGAGAACGACACCGTGTACGCGTTGTCGGCCACCACCGGCGCGGTCGAATGGTCGAGCCACCTCGGCACGCCCGTCCCGTCGGGGTCCCTGCCCTGCGGCGACATCTCCCCCACCGTCGGCATCACGGGCACGCCCGTCATCGACGCGAGCCGGGCCGAGATCTTCGTGGTGGCCGACGAGCAGGTCAAAGGGAGCCCGGCGCACGAACTCGTCGGGCTCGACGCCACGAGCGGAAAGACCGAGGTGACCCAGGACGTCGACCCGAAAGGTGCCACACCGTCCGCACTGCTGCAGCGCACGGGCCTGACGCTCGACGCCGGGCGTGTCGTCTTCGGCTACGGAGGGAATTACGGCGACTGCGCCTCCTACCGGGGCTGGGTGATCTCGGTGCCGGAGGCCGGCGGCACAGCGGCCGAGTTCGCGGTCGACGCCGGATCCGGACAGAGTCAGGGTGCGATCTGGATGGGCGGCGCGGCCCCGGTCGTCGACGCCCAGGGCAACATCTGGGTGAGCGCCGGCAACGGATCGGTGTACTCGTCGAGCCACGCGTACGACGACAGCGACTCCGTGCTCGAGCTCTCGTCGGCGCTGAGCCTGCTGCAGTACTTCGCGCCGGCCTCGTGGGCCACCGACAACTCCCACGACCTCGACATGTCCACCGCGCCTGCGCTCCTCGCCGACGGGCAGGTGGTGGGGGCGGGCAAGGCCCGGATCGTGTACCTGCTCAACGGGTCCTCCCTGGGAGGGATCGGTGGCCAGCAGGCCTCGCTGACCGATGCCTGCGGCGAGGACATCGACGGGGGCGTCGCCGTGGAGGGCACGACCGTCTACCTGCCCTGCCTGAGCGGCACCATCGCCGTGCAGGCGTCGTCGTCACCGGCGGGGCTCCGCATGTTGTGGCGCTCGTCGGCCGGCGGGGGGCCGCCCATCGTCGCCGCCGGCCTGATCTGGACCATCGGTCAGAACGGCGACCTCTACGGCCTGAACCCGACCACCGGTTCGGTCCAGGAGCAGACGAGCGTCGGCACCCCGGCCAACCACTTCCCCACCCCCGGCGTGGGGGCCGGCCTCCTCCTGGCACCCTCGGCCGACCGGGTGGTGGCCTTCTCGGCGCCCTCGGGCGCGACGTCGACGACCACGTCCACCACGGCGACCTCGACCTCGACCTCGACCTCGACTACGACTACGACCTCGACACCCTCCGGGCAGGGCGGGTCGAACACGGGGGTCATCGTGGCCGCCGTCATCGGTGGCCTGGTGGTCGTGGGCGGACTGATCTGGCTCCTCGTGGCGCGACTCCGCCGGCGCCGCTAGCGAGCGGAGAGCAGCAGCTCCAACACGGTCCCCACGCCGGCCACGACGAGCGAGATCGACAGGACCACGGCGGTCACCTTGACGAGGGGACGGTGCACCGGCTCCCAGTCGCCCACATCGGCGAACTGGTCCAGGGCATCGTCGTCACTCACCCCCCACGCCGGCTCCTCCGGCGGCCGGTCGCCGAACGGACGGGGCTCGCGGGTGGCCACGTAACCGATGAACGGCCCGAGGCCCACCGGGAAGTGGGGCTGCGGCGGTCCGGGAACGTGGCCCTGCATCGGCCACCAGATTACCCGGGCCCTGCGTTCCGGCCACGGCCCACGGTCTACCCTCGGTCCATGGACGAACCCCAGCAGATCGGCTTCACGGCGGCCGAGTCGACGCCCCGCTTCCCCCACGACCCGAAGCCCCCCGCCGGCGCGCCGAACGTCGTCGTGATCGTCCTCGACGACACGGGCTTCGGCCACCTGGGTGCCTTCGGCTCCGACATCGGGACGCCGCACATGGACTCGCTGGCAGCAGGGGGTGCACCCTTCAACCGGTTCCACGTCACGTCCCTGTGCTCACCGACCCGGGCCTCGTTCTTCACGGGCCGCAACCACCACGCGGTCGGGATGGGGTTCCTGGCCGACATCCCCCTGGCCTTCCCCGGCTACCACGCGCGCCTGCCGAAGACGGCCGCCGCGCTCCCCCGGCTGCTGCGCGACGCCGGCTACTCCTCACTGGCCGTCGGCAAGTGGCACCTCACGCCGCGCTGGCAGCGCTCCGCCGCCGGGCCGTTCGACAGCTGGCCGCTCGGTCTCGGGTTCGAGCGCTACTACGGGTTCCTCCAGGGCGACACCAACCAGTGGACGCCGAACCTGGTGTGCGACAACCACTACATCGACGCGCCCCGCCGCCCCGAAGACGGGTACCACCTCAGCGAGGACCTGGCCGACCAGGCGGTCCGCATGGTGCAGGACCAGCAGCAGGGCGCGCCCGGCAAGCCCTTCTTCCTGTACTTCGCACTGGGGGCGATGCATGCGCCGCACCACGTCGCCCCCGAATGGGTGGACCCCTACCGGGGCGTGTTCGACCAGGGCTGGGATGCCTGGCGCGACGAGCTCTTCGCCCGCCAGGTCGCTGACGGGGTCGTGCCGGATGGGACGGTGCTCACACCACGACCCGAATGGGTGCGCGCCTGGAGCGACCTCTCGGCCGACGAGCGTCGCATGCACAGCCGCCAGCAGGAGGTCTTCGCGGGCTTCCTGACCCACACCGACGCCCAGATCGGCCGCGTGCTGTCCTCGCTCGAGAACCTCGGCGTGATGGACAACACGCTCGTCATGGTCTTCTCCGACAACGGGGCCAGCGCTGAGGGGGGCCAGCAGGGCAGCTTCAACGAGCATCGCTTCACGGCGCACGTGCGCGAGTCGGTGGCCGAGAACCTGGACCACTACGACGACTGGGGCGGGTTCAGCACGTACAACCACTACTCGTGGGCGTGGGCGTGGGCGGGCAACACCCCGCACAAGCTCTGGAAGCGCTACACGTGGCTCGGTGGGACGCGCACGCCGCTGATCGTGCACTGGGGCGGGCGCGTCGCCCGTCCGGGCCAGGTGCGGACGCAGTTCGCGCACGCCGTCGACCTGATGCCGACGATCATGGCCGCCGCCGGCCTCGACGTGCCCGACACGGTGGACGGCGTGGCCCAGCAGGCGGTCGACGGGGTGAGCCTCCTCGCTGCGCTCGAGAACCCCGGGGCGCCTGAGCTGCACCACACGCAGTACTTCGAGATGATGGGGTCGCGCTCCATCTACCACGAGGGCTGGAAGGCGACGACCAACCACATCGCCGCAGGTGTCCTCGACGAGGAGGAGCTCGCCGTCGGGAGCCGCGACTTCGACGAGGACCGTTGGGAGCTCTACGACCTTTCGGTGGACTTCTCCGAGGCGACGGACCGCGCCGGCGACGAGCCCGAGCGCCTTCACCGGATGACCGCGCTGTGGACCTCCGAGGCCGAGCGGAACCACGTCCTGCCCATTTCGGACGGCCTCGCCGACCGCTTCGGAGGCTTCATCCCGCCGGCCTGGCCCGCCGGCCCTTCCCGCGTGTACCTGCCCGGGGGCGGCGCCGTGAACGACGAGTCCCTGCCCCTGCTGTGGGGAGGCTTCCGCCTGTCCGCGGACGTCGAGACGGGGCCCGAGGCGGCCGAGGGGGTGGTCCTCGCCCTGGGCGACTGGTTCGGCGGGTACGCCCTCTACGTCGTGGCCGGCGCCCCCCGCTTCACGTTCGCCCGCGCCGTCGACGCGCTCGAGCTCGCCGCACCGTCGCCGCTCCCCGCCGGCCGTCACGAGCTGGGTGTGTTCTACGAGGTCGGTGCCGGCGGCGGGCCGGGCCGCATGGTGCTCCTGGTCGGTCCGGACGCAGTCCACGAGATCGCCGTCGAGGGCCCCCTGCCCCTGGCCATGCAGCACGGCGGCGCGGGCCTGCGGCTCGGGTACGACACGGGGTTCCCCGTGTCCTCGAGCTACGCGCCGCCCGCCCCCTTCACGGGCACGGTGCACCAGGTGCGGATCGACGCCCCGGGGTCGCTGCAGCCCCATCCGGTCGACGAGGTGCGCGCCGCCCTGCACGCCGACTGAGCCGTCGGTTCAGCGGGCCCGACCCACCGCGGCGACGGCGTGCGCGAGATGCTCGCGCGTGTGGCGGGCGGCGACCGCCGCCAGGTCCACCGTGGCCAGCTCCCGCCCACCCGCGGGTCCGAACGGCGCGGTGCGGTCCAGCTCCTCGTCGCCGAGGCCGCGCAGTGTCGACTCCATCAGGGCACCGTTGGACTCGAGCAGCGCCACCGTCTCGGCCCTGCCGGCGTCCATCGACCGCACCGCGTGCACCGCGTTGGCCCGGTCGATGTCCTCGGCCGACTCGGCCACGCCGTCACCGCAGGCCATGCCGTGCAGCCATCGCACGCTGTTGGCATGGCCCTCGGCGATGTGATGGAGCACGACGCCGACGCACCACCCCTCCTCCGGGACGGTGACCAGCCATTGGGCGCCGGTGCACCATCGGGCGAACGAGAGCGCGTCCGCGTTCGCCGCCGCGAAGTCGTCCGCCAGTGCCGACGCCCGCTCACTCCCCAGGACGGATCCCCGCCTTCTCGCTCAGGTCATCGATGCTCCACGAGCCCGGCGGCGCGCCGGCCGCCGCGGCGCGCAGCGCGAGCCGTTGCAGCAGCGCGTTCACGGGGGTCGGCACGCCGTGCAGCGCACCGAGCAGCACGATCTCCCCGTTCAGGAACTCGGCCTCGATGGACCCCGCGCCGCGGGCGAGGCTCTGCCAGCTGGAGCCCCCCTGCCACTCGCCCGAGCGCGTCGGCGACAGCTGGAGGTGGTCACCCCGGCGCTCGCGGTCCTCCTCGGAGCTCGCCACGGCGATGCCCGCGGCGGCGAGCACCTCCTTCCCCTCACGCTGCGCCTCCCGCGCCAGGGGGCCGAACCTGTGCTCCGGACCGCTGAGTGCCTCGATCGCGTTGGCCAGGTTCATGAGGAGCTTCCGGTACTTCCAGCGCATGATGTCGGGGCGCGCCACCGACTGGAACGCGGTGACGTCGATGGCGTCCGCGATGGCCTGGCCCGCCGAATCGACGCCGGAGGGGAAGCGGCCCAGGTCGAGCAGCCCCGAGACGGGCGCCGAATGCAGCTGGATCACGCCCGGGCGCAGCTGGCTGGCCGGGCACATGACGCACATGCCGTAGGTGTTGGGAAAGTGGCGCAGCACCCGGCGTTCGTTCTCCACGCCGTTCTGCATGCAGACCACCGGCGTGGCGGTCGGGGCCACGGCGAGCTGCGTCAGGGCGTGGTCCGTGTGCTGGCCCTTGACCGAGAGGAGCACGACCGTGCGCTCCGGTGCACCCTCGTCCCACTCCACCTGGGCGGGGTCGGACACCGTGGGGACGGGCAGGGTCGCCGACTCGTCCGGTGCCTCGAGGACGAGGCCGGACTGCAGGGCTCGGCCGTGCTCACCACGTGCGATCAGGGTGACGTCATGGCCGCTCTGGAACAGGCGGGCGCCGACGGCGCCGCCGATGGCACCGGCCCCCAGGACGACGAAGCGCATGGAGGGCACTCTGCCACGTGCGAAGCTCTGGCGGTGACGACGCTGAACCCGGTCGAGCGTGCCGCCAGCCTCGGTGGCGCGGTCGCCGGCGCCCCACTGCGCCTGGTCAGTGGCCTGGCCGCGCCGTCCCGGGTGGGCATGGCACGCAACGTGCGCCGGGCTATCGGGATCAGGGAGGAACCGGCGCCGATGGCCACCGATCCCGACGAGGCGTACCTGCCGCCGGGTGGAATGGCCCGGCTCGTCCACGCCGACCTGCCGACCATGCTGATCGGCGGCGTCAGCGCGCTGCTGCTCCAGACGCTGCATCCACTGGCCATGGCCGGTGTCGCCGAGCATTCCGGCTACAAGGAGGACCCGCTCGGGCGGCTGCGGCGGACCGCCACCTTCGTGGGCACGACGACCTTCGGCACCACCGCCCAGGCGGAGGCGGCCATCGCGCAGGTGCACCGGGTGCACCGTCGCGTCAGGGGGACGGCGCCCGACGGCAGGCCCTACGCGGCGGACGACCCCGAGCTGGTCACCTTCATCCACGTCGCCGAGGTCTCGAGCTTCCTGGCGTCGTCACGGCGCTACGGCCCCCGTCCGCTCGGGCCCGAGCAGTGCGACCGCTACTACGAGGAGGTCGCCCCCGTGGCGCTCGCCCTGGGGGCGACCTGGGCCCCCCGCTCGGTGGCGGAGGTGGAGAGCTACCTGCTCCGGGTCCGGCCCGAGCTCTACGCCGGGCCGCAGGCCCGCGAGGCGCGGGACTGGCTCCTGCGGGACGTGGCGCGGCGCCCCGGCGAGCGGGCCGTCTACTCCCTGGTCCTGGCGTCCGCCATCGGCATCCTGCCGGCCTGGGCCCGCCGGGAGCTCCGGCTGTCGCTCGCCGGGCCCATCGACCTGCTGGTCGACACCGCGGCCGTGGGCCCGCTCACCAGAGGGCTCTCCGCCGCGGTGCGCTGGATGGTGACCCCACCGGCCTGAGCGGGGCTCAGACCGCCAGCGTGAGCCCGCCGTCGACGACCACGACCTGGCCCGTCACGTAGGCGGCGCCCGACAGCGCCAGGATCACCTCGGCGACGTCCTCGGGCTGACCCGTGCGTCGCAGCGGGGCCAGTTGCCGGACGCCCTCGCGCACGACGTCCCAGTCCTCGGTCCAGGGGGTGTCGACGAGGCCGGGCGCCACGGCGTTGACCCGGACCTCGGGCCCGACCACCTTGGCCAGGAGCGTCGTCATGTGGTGCAAGGCCGCCTTGCTCGCCGCGTACGGGATGGAGGAGCCGGTGGGCCGCACCCCCGCCACCGAGCCGACGTGCACCACCGAGCCCCGCGCCTCGCGCAGCGCGGGGAGCGCGGCCACCGTCATGGCCCAGCTGCCGAAGACGTTGACCTCGAAGATGCGCCGCCACACCTCGACGGATGCCGCCGCGACGTCGTGGTGCGGGATCACGGCGGTGGTCCCCGCATTGTTCACGAGGGTGTCGAGCCGCCCCCAGCGCTCCAGCGCCGCGGCCACCAGCTCGTCCGGGAAGGCCGGGTCCGTGATGTCGCCCCGCACGTAGCGCGCGTCGGGCAACGACGCGGCGACCGCCTCGCCCTCGGCGACCGAGCGCGCCGAGTTGACCAGCACGGACGCCCCCGCCGCGGCGAAGGCGCGCGCCGTGGCGGCGCCGATCCCGCTGGACGAGCCCGTGATGGCCACGACATGGCCGCCGAGGGGCGCGCTGCTCGTCGCCGCCGTCACCGGGGGGTGATCCCCCAGCGGCCGGTCCACTCCTGCCCCGGCTGCAGGTCGATGACGTCCTTGCCGGTGCGCAACGCGTTGGGAGGGCAGGTCATCGGCTCAATGGCCACGGCCCGCCGGCGGCGGGTCACGTCGGGGAGGGTGTCGCCCGTGTACACCATGAGATAGGGGAAGCCGGGGTCGACCCACAGCGTGGCCCCCGTGACACCGCCGGGTGCATCCAGGCTGGCCCGGGCCTTCCCGTCGGCGTCACGCTCCAGGGAGGTGAAGGCCGTGTCGAGCACGGCGGGGCCCACGAAGCGCGACGTGGTGAAGTCGTGCCCGGTCCCCTCGACGGGGGTGAGCACGCCGGTCGGCAGCCCACGGTCGTCAAGCTCGAGGGTGTGGTGCGCGGGCAGGTGCAGGATCGCCCCGTCGACCGTCTCGGGCCCCGCCGTGAGGTATGGGTGGAAGCCGAGACCGAAGGGGATGGAGCCCTCGTCGAGCGACTGGGCCCTCGTCGTCACCGTCAGGCCCTCCCGGCCCACGTGGTAGTCGATCTCGAGCAGCAGCGAGAACGGGTAGCCGGGCGACGGATGGAGCTGCAGCCGGAGCGAGAGCTGGTTCTGGTGCCGGGTCTGGAGCGTCCAGGGCAGCCAGCGGACGAGCCCGTGGATGGCGTTGCGGCGCTCCGGCTCGTCCAGGGCCGCCTGGGCGCGCACGCCGTTGAACTCGTAACGGCCGTCCGCGAGGCGGTTGGGCCAGGGGGCGAGCACCTGGCCACGGCCCGAGTGGGACCACTCGTCGGGGCCGAAGCCGTCGATGACGGGGTGCTCCCCCACCGAGTACGCCCGCAGGGTGGCGCCGACCTCGCAGACGATGAGCTCCTGGCGCCCGTGCCCGATGCGCCACTGCTGGCCGGTGGGCGAGGCCACGGAGATCCTGGGCGTTCGGGCCGTCATTGCGAGTGAATTGAAGCAGACCAGGCCCTCCGCATGGGTGAGGGGCCCTCCGGGCTGCCTGTGACACCCCGGTGAACGGCCCACGACGGTCCGGTGACCGGCCCGGCCCGTCCACCCGACGACCGGTAGGGTGGGTGCACGTGAGGATTCTCGTCACCAACGACGATGGAGTGACGGCGCCAGGGTTGGCGGCGCTGACGAGGGCGTTGGTCGGCTGGGCCGAGCGGTCGGGTGCCGACGAACGGGGCCTCCCGCACGAGATCATCGTCGTCGCGCCCAGCTCCAACTACAGCGGCGCGTCGGCGGCCGTCGGCTCCGTGCAGGACCGGACCACCATCACCTACCAGCGTGCCGACGTCGAGGGCGCCGAGGACGTGGAGGCCTACGGGCTCGATGCCTCGCCGGCCCTCTCGGTCATCGCCGGCGCGCTCGGGGCGGTCGGGCCCAAGCCCGACCTCGTGCTCTCCGGCATCAACCACGGCGTGAACGTCGGCCGCTCGGTGCTCCACTCGGGCACGGTCGGGGCGGCGCTCACCGCGAGCCAGCTGGGGATCAGCGCGCTGGCGGTGTCGCTGCGGGTGGGCCAGGAGCCCGATCCGTGGGAGTCGGCCGCGGAGTTGGCGGTCGCGCTCATCCCGCTCCTCGCCGCCGCGCCGCCCCGCACCGTGCTGAACCTGAACGTGCCGCACCTGCCGGTGGCCGACATCCGCGGCGTGCGCTGGGCGCGGGTGAGCGGGGCGGGGCTCATCAAGTCCGCCCGGGGCTCGGGGTCCTGGGAGGCGCCGAACCGCGAGGAGATCGAGGGCCCCGCCGCCGCCGAGGCGACGCGCTCGGTCATGGAGGGCGAGCCGGAGGAGAAGGGTGAGATCGTGCTGACCGTCGGGTCCCCCTTTCCCCATTCCAGCGATCTCGGCCTGGCCGGCGCCGGGGCCGAGGACGCCACGCTCGTGGCCCAGGGCTACGCGGCCCTCACCGCCCTGCGCGGCCCGCGGGCCGACGAGGACGCCGAGCTGCTGGGCCGGCTCGACTCCGGGCTCGGGTCTGCCCTGGCGGGCTTCGACTTCACCGACTGAGGGGGGGCGCTCAGTCGTCCTCCCCGGGGCGACGCCGGGCCCGCTTCGTCTGGGAGCGACGGCGCTTCTCCTCCACCCGGCGCACCTGCGAGCTCTTGGTCGGCCGGGTCGGACGGCGGGCCGGCTCGTCGCGCAGCCCCTCGTCCAGCTTGGCCGCCAGCCGCTCGAGGGCCAGCTGTCGGTTGCGGGCCTGGGACCGTGACTCCGACGCGCTGGCCCGCACCACCGGACCGAGGCGCTGCAGCAGACGCGCCCGTTGCCGTGGGCCGAGCGCGGCCGAGGCGGCGACGTCGAACTGCACCTCCACCCGGCTCAGCGTGCGATTGGCGTGCTGGCCGCCGGGACCGCCCGGCGTCGTGGCGCGCCAGGCGATGTCGGCGAGGGGCACGTCGAGGCCCCGGCGCACGTGCAGGATCTCGGGTCCGGCCACGAGACGAGCGTACGAGGACCCGGTTACGCTCCGGTGCATGGACTACCGACACCTCGGACGCTCAGGCCTGGAAGTCTCGGCCCTCGCCTATGGGAACTGGATCACCCACGGCAGCCAGGTCGAAGAGGAGGCCGCGGTGGCGTGCGTGAAAGCCGCGCTCGACGCCGGGATCACCACCTTCGACACGGCGGACGTCTACGCCATGGGCGCGGCCGAATCGGTCCTCGGCCGGGCCCTCAAGGGCGTGCGCCGGGAGTCCATCGAGATCTTCACGAAGGTGTACTGGCCCACCGGTCCCAACCCGAACGACCGTGGCCTCTCGCGCAAGCACATCATCGAATCGCTGCATGCCTCGCTCGAGCGGCTGCAGACCGACCACGTCGACCTGCTCCAGGCGCACCGCTACGACTACGAGGCCCCGCTGGAGGAGACGCTGCGCGCCTTCGACGACCTGGTGCGCCAGGGCAAGGTCCACTACGTGGGCGTGTCCGAGTGGACGGCAGAGCAGATAGAGGACGCGCTCCGCCTGGCCGACGAGATGGGCTTCGACCGCATTGTGTCCAACCAACCCCAGTACTCGTTGATCTGGCGCGTCATCGAGGCCGAGGTCGTCCCGCTGTGCCAGAAGGAGGGCGTGGGCCAGATCGTGTGGTCGCCGCTGGCCCAGGGCATCCTCACCGGCAAGTACCTCCCCGGCGCGCCGCCGCCCGAGGGCACGCGGGCGACCGGGCCCGAAGGCGGGGAGATCAGCTGGCTCCTGCGCGACGATGTGCTCGAGCCGGTCCAGGCCTACGCCGCGCTCTGCCGGGAGGCGGGTTACACGCCGGCCTCGGTGGCGCTCGCCTGGGTGCTCCAGAACCAGAACGTGAGCAGCGCCATCGTCGGGGCGAGCCGGCCCGAGCAGATCGCCGAGAACGTCAAGGCCCTCGACGTGGTCCTGGAGCCCGATTTCGTGGAGGCGATTGAGGAGGCACTGGCGCCCTCCACGCTCTTCGACCCCGGGTTCACCCTCAGCCCGGCCAGCCGGGCGGAGGCCTGACCGGGCGGGTCAGCCGGGCTGGCCGAACCTCGAGCTGAATGAGCGGACCTCGAAGGTGGAGTGGGTGCGCTGCTCCTCGAAGACGCGGATGTAGCCGGTGTGCGCGATCCGCCACCCCTCCTCCGTCAGCCGGTACGCGTCGGCGTAGAACGCGGTCCCGTCGATCTCGAGGTCCGCGGCCGGGATGATGACGCGGTCCTGCAGGTACCACGTGCCCTCGGCCGTCGTGTCGGAGGAGAGGGTGATCTCGGGGTGATGACCGTGGTGCTCGGTGACGATGCCGGGGTCGCCCAGGACGGCGCCCAGCCACGACACGATGGCCGCCCGGCTCTCCAGCACGGTCTTGCCGTCCTCGTAGGAGGCGGTGGCGTCCGCCGTCAGCAGCGCTCCGAGGTCCTCGAACTGCTTGAGGTCGAGCGTGCGGAAGTAGGCGTACTTGAGGCGACGTATGGCCTCGAGCTCGGCGGCCGTGTCCATGTGCGCACCCCTTTCGGTCCGGCCCCCGGTGCGGTCACCGACGGCCGCGGCCAGGGTACTTTCCGGCGGAGTTGGCGGGCGGAGCGGGAGCCGTCAAGCTTGGCCCCAGTGCCGACCGCCAGCAAGCGCCAACGGATCGCCGCCTATGGCGTGGCCCGCGACCCCGGGGGGCGTCTGCTGCTGGCCCGGGCCGCGTCCTCCCTCACCCTGCGCGGGCGCTGGTTCCTCCCCGGCGGGGGTGTCCAGCACGGTGAGAGCCCGACCGAGTCCTTGCGTCGTGAGATGGAGGAGGAGTCGGGGTTGACCGTCTCGGTCGGGCCCCTCCTCGACATCCTCTCCGATGTGCGCACGCTCCCCGACGGTGTCAGCCTGCACACCGTCCGGCTGATCTACCGCGTGGAGTCGTGGGAGGGCACCCTGCGGCCCGAGGTCGGCGGCACCACGGACGCCGTCGGGTGGTTCAGCCTCGAGGAGGCGCGCACCATGCCGCTCGCGCACTACGTCCAGACCGTGGTGGACGAACTGTGACGACTCCGGACGCGACCGGCGATCAGCACCACGTCGTGATCATCGGGTGCGGCTTCGGCGGCCTGTTCGCGGCCCGGGCCCTCAAGAACGAGCCGGTACGCATCACGCTCGTCGACCGCACCAACCACCACCTCTTCCAGCCCCTGCTCTACCAGGTGGCCACGGGCATCCTGTCGGAGGGCGAGATCGCCCCGGCCATCCGGGACATCTTCCGCAACTACCCGTCGCTGCGCGTCGTGCTGGGCGAGGTGGAGCACATCGACGTCGACGCCCGCACGATCCACGTCGACGAGTTCGGCCAGCCCCTGGACCTCCACTACGACAGCCTGATCGTGGCGGGTGGCGCGGCGACCTCGTACTTCGGGCACGACGAGTTCCGCCACGCCGCCTGCGGCATGAAGTCCCTCGACGACGCCATGTACCTGCGCGGCCAGATCTTCGGCACCTTTGAGCTGGCCGAGGCCGAGGAGGACGACGAGGCGCGTCGCCGGCTCATGACCTTCGTCGTGGTGGGCGGTGGCCCGACCGGCGTGGAGATGGCCGGCCAGCTGAAGGAGCTGTCGCGGCGCGCCCTGCGGCGCAACTACCGGCGGATCAACCCCCTCGACACCCGCGTCGTGCTCGTCGAGGGCCAGGACGGGCTGCTCGCCTCCATGGGGCGCCGGCTGTCGCGCCTCACCGAGCGAGACCTCACCCGCATGGGCGTCGAGATCCACCTCGACGCCATGGTCACCAACCTGGACGACGAGGGCGCCGTCATCACGCAGAAGGACGGGACGACGACGCGGATCCCGGCCGCCACCAAGATCTGGGCGGCCGGCACCCGGGCCTCGGGCCTGGGGTCGTTGCTCGCCGGGGCCGAGCTCGACAAGGCCGGCCGGGTGGTCGTCGAGCCCGACTGCTCCCTGCCGGGGCACCCCGAGGTCTTCGTGGTGGGCGACCTGATGGGGCTCAGCGACCTGCCCGGGGTGGCCGAGGTCGCCATGCAGTCGGGCGCGCACGCCGCGCACACGATCGTGCGCCGCCTCAAGGGCGAGCCTCCCAAACCCTTCCGTTACCGCGACCTGGGAACGCTGGCTGTGATCTCCCGGTTCCGGGCGGTGGCCAAGATCGGCCCGTTGCAGGTCGGCGGGTTCATCGGGTGGCTCCTGTGGCTGGTGGTGCACGTCACCTTCCTCACCGGCTTCAAGAACCGGTTCGGGGCGCTGACCCGCTGGGCGATCAGCTTCGTCGGCCGCGGCCGCTACGAGCGGGCGCTCACCGGCCGATGGGTGGCCGGCACGGGCCGGACCACCAAATCTGCGTAAGGTTCCCACCAAGAGACGACGCAGACCCACAGGGGGTTCGACCCATGCCCATCACCGTGACACCCATCGCCGGGCTCAGTGACGACATCAACGACATCCGGCTGCGCACCGCCCGCATCGTCAACGAGAAGATCCTGCCCAACGAGGCCCTGCTGTGGCACGCCCGCGGCAGCGGCGTCACCGAGGAGGAGCGGGCGGAGGCCAAGGCGCTACGCGGCGAGATCCAGGCCAAGGTGAAGGCCGAGGGGCTGTGGGCCCCCCACCTTCCCCCCGAGTACGGGGGCATGGGCATCGACTTCATGGCCCACGCCTACATGAACGAGATCCTGGCCTACGCGGTGGGGGCGGCGTCGCTCTTCGGCGTGGTGGCGCCGAACTCGGGCAACCAGACCATCCTGGTCAAGTACGGCACCGAGGAGCAGAAGAAGAAGTGGCTGCTCCCCCTGGTCGAGGGGACGATGCAGTCGGGCTTCTCCATGACCGAGCCGGAGAACGCCGGCTCGGACCCGCGCTCCATTCAGACCACGGCCATCCGCGAGGGCGACGAGTGGGTGCTCAACGGGCACAAGTGGTTCACGTCCAACGGGCTGGCGGCGGACTTCTTCATCGTGATGTGCCGGGTCAAGGAGTCCAAGGACGAGGAGGGCCCGGGCCGGATGGCCCAGATCATCGTGCCCACCTCCAACCCGGGGGTGATCATCGAGCGCGGCATCGGGATCTGGGGCAGCCCGAAGTCGGACCACTGCGAGGTGCGCTACGACAACGTCCGGGTCCCGCTGGACAACCTGCTCGGACAGGTCGGCGACGGCCACCGGGCCGCCCAGGACCGCCTGGGCGCCGGCCGGATCTTCCACTGCATGAACTCGGTCGGGCAGATGTGGCGCGCCTTCGACCTGATGATCGAGCGACTGCTGACCCGCGAGGTCCACGGCGGCCTGCTCAAGGAAAAGCAGTTCATGCAGGGCTTCGTGGCCGACAGCTACATGGACCTCCAGGCCGCCCGGCTGATGACGATCCACGCCGCCGAGAAGGTGGACAAGGGCGATCCCCAGGCCCGTACCGAGATCAGCGCCATCAAGGTCTTCGTCCCGGCCGCCTACAGCCGCGTCGTCGACCGCGCCATTCAGGTCTGGGGCGCCGCCGGCGTCACCAACGACCTCCCGCTGGCGCAGATGTACCTGGGCGCACGGACCCTGCGCCTGGCCGACGGACCGGACGAGGTGCACCGCATCCTCATCGCCAAGAACGTCCTGCACCACTACGAGAAGGGCGAGAGCTGGGACTTCGCGGGGTGAGCCCGCGGTGACCTGGGAGCCGGGCCCGGGGGTGTCCGCGTTCTCCGACGGCCTCTTCGAGGGGACGGTCGCCGTGGTCACGGGCGGGGGCACCGGGCTCGGGCGCGAGGTCGCCCACGCCTTCGCCCACCTCGGCGGTCACGCCGTGATCGCGGGCCGGACGGCGGCGCGGCTCGACGAGGTGAAGGCATCCATCGCTGCGCGCGGCGGCAGCTGCATGGCGATGCCCACCAACATCCGCGAGCCCGCGCAGGTCGACGCGCTGCGCGACGCCGTCTACGAGCGCTTCGGCCGTGTCGACTTCCTCGTGAACAACGCGGGCGGCCAGTTCCCGGGTCTGCCCAGCTCCATCTCCGACAACGGATGGCGTGCCGTGGTGGACCTGAACCTGAACGGGACCTGGAACATGACGAGCCGATTCATGGGGCCCATGGCCGACGCGGGCGGCGGCGCCATCGTGAACGTGGTGCACACCTTCTCCTTCGAGCGTGGGGCGCCGATGTTCGTGCATTCGGGCGCGGCACGCGCCGGCGTGGTCAACATGGTCAAGACGCTGGCGCCCTACCTCATGCGCCGTGGGGTCACCATCAACGCCTTCGCCCCGGGCGTCTTCTCGACCCCGGGCATGGTCGCCTCGGAGCTGGCCACCGTCGGGCGCACCGAGGCGGGCTTCACCGACGAGCTGGTCGCCGAAGGGACGACGGTCCGCATGGGCACCGTCGACGAGATGGCGGCCATCGTCCTCTTCCTGTGCTCCCCGGCGGCGCGCTACGTGTGCGGCGCCACGATCATCGCCGACGGGGCGTCCATGCAGACGAACTGGCCTCAATTCTTCCCGGAAGGGGAGATGTAGGCCGGGGCGGGCTCCATGGTCGCCGGTGCCGTGCTCGCCAGCACCGCCGCCGCGACGCACATGGCCGCGAAGGCGGTGGCGCCGATGCCGAGCCGGACCGGGTCCTCGGTGAACACCTCGGAGAAGACGAACACGCTGAGCGCGATGCTCACGATCGGGTCGACGATGACGATCAGGGGTTGGGAGACGCTGAGCGGCCCGACGTGGAGCGCGGCCTGGTTCAGGAACTCCGCGGCGATGGCACCCACCGCCAGGGCGTAGACGGGCCAGTGGGTGAACATCCCGAGCGGCCCGAACTGCGTGAGCGTGTCGGTCATCGCCTTGATGAACGTCGCAACAAGGGCCCAGAGGATGGAGGTGGCGGCGCCCAGGAGCGCGGCGCGCCGGACCGGCGAGCCGCGGGAGCCGAGCAACGCGAGCACCCCCGCCGCGCCGGCGGTGGCTGCCGTGGCGGCGACCCAGGCCGAGCTCGTCGGCTGCGCGTGCCCGCCGGTGGGCTCGGACATGGCCACGAAGAGCGCCAGCGACCCGCAGGTGATGGCGGCCGCCCACCAGGTCGTTCCCCGGATCTGCTGGTGGACCCACAGCCGGCGCAGCACCAGCGCGAAGACGAGCTCGGTGACCAGCAGCGGTTGCACCACGGACATCTGGCCGTTGTGCAGCGCCAGGGCCTGGAAGACGAAGGACCCGGCGAGGGCGACCCAGCCCAGCAGCCAGAGCGGGTTGGACACCAGTAGCGGACGAAGCGCCACCCCTTGGAGTGGGCGGGGTCGCCGGTGCTGGCGATGTGCTGCATGACCAGGTTGAGGGCGTTGCAGAACGCCGTCGCCAGCGCGAAGAGGATCGTCACGTCACACTCGAGGGCGCGGAGACGTCGTCATCGGCCGCGGCACGTTACCGGCGATCGGAGCCGGCAGCCGGGAGACGGGAACTCAGCCTGCCCGCGCGGTGCACACCCAGCCGAGGTCGTGGGTGTGCACCCGCACCGAGCCGAAGCCGACCGCGGTCAGCCGGCCCTCCAGGTCCTCGGGGGCGATCGGGTTGTAGGTGTCGTCCTGGTGGAAGGCCGCACTGCCCTCGCTGTAGACGCCGTCCGCCGCCACCAGCACGCCACCCGGGACGAGCACGCGGGCCAGCTCGGCGAAGGCCCGGTCCTGCGCCTGGGCGGGAGCGATGTGGTGGAGCATGTGGAAGGAGACGGCACCGGTGAAGCGGCCCGCCCCGAAGTCCAGGGCCGTGGCGTCGCCCACGACGACGTCGACGTTGCCGCCGGCCAGGCGCCGGGCCAGCGCGGCCGCCAGGCCCTCGTCCAGCTCGACCGCCGTGAGGTGCGCGGTCCTCGTGCGGAGGATGTCGGTCGTGAACCCGGGACCGGGCCCGATCTCGATCGCCTCGTCCCCCAGCTCGACGTCGCGCAGGGCCACCGCGAGGATCGACTCGTGGACGATGGTGCGCCAGTCCTCGCTGGCGCAGAACTGCATGTGGGCGTCGTTCATGCCGGCCTCAGCCGGGTGGGCGGAGCTGGTACTCGTCCTTCCACCAGCGCGCGGCGCGGACCTCCCCGGGGTCGGTGCGCAGGGACGGGTCCTGGCCCAGGTCCGCCGGCGTCGGGCCGATGCGCTCGGCGATCGGACGCAACGCGTCGAGGTCGAATCCGTAGCACCGGGCCGCCGTCTCGCCCAGCAGCAAGCGGGCGTCCTCGACGGGGATGCCACCGAAATCGCTCCGCAGGCGCTCCTGGGTGTGGGGCCAGGTGCCCTCGGGGTGCGGGTAGTCGGTCCCCCACATCACGACGTCGCAGCCGAGCACGTGGCGGCGGCGGATCTCCTCGCGGGACATGGTCGACGCGCCGATGAAGAGGTTCTCGCCGAAGTAGTCCGAGGGCAGCTTCGAGATCTTCCCCTTGAGCAGCGCGGCCATCTTCTTGGTCGTGTGCCCGCCGCCCATGTACTGGTCCCACTTCCACATCATGTCGGCCGCCCAGTAGGCGGCGGCCTCCGTGACCACGTACTTGAGGCGCGGGTAGCGCTCGAAGACACCCGAGAAGAGGAGGTGCCACATGGGCCGCGCGGCCCACCACACGACCTCGGCGAGGTAGATCCCGATGTTGTCGTTGTACTCGTCCTGGGGCGCCTCACCCGAGTGGGTGTGCACCGGGAACCCGGCCTCCTGGCAGGCGGCCCACACGGGGTCGTAGTCGGGGTGGTTGTAGGGCACGAGGTCGTGCCACATGGTGGGCACCATGATCCCGCGGATGCCCGGTTGGGCTGCCAGCCACTCGATCTCGGCGACCGAGCGCTCGACACCGTGGGTGATGGGGACCAGTGCGATGCCACCGTGGCGCTCCGGGCTGCGTGCGCACATCTCGGCCAGGAACCGGTTGTGGGCCCGGGCGCCGGCGAAGGCGAGCTCGGGGTCGGCGATGGCGCCGGCCGAGAGGCCGGCGCCGAACGGCGGCGAGGCCATGCCGGTGATGGCGTCGGCGTCGGCGAACATCACCTCGGCCGTGACGCCGTCCGCATCGAGCTCCTTGTCGCGCTGCTCAATGTCCCAGGCGCCCCGGAGCCCCTCCTCGTTGTCCGTCTCCCAGCCCATGATGTAGTCGTAATTCATCTGGAGCTGCTGGTCCCGGTTGGCGTGGCGCTCGGCCAGGTACTCGTCGAACTGCCGGTGGTACTTCGCGTCGAGGTAGGGCCGGTACTCCTCGCAGTGCAACCCGGCGTGGGCGTCGGCCGAGATGATCGTGTAGCGCTCGCTCATCGCTTGGCCCCGAGCACCGAGAGGTCGTCGTAGCGCTGGTGGATGAAGGGCTCGAGCCCGGCTCGCGGGACCGGGCCGATGACGCGACCGACCTGGGTCGAGGCCCGCTCCGTCCAGTTCAGGTCCACCATGCGGCGCACGACGAGGTCGGCCACCGGGTCGAGCGGGGCCTCCTTGAGGATGAGCTCCCCGTCGATGCCCTGGTGGAGCCGGGTGCGCTCCGTCTTCTCGCCGTAGACCAGGAGCGGATCCTGGTCGAGCACGCCGGCCGCCTCGCACGAGGGCGAGAGCTTGAACCAGAAGTCCGTCTTGGCCAGCTCGTAGTTCTCCCGGGTCTCGCTGATCCGCCCCGTGACCTCGCAGATGACCGAGCCCATCCGCGCGATACGGGCGGACACGTTGTCCCCGTCGCGGTGCACCTCGACCTCGCCCAGCTTCTTGGGCTCCCCGTTGACCTCGCGCCCCCCGATGAGGGACTGCTCGGTCGTCATCGGCATGAGGATCGGGTACTCCCCCAGCCGGTCCTCGTGGCGCGCCTGGACGCCGATCCAACCGGCGCCGAAGATGGGCAGGCCCGGCATCTCGACCCGGGTGATCGTGATGCGCACCAGCGGCTCGGGACCCGGGACCAGGGGCGGCGGCAGCACGGCCGCGATGATCTCGGGGTCCGTCTCGTAGACGGCGGTGACCGCCTCCGACCAGATGTCGGCCTTCTTGGCCTCGATCTCCCGGTTGACCTGTTCGGCGCGCGCGCCGTACCTGACTGTCTGCATGTCTCCTCCCATTCCGCTCGCCGTCACCACGCCCGCAGGATCTGGGTCGGGTCGAACGCGTTGCAGGTCGTGTTGGTCGGCCACTCCCCGGGGGGCAGCGGCCGGGCCACGTCGTTCACCAGCGGCCCGACGCGGTCGCCGACCGGTCGCAGCAGGTCGAGGTCGAAGCCGTAGAAGGAGGCCGCCGTCGACTCCACCATGGAGCGGACGTCCGGCTCGGGGTAGTCGGCGAACGCCACCCGCAGCGCCTCCGTCGTGTAGGGGTAGCTGCCTTCGGAGTGTGGGTAGTCAGCGCCCCACATCACGTGACCGACCCCCAGGTCGCGACAGAGGGGAGCCTCGCTGGGACGCAGGAAGCTGGCGCCGATCCAGAAGTTGCGCGCGAAGTACTCGGTCGGGGTCAGCGTCATCTTCGCGGCGGCCGCGCCGAAGAAGTTCGCCTCGGCGGCGTTGGCGGTCGTCATGCGGCCGTAGAACCAGTCCAGCGTCTGGAGGCCCCGGGGCAGCCAGGCCACGCCCTGCTCCGTGACGGCGAAGCGCAGCGTCGGGTAGCGCTCCAGCACCCCGGAGAAGATGAGGTGCCACACCGAGCGGTGGCTGAACCACGGGATCTCTATCAGCATCATCGCCCGGGCCGCCTCGTGCTCGCCGTAGTCGGGCAGGGCGCTGCCGCCGTGGATGTTGATGGGGACGTCGAGCTCGGCGCAGAGTCGCCACAGCGGCTCGTAGTGGTCCTCCCACAGCGGTGGCAGGTGGGAATTCGGTGGGATGGACGGCAGGAGGATGCCGCCGAAGGGGTCGAAGGTGGCGGCGGCCCAGCGCACCTCGGCGAGGGCGTCGTCGATGTCGTTGGCGAAGACCTGCACGATGCCGGCCCGGCGGCCCGGCGTGCGGGCGCAGAAGTCGGCCAACCAGCGGTTGTGGGCCTGCACGCCGGCCCAGCGCCGCTCGTAGTCCTCGGGCGTGGGCGGCAGCGCGACCAGGTTCCCCTCGGCGAAGAAGGGCGGGACGGTGTTGGGGAACAGCACCTCGGCCGTGATGCCGTCGGCCTCGGTCTCGGCCAGCCGCCGGTCGCTGTCCCAGCTGCGGTAGGCGATAGGGGCGATCAGATCCGCGTAGGGGTTCACGTACTCGGCGGCCCAGGCGTCGAACTCGTCGTGCCAGCGGCCGGCCAGGTACGGGCGGTAGTCCGCGATGTCCCCCCCGGCGTGCCCGTCGGCGGAGACGACCGTGTAGCGCTCCGGCGCCGTGGCGGTCATCAGCTCAGCGCCGCCGGTGGGAGCTGCCCGGCGCCGATCGCGTCGGCCCGGCGGTGCAGCATGGCGGCGGACTCCTCGAGCCCGTGCCCGATGATGAAGTCGCCCCGCTTGACGCCCTGCACGCAGAAGCGGCCGAGCTCGCGCAGGTCCATGACGTCCACCGAGCGGCCCGCGGCCTGGAGCTGCGCCTTGAACTCCTCGAACGTCGTGCCGGGCGCCGGGGGCCGGGGCCTGGTGCGGGCGAGCTCGGTCGGCCGGTTGCGCTGGGCGCTCCACAGGCCGGTGTCGAGCAGCCCGCCCGACGGGTAGAAGACAGCCGCCCGGACGTCGGTGCCGGCCGCGATCAGCTGGTGCGCCAGCGCCTCGGTCAGGCACGAGATGGCGGCCTTGCTCGACGCGTAGACCGACGCGTAGGGGACGGGGGCGATCCCGCCGTCCATGCTCGACGTGTTGACCACCACGCCGGGCTCCCCCGACTCGATCATGCGAGGCACGAACGACAGCATGCCGTTGGCGACGCCGAACACGTTCACCGAGAAGCACCAGGTCCAGTCGTTGGCCTCCTGCTCCCAGGGGCGCCCGCCACCCCCCGAGGTCACGCCCGCGTTGTTGAAGAGGAGATGGCAGGCGCCCTCGCGGGAGAAGACGTCCTCCGCCAGCGCCTCCACCGACTCGGGCGAGGAGACGTCGGTCAGGACGCCACGCACCTCCCCGGCGTCCGCCAGCTCCTTGACGGCGAGCTCGAGCACGGGGGCCTCGACGTCGGCGATGACGACCCGGGCCCCCTCCTCCAGCAGCGCCTCGGTGATGCCGCGGCCGATGCCACCCGCTCCCCCGGTGACCACCGCCACCTTGCCGGTCAGATCATCCAATTTGTCGCCCCCACGTTTCTGACGCCCCGTCAGGGACCCACCATATCCCCGCCCGAGGCAGGAGGGCGGGCCCGGGCCCACACCTCGCGGCACAACGGAGCCACAAGATCATCCGTACGCCGAAACGGGTGCGGTAGCGTCGGGGTTGCAGAACGAGACCGGGAGGTGGGCCGTGAAGCATCGTCGTTGGTGGCAGGGGATCTGCATCGGCATGATGGGCGTCGCACTGACGCTCACCCCGTTGAGCGCGGCGTCCGCGCACGGCAAGGCCAAGCATTCCGGGGCCAGCACCAAGGGATCGAACCCCAGCAGCGCCATGTGCCAGAAGGTCAAGACCGAGCAGACCGGGTCCAGCTCGGTCGGCCTGGCGATCGAGAAGGCCATGACGTCGGGCAATTTCGCCGCGGCCAAGCAGGCCATGCTCAACGCCTACAACGCCGACGCGGGCAACGTGCAGAAGGCGCTGGCCGTGATCAAGTCCGCGCCTTCCAACGTCCAGGCGGCGTTCAAGAACCTCCTCAGCTTCGTGCAGCAGATCAAGACCGACATTCAGAACGCGTCGAGCCTCCAGGGCCTGGTCTCCTCTTTCCAGAGCCTGGGCACGAACCAGAAGCTGGTGGCGGACGGCACGACCATCTCCAACTGGTACACGTCGGTCTGCGGGGGCACCCTGATCCCGGCGACGACCACCAGCATCCCGTGACGGGCCGCGGCGGGGGCCGCTCGTCACCCGGGTGAACCTCGAAGCGGGTCCGGTGGGCCCTGCTCCCCGTCCGGGCCTGCAACGCGCGATCCTTGGCGCAGGCACGGACGGTAGCGTGACGTGACGGATGCCCTGTATGGGGCCACAAAATCGGCGATAATCGGCGTGGTCAAGTTCGGGGCGTGGGAGGTCGAGAATCCGGCCATGGACGTGCATGCCGACGAAGCGAAGCTCACCGCGGCCGATCCGTCCGCCACGGAGGCAATTCCGGCCGTGACCACGTCTTTTGCCCGGTCGGGCCCGGCCGGGCAGGGCCAGCTCTTCCCCGAGGCGCTCACCTACCCGACCTACGCCGACACCGACAAGATCCCCGCGGTGGGCACGGAGCGCGTCCGAGGCGGATCCGGGACCGGCCGGTGGCTCCGGGTGGCCGTCGTGCTCGTGGCGATCGCCGTGCTCGCCGCCGGAACAGCCCTGGGCCTGGTGAAGGCGGGGATCATCGGGAACGGGAACGGCAGCGGGTCGGGCACGAGCGGGACCCCCACCACACAGCATCCGGGCACCACGTCCACCAAGGCGCCGCTGCTCACCGCCGCCGGGACGGGGTCGGGAACCGCCAGCTACACCGTCGCCATCGCGGCGTACCAGGTCACCGTGACCACGACCAGCGCGCGGTCCTGGGTGAGCATCGGCATCGTGGGCAAGAAGCCGAGCTTCGCGGGCATCCTGCCGCCGGCGACCAGCCAGCGCGAGATCCTGCTCGGGCCGTCCCAGGTGGACGTGGGCGCGGGCGGGACCAAGGTGATCGTCACGTCCGGCAAGCGGTCGGTCACCCTGACCCCGGCCTCGGCGCCCTTCAGCTACCAGTTCACCCCCAAGTCCTGAGCCCCTTCGCGGTCGACGGTCCCCACCGGCACCGGGCCGAGCCGGTGGACCAGCCCGGCATCGTGGCCTACGGTCGCCCGCTTCGCCGGGAGAGGAGCCCATGAACCCGACCCGTGAGCACGCCATGGATCACGTGGTGCTCGTGCTCTTCGAGAACCGGTCGTTCGACAACCTGCTGGGGCGTCTGTACGCACCGGGGGACGTGCGGGCGTTCGAAGGGGTCGTCGGGAAGGACCTGCACAACCCGGTGCCGGACTGGGCCGAGCACGCCCCTCCGGGTGGCCTCGTGCCCTACCGGATCGCCACAGGGATGGACGAGCCCGACCCGGACCCGGGCGAGGAGTACCCGCACACCAACACGCAGCTGTTCAACGTGCTCGACGAGGCCAACCGCTGCAAGGACGCCACCGAGATGGTGGCCCCCTACAACGCACCGCCGCCCGGTCGGCCGGCGACCATGGACGGCTTCGTCACCGACTACATCAGCTTCCTCACCGTCGAGCTCGGCCGGCAGCCCACATTCGAGGAGTACGGCCAGATCATGACCGGCTACACACCCGAGCAGGTGCCGGTCATCAGTGCGCTCGCCCGGGGCTTCGGCGTGTTCGACCACTGGTTCAGCGAGGTCCCGTCGCAGACACTGCCCAACCGGTCGTTCTGGACGTCGGCGACGTCCTCCGGTTTCGTGGTGAACCGGCCGGTCACCAACTTCATGCGCCACCACACGGCGGAGACGATCTTCGACCGCCTGGAGCGCTGCGGTCGGACGTGGAAGGTCTACATCCTGGAGCCCGGCCCGCTGTCGTTCACCGGGTTCATCCACATGCCGCGCCTGCGCGATCGCTTCGCCACCCACTTCGTGCCCTTCGCCGAGTTCGAGCGCGACGCCGCCGAGGGCACCCTGCCCGACTTCTCGCTGATTGAGCCCAACCTGATGGCGGGGCACGGCGACTACCACCCCGCCTTCGGGCGAGCCCTCATCCCGGGCCTCGAGGTCCTCATGGACGCGCCGTCGTCGATCCTCGCCGGCGAGGCCTTCCTGGGGCGGATCTACGACGCCGTGCGGTCCGCCACGTCACCGACGGGCTCGAACGCGTTCAACACGATGCTCTTCGTCGGCTTCGACGAGCCCGGCGGCACCTACGACCACGTCCCACCGGGGCCCGTGCCACCCCCGGACCCGGGTGCGCCGCCCGGGCAGCTGGGGTTCGCCTTCGACCGCTCGGGCTATCGGGTCCCGGCGGTCGTCGTGTCCCCCTGGGTCCCGGAGGGGACCGTCTGCACCGAGGAATACCGGCATACCTCGCTGCTGGCGACATTGCGCTCGGTGTGGGACCTCGGCGATCCCTTCACCGCCCGCGACGCAGCGGCCCGCACCTTCGAGGGGGTGTGCAGCCTGGAGGTGCCCCGCCCGCCCGAGGCGTGGCCCGACGTCCGCCCGCTTCCGGTCCCCGCCTTCCAGGCGGAGCGGGTGGATGCCATGCGGGCGCTCGGCACCCTGGGGCGCCACCTGTGCCACGGCCTGTACGAGCACGCGCGCCACGACCCGGACCTTCCCGACCCGCCCGATCCCGACTCCACCGTCTCCCCCACCCTGGCCATCGACTTCGCCATGCGCCTCGGCGGCCGGCTGTTCCCCAAATTGGCCAAAGCCCGACCGGCACCGTGAGCCACGCCACCGACCGGCAGGGAGCCGCGCCGGTTCAGCGCAGGATCTCCACGAGCAGCACCCATCCGTCGAGGATGCCGGTGACGAGGCACAGGCCGATGCCGGCGGCCTGCCAGTAGAGTCCGGACGTGCTCCCGCCGGCGAGCAGGGACCCCGCCACGATCACGGACAGCACCGCGCCCTCCGCCCCGGCGACCCGGGTGACGGCTTCCCGCCATGGACGGCTCCTGATCGCCTGGCGTCCGCTCACCAGGATCACGCTCACCGCAGCCCAGGCGACGACGCCGACGACGAGCCATTCGGCACCGAGCGCCCGCAGCGGCTGATGGCCCATGAGGCCGGCCAGGCCGAGGAGCACCGGTGCGACGAGCAGGATGAGCGCCTCCCCCGCCCGGCCCGAGGTTCCGGGCGTGTCCAGGATCGTCTTGAGGTTGATCGACAGCGCCACGAACACGAGCCCGGTCAACGCGGCGAAGGCCGCCGCCTGCGCCCCGAAGAACCCCGCCCAATCCCCGATCGGCATCGGCGACAGCGTAGGGAAACGCTCCATTCGAGACAAAGACACCTCCGCAGGCGTGATCTCCCGTAAAATCCGCACCTCATCCGTCGCATCTCCCGTGGCGGTCACCCGAAGGGGACGGACACGTGACGCTCTCCCAGACCGAGCAGCACAGCCGGAGCGTCGCGCGCGAGCCGCAGGCCTGAGCACGCAATCTTGAGGGGAGGAGCAACATGGGCGGGTTGCTGGCGAAGATCGGTGGAGGCACCTACCGGCACCGCTGGCTGACGCTCATCGCCTGGCTCCTGGTCCTCATCGCGGTGACCTCCCTGTCCGTCGCCTTCTCGAAGCCGGAGTCGACCCAGTTCACCGTGCCCGGCACGCAGTCCCAGCAAGCCATGGACCTGTTGGAGCAGCGCTTCCCCGCCGCCTCGGGCGCCACCGCCCAGATCGTGTTCGCCGCCCCCGAGACGGCGACCCTCGACGACGCCACCATGAAGGCCGGCGTGGAGGCCACCCTCGCCAGGGCCCGTGAGGGCGGGCAGGTGCTGCTCGTCACGGACCCCTACAGCGGGAAGACCATCTCGAAGAACGCCCGCATCGGCTATGCCACGGTGGCGTTCAAGGTCCCGGCGAGCGCCATCACCACCGCGGCGAAGCAGGATCTCGCGGCCTCGGCGGGACCGGCTCGGGCCGCCGGTGCGACCGTCGCCTTCGGGGGCGGGATCGTCAACCAACCCACGACCAAGAGCTCGGACGTCATTGGCCTGCTGATCGCCTACATCGTCCTCACCATCACCTTCGGGTCCATGATCGCCGCCGGCCTGCCGCTGATCAACGCGCTCATCGGCGTGGGCATCGGCCTGACGGGCATCAACGCGCTCAGCGGGATCGTCTCGTTGTCGGCCACCGCTCCGATCCTCGCCACGATGCTCGGCCTGGCCGTCGCGATCGACTACGCCCTCTTCATCGTCTACCGCTTCCGCGACGAAATCGGCAAGGGCGCGTCGCCCGAGGAGGCCGCCACCACCGCGGCCGGGACGGCCGGCGTATCCGTCGTCTTCGCCGGCACCACCGTGGTCGTCGCCCTGGTCGGCCTCAGCGTGACCGGGATCCCCTTCCTGACCATCATGGGCCTCTGCGCCGCCGCCACGGTCATCGTCGCCGTCCTGATCGCCGTCACGCTCATTCCCGCGCTGCTCGGCTTCGCGGGGTCCAAGGTGAAGCCGCGCCGGGTCAAGGCGCCGGGCCGGGGCTTCTTCGCCGGCTGGGTCACCTTCACGACCAGGCGTGCCGCGTTCGTCGTGGTCGGCGGCGTGGTGGTCCTCCTGGCCATCGCCTCGCCGCTCCTCACGATGGACCTCGGGCTGCCCAGCGCGGGCACGCTGCCCAAGTCGGACACGGCGCGCACGGCCTACGACCTGATGACCCGCGGCTTCGGGCCCGGGATCAACGCGCCGCTGCTCGTGGTCGTCGACGCCCCGGCCAAGCTGGACCCGGTGGCGGTCGCCGAGACGGCGACGAAGGACCTGGCGAAGGTGCCGGGGGTCGCCTCCGTCTCGCCGCCGATCCAGAACGCCGCCAAGGACGTGACCGTGGTCGACGTCATACCCACCTCCGGCCCGAGCTCGGTGGCCACCAAGGATCTCGTCGCCACCATCCGGGAGAAGGCCACGGCCGTGGCCGCCCCCTTCGGCGTGCGTGTGCTCGTGACGGGACCGACCGCGCTGGCCATCGACGTGTCGGCCAAGCTCGGCGCCGCGCTCCCCGTGTACCTGCTCGTCGTGGTCGGCATCGCCGCCATCATCCTCATGCTCGTCTTCCGCTCCCTGCTGGTGCCGCTCACCGCGGTCCTGGGCTTCCTCCTCACCATCGGCGTCGCCCTGGGCATCGTCGTCTGGATCTTCCAGGACGGCCACCTGGCCCGCGTGGTCGCCCTGCCCGCCTCGGCGCCCGTGATCAGCTTCCTGCCGCTGATGATGACCGGGATCCTGTTCGGTCTGGCCATGGACTACGAGATGTTCCTGGTCAGCCGGATGCGTGAGGAGCACGACCGCGGCGCGGCCCCCGTGGAGGCGGTCCGGGCCGGTTACGCCAAGTCCGCTCCGGTGGTCACGGCGGCGGCCATCATCATGTTCTCGGTCTTCGCCAGCTACATCATCGCCAGCGACCTCATCACGAAGGAGATGGCCTTCTCGCTGGCGGTGGGCGTGGCCGTCGACGCCTTCCTGGTGCGCCTGACGCTCATCCCCGCCGCGATGGCGCTGCTCGGCCGGAGCGCCTGGTGGCTCCCGCGCTGGCTGGACCGGATCCTGCCCTCCATCGACATCGAGGGGGCCGCCCTGGAGGCCGCCCCCACCCCCGCACCCGCCGGCGCCACCGCCTGAGCCCGGCCTGACGGCCGGCACGATCCGGCCGGCCACCCGGACTCGGTAGGGTGCCTCGCCGTGGAGCTCCTCCCGTTGCTCGAGATCGACGTGGTCGTGCACCCCATGGCCGATCTGGGCGCCTTCCCGCTGGGGGGTCGCCGCACGATCGCCTTCGACGGCGGCACCTTCGAGGGGCGCGACGGCCTGCGGGGCACGATCGCACCCGGTGGCGTGGACTGGCAGATCGTCCGGGGCGACGGCGTGATCGAGATCGACGCGCACTACCTGCTCGTCACCGATCGGGACGAGCCGATCGAAGTCCGCTCGACCGGCATCCGCAAGGCCAGTGCCGAGGTGGCGGACCGGTTGGCACGAGGCGACGACGTCGCGCCGAGCGAGTACTACTTCCGCACGCACGTCAGGCTGTCGACGTCGGCGCCTCGCCTGGCCTTCATGAACGACCTCCTGGCCGTGTCCACCGGTGAGCGGCGGCGGGGCTCGGTGCGGATCAGCGTCCACGAGGTGCTCTGAGCGTGGCGGCCCACCAGGACCGCATCATCGTGGTGGGCGCGGGCATCGGCGGCCTCACCACCGCGCTCAGCCTGCACGAGATCGGAGCACGGGTCGACGTGTTCGAGCGCGTCCACGAGCTCCGGCCCCTGGGCGTCGGTATCAACCTGTTGCCTCACGCGGTGCGCGAGCTCCATGCGCTCGGGCTGCTCGACGCGCTCCGTGCCCACTCGGTCGAGCCGACGAGTCTCGTGTACTGCTCAGCCCGCGGCCAGGAGATCTGGCGCGAGCAGCGGGGCACCGCGGCCGGCTACGCCTGGCCACAGCTCTCCATCCACCGGGGCACCCTCCAGGACGTGTTGCTCGGGGCGTTCCTCGAGCGGGTGGGACAGGATCATCTCCACCTCGGGCACCGGCTCGAGCGGGTGGAGGCCGACGGGGCCCGCGCCAGCGCAGTGTTCCGCACCGGCGACGACGACGCTCTGGTCGTGTCCGGGACCGGGATCGTGGCGGCAGACGGCATCCACAGCGTCGCCCGGGCCCAGCGCTACCCCTCCGAGGGCCGGCCGAGCTGGAACGGCTCACTCCTGTGGCGGGGCACCGCCGAGGTCGACCCGGTGCTGGACGGGCGCACGATGGTCTGGGCCGGCCACCGCGACCAGAAGTTCGTGGCCTATCCCATCGCCGACCTCGCCGGCGGCCGCCAGCAGCTCAACTTCATCGCCGAGCTGCGTCGCCCGGAGTCGCCCCTCGGAAGGACCGAGGATTGGAACCGGGCCGGCGAGCTCCGGGACTTCCTGCCCGAGTTCGACGGCTGGGACTTCGGATGGCTGGACGTGCCCGCCATCATCCGGTCGGCGCCGGGCACCTTCCTGTTCCCGATGATCGATCGCGACCCCGTAACCCGCTGGACGTTCGGTCGCTCGACCCTGCTCGGGGACGCCGCCCACCCCATGTACCCGATCGGCTCCAACGGGGCTTCACAGGCCATCCTGGACGCGCGCGTCCTCGCCGGCTGCCTGCGCGCCGATGACGACGTGGCGGCGGCCTTCGAGCGCTACGAGACCGAGCGACTTCCCGCCACTGCCGCCATCGTGCGCGCCAACCGGGGCCTCGGGCCGGAGGTGCCGATGCAGGTGGTGCACGAGCGCGCACCGGGCGGGTTCGACCACATCGACACGGTGATCAGCCGGGCCGAGATCGACGAGGTGACCGAGGCCTACCGGCAGACCGCCGGCTTCGCCCTCTCGGCGTTGCGGGCCGATCCGCGATCGCTGGTCGACCAGTTCGCCACGGCCGGCGCCGATCGTTGACGGGCAGTCAGCCGGTTTCCGGGCGATCGCCCCTGCTGCGCCGGCGAAGCGCCCGTGCGTCGGTAAGCCCCGCCCGCGGTCTCCCACGTGGTGGTCGCCGGTAACGTAGCGGGCACCTCGCTGAACGCCCCGACCCGACGCCGACACGTCCAGCTGTCCCTTTGGTCCGGCGCAGGGCGCGACACCCCGGTGGCAGGAAGGACCCATGACCAGATCGTGGCAGGCATGTCGGGCGCTCCGTGCCCGGATCACCTGCTGCCGCGCGCTGGTACCCCTGTCACTGGTGTCTGCCTGTGTCGCGCTGCTGCTCGTTCCCGCGACCGCGCGGGCCACACCGCCGGCGGCGGCGGGGGCGCTCGGCGTCTACGCGGGTGAGGGGGATCCCACTCCGGTGGGTGATTTCACGACCGCGGTCGGCGCCCAACCCCGCTACGCCATGGACTTCCTCTTCGGCAACACCTGGAGAACGATCACCCAGGCGCGCCAGCCGTACGCCAAGTGGAAGGGCACGGGCTACACCATGATCTGGGGCGTCGACATGCTGCCCGACACGTACACGCCCAACGACAACGTCGGCGTGCCCGGGGGAAGTTGCTTCGGGCTGACGCTGGGAGCCGCAGGCGAGTTCGACCGCTACTTCCAGACGGTCGGCCGCAACATCGTGCGCAACGGGTTCGCGAGCTCCGTCATCCGGGTCGGCTGGGAGTTCAACGGGAACTGGTTCCCCTGGGCGGCCGGAGGGTGCCCGGCCGCCTACGTCAAGTACTTCGACCACATCGTCACCGCCATGCGCTCGGTGCCCGGCGAGCACTTCACCTTCGAATGGAACCCGACCCGGGGGGACCTCGGTGTCGGCGACCTGGCGGGCTACTACCCCGGCGACGCCTACGTGGGCTCCGTCGGCCTCGACGTCTACGACGTCGAGCAGCACAGCTACCCGGGGGCCCGAGCCGAGTTCCGGCACATGGAGACCGAGATCGACGGCTTGAACTGGCTCGTGTCCTTCGCCGCCGCCCACCACAAGTCGATCGTCCTGCCGGAGTGGGGGCTCGGTTGGGGCACCTGCAGCGCCAGAGGGCAGTCCGTCTCACCCACGAGCGGAGACACCTGCGGCGGTGACGACGCCACGTGGGTCAATCTGATGGCGGCCTGGATCGCGTCGCACCATGTCGCCGAGGCCACCTACTGGGATTTCCGCACGTCCTCGGTGGACGGTCAGAACCGGCTGGTGGCCGCCGCCCTTAGGAAGGACTTCGCGACGTCGCCGTGAGGGTGCGGCCGATTCGACGCCCTCGTTCCGTAGGCGGGCCACGGGAAGCCGTCGGGCGCTCGAGACGCCCGATGCTCCCGCCGTGTGTGAGTGCTCTGTTTTCGGTCACCATGGGGAGATGACGACGCCTCTCGATCGGCCTTCGGCGCGTGTGATCGTGATCGACGGGACCGACAGTGTGTTGCTGTTCCGGATCGAAGACCCTCATGACCCCAAACCCCCGCTCTGGATCACTCCCGGTGGTGGGATCGAGCCCGGCGAAGCCCTCTGCGACGCCGCCGCGCGCGAGCTCGCAGAAGAGACGGGCGTGGTCGTAGAACCGTCGGAGTTGGGCGAACCCGTCGCCGCCTGCCGAGGCGAGTGGACGTTTCGCGGTCAGGCTCTGTACTCGGTGGACTCCTTCTTTGCGTGGCGCACGGAGCGGTTCGAGCCATCGACGGCGGGGTGGGAACCCTTGGAGCGCGAACTCCACGCGGCGTGGCGATGGTGGACGATCGAAGAGCTCGACACCACGCGCGAGGCAATCCTGCCGGCGCTTCTGGTCGATGTCGTGCGGTCGATCACACAGGGCACGATCGGCCCGACGCCCGTCGAATTGCCCTGGCTCAACTTCGACACGATCGAGGTCGACCCGTCGACGGGGACCACGGAAAGCTGACGCCATGAAGGCGGTTGCGTCACCCGGCCGGGCCCGATCCTTCGGGACCCGGGGATTCTGGAGCTGGACATCCAGAACTTATGGGACTAGCTTTACTAGCATCATGGGAACGCCTCGAATCGACCCCACCGACCAGACGCCACTCCACGAACAGGTGGCAGCGGAGATTCGCCGTGCGATCGGAGAGGGAGACGCCAAGCCAGGCGAGCGCCTCCCGGCTGCCCGGGACCTCGCCGCGGTGCTGGGAGTGAACAACAACACCGTGCTCAGGGCGTTGCGATCGCTCAGAGACGAGGGACTGGTGGAATTCCGAAGAGGCCGCGGCATCACCGTCTGCGGCGGGGCCGACACTCGCAATGCGGTACTCGAGAGAGCTCGCGAACTTGTCACTTTCGCCCGACATCACGGATATCGGACCGATGAACTCGTTCAGATCATCCACCAGGTGGCGTGACAGGTGACCACCCCGATCGAACCGCGGATTCCGGAGGAGCCGAGTTCGGCTCGTCGTAGCCTGATCGACGAGGCGCGACGGCATCAGCGTCGACGCCGCCGGATCATCGGAGCAGCCATGGTGACACCCATCGTGATCGGCGGCCTGATCGCTCTGCCCCACCTGGGCGGCGCGGGGAGCACGAGCGGAAAGGTTGCCGCACCCTCCCGCCCGCCCCGGTCGGAATGGCCCGCTCCCGAGGCGGATCACGGGAACCCTCCGTCGGCGGGGTCACCATCGAACGTGGTCGTGCTCAGTCCCATTACGGGCGATGTCATTGCCGTCAGTCCGTCTGCGGCCTCGGCGGCAGCGCTCCAAGCTGTTCGCAGCGCAGTTGCCGCTGAGATGGCACAGGCCCAAAAGGCAGCTGAATCCGCCGC
>Ga0182013_10001367_pt1 | contig 33420 bp, 32 predicted proteins | sample 612S2MmetaG_FD_120487 | JGI IMG/M metagenome (GOLD analysis project Ga0182013, IMG submission 120487) | Permafrost microbial communities from Stordalen Mire, Sweden - 612S2M metaG | ecosystem: Environmental > Terrestrial > Soil > Wetlands > Permafrost | place: Sweden: Stordalen | collected... | reverse complement strand
GCCACGAAGCCGGTCCGCTCCGCGGCGGCGTCGACGTCAAGAATCTCGATCACTGCGTCGGGGTGAATGGCGCCTAAGACGCAAAAGAACGCCGCCTGGGACGGATCGCCCGGAATATGCCACGCCGTCGGCGACGGGCGCCCCGGTTTCAAGGTGACGATACGTCCCTCGCCCTCGCAGAGGCTCGCCACGGTGATTGCCGCCCTCGCGAACATGTCCTCGGTCGTGGTACGCGTTCGCACGTCCTCTCGAACAACGGTGTCACCCGATGCGCCCAGACCCGCGAAAAGGAGGGCTGACTTCACTTGGGCGCTGGGCATCGGCACGTGATAGTCAATTGCCTGCAGCGTCCAACTCCCCTCGATGGAAAGGGGTGCGGTGATCCGTTCACCCACCCCGCGTACTGACGCCCCCATCAACCCGAGCGGGACCGCCACGCGGTCCATTGGTCTCTTGGAGAGCGAGGGGTCGCCAACGAGGTGGTGGGCTCCGCCGATGGCGCTGACGAGCCCGCACATCAGGCGCATGGTCGTGCCGGAGTTGCCACAGTCCAGGGCCGAGTTCGCGGCGTGCAGCCCGTTGGCTGGACCGGTGACGGTCACAATGTCACCCTCTACGCTGCGCCGCGCGCCCAGTTGCTCGATGATCACGCCGGTCGAACGAACGTCGTGTCCGGGTGAGAGCCCTTCGATAGTGCTGGAGCCACTGGCCAGTGCGCTGATCATCAACGCTCGGTGTGACGCGCTCTTATCTCCCGGCACTCGAAGGCCCCCGCGCAGTGATGGCGCGGGTTCAATCGACACTGGAACGGTCACCGGCCCGGTCATTGTTCGCTCGCCACCTTGAAATCAAGCGCCCGCAGAGCCTCACTCAAGGTGCTCGCCTCGTGGGCATCCACTGCGAGTAGGAGCGTCCCTCCGACTCCTTCAATGCCGTGGGCAATCTCAATGTCGTAGATGTTGATCAAGAGCTCCGATGCCGCCTTGGTGACTGTCGCGAGCGAACCAGGTTGGTCCGAGATCACCACCCGGATGTGGGCCAAATTCTCCGAACTCAAGGCGCGACCCGGTAATCGACGTCGGGCTTCGGACGCCGTGCGCAGGCTCTCTTCGACCGTGGAGCGCCCGTTGGAGCCGAGGGCCACGCGCAGTGCCACGAGACGGGTTTCCAAGTCTTCGAGGGTCTGGGTGATCGCCACGCGATTCTCAAACAGCACGTCGGGCCACATGGTGGGGTCACCGGCGGCGATGCGCGTCATGTCGCGAAATCCTCCGGCCGCCAACTGCAAGAGCACGGCGTCCTGCTCGGCGGCTTCAGCGGCTTCGTTCATCAAGGCGCCCGCGAGCAGGTGCGGAACGTGGCTGGCCAGCGCGACGAGTCGGTCGTGGTCATCGGCACTCACCGCAACGACGTTGGCACCTATCTCGCGAAGGATGCCGTGCAGGGTGCTGTAGATCTCGGGCTGGGTCGTCTCGGTGGGGGTCAGCACCCAATTGCAGCCTTGGAACAGGTCGGCCCGGGCGCCCTTCAGGCCACGAAGCTCGGAACCCGCCATCGGGTGACCGCCGAGGAACCTCGGATCGCGCACCTCGTCAACGATCGCACTCTTGACCCCGGCGACGTCAGTCGCGATCAGCGCCTCATTCGAGAGCGACGAGAGCATCTCGTTGACGAGGTCCGATACCACGCCGGCGGGCGTCGCCACCACGATGAGGCGGTGGAGCTCGGTGAGATCGCCGCCCGTGATGATGTTCGCGTCGAGGGCCGCCTGCACGACCTCGTCGTCGAGGTCCTCGCCGGTGACCGTCCATCCGTTGGCCCCAAGCGCCAAGGCGACCGAGGCCCCTATGAGGCCCAACCCAACGACGTGAGCGAGACGACTATTCGGGGAGGTCATCGCGAAGCGACTGCGCGTTGCGCAGATAGACGTGGCGAATCTCGGTGCGCTCACGCTCGGTGTAGATGTGCATGAGCACCCGAACGCACAGCGCCATCGAGCCGGGCACGGCGATCTCGCTCGCGCAGAGGAGCGGAATATCGCCAAAGCCGATGCCGCGCGCGGCGGTCGCCGGAAAAGCTGACGTGAGGTCCGTCGAGGTCGTGAAGATCACACTCACGATGTCGTCGTGGGCCAGCTCGTTTCGCTCCATCATCTCGAGCAGCAACTCTTGGGTGGCCGATGAGATCTCCGCGGGGCTATCCGTTGCGCACGTAGTGGCGCCTCGAAGGCCCCGAAGCATTGGCGAAGTCATGATGGCATCGTAGAGGCGATTTCGTCAGTCATCCCGACGGCCTCCATGAGTCGGCGCACTTCGCCCAGTGAAAGTTGGCGCGACGAGCCCGGACTCAACGTCGCATCTTGAATCGGGCCAATGCGGGTACGCACCAACCGGGTCACGTCGTGCCCTACGGCTGAGCACATTCTTCGCACCTGACGGTTGCGCCCCTCGTGGATCACGATGCGAAGAAGTCCCTCGCTCACGCGACTCACCTGAGCCGGGCTGGTGATGCCGTCTTCGAGCTCCACGCCTTCGCGCAGACGTCGAATCGCCGCCGGTGACGGGTCACCCTCCACGCGGGCCAGATACTCCTTCGCGATGCCCGAGCTGGGGTGGGTCAAGAGGTGGGCCAGCCGGCCGTCGTTCGTCAGGATCAGCAAGCCTTCGGTGTTCATATCCAACCGGCCGACCGGGAAGATTCGAACGGATGATTCCACGAGGTTCAACACCGTGGTCCGACCCTGGGGGTCCGACGCGGTCGTCACCACCCCATCGGGCTTGTTCAGGAGGTAGTAGACCATGTTCTGGGCCGTGGGCGCGAGGGCGCCGTCCACGCAAATCACTTGCTCGTCTGGATGCACCCGATTTCCGAGCTCGGCGACCCGTCCATCGATGGTCACGCGGCCTTCGCTGATCAGTATCTCGCACGCCCGGCGCGAACCGAACCCCGCCCGGGCCAAGGTCTTTTGAAGTCGCTCGCCCTCGTCCAACTACGCGCCCTCAGAAATATCCGAAATGCTCTGCAACATCTCGTCGACGATCGCGTGAGCGGTCTCAACGGGCGGCATGAACTCCTCGATCGGCGGAAGATCGCTCAGCGATGCCAGTCCCATTCGATCGAGGAATAGTTCGGTCGTGCCGTAGAGAATCGACTGACCCGGACCCGCCGCCCGGCCCTTCTCTTCAATGTAGCCACGCTGTTCCAGCAGGCGGGCAACCCCGTCAACGTTCACCCCACGAAGGGCGGTGATCTGAGCGCGCGACACCGGTTGGCGGTACGCGACAATCGCGAGGGTCTCGAGGGCCGCGGAACTAAGTCGATGCGAAACGTCACGGTTGGCGAACTTCGTCACCCACTCAGCGACGTCCGGCGAAGACTGCATCACCCAGCCGCTTGCCAATTCAGCGACTTGAAATCCCCTGCGATCCTCAGCGAACTCCGTGCGAAGGGTGCGCAGCGTCACGAGCACGAGTTCGGCGTCCGCGTCAACGACGTCCGCCAGCTCTTCAGTTGAGATTGGCTCGAGCGCCACGGTCAGCATCGCTTCCAGCTTCTGCTCCAACGAGAACTCATCCCTCATAGCTGTCCACCTTTCCAAGATCGAGGCCTAACGAAACGTCCAGCCACTCAATTTCGAGGTCGCCAAATGTTGAACCCTGACCGAGGTCGACGTGGCCCAGTTTGCACAACTCCAGCAGGGCGAGGAAGTGCACGATGACCTCGATCCGACTACCGAGCCCTTCGGTGAGGGCTCGAAACGAGAGGCGTCCCATGGTGGGCAACCGCTGGGACAAGGAGACCACCGTCTCAGCAACGGTGACGGCGTCAACGGTGACGTGGTTGAGACGCACCACCGGCACCGGCTTCTCCTCGATGCCGCGCAGGTAGGCGCCGGCGAGCTGGGCGGTCGTCACCCCGGCGAGCAGATCAGGGGGACGCACGACGAAGCCGTCGTCAATCCCACGAAGACGAGGAAAGGCACGACTGGCCCGCTCGAACAGCGAGACGAAGGCGTCCGAGAGAGCCGCGTACGTGCGCAGTTCCAAGAGCCGCGCGAGCAGAACGTCGCGCTCCTCCCAGCCAACGAATTCTTCGTCGGGCTCTGTGCTGTCGCGACCGGGCAAGAGACGCTGGCTCTTCATCTGAAGCAGGATCGCCGCGATGAGCAAGAACTCTGAGAGTTCATCGACATCGATGTGCAGTGCGTCGTCGCGAAGGGCCGCGACGAACTCGTCGACGATTGGCGCGAGCGCGATGTCTAGAACGTCCACGTCGTGGCCGCTGATCAGCTGGAGCAGCAGTTCTATTGGGCCGCTGAAGGACGGCGTCGTCACGACGAAGGTCACGGGCTAACTCTACTGGGTCATTCAGCACCCAAATGCCCGTCATCTACGATGTATCAATGCGAATTCTTTCCGGAATCCAGCCCTCGGGCACCATGCACATCGGCAACTACCTTGGCGCCGTGAAGCAGTGGGTGGACTCCCAGAACCCTGAGGCGTACTACTGCGTGGTGGATCTGCACGCCCTCACGCTCGAGATCGAGCCCGCGGCGCTGCGTGAGCAGACGACCGACTGCGTGGCGTCGCTACTCGCTGCCGGCCTCGATCCCGAAGTCTGCACGCTGTTCATCCAGAGCCACGTTCCCTTCCACGCTCAACTGAGCTGGCTCTTAGAGTGCGTGTCCTCCTACGGCGAACTCAGCCGGATGACCCAATTCAAGGAGAAGGCGGACCGCCAAGAGGGTTACCGGGTTGGACTGCTGACCTACCCGGTCCTGATGGCGGCGGACATCTTGCTCTACAGCGCCCAGCAGGTGCCCGTCGGCGACGACCAACGCCAGCACCTCGAGTTGACCCGCAACGTCGCCGAACGATTCAACAATCGCTACGGAGAGATATTCACGATTCCCGAGGGCGTGCACCCTCCGGCGGCGGCCCGAGTGATGGACCTGCAAGAGCCCTCGCGCAAGATGTCCAAGTCAATCTCGAGCCCGCTGGGCTCGATTTACGTGCTCGACGAGCCCGCCGAGATCGAAAAGAAGATCAAAAAAGCGGTCACCGACACCGAAAACGAGGTCCGCTTCGACTGGGAGACGAAGCCCGGTCTCTCCAATCTCCTCGAGATCTTCTCGAGCTTCGAGGGATCCTCGCCCGAGGTGATCGCCAGCCGCTACACGGGTTACGGCGCCCTCAAGAGTGATCTCGCGACGCTCGTCATCGAGTCGCTCGCTCCGATTGCCGAGCGATACCGTGAGCTACGAAGCGACCCGACCGCGATCAATGCGGTCGTTCTCCATGGTGACGATAAGGCCGCGCAGGTGGCGGGGCCGGTCTATCGACGCGCCGCCGCGGCCATGGGTCTCATCTAATGGATGAGGCTGATCCACCAGTTCTCGAGGTCGTTTAGACCGTTGTAGCCAACGTGGAACACCAGGGCGTTCAGAATGAACAGACCCATGACGATGGGCAGGGCCTTGGCTCGAAACTGGTAGTACCCGCCGAGACGGTGGCGAGGAATGAAGCGCTCGATGATCGCCGAGCCGTCCAGTGGTGGGATTGGCAGCAAGTTGAATATCGCCAGGAACAAATTGATGATCCCGAAATCGACGCCGAACGTGATCAGCGCCTGGCTGTTCGCCACGTGCCACGCAAACTCGGTGATGGCGACCCCTAGCGCCGACAGCGCGATGTTGACGAATGGACCGGCGAGCGACACGTAGAGCGCCTGGGTGCGCGGGTTGCGTAGGCGCGAAATATTCACCGGCACCGGTTTGGCGTAGCCGATGGGCGGAAGACCTGAAAATACGAGAATCGCCGGCAGCAAGATTGTTCCAATGGGGTCAATGTGGGCAATCGGATTCAGCGTGAGACGACCGTTCTCTTTCGCGGTGGGGTCGCCGAAGTAGTTGGCGACGTAACCGTGGCTCACTTCGTGCAGCACGATTGACGGAATTATCGCCAGGAAATAGTAAAAGTAATTCAATCTTCTCTTCTTGCTATTCGTGAGCGCGCGGATGCGCACTTTGGTACTCGCGCTTTAACGAGGTTACCGACACCGCCGTGTAGAGCTGGGTAGTGGAGATCGACGCGTGGCCCAGAAGCTCCTGCACCACTCTAATATCAGCGCCGTGGGCCAACATGTGAGTGGCGCAACTGTGACGAAATACGTGCGCACTGATCTTGGAACGATCAATGCCCGCGATCAAGGCGCGTTTGTTGATGATGAGGTCGACCCCTTGGCGAGTGAGCGGACCGCCGCGGGAGTTCAAGAACAGCTTGGTGGACTTCTTCGCGCCGGGAAACTCCCCTCGCCCACCCGGAAGAAGGAGTTGCACCAGGGCCCGACGCAAGGTCGCACCCATGGGCACGAGCCGCTGCTTCGAGCCCTTGCCGGTGACCAGGATCAGCTCCTCGTCAAAATCCAGGTCTTCGAGACCTATCCCGACGACCTCCGAAACCCGAGCTCCCGTCCCGTAGAGCAGTTCGAGCAACGCCCTGTCACGCAGGTCCACTGGCCGCTCACCGTTGAGCGAATCGAGCAGGGCGAGCATCTGCTCCTCGCCCAACGGCTTCGGTAGCGTTCGACCACGCCGGGCGCCCCTGATTCGTGCCGTGGGGTCAACGTCCAACTGGCCCTCGTCGACCATGAAACCGAACCAGCCATGAATCGACGACATCGCCCGAGCGACGGAACTATCGGCACGAGCACCGCTGCGCAGCGACGTCACGTACCTCTCGTAGTCCGAATCCGACACCGAAGCAAGTTCGAGACCCTCGTGGTCGAGCCACCGCCAGAACGCGCCGATGTCGCGTCGGTACGCTTCGATGGTAGCGAGGCTGCGACCTTTTTCTATGGTGAGCCACTGCAGGTACTCAGAGGCGGGCGACTCAGTCGACGTCAAAGAAGGTTCCAAAGACGCAGTGCAACGCCACGGCGACGGTGTAGTCAATGGTAGGTTCTCGTTGAAGGGTCGCCTTGATCTCGGTGATCGGCACCCACACCACGGTCGAGGCGACCTCCTCGGGGCCTTCCGGACGGCGGCCCACCAGTTCGAGCCCCTTCGCTTCAAAGATGACCATCTCCTGGTTCGTCCAACCGGGAGAGACGGTAAACCTACCCAGTTGACGCCACCGCGACGCCTCGCAACCGAGCTCTTCACGTAGTTCCCGCTTGGCCGCCGCGAGGGGCTCCTCGCCCTGGACGTCCAAGGTTCCAGCTGGAACCTCGAAGATGAAAGAGTCGAAGGGAGCGCGATACTGGCGAAGGAATCCCACTTCGTTCTGGTCGTTGATCGCGAGAATGGCGACCGCCCCCGCGTGAGTGACCACATCGCGCTGGAACGTCTCGCCGTTGTGCTCGACTGTTCGCCGTTCGACGTCAAAGACGTGTGAGTGCAGCAGCGGCTCTGTTCCAACGACTCGGAACGTCGAGCTCACAGAGTGGCGTTTACCGACAGCGGGTCAATGATGTGAGGCTCGCGGCCCTCGGCTCTCGCGTCCGCCGCCTTTATGAGCCCCAAAAAGAGGGGGTGCGGGCGATCAGGGCGCGACTTGAACTCGGGGTGCGCTTGCGTGCCCACAAAAAAGGCATGATCAGGAACTTCAACGAACTCGACCAGTCGGCCATCCGGGGACGTGCCCGAGCATCGCATGCCCGAGGCCTCGTACTGAGCGCGAAAACGCGAATTGAACTCGTAGCGGTGGCGGTGGCGCTCGGACACGACCGTCGCGCCGTACAGCTGAGCGACGAGCGAGCCCTCTTCAAGCATGGCGGGACAGGCGCCCAGGCGCATGGTTCCGCCGAGGTCGATCACGTCCATCTGTTCGGCCATCAACGCAATGACGGGCGCTGACGTCCCCAGTGAGATCTCCGTGGAATGGGCGTCACTAAGGCCGAGCACGTGGCGAGCGAACTCAATGACCATCACCTGCATACCGAGGCAGATTCCCAAGTAGGGGATGTTGTGCTCGCGGGCAATCCGCGCGGCGGCGATCATGCCCTCCACTCCGCGCTCGCCAAAACCGCCAGGGACAATAATTCCGTCCAGTTGACGAATGCGTTCCGAATCGATCTCCGAGGGGACGCGCTCGGCTTCGAGCCACTCGATCTTGGTGGCGGCCCCGATGGCGAAGCCCGCGTGGCGGATCGACTCGCCGACCGACAAGTAGGCGTCGGGCATTGACACGTACTTGCCAATGACGCCAATGCGCAGTGTCCGAGTGGTGTTGTGCACGCGGCGAACGACATCGTGCCACGCAGAAAGGTCGATGGGGTGCTCGTCGAGGTCGATTCCCAACGTGTTGCACACGATGCGGTCGAGGCCTTCATTGTACATATTGATCGGGATGTCGTAGATACTCGAGGCGTCGATTGCCGAGATGACGGCCTCATTCGGCACGTCGCAGAGCAGTGAGATCTTTCGCTTCAATCCGTCTGATATCGGCTGATCGCTGCGACACACGATCACGTCGGGCTGAATTCCTCGCGAGCGCAACTCGGTGACCGAGTGCTGGGTCGGCTTCGTCTTCTGCTCGCCCGATGGAGCCAAGTACGGCACCAGCGTCAAGTGAACGTAACAGACGTTCCCTCGCCCGGCGTCGCGACGGTACTGACGGATCGACTCGATGAACGGAACGATCTCGATGTCGCCGACCGTGCCGCCAATCTCCACGATCACCACGTCGGCGCCGAGTGTCCCCAACCGCCGTATTCGTTCCTTGATCTCGTCGGTGATGTGGGGAATCACCTGGACCGTCTTTCCGAGGTAGTCACCACGACGTTCCTTGGCAATGACGTTCGAATAGATGGATCCCGTCGTGGTATTGGATTTCCTCGACAGGGACTCGTCGATGAAGCGCTCGTAGTGGCCCAGGTCAAGGTCGGTCTCGCCACCGTCGTCCGTGACGTACACCTCGCCGTGCTCGCCGGGATTCATGGTCCCCGGGTCCACATTCAAGTAGGGGTCGAGCTTGCACATCGTGACTTTTAGCCCGCGCGACTTCAAGAGCCGACCCAACGAAGAGGCCGTCAGCCCCTTACCGAGAGAGCTTGATACTCCACCCGTTACAAAGACGAATTTAGTCATTCGTAAACAGCCGTATCCACGGATACACATCATAGCGAACGTTGTGGGTCGACAAGAACAATTAACGCGATGTTTCAAGAAGTCGGTTCGCCAGCGCCTTGGCCTCGTCGGTCATCTCGTCGCCAGCGAGCATTCGAGCAATTTCGCGCACTCGATCCTCGCCGATGACCTGGCGCACTGAAGTCGCCGTAAGACCGCGCACGACTGACTTCTCGATCACGAAGTGATGATCGGCCTGGGCCGCGACCGAAGCGAGGTGGGTCACCGCCAACACCTGCTGCTGGCGACCGACTTCGCGTAGACACTGGCCAATCTGCTGGGCCACCTGCCCGCCAAGACCCGCGTCGATCTCGTCAAAGACCGCCACCACGTCCTCGTGGGCGGCTTCGAGCGAGAGCGCCAAGAGAACGCGGCTCAACTCGCCTCCACTCGCGAGAGCCTGCAAGGGCCCCTCTGGCAGCCCCGGATTGGGCGTGAAGAGGATTTGAGTGTCCGAGCCGTCGTCACCATCAATGTCAAAGCGCAGCGTGGCACTGGGCAGGGCCACGCGAGGCAGCTGTGCGCGCACGGCGTCAGTGAGCTTCACCGCGGCGAACTCTCGCTGACGACGCACGTGGCGCGCAGCTTCGCGCTCTTTCGTCTCGAGTTCACTGATGTCGTCGTCGAGGTTCGCCAGTCGCTCGCCTTCGTCGACTTGGGTCGCCAGTTCACCGTGGAGGCGACCAAGCGTCTCGAGTGCCGACGGCAGAGAACCCCCGTACTTTCGAGCAACCTGCTGGAGAAGCGCCGCTCGTTCGTCGAGCTCCAGGAGTACCGTTGGATCAAAGGCGTCCGGATCGGCGAGTGTGGCCAATTCGTGGAGACCTTCGCGAGCCTGAGCGAGCGCACCCCGCAGCGATTCGCGCGCCGCGTCGTATGTTTCACCACGTGGCAGTTTCTCGATTGACTTGGCCAACCGGGCTAAGACCGCGTCGTCGCTGTCGGCGTCGAGTTCCTCCACGACTTGGGCGAGAGCGGCTTGACTATCTCGCAGCGAGGTGAGCCTCGTCAGCGTTTCGAGCGTCTCGGAAAGCTCGGTCGCCGAGGAAATGTGCACCGACTCCAGTTCGTTGATTTGAAAACGCAGGAATTCAAGTTCGCGCTCGCGCTTCGCGAAGTCGCCCCCGAACGAATCGCGCAGTCCTCGGGCCTTGCGCAGCGAAGCTCGAACCTCGTCGAGCGCGCTCGTCGATACACCGCCGGTGACGTCAATGATTCGAAGGATCTCTCCTCGATTGCGCAGCGCCAACGAGTCGTGCTGACCGTGAATCACAATCAACTCCCCCGCGAGGGTCCGCAGAACCTCCGCACTGCTCGGGGCGCCGTTGAGCGTACTGCGTAGCCTTCCCGTCGCGCTGGCCTCGCGAGTGAGCACTATCTCTTCGCCATTGCTCTGCGAAAAAACGGCCACGGCTCTCATGTCGTTCAGCACGGCGTACCTCGAGCTGGTGCCGTCTCCGCCCAGGCAGAGTTCGAGTGCCCCGAGCAGGAGCGTCTTGCCGGCGCCGGTCTCGCCGGTGAGCACGTTAAACCCCGGACCGAACTCCAAATGCGCATCGTCGATCACGCCGAGGCCATGAGCGTAGAGCTCAACCAACTGCGACTTAGGCATGACCCTCTCGAAGGCTTTCGCGAAGACGAAATCCCAGATCGAAGCTCCGAGTTGCGACCACTCGCACCGGCAATGGGCTCTTGCGGACTTCTATTGCCTGGCCCGGCTCGAGCGATCCAATGGTGTGCCCGTCGGCGACGATGATTGCCGGCTTATTGTCGGCGACCAGGCGCACCAGCTTGTCGCCGTCAACCACTATCGACCGGTCAATCGTGAAGTGCGGCGCAATGGGAGTGATGACCATCACCTGCAGGGTCGTATCCACGACGGGACCTCCCGCCGAGAAGTTGTAGCCGGTGCTCCCGGTGGGCGTCGACACCATCACCCCGTCGGCGGAGTACGTGAGGAATTCGTCTTCGGCGACGTACGTCTTGACCCGAACCATATGCCCCGCGTGCGCCCTTTCGACGACTACTTCATTCAAGGCGAACTCGTGCCACGGCTCACCCGATATCGAGATACTTAAGGCGAGGCGCTCGACGACGTGCTTGTTTTCCAACGCATCGTTGACGCTTTCGACGATCTCGGTGGATGGGACGTTGAGGAGAAAGCCCAACCGACCCAAGTTCACGGCAAGAACGCGCGCGCCGTGCTCGTGGGCGAGGCGCGCGGACTGCAAGAACGTGCCGTCCCCTCCCAGACTGACCACCAGCGTCTCGTCATTTATCTCCGGCGTCTCGTCCGAGTCGAGCATGTGAATCTTCGACGAGATGCCCTCGGCTCTCAGGCCCTCGACAGACTGACGGGCGACCTCCATCGCGTCAAGGCGGTTGCTAAAAGCCGTTAGGAGTAACTGGGACACGTTTGACCTCGTGCGCTCAATGGTAGTAACAAAGGTCGTACCAAACTTTGCAGCCCCGCACGAAGTGGGTAACTTGATCCAAGGAGTACCCAGTGTTTCTCGACATACCGCCCTCGACACGTGAAGTCATGGAGTCGCTCGAGCGGCGAGACGCGGCCGATCGAGTTGATGGCACCGCCCATCTGGAGCGGTTGCGTCAGATCCCGAGAGAGACCGGGGCATTCCTCGCGCTGTTGGCGGCCTCGGCGCCGGACGGCCCGTGGATAGAGATCGGCACGAGTGCTGGCTACTCGGCGCTGTGGTTGTCGCTGGCGTGCCGAGCTCGAGGTCAGAAGCTCACCACGTTCGAGATTCTGCCCGCGAAGGCGGAGAAGGCCCGAAAGAACATCGCTGACGGCGAGGCGAATGACGTTGTCACGATCGTCGAAGGTGACTTTCTCCACTACGCCACTGACCTGGGCCAGATCAGCTTTTGCTTCCTCGACGCCGAGAAGGACGTCTACGGCGCGTGCTACGAGGCGGTCGTTCCGCTCTTGGTCCCTGGAGCGATTTTCGTTGCCGATAACGCCATCAGTCATCAACGTGATCTTCAACCAGTGATAGACAGAGCGCTCAGCGATCCGCGACTCGACGCACTAATCGTGCCGATTGGCAAAGGAGAGCTGGTCTGTCGCAAGCGCTCGTAGAAGTACGTTCAAGGGGGTCCGAGCGAGCGTCTGTGAGTGTTCGAACTACTTGCAGGGAGCCCGCGAGTGCCAAAGAGCGCCGGAGGATCATCAGAAGCCCCGCGCACTCAACTGAACCGCAACGTACCGTCGTCGAGATCGGCGGCCGGCAACGCCTGCTTCTCCAGTTGATAGTTCGGCGAGTGACGCCACGGATCCTTGTCACCTTGCTGTGGCAGCAACGCCAGACTTCTCTGCAAATAGCCCGGATTGAAATCTTCGGGATCGATCCAGGGATGCAGTTCCATGCGCACGTCCTCGTCGCGCAGCGTCGGCGTCACGACCGAGACGCCGAGCTCGTCCATATGACGTAACAACCGACAGACGAAGTCGCCAATCAGGTCGACCCGCAATGTCCAGCTAGCTCGAAAATAACCAAAGACCTCAACGAGGTTGGGAATGCCGGTAAACATCAACCCCCGGTACGTGACGGTCTTGGCGTAGTCGAGCGGTACCCCGTCAACGCTGAAGTCGATATCGCCAAGCACGTTCATGTCAAAGCCCGTCGCGGTGATGATGATGTCTGCCTCGAGCGTTGCACCCGACTTCAGGAGGATTCCGGTTTCGGTGAAGGAGTCGATCTCGTCAGTGACCACGGAGGCCTTGCCACTCTTGATCCCGTGGAAGAGGTCGCCGTCGGGAACGAAGGCGATGCGCTGTTGCCACGGACGATACCGGGGATTGAAGTGGGTATCGACATCGAAATCCTCACCCAGTATCTCCCGGATGGGCTTCAGGAGTTCTTCGCGAGCGAGGTCGGGATAGTCGAGGGCCACCTGGTTCAGCAGGCCCAGATCCGAGATGAGTTTCCTACGGACGATCTCGTGTATCCAGTCCTCTGGTATCTCGAGGTCGCGCAGCATGTCGGCAACCTCGTTGACGTTGCGGCCAATGATGAAGAAGGTCGGAGAGCGCTGCAGCATCGTGATGTGCGCACAGTCCGACGCCAACGCCGGGATCAATGTCGCCGCCGTGGCGCCAGAGCCGATGACGATGACCCGTTTGCCCACGTAGTCAAGATCGTCCGGCCAGGTCTGGGGATGAACAATTCGTCCCGCGAACTTGTCCATGCCCTTCCACTTTGGCGTGTGGCCTACCGAGTGGCGGTAGTAGCCCTGACACATCCAAAGAAAGTTCGCGGTGAATCTCAGTTGTTCTCCGTTATCCACCCGCGTCACAAGAAGTGTCCAACGATTCTCGCGGCTCGACCAACTTGCGGACACGATGGTGTGTTGATAACGGATGTACCGATCAAGATCTTCGTCCTCGATCACTTCGCCGAGATACGTCATTATCTCATCCTTGACGGCGATGGGGGCACCCGTCCAAGGCTTGAACCGGTAGCCGTAGGTGTAAAGATCGCTATCTGATCGTGCGCCAGGATACCTGTGCGTGCGCCAAGTTCCACCGAAGCTCGCGTGCGTTTCAAGTATCACGAACTGCTTGTCGGGACACTGCTCCAACAGATGGTGCGCAGCCCCAATGCCGGAGATTCCGGCGCCCACGATGAGGACGTCAAAGTGTTCGACCAACTGATCTGGTGTCGCATCTCGAATCGCTGTATCAGTCATTGCCACTCCCCCGCTGATTCCCGCCCGCTCATTGAAGTTGACGCAGAAACTAGTTCCATCAAGTTACTCAACGGTAAGCGTAGGGCGGGAGCGTTGTTCCTTCGACGCCGCCGTTCAACAGTCGTCGTCCGTCCCTCGCAGCGGGATCCCGACGGTTCGAAGGATCGGCCCTGCTCGTAAGGTGCAGACATCGGGAGTGTGGGCCCGTAAGTCATGAAACCCTGCACAGTGGAAAGTAGGTTCAACGTATGAGCGATCGAGATAGTTCGAGCGACGAGCAGGTGAGTGCCGTCAACGACTGGAACACGAAAAACATCGAAGAGTTCCGAGCCAACCACGGCGCGCTTGGTGGTTCCTTCGAAGGTGCGCCAGTACTTCTTCTTCATACCAAAGGAGCAAAGTCCGGCCAGGAGCGAATCAACCCGATGATGTACCTGAACGAAGACGGCAGCATCTACGTCTTCGCCTCGAAGGCGGGGGCCGACACGAACCCCGACTGGTTTCACAACCTCGTGGTGACACCGGAGGTGAACATAGAGATCGGTGACGAGACCATCGAAGCGACCGCCGTGCCAGTGCTCGGGGCCGAACGTGATCGGATCTACGCCGTGCAGGCCGAACGCTTTCCGGGTTTTGGTGACTACCAGGCCAAGACCACACGAGTGATTCCGGTCGTTCAACTAGTTCGCGCCTAGTGGATCGAGCATCGAGTCAGCCCAGGACCGCCATTACTGTCCGTTGCGAACGCTCGCACGACCAGTGCTTTCGCGGAGGACAGTTAGTCTGCCAAGGAGACGACCACGGGGGCACGCATGAGTAGCGACTACCAACTCTTGTTGTACGAGCGATCCGACGCGACGGTCACCATCACAATGAATCGTCCCGATCAGCGCAATGTACTGTCGCTCGGACTTCTGGAAGAGCTCAACCGGGCCTTCAACGAAGCCGGTCGTAGTGACGCCACCGGGGTGATCCTTGCCGGCAACGGCAAGGTGTTCAGTGCAGGCCACGACTTCGCCGAGATGGCTGGTGCGAGCTTGCAAGATACGCGCCAGCTCTTTGCCACCTGCACGCAACTGATGAACACCATCCAGTCGATTCCTCAGCCAGTGGTGGCGCGAGTGCACGCGCTCGCCACGGGCGCCGGATGCCAGCTGGTCGCTACCGCCGATTTGGCGGTCGCTTCCGAGGACGCCAGTTTCTGTACGCCGGGCGGGAAAGGCGGACTCTTCTGCACGACCCCAATGGTGGCAGTCGGAAGATCCGTGGGACGAAAGAGGGCTCTCGAGATGTCGATGAGTGGAGACCCTATTGATGCACGAACGGCGGAAGCGTGGGGGCTCGTCAACACGGTCGTTGGCGCCCCTGAACTCGAATCGGCCACGACGGCCCTGCTCGAACGGGTAACTCGAGGCAGCGCCGCTTCCAAGGGGATTGGTAAGAGAGCCTTCTACGCTCAAATTGACCTCGAACAGTCAAAGGCCTACGACTACGCAATCGAAGTCATGGCATCGGCCAGTCAAATTCCCGACTCTCAAGAGGGCATCGCGGCCTTTCTGGAAAAGCGCCACCCCGAGTGGGGAAAGACGTGACAGGACGACCCTTTGGATTAGGAAACTAGTAGAGCCCGAGCGACGTCGGACGGTGTCATCGAACTCCTCCAATCCCTCGCGCAGGGCTTGGTCACAAGACCAACATCACCGGTGACGCCAGTCAGCCGTTAACAATCCCCTTTTGAATCGACGCTACGTGCAGGTAGACCGGCCCACTGAGCGAACACGCGACCAGAGGGAACGGAACTACTTTTGATGACCTTTGACTGGGCGGATAGACGCGCAGTCCGCCCGCGGTCCTTGGCTTGCATGCGGTGGGCGTGAAAACACCAGTATCGGTGACCTGGAGTACTGCTGTCGCAGTGCTCCTCGGCGAGTTCACCCCCAACCCGGACCCCGCCGCTCCGCTCGCGAGGGTAATCACTGCGAGCGCGTGAGAGGAGTCGCGTCCTGCGGCTCGACCGAGTTGTGCACCGAAGAGGTTCACCGCTGAGATGCCCGGATAGCCGTAGAGCGTGCAAGAGTGCGGTGACAGGTTGGTGAATTCGAGGTCGTAGTACTCGCTACCCGCGGCTGCGCTACCCGATGTGTTGATCCAGACCACCAGTTCCGAGGTGGTGCATCGAGGGGCACTCGCCACGGCGCCCGCTCTGGTGAGTCCGACCGGAAGGCCCACGAACAGCAACGCCCCCACCAGGCTCAAGAGTGCGATTGATGCGACCCATCGGTTGCGGCCCAAACTTCGTGATGAAAGTGTTGCCGGGTCCACGAAAACCTCCTCACAACGTAATTCGGCCTTACGAAATGACACTAGCCCCCGTCCCTCGAGCACGTGCAACGAAGTCTCACCGGGCGTCAGTGTCGAGTCGAGACGTCTCCTCCACGCACGGGTGGTTGAGGCGTGACTCGTAGTGTTCGCCGAGGACTTCACATCGCCCATGTTGGCAAGCCAACGAGGACTGAAGGTGCGCGGGACCATCGGCATCGCTCCAGGCGAGCTCGACGATGATCTGCGCCGCCAAAGGCTGGCGCTGGTGAGTCGAACCTGCTAGGAATTCAGAGTGTCGGCACAATAGTGTCGGCTGAAGCTGGGGATCCGCAGGGTGCAGCACGGACTTACGGTTCCTCGTGAGGAAGGATTTGCCATGATCTCTCGCACTAACCGCTTGGCGTCGCGAGTCCGGATGTTGATCGCAGGATCAGTCGTCGCGACGGCCTTACTCGTCCCGTTGAGCCTCTCGGCTCCCGGGGCCGGAGCCCTCAGTACGAGCCCCTTCTGCACTGCTCTCTTCAGTTGGGCCGAACACCAGCCTCCGACGCCGACCACGCTCACGCTCACCGGGTACCGAGCGTGGGCGAAGGCTCTCGCGCCGTACTACGAGAAGATGGCCTCGGTGGCTCCTAACGCCAAGACCAAGACGGTGCTGAACGACCTCGTGGTTGTTCTGAAGGCCTACGCCAACTACAAGAGTCTGTCGAAGCTCTCGGCGTACGAGGCCGCCCATCACAAGGCCTTTGAGGCAGATGTCAAGTCTCTGGCCGCATCCATCAAGGCCTGCGCCTAACCCCGGGGCCACTTGGTCCCGACCCTGATTCCGTCGTTGCCGGCTGCAGCCGGTCGGGGCGACGTCGCGTCGAATAGCAAAGTCTCTTGTGGTCGCGTGACTTGCACTACGCCGTTAGGGCGGTGAAGTTGACGACGTGAACGCGGCAAGCCTTCTGAAATTGCATGCGTACTTTGGCGCCAACCGCACCGCGTACATAAATAGTTCCAAGGCATTGGCCATCACAATAATTTCGTGCGCCGGTCCGCTCCCGTTCCAATACGGTAGGTGCTCCTTACCAGTTGCCCAGGGAACGGCTCACCGTGAGTTGCGCAAAGCTGTGCGGGACCAGTTAGCCCCAAGTCGAGCTGGGGTCTGAATCAAGCACGTAACCATCCTCAAATACCTTGAGACACGCCGCGACGACGTCGGCGTCGTACCTACTGCCAGCGCCATTCGTCACTTCGGCGAGAGCCGCATCGATACCCAGACCGGCCCGATAGGGACGGTGCTGAGTCATCGCCTCAACGACGTCCGCCACCGCAATGATTCTGGCCGGAAGGGCAATTGCGTTGCCTCGCAGTCCTTGGGGGTAGCCGCTACCGTCCAATCGTTCATGATGCTGCACTGCGACTTCAGCGATTGGCCATGGAAGCGACGCGTTGGACAAAATATCACCGCCGACAACGGTGTGACGCTTCACCATGTCGAACTCGAGTTCGCTCAACCTGCCGGGGCGCGACAGAATCTCAGCCGGTATCGCTATTTTCCCAATGTCGTGCAACTCCCCGCTTTGGCGAATCAGCGTGGCCATCTCCGGGTCCAGACCCAACTGCCGGGCGATGGCCTCGGCGAGCGAGCCAACACGAACCAGGTGTCCCGCCGTGTAAGGATCGCGAGAAGCGGTCATGCGAGAAAGTGCCGAGATAGTCCCCGCCAATGCATTGCGTGTCTTTACCACTGCCTCCAGGTGTCCAATTCCAAACTCAATGTCACTGATCATCACTTCAAGCATTTGAACCTTGGACTCGGAGAACTCGTAAGCGTGCATCTCATAGACGGAGAAGACTGCCCGGCTCCCTCCCAAGTCGAGAGGGATCGAAATCACCGAACCGAGATTGAAAGAGATCGCTCGTTCTCGCCAGGGGGCGAAGGCGGCTTCGGTTGCCAGGCTGTTCACGACCTGCGTTGACCGGGTGCGCACGGCCGTGCCGCTGGGACCACGCCCGTGCGGACTCGCCTCCGACCACGACGTCATGCCTGGATACAAGTAACCAACCGCACCAGCGGCGCAGAGCGTACGAACACTCATTTCTTCGTTGTCTTCGGCGACATCGATCTTCGCGAGCGCGTAGCCACTCTCTACGAATGCGTTGCACGTGTCCTGCAAGAACTCTTGCTCGTCAAGGGCCTGCAGGAGCAGTCTGTTCACGACCTTCATGAGTTCGAGTGACTGCAGTTGCTCTCGCTGGTCCGTGAGATCCACGAAGGACGAGAGAGTGCCAATCTGCTTGCCGTCCACCAAAATCGGGTAGGCGCTCAGGCTCAACCACCGCACGGGTATTTCCGGATTCTTGATGGCAATCGTCATTGCCGGCTGACTAGCACCCGATTTCCTTGCCTTCATTCCCGGCAGCAGTTCAGGCGGAACTGGCGAGCCGTCCTCTCCCTCAACTTCCCATGGCAGGTCGTCCAAGGTTCGACCCACAATTTGGTCTTTCGTGTGCCCCAGGAGCTCTTGACCGTACTGATTACAGCTCACGAGCACGCCATCAGCATTCTGGATGGAAATACCTACATCCAGGCTGTCAAGAAATTCGCGTGGATGGAGCGACGAAGTAATCTCAATCTCATCCTGTAGCCATTTGCTTACAAAAGTCATCCGACACGCTTTTCAAACATCCGAGGCGACGCTACGTGGGCCGTCTGTCCACACGGGACAATTTACAACCGCGACATGTGGGCAACTGAAGAATCTTCAACTTGGTCCAAGGTTTTCTCAAGTTATAACTGCGAATTCGTTGAGCCAACCTCAGCGTCATCTGAACTGAGAGATACCGCTGCGCTCGCCACGCGCGGCAATCGATGGCCCCTGTCCACCTGTCCATGCGCGTTGCAGTCGTTCAGAACAAGAAAGCTCGGTCAGCAACGCCACTTGCTTCGACTTGCTCAATCGGCAGTCTTGAGATGACTTGCGCCCATTATGGAGCGTGCAGGGGTGTCGGTCCTCGAAGCCTTCGTGCGGATGGACCACAGGAATTTTATGAGTTGGCGACGAGTGAGGCCCCAAGAATGAAGCACGTGAGCCTTGACACTGCTCGGTTCAGTCTGACTGACTGATCCTTAGGAGAGCCAACCCACGAGTCGTTCGGCGTGGGTGAGATTCTCACCCACGAACTTCAATTCACGGGCCTTCGAAAGTAATGAATAATTGCGGTTGTCCTGCTGCCAGCAATGCCCGGAATCAACCACGTCATCGAAGTAATTGGGACCACCATGAAAAGCTCCCATCCATTGGCGGGCAACTCGATCAATGCTGAACCGAGCTCCTGCCAACCCTTTTTTCCAACCGGAATGTATTTCTGCGTGTATTCGTAGTTCATCGACGAACCGTACCTCACCACTCCACTGAAGCGTCGTCGACGGTTCCAAGCGGGGTTGATCAGCATTCGAACACGTCGTTGCGGCCCCCAATCCCCTTCTGTCGCCTGCCAATCCGGCTCTTGCCCGGCCCCGGAATCCCCAAATTTCGTGGGCAAAAAAAGTAGTGTCGTGGGATGGGTCGAAACTCGGAGTCAGCGCCACGAGAGACGGCGAAGGATGTTTTAGCCTACTTACGATTCGCCGGTTACGAATTAACAGTTGAACAGTTGGCGCGTCTGCACCGTCAGCGGCTCATAAAACGAAAGTTTCACGACTCCGGGGGGATACGTGACCCCAGAAAGACCTACCCGGCGGGGACCGCCGAACGGATGCTGCGTATTGCCCAACTAGAGGCGAGCTCGAAGAAGCTCGACGAACTGGCCTGGCGCTTGTGGTGGGAAGGATCACGGGTGGAGCCGGACCTCGTACGCGACTATCTGGTGAAGATGTCTAATCGATGGGATGATCGCCTGGGAGAGATTCGAGGGTCCAACTCGTCCTCGACGACCGACGACGAGGTCACGAGTGATCGCGATGTCCTTGATGAGGTTTTCTTTCAACACCTCACGCTCGTCCCCTCCACGGCGGCTGAGCGCCAGCGTCTGGAAAAGGGCTCGAAGGTCTACGTAGAGTTCGCGGCGATCCTGACCGATCTGCTGAGCGGCGACTTCTCGATTTTGGCGCCACCGGAACAGGGCCTTTTCGAGCGCGTTATGAAGTCGCCGTTTGGCGAACAGTTGGAGCTGGGTGACATTCGAGGAACCGAGGGAGGCGCCCTCGAAACGCTGCAGCGCGCGGCGTCACTGCCCTACGCCGAAGTCGTCCAGTCGCTCAATGCTCGTCAGATCGAGCAGGCGCGGCCCGTTGCGTTCCTCCTCTCGCAGATGATTGGAAGCGTCGGCGAGATAATGAACGACCTCTTCGGAGGACCCGGACAAGGCCGCGACTCGGCGGGCAAAAGCCTCGTGGACATGTCGCACAGTCCCGAAGAACAAGTGCTCTCCCTGCTCCTGTCGTCCTCGCTCTTAAAGGACAAGCGAATTCGTAAGAATCTGCCTCATATCGAAGCGACGACAAATCTCACTCCCGCTGTCACATTCGAGGACTACCTGCGGCTCAGGTATCTCGTAAAAGAAGTGCCCGGCATGGACAAACTGGTTACTCCGAGACGGATGCGCAACGCCTTCGAATCGCCTGAAGGAACCGAACGTTGGCGCGTGAGTTTCGAAGAGTTCCTCCTCGCCAATTCGGAGGAGATTGAAGATGCCATCGTCAGTCGGCCCGACCTTTTTGGCGAACCCCCGCCCTACGAAGAGTGTTCGAAGGCCAATTCAGAAACCAAGATAAATAGCAAAAAAAAAAACGTAAAATGACGCGCCCAGCCCATTGAGCTCGGGGAAGTCCACCGTCAAGAAGGCTCCTTCGCGGGTCGTCATCTCCTGACTCGTGCAACGCGCCGTTACGGCGATTCTTCCTTGTGGCAGTCAAAACCCTTCAGGGAGATAGCGTTGTGGCCCCTGCGCCTCGAGACCGCGAACCCCTTCTCGGCTGTCCGGACCGACATCGGAAAACGATAATCAGGTTGCGGCGCCACACGTTACGCATGTGGTGGCTCCATTCTCGAATGGAACTCCGCAGTACCTACAGTAAACAACTGGTCGATCCCTCGGACCACAGTCATGGCCGAGCGCGCGATTGCCAGGTATCGATGCAGCGCACCAGGTGCAGTACACGGTCTTGCGACCTTCTGGGGGGCGCGAGTTGGTGGAGTCCTTCGTCGAAGGCGCGGATGAAGGCCTGGCGCTGGAGGAATGCTGGCCACCCACCGGGCCGGTACTACGAGCGAGTGGCTTCGTGGGCTCGAAGGCGCGGCCCGGCGCCTGCTCCGAGCGGTTGAACTGATTGTTCGATTGCGATACTGGCCACGTTGAGAAGGCGAACACAATGAAAAAGAGCCAGGAAGCGAACACCGAAAGAAGATCGAGGATGAACAGGACTTTGATACTGCTGAAGTTGGGTACCACGACGAATCCGCTATTCAAGAGATCAAGCGTGTCGTGGCCCATCACGTAGATCGAAATGATCCACAGGAAAAGGGGCGTAAGCGGTACCAGTATCCACCAGCGCGAATAGCCCGCCTGAGCGATGATTCTGACCACAGCATAGATATTGAGAATCACGAGGCACAGTGCGATTGCGAGTTCCACAATGCCAAAAAATAGGTTCACTAGTCTCCAATTCCATAGCAACGAAACGTATTAGCGCTGGCGGGCGAAACCTCGAAAAGTGTAGCCCCACTTATCGCGACTGGGTCGATGAAAAGGCGGCGGGCCCTCGCAACTGATCGGCTCGTAGTTCAAGAATGAACGTGAGAAGTGAATGACGTAAACGCTCGCGCCGTGAGAGATCTCAATTGACTACCTGGTGACTCACGAGTGAGACCCTCATCGCGGTGGAGCGTGGCGAAGTGTGGTTGACCGTAGGGTGCGTGTTTCGAGACGTCGGATGTTCACGATGACTGCGAGATACGACGTACTACTGTTCCCTAAATGCAAACGGGTCCCTCAACCAACGAGGCGAAGGGGGCCACGAAGAATCGTTCGATCAAGGCAGGAATGCGGCCACTCGGTAGTTCGCTGCTCCTGGTGCTGTTGGTCGTCGTGGCCTCGTTGCTGATTCGCACCTTCGCATTTCAGACCTTTTACATCCCGTCAAAGTCAATGAAGCCCACTCTTTTTGTCAGTGATCGAATCGTGGTGGACAAAATGAGCGTGGACTTTGGCACGATCAATATCGGTGACGTCATTGTCTTCAAAGCCCCTCAAGATGTCGCCGAGGACTGCGACGACCCCGTCACTGATCTGGTGAAGCGGGTCGTCGGTGTGCCCGGTGACCACGTGACCTCGAAGGGCAACACCATCTACGTCAACGGTGTGCGATTGAGGGAAAACTGGACACATTGGGAGCCTCTCGGCCCCGCAATCGGCAACGTCACCGTTCCAGCGAATCGATACTTCGTGATGGGTGACAACCACAACAACTCCTGTGACAGCCGGACATGGGGCTCTGTGCCGAGGTCCGACATCATCGGGAAAGTATTCCTCAGATTTTGGCCTCTTTCAAGGTTCAGTTGGCTGTAGGAGGACCGTAGCCTTGCCGGGCGGGTTGCCGGGTCCGGCTTGTTGACCAAGGCCGACACTCTGAACTCAAGGCCCATACCTCGGCATGGCTCCGACGCTCGCCATGCCCGATCCCTTCTAGTCGGTACAGATCATTTGTCGGTGACGTCCCACTGGAAGTTTGAGCAGTCCTTCGTGGAAGGTCGTCAGCTCGAGATACTGCGAGCGAGTGCGATGCCAGCGTAGAGAGCGATGCCCGTAGCCATGGCCGACTCATTGAGCATCATTCGATTCGAGTGATTGGGGGCCGCCTCTGCGGGCTCGACACCTTCGGGGCAGGTTCCCAGAAATACCATGGTCCCGGGTACGTTTTCCAAGACGTAACTGAAGTCCTCGGCACCCATGACGGGAGAGGTCATCTCGAGCACCTTAGCGACGCCAAGGAGTCTGGTGGCAACTCCACGCGCCCAGTCCGCCACTGACGGGTCATTCACGGTTACGGGAAAGCCCGAATTGATCCGAAGAGTCGCAGTCACACCGTGGGCTTCACCAATGCCGTGGGCGAGGCGAGCTAATTCGTCGTGGACGAGCTGGCGAGTGCGCGCCGAGACCGCGCGAACCGTGCCGTGAATGCAGGCGCTCTCGGGAATGACGTTGCTCGTCGTCCCCGCGGTGACGTGAGCAATCGTCACGACGGCCGGATCGAAGACATCGATTTTACGAGTAACCATTGACTGAATAGCGAGCACTATCTCGCAGGCAACGGGAATTGGATCGAGTGTCTGAAAGGGCATCGATGCGTGGCCGCCCCGACCCTCTACGTCGATGAAGATCTCGTCAGCCGAGGCCAACAGAGTCCCACCCTTGGTCGCAATGACTCCACAAGGCAAACTCGGGGTCTGGTGAATCGCAAAGGCCACGTCTACGCGGCCAGCGACATCGAGAACTCCCTCATCAATCATGAAGCGTGCGCCATGATCGCCCTCCTCACCCGGCTGAAACATGAAGACAACGCGTCCGTTCAACTCAGCGTCGTGGGCACGCAATAATTTCGCCGCGCCCGCAAGCATTGCCACGTGCGCGTCGTGACCGCACGCGTGCATGACACCCCCTTCCTTGCTCGCGAACTCGAGATCGGTACCTTCGGGCATCGGAAGGGCGTCCATGTCACCGCGGAGCAGGACCGTGGGTCCAGGCCGGCCTGAATCGAGTACTGCGATAACACTGGAAAGTGAGGCTCCCGTCGTAATGTCCAGATGCAGCCCGTCCAGTGCGGCCAGCACCAACTTTTGTGTGCGAGGAAGTTCGAGGCCGAGTTCGGGATGAGCGTGGATCTCTCGGCGGAGATTAACGGCATCGGGCAATAGATCTTCCGCTTCATTGAGCAACGTCGAGAGTGTGTCCATCTGCCCACACTACGCAGACCATCACCAATAGTGACAGTCATCAAAGGCAGTGAATGAGCCACGAATTCGACGCGAGCGTCCGGTGCTCACTCCCACCCGGAACAGTTGGCTCGCCAAAGACGTAGGCAGCCCCGTCGGCCTATCGGGCACCTCAGTCGCCAACGGAGCAACACAATCGCACTATGAACGGAGCGATACATGTCAACTACGGACGTACGCCAACAAGTGCACTAATCAATGGAAAGTTCTTGTCCTTGAGATGCCGGTGGTCTTGGGCGGGGACAAGTCAACATCGCGTTTGTTGAAGAACCGTTGCTTCGCCGGTTCTCTGGCGCGACGTCGGAGAGCCTGACGAACGCCCGCGACGGTCTTGTCGTGGGGCACAAACAGGGCAACCAATTGACTGGGATGAAGAGGTCACCGCCGAGAGCGCACAAGCCCCCTTCACCGTCTTCGAACTCGAGGGTGACGCGCCGATCGACGAGAGACCTGAGTAGTGGCTCGTCGCATATTCGATGGTTACTGAGCCCGGCAACTCGCGTTTATGATGCTCTGTCTTGTTCCGGGAACAACCAATGCGTGGAAAAGCAGCATTTTCATAGTAAAATTATTCGATGGTTTCCCCCGCCGGTGAAGACTCCGAGTCGAAAGGGGGCGTTTCGGACGTCGCCGAGCCGGAGACGACGTCGCAGGTGCAGCCGACGGGCGTGAAGGTCGCCGCCCAGGACCTCGATCGTTTCACCGCGTTGGCTGAGGTTGGTCAGCATTCATCAGACCTCATGATCGTGATCGATCAAGTGGGCGCCATAATGTACGCGAATCCCGTCGCGCTCGAGACATTTGGCATCTCGCTCGAAGAAGGTATCGGCAGCAGTGCCTTCAAGTACCTGCATCCAGATGACCTCGAACGAGTGGTGCATCGCTTCGTCGAACTTCTCCAGATCCCCAACGGATCGATGCGCGACGCGGTGAGAACGATGGACGAGAACGGTGAGATTCGAGAGCTGGAGCTTGTCTCTACCAATTCAATCGACAACCCCGCGGTCGCAGGCATCATTGTAAATGGACGTGACGTCACCGAGCAACGTCGGTACATCAAACAGTTGCAGGCGCACGAGCAGCGATTCCGTCTCGCCTTCGAGGACAACATGGCTCCTATGATCTTCACTGATCTCGAGGACCGAGTCATCGCCGCCAACGACGCCTTCTGCGAAATGCTCGGTTACACCGTCGAAGAGCTGCTCGGAGCTGATTCGACGCCCTTCACCTATCCCGAGGATCTGGGCATCAGCGAAGAGGCGCTCCAACGCATCTCACGCAATGAGGTTGGCCAGTCGCGCTACGTCAAACGATATTTGCGAAAAGACGGTCGAGTGATCGTCGTTGAGGTGTCGAGATCGCCCGCGCGCGATACCAACGGCCAGACGCTCTACTACGTGATCTCGGAACGCGACATCACCGAAGAGCGCACGCTCACCGCCCAACTCTCCCACCAAGCGCTCCACGATTCACTGACGGGACTATCCAACCGTGCACTCTTTGACGACCGACTCGCCCAGGCGCATTCGAGGGTTGCACGAGAAGGCGGACTGTGCGCGGTGCTGCTCTTGGACCTGGACGACTTCAAGGGAGTGAACGACACTCTCGGCCATCTCGCGGGGGATCAGTTGCTCATCGCCATCGCCCGCCGTCTGGAAAAGGTCACCCGCGCCTCGGACACGCTTTGCCGCTTCGGTGGGGACGAGTTTCTCTACTTGGCCGAAAATCTAAGTTCGCCGTCCGACGCCGAACACACGGCCACCAGGCTCCTTGAGGCGTTAGCCGAGCCGTTTTTCATCGCTGGGGTGAGGGTTGAACAGCACTCAAGCATCGGGGTCGTAGTGTCGGACGGCACTCGAGCCAATAACAGCGAATGCGTTCAAGACGCCGACGTGGCTCTGTACGAAGCTAAGCGGGAAGGCAAGGGTCATTTTGTCGTCTTCGAATCCAGCATGCACCAGCAAGCGGCCAGCCGCTTCGCGCTGATCCAAGAGTTACGCCACGCCCTGCAGGGTGGTGAACTTTCGATGCACTACCAGCCCATTGTTGATCTCGTCACGACTGACATCGTCGGTTTTGAGGCATTGATGCGCTGGCGCCACCCGCAACGGGGTTGGGTACCTCCGAGCGTTTTCATCCCGCTGGCTGAGCAAAGTGAACTGATTCTGGAGCTGGGCCATTTCGCGCTACGCGAGGCCATTACCGCCGCCAACTCTTGGCCACGAACCAATGAGCAAACAACGCTCCCCTACGTCACCGTCAACCTCTCGTCGCACCAGTTTCACGACCCCGGCCTCGTCGCGATGGTCGAAGGACTGCTCGGCGATAGTGGTCTCGATCCGGAGCGGCTCGTTATCGAGATAACCGAAAGTGTGACGTTGCTCTACGTCACCGAAACGATGAGTGTCATGGAAAAGCTTCATCGCCTCGGAATCAGTTTCGCCCTCGATGACTTCGGTACCGGATTCTCCTCACTCTCCTACTTGGCGCTCCTGCAACCGAAAATCATCAAAATCGACCAGTCCTTCGTAAGTCCCGCGCTCGAGAGCGTTCGCAACGACGCGCTACTCGAGGCCATCGTTTCGCTGGGCCCCAAGCTGAACATGACAATGCTCGGCGAAGGAATCGAAACGCGTTCGCAACTTGAGCGCCTGCGGCTTCTCGGGTGTGAACTTGGTCAGGGTTTCCTCTTCTCGGCTGCGGTACCGGCTGACGCCGTGATCCCCTTGCTTCAGCGGTCATCAGGCCACTGGGCACTGGGATGATGGCGACGGTCCTGATCCCACCTCGAACGTCCGGTGATGCCAGCGAGGTGGCGCGGAACGACGGATGCCACTCTTTCAACCCTCCGAGGATTCGGAACGCCGATCGAGCCGTTTGAGCGAACTTCGTTCTCGAGGCCGAATCGCACAGGCCATGCTGTTCCCCAAGATCCCCTGGTCGGCGATTACCATCGGCGCACCCGACACGTCAGTCCAGGCGCAGGCTGCTGACAACTTGATGTCCTGTTCGAGCAAAATCGTCGATCACCACTTTTCCCGCTCCGCGACTGTCGTTAGCCTCTGGCAGTCGTGACCCTAGACTTAGTTATCGGGTGACCGTAGTGTTGTAGCAGTGGATAGGTCAACAGAGTGATTGAGACCAGCATGAAGACAGTGAACGACCAACCGTGGCTCATTCAAGGCGGAATGGGAATTGCGGTTTCTGGCTGGCCGCTCGCTCGGGCCGTTGCGAGCGCCGGTCAGCTTGGCGTCGTTTCAGGGACCGCCATCGATGTCGTATTCGTTCGTCGACTACAAGATCACGGTGTGGATGATTCATTGCGAGCCGTTCTGGATCGCTTTCCACTGCCCTCGGTTGTGAATGAGGTCGTTGACAAGTTTGCCACCACGCGGCGAATTGCGACGGAGCCCTATCGCGCCATACAGATGCTGACTCATCGGAACGTACAGCGATCCATTGACCTGCTCGTTCTCGCGGCGTTTGTCGAGGTGGCCTTGGCAAAAGAGGGTCACCAGGGCGTCGTGGGGATCAACCTGCTCACGAAAGTCCAGATACCGACGGTGCCCACGCTCTTTGGCGCCATGCTGGCCGGTGTTGACTACGTGCTTATGGGTGCGGGGGTACCGACCCATATCCCCGGTGTTCTCGAGCAGCTGGCCCGTGGACAACGGGTCGATCTACCGCTCGCCGTCGCCGGAAACGTCGAAGCTCAGAAGATTCCCACACTTCATTTCGACCCGTCACGATACCTGCCGTCGCACAACCTCGAGCGACCAAAATTCCTCGGCATAGTTTCGTCACACGTGCTGGCGACGGCTCTCGCCAAGCGCAGCAATGGTCCGGTCGACGGATTCATTGTCGAGCGTCCCAACGCCGGAGGGCACAACGCTCCCCCACGCGGCAAGTTCGCCGTGGACAGCAATGGGAATCCCGAATACGGCGAACGCGATCGTATCGACTTTGACGTCTTGCGCGGTCTGGAAGTGCCATTCTGGATTGGCGGCGGCATCACGTCTGCCCAGCACGTCCAAGACGCGTTCGACGTCGGGGCCACAGGAGTTCAGGTGGGCACGCTCTTCGCGTACTGTCGAGAGTCGGGCATGAGCCCGGACCTGCGCGAACGCATCCTCGTCGCCGTTCGAGACGAATCAGTGGAGGTCGCCACGTCCATGCGCGCCTCCACCACCGGATATCCGTTCAAGGTCGCGTCAGTTACGGGGACCACTTCGGAAGCAGCGATCCTTGCCGCGCGAGAGCGCAAGTGCGACCTGGGCTACCTGAGAGAGGCCTACTTTAAGTCAGACGGAACCGTCGGCTATCGCTGTCCGGGTGAACCCACTGAGATCTACGTGAAAAAGGGAGGCGATCTTGAGGACACCATCGGACGCACCTGCCTGTGCAATGGCCTGATGTCGACGATAGGCATGGGGCAACTTCGCGCCGGCGGCGTGGAGGAGCCGCCAATCGTCACCAGTGGTGACTGCATCAACGAAATCCGCTCGCTCATGGTTACCGGTACCGACTACAGCGCTCTCGACGTCATTGCTCACCTGCGAGCGGGAACCGTCGAAGACGGTCTCAGTGAAGTCGTCGACGATCTCAATCTTCCGTGACCCGGGCTTCGTGTCTCCGGGCACTTGCGCCCGTGGACGTCATATCCCGAGAGGCGCAGCACGGCGAGATAACCCTCAGGTGTGACGCCGAAGATTCAACTCACCGTCTAGGGAACGCGAATGTCGTGATGCTCGTGGGCCGCGCGAAGCTCCTCATCCGTTAGATCCTCGTCGCGAACGGGCTTCACGAGCGCCCAGTGCCGACCCACGGGACAGTACTGAATTCGCACCCAACCGAGTTTCACGGCCTTGATTGACGCACCGGGAACCCAGATGGTTGTGAACAAGTGACCTTGGCCGCAGCGAACGACGACATCGCCACCGAGCTTGTAGCCGCGTTTTCGAGCGACGACCGTCCAGACAACGAGAGCGGTGACGACTACCAGTAACTTCGAGCGTGATGACCTCATGTTCTTGAGTGTAGGGACTCCGACGAAGGTCCCCGTAGAGGCGAACGACTCTGGCGAGCCGGTCTCTGGGCGGCGGCCACACGAGCTGGGAACAATCGCCCCCAGGACTCGTCTTCCCATCATTGAAGTTGTACGTCATGCATGCCCGCAGAAGCCCGATAGTCCTTCCCGGCTTCGGGGGTCGTCCAGGAGAGCGATCCGCACTACCTGCGAGTTACCCACGTCTCGATCGACCTGCGTCCGACGAGGACCCCCAAGCGCACATTGAGTTCGGTCATGGCGAGACTCGCCGTAGCACAGTGGCCCTTACGTCGCGACGGGCATGCCCGCGGAGCGGTCGAGGTTGTGCCAGGTACGACGCACCCATAGTGGTCGTCGATCCGGGTGGCTCCTATCGAACGCGTCCAGCCACGCCCGCTCAATATCTTCTGCTGTCGCGAAGGCGGCGGCCGACGTGGGCGGCGCCTCGATCCAGGCAGCCTCAGTCCGGTCGCGCAACTGCTGAAAAGGTGCGATGAGCGCGGGGTAATCAATCATCATCGCACGGGCCACGCGCTCGTGTCGCCACCACAGTGTGGCCGGGTCGTACTGGTTGCTCGGAGCCGGTCCCAGATCGACTTGTTCGCTAACGTTCACCGGCTTGAAGATCGACGTGCACGGCGACGCCGTCGCCGTCGCCCAGTGCTGGGGCGCGCCACGAAGATCCGACACGAATGATGCTGTTGTCTGGCTCGACGCCACTAGGCCACCGGCGTGCACGCACGGTGCATGTAACGTACCGTTGATCATCGACCATCGTGGAGCACCATCGTCACCGTGGTCTCGAAGGGCGGCCATCATGGCCGCCGGCCCTTCGGCGCGAGTCGCGGCGGCCTCAGTACGTGCACGACGCACGCCACACGCCGTGACCACCGATCGAAGGCGATTCGAGTACTGATCGGCGAATCCGGAAATCGTCAGTCCGTTCGAGATGCTCCGCACACCCGAGTGGACTTCTTCGCTCGCCCATTTACGACCCGCGGTCTCCAGCACGATCGCGTGGCGAGTGTCGGCGATCAAAAAACTATTGTGGTACGTGAAGCCCCGTCGTTCGTGACTGCAAGGGCCGCCTTGTCCGTGACGCTCGAGCAGATCGACGATCACTCCGGCCGCATTCGCCGCGTCGCCGGCCCTCTCGAGCGCGAGGCGCACGAGGTCCATGCCAAGTAAGGCCGATTCGCCCTTGGGCTCGGTGGTGAAGACAGCCTCGTTACCAATGACGACGCCGTGCTCGTTCGCACCCATTTCGGCCCCCCACATCCACCACGGTCGTGAGAGCAGGACGGCATTCGTTGTCGACACCTGAGGAATCTCTATCCACGTGCATCGCAGTGGGCTGGTGGAGCTGTGGAGCGTGGCGGGGATCCATTCGAGAAACTGGGATTCGTTGGCATCACGGTCGCTATTCTTCGCGAAAAGGACGCCGTCGGAACTGACCTTCACAAGGGTGTCGCACACAAGACGTCACGATAACCCAGTCGGGACACTTCAACCCTAAGGGTGTGCGCCATCAAAGACCTTCAAGACCATCGCAGTCTCCACCGCCTAGGACAATCGGCTTGGTCATCCTCGATGCTGACAATAGGCTGGCTGCGAAGGTCTGATGCGACAAGACTGGTACGTGGCGCTGTCGGCTGCGCCATTGCTCACTTGTCGCAACTGGTTCTCTTTGCGTGAAACGAGCGCCGAAGGGGGCAATCCATTCGACCTCGGTTATTCAGGCGAAGAGCAGACTGCTTCGACGTTATTACCATCGGGATCACGCACGAAGGCACCGAAGTAGTCCTGATGGTATTCGGGCCAGAGCCTCGGTGCATGCAAGACTTCCGCCCCGGCATTCACGGCGGCATCGAAGAATGCCTGGACCATATTCCGACTTGACGCTGCGAAGGCTATGTGCGCTTCGCGAAATCCTTCGCCGCTCGTTTGCGGTCCGATCCAGAACGAGGGGTGAGGCGCAACGCCGAAGCCCACGACCTCGCCGAAGTCCATGACACGTACTGCACCAAGGGGTTCGAGTATCGCGTCGTAGAAGCTAGCGCTGGCGGCGACGTCAGCACATTGGATTGCGACATGATCAAGCATTTCAGCATCATGTCACATGTAGGGATTCCTTGCGGGCACGAACTGGTCGACGCTTCCGCCTTCGCCGTGATCATCGCGCGACGAATGGGATGGCGGGCCTGCACCGCGATACTTCACAGATCTGAACCCTGCTCAGTGAGAGTGCTGACTCGCGACGACGTCAAACCAGGTAACGCTGAGTTCTGGCAGTCCCGCGAGCGCGGGGCCGAGGCGGCTCTCCAGAAATGCCGCCTGCGCATCCTTGGAGTCCCACACCTCCACCACTATCCAGCCTTCTGGCGATGTACCCGCGGTGTGGCTTTGCAAACCGGCTGGATGGTCACCCTCATCGGTTCTCGGGTTCCATCCAATCGTCGCATTCACCGCGTCGTACTCAGCTTCCCCAAGGCCTGATGGGAACGCAAGAATTATTCCGAACGCCATGTATTACCCCCCTTACGTGTGAGAATTTTCATCATAGAAGAATCGTTCCCCGTGTCGAGGGGGTTGGATGTGCAGTGTGCAGTGTGCAGTCGCGGGCGAGGCAATTTCGCTCCGGTGGAAAGTGGCGCGCAACCCAATGAGTGGAGGTTCCTGCAAACTCACACTCCGAGGAAGTCAGCGAGTCCCAGGAGGCTCAATCCGCGCCAGGTCCAAGGTGGCACGTCAAAAATGCCAAGCTCCGGAAACTGAGCGCAGCTTACCCGTGCTGCCTGGCGCCTGGTGGTCGAATCGTCTCGTCAGTCGGGTGAAACGGAAGATCGTAGATCAGGATCTTCGCCAATCGCGCTTCGCCCGGTACATGGCCTCGTCGGCTCGCCCAAACAGATCGTCGCCAGTTTCGTTCCGATCCCAGGTCGCTGTACCGATTGAGCACGAGACGTTGTCGGGCGAGATCTCATGGAAACGCTTGACGATACCTTGTAGCCCCGCCTCGTCCGATCCCGGTGCCAGCAGCCCGAACTCGTCACCACCAAGCCGCGCCACGAAGTCACCACTCCCGCGAACTGTGCCAACCCACCCGTCGGCGAAGCTACGAAGGACGCGGTCGCCAGCCTGGTGGCCGTCGCGGTCGTTCACTGCCTTGAAGTTGTCGATATCGATCACCGCCAGCGACAGAGGAGTCTTGTTTCGTCGGGACCTCTCCAACTCCTCGTCGATTCTCTCTTCCCATGCCCGTCGGTTCGCCAACCGGGTCAGCGGGTCCTCACGGCTACTGCGACGAAGCAAACTCACGAGGGCGAATACCACGGCACTCAAAACGATTGCGGTGCCGAAGATCGAGGTCCACGCATCCAGTAGTGACCGTAGGCTCAAATGGGCCGTGATCAGTACGACGATGTACGCACTTCCAGCGAGCCCGATCTGAAGAACCACCGCGACGGGTCGGAAGTAAAGGGCGGCGTAGACGGCGGCCCAGATATACAGCACCGCGAAGTTGATGTGCACATTTGGTCCAATCGCGGCGGCGACACTCACAATCCCTGTCGAGATGACCAGCGAGATCTGAAGGCCCCAGGCGGTGCTCGTGTCACGAAGCGCCCACCAGGTGGTGGCCCCGACCAAGGCGCAACCGATAAGGATGAGCATGATGATCATGGAACGGTGTGATTCGTGTCCGCCGGGTAATGCCGCGATGCCCGCTACGGCGCCCCCGAGAAAGAAAATAACTGCGCATCTATTCGGATTGAAGATTATTGATTCGATAAGGGCGCGGCGCTCATCTCTCATAGGTACCGTTCCACTTCCACCGACCCTCCGAACTGGATAGAGTCACTGCACGCGAAAGCGCCCGTCCCACAAATCAGCGGGAACCGGGCGCTCTACTTAAGTTGTACTCCCAGAACAGGTCACTCGGGGAATGGCACCTAGGGAAGCATACGTGCTTCTCGTCCGTTGCAACTCTCAACTTCGAGCCTCTTGCCTTCGATGTGCCTGGGCCTTCCGGAATCTCTCCCGTACAACCCCTTGCGTTCCATTCTCAGGATTAACTATCTTCAGGTTTCATTCGGCCAGGCGCCTCCTTAAGAGTCTTCCCAGATCCTTCAAACTGATCGTACCTTCGTCGCATTGTGTTTGCAAGCGCTTTGCAAACTATTCATCTTTTCCTGCTCGCCGAGCTGGATCGACTCGTTTCGTACGATTGCCCG